>Ga0182030_10000566_pt1 | contig 70669 bp, 46 predicted proteins | sample 812S3MmetaG_FD_121299 | JGI IMG/M metagenome (GOLD analysis project Ga0182030, IMG submission 121299) | Permafrost microbial communities from Stordalen Mire, Sweden - 812S3M metaG (Illumina Assembly) | ecosystem: Environmental > Terrestrial > Soil > Wetlands > Permafrost | place: Sweden...
GACACCACCACAAAGCCGGTCCACCAGCCCGCGTATCTGCCACGCCCAATCCATAAACAGCCAGCCTCGCGCACCGCCCAGCCGCGCAAAACTCCGATACACCGCGTCGGACGGGGTGGACACCATTCGTTGTCGCCGCTCGATGATCATGCCTTCGCTGCTGATCAGCGTCACCGGCGTTTTGTCGCCCTGGCTGGAAGTCAGCGCATCCGTCCACGCCGTTTCGACATCCCGCGCGTCCATTTTAACCAACGCCAGCCGGACGGCGGTTTCATAGTCGAGCGGTTGAATCGCCGGGAAAAGCTTGAGTGCCGCCGCATCGCGCACAATGACTTCGTTGCCCAGACCTTTGATAAGTGGTTGGGCGATGTTGGCGGGAATGGGCGTGACCAGATGCACCCAGTAAGACGACAGCCTCGGCGTCAACACCGGCACGGCGAGCAGCCATCGCGTGAACACCCGCCTCGGACAAATCATCACCGGCAGCCGCTCCGTCAGATAGCGAATCATTTCAAACGACAAACTGCCCGAACCGACGATGACCGACGCGCGAAACTCTGTCACTGGCACGCCCGCCGCGCGCAACGCCGCACCTGTTTCGTGACGCGAGCGCAAATGTGGCGAAAGGTCAGCCTGCGGATCGCCAAGTCCGCCGAGGTAAATGATTCGCTCCAAGCCGACTGATTTTGCGGCGGTAGAGCAGTTGCGCGCGGGCCGCAGACAGAAAGTCATCTGGAAAGGCAGGCAGATCCGTGCTGATTAAACTGCCGATTGCGTGGATTATCGCGCTGAACGTGGCTGTTCACATTGATGCCGGTAACTTGGTTTGAACCGGGCGGCGCGTATCCATGGGAGCAAGGTGGGCGTTTCTAGAACGCATCTTCGGTATCAAGCGCTGGAAAAACCGGCTGCCTGATGCGGCACGCTGGTTCGACTGGGGTTTTGCCAGAGGCTCGCTGGCCGGACTTGATCCTGCTTATCTGCGCCGTTTCATCCGCGAGACCTGGCGCGGTGAACTCTGCCACTGGTTCGCTCTCGGCTGTGCCCCGGTGTTCTTCCTGTGGAACCCGTGGTGGGCAGACTTGGTCATGGTTGGCTGCGCCGTGATGACAAACATTCCCTGCATCCTCGCCCAGCGCTACAATAGATTGCGGCTCCGGCGGCTGCTCGCCCGGCAATTCTGAAGCGCGTGCCGGTCTGCCATTGCTGAAGGATGGCGAGCTTCTGCTCGGTGGAAACGCGGCTGCGGCGACCGCTCTTAACAGTTGGACTTTGGTTCATTGGCATAAGGTTAAACAGGCCTTTCAAACTATCCAAATCTCAATTGGGGCAGACCAATGTTGATTTATTTCGGCGTTTCTGACCGCGACTGAGGAAGCCAGTAGGCAGAAAGCTGATCGTGTCCCTTAACGTCAATGCTGTGCTTCGGTTCAAACGGATATTTGTGTTTCAATCGTTCATAGGTGGATTCGGCGATTTGAATTTTTCCCGCTTCGCCCGTTGATTCCAGGCGGCAGGCAAGATTGACGGTCTCACCCCAAAGATCGTAGGCGAATCGCTTGCGCCCAATGACACCTGCAACGACCGGGCCGGTGCAGATGCCGATTCGCAGACGAACGGACAGGTCATATTGGTGATTAAGACGTTTTATCTCTTCCTGCATGTGCATCGCCAGTTTGGCGCTCGCTTCGGCATGGTCGGTCCGGGGAAAGGAAATGCCGCCAGCCACCAGGTAAGCGTCGCCAATGGTCTTGATTTTTTCCAGGCCGTGCTTCTCGGTTAACAGATCAAAGGCCGAAAATATCTCGTTTAATAACTGGACGATCTGCTCGGGACCAACATGGGCTGACAGGGTGGTGAATCCAACCAAGTCCGCCAACAGCACCGTAACATCAGGAAAACTATCAGCGATGTTGGTTTCTCCCTTTTGCATCCGTTCAGCGATCGGTTTGGGCAGAATGTTCAGCAGCAACTGCTCGGATTTCTCTTTTTCAATCTGAAGCTGGTCATGAAGGTGTTTGGTATAAACGGCGTTGCCCACCCGCAGGGTCACATCTTGAATATCAACCGGTTTGTTCAAAAAATCGTTTGCGCCCACGGCTATGCCCATGAGCCGTTCCTTGCGCTCGGATAGTGCGGTCACCATCAAGATGGGAATGTGCGCCGTCTTCGAATCCGTTTTCAACCGGCGACACACTTCGAAACCGTCCATCTTGGGCATCATGACATCCAGCAGGATGACGTCGGGCAGGTGCCCGGCGATTTTCTGCAGCGCCTGCATTCCGTTCTCGGCCTCCGTCACCTGATAGCCGTGTGCTTCCAGCGGATCGCGCAGCAGGGTGCGGTTTTGGTCTTCGTCATCCACCACCAGCACAAATCCGCGACAGGACGTCATCGCGGTGGCCGCGGGTTTGATTTCTTTTATTTCACTCTGCATAATTTTTCCAGGGGTTATTTGTTTGCTTGATGGGCATTTGCCAGCGCGATGAAGTTTTTTACGGTGGCTATGAACGTCCGGGTGTCTATCGGTTTGGTCAGGTAACCATCGCAGCCCGCGTTCAGCGCGATTTGTTCATCGCCCCTCATCGCGTGGGCGGTGAGACCAACCACGGTCAAGTGACGCGTCGCCGGATCAGCTTTAAGATTTCCGGTGGCGGACAGTCCATCCATGCCGGGCAGACTGAAATCCATCAGCACCAGGTCTGGTAGAAGCTCACGCGCCAGCTGGAGACCTTCCTCGGCGTTATGCGCAGAACAAACGCTGAACCCATTCGCTTCGAGCAGATCGGTGGCCAGCTCAAGGTTCAACACGTTGTCCTCAATGATAAGTATTCGGTTTCGGGTCATTGGTCCGCTCCTGCGATGACGGCTTCCGCACTCGCCGGATCCAAACGATCCAACTCGGCGAATAAACTTCTTGGTTCCGTTTTGGAGGTGATCGCCTGCACATGACCGGCCAGGTGTTGGCGTTCCTCCTCACTGAGCACGGTGCCGGTTTGGATCAGTATGGGGATGTCTTTGATTCGCGGATGCGCACGCAGTTGTTCGACAACCTTGGTCCCGTCGAATTCGGGCATGGTAAAATCCAGGATGATCACATCCGGGTTATACCTTGTGGCAAATTCCACGCCCTTGCGGCCATCGGAAGCCCGAAGAACCCTGAAGCCTTTTTGCAGGAGGGTCTTGGTCAGCAATTCCAGCAACGCCGGCTCATCGTCAATGATCAGGATCGTTTTAAGTTCTTTGCCGGTGGTTTTGTCTGAGTGGTGAATGGCATCTACGAGTCGAGAACACACTCGTTCCTGAAGCGCCCAGCCCTTGCTGAATAAACTGAATCCCGGCCCGCCTCTGTCATCAATCGAAAAAACAACCAGTGATATCCTGGGCGTTATCTTTGACCGGCACTCGAGCAATTCCTGTTCCCCGTGTTGATCCAACAGTTTCCGGTCAATGATCACAGTATAAAACCATTTGGCATTCACAGTCTCGGTGATCGCCCCCACCTGTGGAATCATCGCTATGTCGTACCCCACACCCGTCAAATATTGCCCTACCAGTTGCTGGCGGGCGTCATCATCCGTCACGACTAAAACCAACGGTTGAACGGCATTGCCGTGGAAGTCCGGCTGGTCGGTTGGCGGTGTCAGTCTGGCTTCGGACTTTGGAATGGGAATCAGGAACGTGAAGGTGCTGCCTTTGCCTTCGACACCTTCACTCTCCACCCAGATGCGTCCGCCGTGCATTTCGACGAGCCGCTTGGTCAATGCCAATCCCAATCCGGTGCCTTGCTGCTGCCGGCCGTAAGACGAGTCCACCTGCTCGAATTCCTTGAAGACGCGTTCCTGGTCATTCACCTTGATGCCGATACCCGTGTCCCGCACCGCGACGCGCAAGAACTCATCCGCCGGACTCGAATCGGAGCCGGGGTTGTTTTGGGCGGCAGCGGTTACAAGAATTTTCCCGCCGTCCGGCGTAAACTTGATGGCATTGCTCAGCAGGTTATACATGACCTGTTTGAATTTCGCCTCGTCAGCGAACAACGAAGGCAGGTCCGGGGCCGTTTTGAACTCGAGGCTGATATGTTTTTTGTTGGCCAGCGTTTTGACGATGGCCTGCACCTCCAACAACGCCTTCGCGACGCTGAACGTGTTGCGCATCAATTCCACCCGTCCCGCCTCCACCTTGGCCAGATCAAGAATATCATTGATGAGCTGGAGCAGATGGCGTCCGCTGTTGAGAATGTTGTTGCTGTATTTAAGCTGCCGGTCGTTCAGGTCCCCAAACGTCTTGTCGGCGAGGATTTCCGAAAAGCCAATGATGGCGTTGAGCGGCGTGCGCAACTCGTGGCTCATGTTGGCGAGGAACTGGCTCTTGGCGAGATTCGCGGATTCGGCGGCGGCCTTGGTGTTTTGAATGGCGGCTTCGGCCAGGCGGCGCTGCGTGATGTCCAGAAAAATGCCGTCGGCGCACATGATTCCCTCGCGCGAGCGTGTGGTGAGCGCGCGGTTGTGCAGCCAGATCCACGCGCCGTCTTTGCGGCGGAAGCGGTATTCAACGTCAAACTTTTCGCCCGCCGAGAATAATTTCTGATAAGCCTGCCCGACCTGTGCCGCGTCTTCCGAATGGATTCGATCCATCCAACATCGCCGGCCTAGATCAAGGAATTCTTCGAGGCCGAACCCCAGCACCTTGACGACGTTGCCACTGATATAAACCAGGTTCTGGTTTGAATCGGCCGTCCAGACCACATCCGGAATGTTGTCTATGAGCGAATGATATTTTTCCTCGCTCGCACGCAAGGCCTGCTCGGATTGCTTGCGCTGCGTGATGTCCTGAATCACCGCCTGAAACTCGCGCGTTTCGCCTTTTTCCTGGAACAACCGCCGCACGCGGTATTGGTGCCACACCACCACTTTGTCCGGTGCATGCAAACGGTGGTCAAAGGAAACCACCGGTTCATCCGGCGGCAGTGAATTGATGTAGCTTAACGGAACGGCGGCATCCTCTTTGGAAAGCGTTTGAAAAAAATTGGTGCCCAGCAGTTCATCGCCGCGTTTGCCGTGAAAGCGGCAGAAAGCCTGATTGACAAACGTGAGCAGGCCGTCCGGCTTGAACCGGCAAATCAAATCGGTCTGGTCTTCCACCACCGCACGAAAGCGTTTTTCACTTTCCGACACCGCCCGCTCGGCGGCGCGACGTTCGGCGGCGGCGGCCGCCAGCAGCATGTTGGTGACCGCCAGAATTCCGATGTAACTGCCGATGAGCATCAGGCTGTCCCTCTCGGTATTGGTCACAAACGGCCCGGTCCCGCGGACGAGGGAATAAATGGCCAGAGCCGATACCAGCAACGTTCCGGCGGTGGCGCCGCGCTGACCAAATCGCAGCGCACCCCAAACGAGGAAGGGAAAAGGCAGATAAGCGAGCGGGTAATTTTGAATCCCATAGACAAACCAGGAATTGAAAGAAATCAAGGTGCCACCCACCAGGCCTGCGCCACAGACCACCGCCTCGACAACCAACCTGGCATTCCAGCGGATGGCCGACGGCGTCGCCCAGGTGATGATAAACGGCGCGACCACCAGCCCGGCCAGCGCATTCGGCACCCACCACACCAGGGTGGTGGAAAATAAATCATCCCACTTCACCACTCCGCTATAGGCAAGACTCACAACATTGAACGCCGCATTGACCGTTGTGCCCAGAAAACACGCCAGCCCAATGTAGCCGGTCACATCGCGTGTGCATTCCATCGCATTGTCGAAGGCCATGATCCTCTTTAGCAGGAAAGCGCAGACGATGGCGCCCATGGTATTGCCGATGGCCGTTCCGAGCGTGAAGAATCCGAACGGCATTCCATTCATGAACGAAAACAGAACCGCTCCCAATGCCACGCCCGGCCAGAACCGATAGCCAAACAGCAGGATGGCTGCGAGAGCAATGCCCGCCGGTGGCCAGACCAGGGCCACGCTGCCGGAAAGAAACGTGGTTTCTTTGCCGATCAATCCTCCGACAAAGTAAAGCGCGATGAGAACCACCACGCGCGTGAACATCGTCAGATTTTGACTCTGCATCCATTTTGCCATAATCAAATTGTGGGTGTCTTCACCTCACCGGAGAGGTTTGTGAAACCAAAAGTTTTCTGCACGTTGTCCGGTTTCGGAGCGCCCGGTTGATCCAGCACCTCCCGTAATTTGTGTGCCAGTGCGGACGGCGTGAATGGTTTTTGCAGCAACGCCACACCTTTGTCCAACACCCCTTGATGGACGATGGCATTCTCCGTGTACGCGGAGGTGAAAAGAATTTTGGTCAGTGGATACAACGCCCGCACGCGGTCGGCCAGCTCCTTGCCGCTCATGTGCGGCATGACGACATCGGTGAACAACAAATCAATGTGTCCAGTGCTTCGTTGATGCTTCACGCTCAGGGCTTCGACCCCGTTGGCCGCCGCCAAAACGGTGTACCCCAGCCGCCTCAATAATGTCACCGCCATTTCCCGCAAGGCCGGATCATCCTCGACCAGCAGAATGGTTTCCGTCCCGCGCGGTAAACCCGGTGAGTCAAGCCGCAGGATAGGAATCTTCGCCTCCGGCTCAATTTGCGGCAGATAAACCTTGAAGGTGGTGCCCCGGCCCGGCTCGCTATAAACGCTGATATGGCCGCCGCTTTGTTTGACGATGCCGTAACAGGTGGACAATCCCAAACCCGTCCCCTGACCGACACCTTTGGTGGAAAAGAACGGCTCAAACATGTGTGCCTTGACTTTCGCGCTCATCCCGGTGCCGGTGTCCGTTATCGCCAGCATCACATAGTCGCCCGGTTTCAATTCCGGATAACGGCCCACACTGTCCTGGTCAAACGACACGTTCGCGGTTTCCAATGTAAGTTTGCCGCCATTGGGCATGGCATCGCGCGCGTTGATGACCAGGTTCATGATGACCTGTTCGATCTGGCCGGCGTCCGCCTTCATCGCATGCAGGTCAAGAGCGGGGACAATCTGCGTATCCACATTGTTGCCCATGAGATGGCGAAACACATCTTCCATGCTCGCGATAACCCGGTTTAGATTGAGGATTTCCGGCTGGAGAAATTGCTTGCGACCGTACGCCAGAAGCTGCCGGATCAGCTTGGCGGCGCGACCGGCGGCTTTGCTGATTTCAGTCGCGTTTTGGGCCAGCGGACTCCCGGAGGGAAGATCGCTGACCAGCAATTCACTCTGGCCGATGATGGCGGTGAGGATGCTGTTGAACTCGTGCGCAAAACCGCCCGCCAGTTTGCCGACGGTTTCCATTTTCTGAGATTGAAACAACTGGGCTTCGAGCCGTTTGCGCTCGGTGATGTCGCGGACAATCTTCGATATGCCGACAACTTTTCCGTCAATGTCTTTGATGGGAGAAATCGTGACGGAAGCGTCAAAACGCTGGCCGCCCTTTCGGATCCGAACCGTTTCAAAGCGTTGAACAAGTTGGCCTCTTAGAAGTATCTCCGCTTCCGCATTGGGGTGATCCGGCGGAATGAGCATCTGTAACGGCTGGCCTATGATCTCCGACTCGGTGTAACCGAACATTTTTTCCGCCGCAGGATTCCAACTGGTGATAATGCCGTCCAGGGTCTTGCTGATGATTGCCTCGTTTGAATTCTCGACAATCGCGGCCAAACGGTTGACGATTTCGTCCGTCCGTTTGCGCTCGGTGATGTCCGTGACGATTCCGGCATGTCGGATCAGTTGGTCGGCGGCATCCCGGACTTGAAAACCCCGGGCCCGGATCCAGCGGATGTCACCATTGGGCCGCACGATGCGATACTCAATGTCCAAACTTTTTGAATCTCCCGTGAGCGCCGCAAAAACGCCCAGCACCCGCTCACGATCCTCAGCGAGGATAAAATCGGCCCACTGCTGCGGATGGGCATACAGGCTGGCCACCGGGCGGCCCCAAATCTGCTCAAAGGCCGGACTGACGTAATGCACCTCACTCATGTCCGGCGAACGAATCCAAAACACATCGGTGATGTTGTCCGCCAACTGGTGAAATTTTTCATCGCTTTCCCGCAAGGCATTTTCCGCTTTTTTGCGCTCGGTGATGTCGCGGCTCACGCCGATAAGTCCCAACTGTTCACCATTCGAGTCGTTGTAGGGCGTTTTCAGCGTTTCAAACAGACCGCCGCCACCGTTCGGGGAGGGTATCCATTCTTCTATGCGCACCGCTTTCCCTGAAGCCAGCATCTCACGATCTTTTTGACGGAAAGATTCAGCCTGTTCGCGAGGGAGTAGTTCCAAGTCCGTCTTGCCGATTATCTCGTTCTCCTGGACACCGGAATGAACCTCGAAAGCCTTGTTGCAACCAAGAAATACCGATTCCCTGTTCTTGAAAAAAATCAAATCGGGTATGGAATCAATCAGCGCCCGCAACCGGGCTTGTTCGTGCCGATAACGCTCTCCGTTCTCCTGCGCCGATTTTTCCGCCCGTTTACGCTCGGTGATGTCGCGGAACGTCCAGATTCGGCCGTAGTATTTTCCGTCCTGGCCAACCACGGGCGACGAGTATCGGTCCAAAATCGTCCCGTCCTTGAGTTCAATTTCGTCGCGGCTGATCTCGTCCGGGTGGGAATTAAGATAAACAACCGTTTCAACGAATTGACCAGGATTGTTGGTTATGTTTGCAACCCACTGAAGCTGCTGCTCATCATCATTATTGTCCGCGATGTGCTTGGGAATTTTTAATAAATTTACGAAACGCTGGTTTTGGAGAGATTTCTGTTTCTGTTGGTTCACGACCAGAATCCCGTCAATGGAGGAATTCACCTGGGCCTCCAGGAACGCCGTCTTCCACAGCAACTCGCCGGTGCGGACGGCAACCAGGTTCTCCAGTTCTTCCATTTTTCGCCGGGACTGCTGGTGCAACCACCATTTCTCCGTGAGCGCATGCGCCAATTGGAGCGCTTCCACGATGTCAAAAGGCTTTTTGAGAATGACCAGTCCGTCGGAGTTGCCGATTTTTTCAAACATCTCGTCCCACGAATAATCTGCGTAGGCCGTGCAAAGCACGATCTGGATTTCAGAATCCACCGCCCAGATTTTCTGGGTGGTTTCCACGCCGTCCCAGCCCGGCGGCATGCGGATGTCCACAAAAGCCATCGCGTAGGGACGCCCGGCTTCCAGCGCCTGCTTCACCAGCATCACGCCCTCCTGCCCCTGATAAGCCGAGTCAATTTCATATGAGATTTGCCGGACCACATTCTTGGACTTCCCAAACAACGCCGTCTCGGTCGCATCCAAAGCTGCGGCGGCGATGGTGCCGGGTGAAAGAATCTTGCGGAAGTCATCGTGAATCGCACGATTATCATCAATGACCAGAATCCGGCGGTTTTTTTCGGCAGGCAAATTATTCATTTGAATTTCCATTTGTGGTGTAGGGCAGCTCCAGCGTAAACGTTGCGCCCCGATCAGGGCCGTCGCTGTGTACGGTCAATGAACCGCCCATTTCCTTTGCCGCCAGCGCGCCGCTGTGCAGGCCGAAACCATGCCCGTCCTTCCGGGTGGTGAAGCCGTGATTGAAAATGCGCGTCAAGTTTTCCGGTGGAATCCCGACCCCATTATCCATAACCGATATTTTGACCCGCCCGGCAGCGTTGGCCAAACGCACCGTCAACCGCCGATCCGCGCGCTCCGACTCTTGGCAGGCGTGCTTGGCATTGCGAATTAGGTTCACGAGCACCTGCAAAACCCTGTGCCGGTCAATGTTGATCAGCGGCACGTCTTCGAATTCGCGGATGACCTCAACGCGGTGGCGGCCCAGGGCGCCGACATTTATGCGCAAGCCATCTTCCACCAGCTCCCTGAGGTTGATGATTTCCTTGATGCCGGAAACCTTGGCGTAACTTTGTTGCATGGCCACAATCTCCTTGATGTGTTCGATGTTCTTCAGGAGCGAAACCAGTTCCTGGACGGTCGTTTCTTGGTCGGCCAAAAGGAGTTCCGCGAGCTGGGCCAAATAGGCCGGCAACTGTTTGCCCTTGGAATCGCTGGTGATGAACGTCCCTAGGTCGAGGTCATGTTCCCGCAACAAAGCCGCCACTTTGACAAGGTTGGAAACCTTGGACTTCTTCACGCTGTCAATAACCAGGCTGGCCGAGACGTTGACGCTGTTCAGCACGTTGCCGACGTTGTGGAGCACGTTGGTGGCGATTTCCGCCATGCCCGCCTGCCGCGATGTCTCCAGCAATTGCTTGTGTAATTGCCCCAGCCTGGTTTCCGTTTCCTTGATGTCCGTGATGTCTTTGGAGATTCCAAACGTGCCCATGATCTGGCCGTCCCGGTTGCGGAGCGGCATTTTGCTCGTAAGCGCCCAGAATTCCCGCCCGTTTTTCAAAACCTCTTTTTCCACCTTGCCGATCAATGGGCGCCCGGTGCGAATGATTTCCTGTTCGTCCTCAAAAGCCGGCCGCGCGTGTTCTTCGGCAAAGAAATCAAAATCGGTCTTGCCCACCAGATCCGCCGCGCTCTTCAATCCAAAATGTTCGGCCTGGACCTTGCTGGTTTTTAAAAAATGGGATTGGGCATCCTTAAAATAAATGGGATCCGGCGAATAATCCAGCAGCGAGCGCAACAAATCACGCTCATAAGCCAGTTCTCCGGTCCGTTCATCAAGCCGCGCCATGGCTTGCGACAATTGCGCGCGGCTGCGGCGCGCGGCCAGCAGGACGAAGAGGACCGCCCCAAAGGCCACAGCGATGTTCGCCGTGCCGAAAATGATGGCGTTTTTCTTGATCCAGCCAAAGCTGTCGAAGGTTGCGTTTGCCTGCCCGCCGGAAAAATTGTAGCCGTAGTCGCTAAAGGCAGTCGCGGCAGCGGTTACACGTTTGGTTAATGGAGGGATATTACGATCCATTGTCTTCATGGCGGCGACAAAATCCGAATCTTCCAGGTTCTGAACTTTGTGGTATTCGGTGTCGAGATCGGCAAAGGCACTTTCCAGATTGGCTGCAAGGTGCCGGCCCTCACCTTCGGGCAGCAGCGTCTTGATGTTTTCCAATTCCGCACGCGTCTGGGCTGCGCTGTCCTGCACCGCCTTCACCTTGCCGGCTCTTTCTCCTTCCTGCGCGAAAAGAGACTCGTAGGCATTGAGCCGGTAGATGGCCAGATGTTCTTGCAGCAACGCCAGGCCGTTGAGCGTGGGCAGACCTTGATGTTCCAGCGATGCCGCGGTCTTCATCCCCGTATTGCACACCCGCCAGAGCATGAACATCTGCACGATGGCGCAGACAAAAATCAGGAAAACGACCAGAAGAATGTTGCGGAACGTCGCCCGAAGGGGACGCATCCTCTGTTCGTAGGCCAACGTGCCATGCGCTTCCATGCCCTCATCGGTTTGCAAATTCAGCTCCTTCGCGGGAAGCGCATGGTCTTCATGACTTAAGGTCTGGTTGCTTTTTTCAGTCTTTTCCATTTGTTCTCTCGTCCACTGTCGGCTTGTTAGGCGATTTTTTTGTCCGCGTTTTATGACGTGCAGCCATGGTTATTCGATTTCAATTTTTTTCACACCCGGCAACTCGGCATCTGCCGGCACAAGGGCAATGGCGCCTTTTGTCGAAGCGACCAACGCGACTAGCGCTGCTGCCGTGTCGGCTTTCTTCGGTTGCGAACCACGACCGGAGAACGCCAGGCGCAGCCAGAAGGTTTTGAACTGACTCGCCTCCATGCCGCTGGCTTGTTGCAGCGCGGCATCCGTCTTGTCCGGTAGCACGACGATGATGATTACCTGTCCGTTGTCCCAATACTTGGTCTTGGCGGTGTAAATGTCCTTGAGTTCATCTGCCGAGAGGCTGTTGATGGCGACACTGAAATTGGCGATCACCACCGCGCCGTCGAGCGCCCGCGCACTGAATGCGCCGGCCACCAGCAAGGCGATGAGCAGTCCAGTTTTCAGCAATAATGATTTCATGTTCGATTGCTATGACCGGGTTGGTCTCTGATTGTTTTAGAAACTGAAGGTGGTTTTCACCGCCAACATGAACCAGCCGTTGTCGTTTCTGACCGGATTGGCCGCGTTGTCTTCCAACAGTTCGGTGCCACGGATGTAATGTCCTTCCACCTTGAAGACCCACCACGGTTTCGGATCGAAGCGGAATGAAAGTACGGCGTCTTTTTGCGACGCGTCCGACGCGGCGGCCTGCGCTCCACTGACATAACTTTCATTGTAATAACCGCCGACTTCCAGCCACTTGTTAAACCGATAAGCCGCGCTGCCGTACCAGGAGTATTGGTTGCTGAACGAATGAGTTGTGCCGGCTGGAGCAGTCGTGTTCCCACTTGATTGAACATCGTAATACTCGGCCTGGAACGTCCATTTTTTCCACAAATATTCCACCGAGTATTGTTGAGTCAGAACCACAGTTTTGGCGATCAATGAAACCGTTGCCGGAAATGGCGGCGGAGCTCCGGTCGGCACCGTAAGATCATAATCAAAATTGAATACATACCCAAAGGCTGCGCCAAAGCGCAGACCGTCCACCGGCGTGTTCCACCACAGTTGCTCACCGGCACCGAACACGGGATTGAAGGAAGTTGCCTTTCCTCCGCTGGTATTGTTAATCTCGTTGACCACGCCGCTGCCCGCCCCGATGTGGACGTATCCTACATAAGCCTCGTAAGCAAGCGCGCCGGCTTTGCTTAGCGGAATATCGCCAAAAACTTCGGCGCCATCCAGTGAGCACGAAAAGTCACGAAAACGCGCGTCGTAAACGCCCTGCGGCAGCAACACAAACGTGCGCGCCAGATCAATGTCTTGAATGTCATTGTAGATGCCTCCGGGCCGGCGAACACGACCGGCACGCAAGCCGAGGTAATCGTTGAATGTATATTCAATGGAAGCGTAATCGAGAAAGGGCTGATAGTTGCCGACATTGCCCACGTCGTAGAGAAACCCTTGCGCCGTGATGCGTGTGCGCGGGAAGGGGTTGACGGAAACATTCATGCCCGCCTCGAAAAATTCGGTCGAGCCGTTTTTGGTGTTGGGGGTAAGGTAATTATAACTGCTCGAATCCAGAAACCCCTGGCTCAAGAAGCCGTGGAAGTCCAACGGCGGCATGTTGGTGCCAAAAAAATTAAATTCCGCAGCGTCAAGCCGGCAGACCATTAAAGCAACCGGGGATGCCAGCAGCAAACTTTGTGTCAACCGCCTGATGATGTTTTTTTTCATATTCTTATGGCAGTTTGGCTGGCGGCCGGATCAATTCCCGATGCGGGCGTCAATTTTGCCGGCGAGCGGATTTACTTTCATGAGAATCATGTGCGGCAAAGGGGATTTAATTGATCGTCATCCTTTGCTTTTGAAGAAAGGCGGTGTCCGTTTGATTATCCAGCATCGCGCGCACTTTGCGGGTGAGGGCAGCCGGGGTGTAGGGTTTGGGAAGAAATGCCACGCCCGGCTCCAGCACGCCATGCTGGGCAATGGCGTCATCCGTGTAGCCCGACGTGAAGAGGATTTTGAGATTGGGGTAGCTTGTTTTCAGCCATTCCGCCATCACTTTGCCGCCCATCAGTGGCATGATGACATCCGTGACCACCAGGCGAATCGGTGATCCCCTGTGTTCCTGGGCCACACGCAAGGCATCCTGGCCGTTCGGAGCCGACAGTACTTCATAACCTTGGGCTTCCAATACGCTGCGGGCCAGATGCCTCACGGAGGGTTCATCTTCCACGACCAGCAAGGTTTCCGTCCCGCGCGGCGATGGCCCGGCCGGGATCGGATTGTCCACAACATCCAATGGCTGCTCGACTCGCGGAAAATAAATCTTGAAGGTCGTGCCCTTGCCCAGTTCGCTGCAAACATCAATGTGACCGCCGGATTGTTGGACGATCGTCCGGCAGGTCGCCAGGCCCAGGCCGGTGCCTTTGCCCAGTGACTTTGTGGTGAAAAACGCCTTGAACAAACGCGCTTTGACTTCGTCGGTCATGCCGGTTCCCGTGTCGCTGACGCTGAGCATCACGTAGTCGCCGGGAATGGTGCCGGGGTGTTTGCAGGCGTGGTTTTCATCGAGCGTGACATTGTTGGTGGCAATGGTGAGCTTGCCGCCGTTGGGCATGGCATCACGGGCGTTGACGACCAGATTCATCAGCACCTGCCCGATGTAGCCGGAGTCGGCCTTGATGCGGCCGATTTTTTTTACGGGAACCACCGTCATCTCGATGTGTTCGTCAATAAGGCGCCGCAGCATTTTATCCAGGGCTTTCACCACGTCATTGAGGTCGAGCACGATGAGTTGCACCGTTTGCTTGCGGCTGAAGACGAGCAATTGCCGCGTCAGCCCGGCGGCCCGCTCCGAGGCGTGTTTGATCTCCTCGGTGTAGTGTCGCAGCGGACTGTCCAGGCCAAGCTCCGACGTGATCATGTCGCTGTAACCAATGATAACCCCCAGAATGTTGTTAAAGTCATGGGCCACGCCGCCGGCCAGTTGGCCGAGCACTTCCATTTTTTGCGCTTCGATGACCTGCGCCTCCAGAATCCGGTGCTCCGTGATGTTCTCCACCATTCCGATGGCATACTCGACGCGGCCCTCCACCTCGCGCGCCACACTCACCGAGAGACGCGCCGGAACCATCTGACCATCCTTGCGAATATACCGCTTTTCGATTTGGTAGCTTTTGCGCGCGCCCTGAATCAATTGCCGGTACAGTTCCTGGTCCGTTGAGCGATCGTCCGGATGCGTGAAATCGGCGAACGGCATCCGGATCAATTCCTCGTCCGTATAGCCGAGCATTTTCTGCAGGGCTGCGTTCGTAAGGACCGACCGTCCATCCACCCCGACCAGCGCGATCCCCAGTGGCGATTCATCGAAAACAATCCGCAATCGCTGCTCAGTCTCCCGCAATTTTTCCTCCACCCGCCGGCTTTCGAAATGCTCTGCGACCTCCTGCATGGCCCGGCGCACCGCCGGAACGAGCCGGGTGAGATGGGTCTTCAGAACATAGTCGGTGGCTCCGCCCTTGAGCGCATCAATGGCCCGCTCCTCGCCCAGCGTCCCGGAAACCAGAATGACCGGCAGCTCGGGCCAGCGGGCGCGCACGATGGCCATGGCGGACAACCCATCGAACGCGGGGATCGAGAAATCCGAAAGGATCAGGTCAAAGCCGCCGCGTTCCAGCGCCGCCACAAAATCAGCGCGGTTTTGCACACAAGTGGTCGCACAAGTGATGTGCCCGGCTTCTAGGGTGGATTGCACGAGCGCAGCATCGTTGGGATCATCCTCGAGATGCAGGATATGGAGCGGGGATTTCATTTTTGGCCTCTTTCTTTCCGGAGGAAAGGACTTCACGGCTGGGCCGCGAGGTCGCTTCGCTCCCAGCTGGCGGCGGTGGTTCATTGACCGCCGCCCAAAAGACGCCGAGCTGTTTGACCGCATTCATAAATTCCGAAAAATCCACGGGTTTCACCACATAGGCGTTGACGCCGTGTTTATAAAACTCAGTCAAATCAGGCGTTTCGCGCGAGGAAGTGAGCGCCACGACCGGAATGATCTTCAGCCGTTCGTCGGTCTTGATGACCTTCAACACTTCCAGCCCGCTGACCTTCGGCATCTTGTTGTCGAGCAACACCAGGATGGGATCGCCGCCCGGGCGGGCTTTGAATTTCCCCCGGCGATAAAGATAATCCAGCGCCTCCGCACCGTCGTTCACAACCGCGACCTGATCAGCCAATTGGTGCCCCTTCAGCGCCGTCAATGTCAGTTCCACGTCCCGTGGATCGTCCTCGACCAGCAGGATTTTTTTAATGGCATTGGGTTCAGCGTCCATGGTTGCCTCCATTTGCCTTTGGAAGGGAAAAGTAAAAAGTCGCACCTTTGTCCACCACGCCTTCCGCCCAGGCGCGTCCGCCGTGCCGCTGAATGATGCGCTGGACATTGGCCAGTCCGACGCCCGTGCCCTCGAACTCGTCCTGGCTGTGCAGGCGTTGAAACACGCCGAAAAGTTTCTTGGTATATTCCGGGTCGAAACCCGCACCGTTGTCGCGGATGAAAATCACCGTCTCGCCGTTTTTTTCGGGAGCGCAGCCGATTTCGATTCTGGCTTCGGCGCGCTGGCCGGTAAACTTCACCGCATTCGAAATCAGATTGGCGAGCACCATTCGCAGCAGGGCGCGGTCGGCCCGCACCGCCGGCAATGGGTGGATATTCCAAGCGATGTTCCGCCCTTTCGTTTCCGTCTTGAAATCGCCCAACGTCTCCCGGACCAATTCGTCAAGATTGATGTCCGTCTTTTGCATCTCGGATTGTCCCACCCGCGAAAAGGCCAGCAAGTCGTCAATCAAATCCCCCATCCGTTTTGCCGACTGCGAGATGGTCGTCAGATGGCGGAGATTTTTTTCTGAAAGCGACGGCCCGGCATCCTGTTGCAGCAGTTCCACGAAGCCCATGATATGGCGCAGCGGCGCGCGCAAATCGTGGGACACGGAATAACTGAATGTCTCCAATTCATGATTGGCCGCTTCCAGTTGCGCCGTGCGCTCGACGACACGCTGCTCCAGTTCTGCATTGAGACGCCGGATTTCACCTTCCGCCTGTTTGCGCTCGCTGATTTCCCTTTGCAGTTGGGCGTTCGCCCAGTCGGCGGCTTCGGTAAGTTCATGCTGACGCACGGATCCGAGTATCAACGCCTCGTTCATCGCAAGCGTCTTTTCACGGAACGGATTCCCGATGTCTGATGTAGGCTTCGCTCCCATAAATTTCCCGCTACTTCGTCGCCTTTGGTTCCGGCGCGGCTTCGGTTTCCTGCGCCCGGCGCGGGCCGGTGCGTTGGGGAATTCCGGTAATCAATCCCTGGTAGTCCGTGCGCCGCGGATGGATCACCACCACGCCCTTGTTCGTGATGACATATTCGCGGATGTCCTTGCTGTGATTGCCGCCGCGCATTTTGACGACCACCATCACCTTCCGCAGCTGGCCGTCAATCTCCACATAACGAAACCGGATGATGTCATCGGTGAGAAATGAAATTGCGTAGTGACTGAACGCCAGTTCGGTAAAGGTATCCTCCACTTCGACCGTGTTGAGAATCGTGATCCCGGCCCCGGTCAGCGCCCCGATCATGCGGTAAAGCGACTCGCGAAAGTCGGCACGAAAACCGGGCGCCAGCGCCATCTCAAATCCGACCAGCGAATCAATCACCAGCCGTTTTGCGCCGATCCTTTTGATGGCATCCAGAATCTCCTGCATCGTTTCATCCACCGAGAGATCGAGCGGACGAAGGTAAAGGGTTTCGAGCGTTCCCTTTTGAATTGCCGCCTTTAAATCCAGGCCGAAAGTGCCCGCCCGCTGTGTGTAACCTTGCGGGCGTTCCTCGAAGATCGCCATGATTCCCGGCTCCCCTTTGCGAATGCCTTCGGCGATAAATTGCGTCGCCAAAGCCGATTTACCCGTGCCCGAAGGACCGGCCACCAGGAGGCTGTCGCCCTCGAGAATGCCCCCGCCCAGCATCTTGTCCAGCTCGGGAATTCCGATGGAATGACGCCGGTGCCGTGCCAGTTTCATTTTCTCGCCGGTCAACCCGAGCGTGCGCGAAAATGCCTGCAGCCCGTCGGCGCTGATGCGGATGGTGTGCAATCCCGGGACCGAGGCTTGTCCGCGCAGCTTTATGATTTGCAATTTCCGCAGCACGGAATTCCGCTCCGCCACCTGTGAAAGCCAGATGATGCCGTCCACCATGGTGAACAGCGGATTGTCGCGGATCTCTGCCTCGTCATATTCACCGACCAGGAATGTCGTGGCTTCCCAATTGGTCAGAAACTGGGCGAGCCGGTGGATGAACGATTGCATCTCCGCCTCGCCCGCACCGCTCATCGCCCGGCGCACCACGGTGCGAAACGAATCCACTACGACGATGCCCGGGTTAACCGCCTTGACTTGCTTGATGATTTCCTCCAGCACCGCGTTCAAATCCTTCTCCAGAACGACGTCCGACAGGTTGATAAACCGGATGTCCTTGCCGAGCCGGGATTCGTCAAAGAAAGAAAATTGTTGTTGATAGCGCAGCATCTTCATGACGGATTCGCCGAGAACAGTGAAATAAAGCGCCGGTTTCTGCTGCGTGGCATTGGCAAACACGATTTGATGCGCCAGCGTGGTTTTGCCGCAACCGGGCGAGCCGGCAATGATGTTGAAGGAAAATTCCGGGATGCCGCCACCCAGGATGTCGTCGAGCCCTCTTACGCCAGTCGGAAGTTTGTGGATCTTGACTTTGGCCGGCTTGGCCATGGCCCTTTTAGGAAGGCTGGATGTAACAACGTTATTTTGTTTTTTCATTTTTGCCTCGGTTTTCATTGTTGCCCCGGTTTTCCGATTCCATCTCATCGAGCGAGAACTTCGGCCAAACCTCGCTCACCAGGCGGAACGTTAATCGTTCGCCGATGAAGGCCACCAGCAACCCAAGCAACTGGGCAAGCACCACCATTCCGCCCTCAAACAATTCGTCCGGGTTGAGTTGCGTGTGAAGTTCCTCCAATCCCTCCAAAGCCCCATCCGCTTTCACCTGCACCGCGCTCAGCCAGGGAACTTCCGTGGTGGCCAGCACCAGCGCGCGCGCCAGCAGCGCGCGAAAGCCGGCGTTTCCCATGAACGTAGCCATGTGCGCATGCAGCTTCTCACAAACGTGAAAGGCGGCCGGGGGTTTTGTCGCGGAAGATTTATTCTCCATTGTCTCATAAACAATGAGACGCTTGGCGAAATGCCGCATATGTGGATTGGCCCGGCTCATCTGGAAACGCGCTGGCATAAATTGCCGGTCCGGCCATCCTTCGCCGCCTCGAACCGCCGCCGATAACTCAGCTTGGAGGCGTGCAGCGCGTGCTCGGTCCGCGTCTCGTTGCCGGTTGGGTTCTCGTCTTTATTATTCTTGTCCTTCAGTTTCATAACCAGAACTCCACCATGGGCTTCGGCTTGCGAAACCAAAGCCTTTGGGAAGCAAGGTTAGAATCATACGCTGGCAATTGAGGTGAAGCCATGGGGTGAACACCCCATAGGAGACTTTCTTGAATCCAGCTTCAAAGCACTGTGCCGGCGGAAAAGGAGGGTCAACTGAACGGTGAACCGGGAACTGGAAATTTCAAATTCGCACATCAACGATTCACAGCCGGTTTGGCGGCTCGATCTGTTCGCCGAGACTGTCGGTCACGCGCAAGACGGTTCTTACCGTTTCCAACAGCTCACCAACGGAGAAAGGCTTCGGCGGCTTGAGGACGGGAACATATCTCACACCTGTAAAATCGCTCAGGGCCGTCTCAATGTGATACACAAGCGGTCACTCCCTGAAAGAATATATCTCCGTCTTCGAAATATTACCGATGATACTAAAATCGTTATGGCCAATCCGGCATGGACGATTGGCCCGCCCGGTGGAAAACGCCCGCAGCGATTGCTTGGATTTGAAGGCCATGGCACCGAAGCTGCACTGGTTGTAGCCAGAGCTGGAGGGATGAATTGATGGTACCCGCAAACAGGCGACAACAATTCTGAAACCAGCGCAAAATTTCACAATATGAAAATCATCAACTCAATCGCCCTGGTGGCTCTGGCGCTCTCATTAACCTCTTGTGCGACCGCGCTGCCGCCGCGGGCGTTTCACAACACCAACCCAACCGCACTGGTCATCCAGTCGTTTGACGTCAAATCGAGCCAGATGCTTCAGCCAACCGCTTCTGGCGGCGACAAAAACGAGAAGGTTCTGGCCGAAGCTGAGGTGTTGACCCAGCATCAGGAGGCGGTGGTCATCCTCGAAAATTACACGGAATTGCAAATTGGTGACCAGTTCCGTGACCGCAGCATACCCCTGTTCGTTGGATTGCGGAATCTCGGATATCAGCACATTTATTTCCTCCAGGGCGATGGTGTCGCAAATCCCGAAGGATTGGTCACATTGGCCGAATACGATTAACCCTCAACCAAGCCAGGCCAAAAAATAGAGGCATCAGAACGCGAATCGCAACTTATCGCCGAACCACGGCGATGCAGGAACTATAGCATTGGGCACGAACCGTGGCAGTAAAGGTTAACAAGCCGGGTCACAACACGGAAATCGCAGCGGTTGGCATCCTTTTCAGGATGTGCCGGCGAAAATTCTTGCCGCCATTGGTTGATCATGTGAAAGCACGCAACGCCGCCAGCACCGCCTGCAAAAAAATGTCACCAAACTGCAAGGCTGCTTAAAGCGGAAAAAGCCACGACATCATTCATAGCCTGCTGTTGCCTGACGAAGATACCAAAACCCGGCGCTGTTCCAGGTCGGCGTGAATCTGCGGCTCCAACAGTTCAAATTTCTTGTAGAACAAAACCGGGATGATGCTCAACGTGAGGCAGATGATCGGTAGCCAGATGATTCCGAATTCGATCGCGCTCAGGGAACCTGCCGTTTGCTCCACGTTGGGAACGTAACCGTTATGGCCCATGATCCAGAGTGGAATGGCCCCGCCCAGTCCGGCTCCGGCCTTCAGGCAGAAGGCGGCGCCAACGGCCGTCAGCAACCCCGCGGCACGAATCCCGGTTTTCCACTCGCCATAATCCACGCTGTCGGAAATCACCGAGAACGGCATCGCCATGGCCATGCCGCTGGCCAGAAAACCAACGGTCCAGCCCGTCATGATGACGGGCACGGAGTAGCCACCGCGTGTGCCCAGATAGACGATCAACTGGCCAATGACCATGCCCACCAAGCCCAGTGCCCAGGCCGTGCGCTTGGAGGTCCATTGACAGACCCACGGCAGCAGAAAGGCGGTGGCGAGCGAGACAAAATCCAGGCTGTAGGCCAGCCAGGTCAGGTCCTTGCGGTGCAGCGCATATTCAAAGAAGTAGGGCACGGTGGAAACCCGCGAGATGAATCCGATCCAGAAGAGCAGGCTGCTGGTGAAAATGATGATCCAAGGCCAGTTGCCCTTGATGGCACGGAAGGTGCCGAAAATGGGCTGTGATTTTTCCTTCGCCCGGACCATCTCCTTCAGGTTTCGGAACGCGAGCAGGTACAGCAAGATTGATCCGGCCGCATAGATGGGCAATGTCAGCATGAAGCCCCTCCGGTCGTCGCCGTTGCCAAGCAGTTGCACCATGTGCAGCGCAGTCAGGTTCACGATCAACACGCCGAGCTTTGAGCCGAACATGCGGAAGCACGTCAACGTCACCCGTTCCTGCGGATCCGCCGTCAGCCCGGACAGAATGGTCGTCACCGGCGTGTTGATGCCGGTGTAAAGGATGTTGCAGGCTATGTAGGTGACGGCCGCATACCAGACCTTGGCCGTATGCCCGAGGTCGGGGGTTTGGAAAGTCAGCACACCAAAGGTCGCGAATGGCACGCAAAGCCAGAGAAACCACGGGCGGCTTTTTCCCCAGCGACTATGGGTCTTGTCAAAGACGATGCCCCAAATCGGCGCGTCAATGGCGTCAATCCAGCGGGCAATGGCGATGATGTATCCGCACGTGATGGCGGGCAGGCCATAAACGTCGGTGAAAAACTTGCTCAGGTAACCTCCAATGATGAAGGTGAACACGAGTTGCCCGGCAATATCGCTCGCCGCGTAACTGAACCGGGTGGTGTAGGAGGTTTTGTTCATGAAAAAAATCCCTCAGCCCACAGGCGGGAAGGCCCAAGCCGTTTCATCCGGTTCAAGGCGCAAATGCATTCAAACAACAATCGGCAGTTTTCGCCCGTCGCGGAGATACAATGGAATTCGCTCCAGCGGCGCCTTGGCGCGGATGGTCTGCCCGCCTTTGACGGATTTCCCGGTCCAGGCATCTCTCCATTTCGCGCCGGCCGGCAGATAAACTTCCCGGCCGGTGGCACCTGGCTGTAAAACCGGTGCCACCAGCAGATCGGGCCCGAACATGAACTGGTCATCAATCCGATAGCACCCAGCATCATCTGGAAAATCGAAGAACAGCGGGCGCATGGGCGGCGTGCCCTTGGTGCTGGCCAGCTTCATTTGCGTCATGATGTAGGGTCGCAGGCGTTCACGCAAAAAAAGTATTTCTTTGATGATGCCATAGGCGCGATCACCAAAACTCCAGACTTCATTCGGCCCGCCACGGGTGGGGTCGCAGTTTTCGGGATGCGTCAGTGAACTGTTGCGCCAGCCGTGCAGGCGGAACAACGGACAGAACGCGCCATACTGAAACCAGCGAACAATGAGTTCCTGAAAGTATGGCGTTTCAATCTCGCCGCCGAAGAAGCCGCCGATGTCGGTCGTCCACCAGGGAATGCCGCTCAGCCCGATGTTAAGCCCCGCGCGAACCTGCTGCTGCAAGTCTTCCCAGGTCGAGTGGATGTCGCCCGACCAGATGGCCGCGCCATAACGCTGGCTGCCGGCAAAACCCGCGCGGCCAAGCGAGACAATCTCCGTTTCACCGGCGGCCTTCATGCCGTCGTACAGCGCCTGTTGCTGGAACATCGGGTAAAGGCAGCCAACTTCCACGCCGTTGCCCGCGTGGTAGCGGACATTGTCGTGGTCGTAAGTCACCATCTCCGGCTCGATGGCGTCGAGCCACCAGATCTTGATGCCGTGGCGGTGATAATTTTCGCGGACCTTGTTCCAGAGAAACTCGCGCGCCTCGGGATGCGTGCTGTCGAGCAGGTGGGAGATGACCGTGTGCTTGGCGTTGGTGTCCGTAAACCGGATGAAGGTGTTCATCCCGCGTTCGGTGCGGACCAGCAGGTTGCGGCGTTCCAGCTCGGAGTAGTTCTCGCTGTCGGGATTTACCGTCGGCCAGACGGAAACCATGACCTTGATGCCCATTTTTTCCAGTTCGCGCACCATCGCGGCCGGGTCGGGCCAGCAAACCGGATCAAATTTCCATTCTCCCATCTTCGTCCAGTGGATGTAATCAACCACGATGACGGACATCGGCAGGCCGCGGCGTTTGTGCTCGCGGGCAACGGCCAGCAGTTCGCCTTGGGTCCGGTAGCGCAGCTTGCATTGCCAGAAACCCGCAGCCCACCCGGGCAGCATGGGCGCATGGCCGGTAAGATCGGCATAACGCTGCAGGATACCGGCATAGCCATCACCGGTCATGACCACATAATCAATCAAGCGCGTGGCGTCGGCCACCCAGCGCGTCTGCGTGCGCCCGAGTTCGACCCGCCCCATGCCGGGATTATGCCAGAGCAAACCGTAACCGCGGCTGGAGACCAGCAGCGGGATGGAAATCTGCGAATTGCGGTGCGTCAGCTCGAGCACGCAGCCTTTTTGGTCCAACAGGCCGTGCCGACGTTGGCCGAGTCCGTAAATGCGCTCGTCATCGAACGCAGTGAAACAGGCCTCCGCGTGGCAGAGGTCGCCGCCTACCGATTTGAAAGTGCGCGACGGCGGATAGTTAGTCCGCGCGTAAATCTCCTCGACGAGCAGTTCCGCGGCCCCGTCCTTGAAAAAGCGCACCCGGCCTTTGGCATCAATGGTCGCCGTCAACCGCCCGTTGACCAATGTCGCGACAGAGCCCTCAATTTTGATTTTTGAGGACGACGGTTTTGGCGTCAGCAGGCTCCAGTCGCGCAACGGCATCTTCCCCAGCACGGTGGCGCGCACCCGGATGCAATCAGCGCCCCATGGCTCGACCCAGAGCGTCTGTTCTTTGTTCCGCCAGACCAGCCGGTTGCCTTCGTGTTCAAATGGTGAAATGGTCTTGCTCATCGGGTTACTCTCAAGTTGCTGCCATCAGATCGGTCAGTCCATGTCGCGCCAGGACGTCGGCGATTTTTACCGGGGCGCCCTTGGCGGCGGACTCCTCCATGGCCTGCAACAGCGCAATGGTGACAATGCCTTCGGGCACATCCGGTTTGGGCGTCTGTCCCGACTCCAGGCAGCGTGAGAAATATTCGATGTAGTTCTGGTATTCACCGGCGTGATGGGTGTGGCCTTCAAAGCGGAAATAGTGGTCCTCCTCGCCTTCGAAACGTTCGATGACCGACCGCGCCCCGATTTTCCACGAGTAACGTAGTTCGTGGTAATCGGCCTGACTCGCACCATCCGCGCATCGCAAGATGCAAGTCATGCCGCTGTCGCGCTGCGCGGGAACCGTCGGCCCGGAATATGAACCGCTCACGCGGGCAATTTTGCCGCAGCCGGCCTTGAGAATAAAGTGGAATGTATCGGGGTTGACCAGGCCGCCGGCGCGGCCATTCGCGCTCAATTGCGCGTAACCCATGACTTCGGCCATGTCCGGCAGATACCAACGGACCAGATCAGCCGGATGGCTGATGGCGCCATAAAGCCATTTGAACGCCGGTTGTTTCGCCCACGGCTTCTCCAGAAACCATCGGTGATCGGCGTGGTATGCCGCCTCGATCGTAATCAGGCCGCCAAACTCGCCGGTGGCGAAATGCTCGCGTTGCCGGTTGAACGGCGCGAAAAAACGCGAGCTTTGGCCAACCATCACCTGCCGGCCGCTGCGGCGCTGCGCCTCCAGTACATCGCGGGCGCGGGCAAGGTTGTCGAGAAACGGCTTGGTGCAGATGACGTGCTTGCCGGCCTGCAAAGCCCTGATCACATGCTCCGCATGGAGATGGTCGGGCGTGTAGATGCCGATGACATCCACCGCCGGGTTGGCGAGCATGTCGTCCAAGTTGGTCGTGTAATGCGAAAGGCCAAATTCGCGGCAGCGGGTGCGGCAGAGTTCCTCATTGACGTCGCACAACTGCACGACCTCCCAGAATTCGCTGTTCACACCGGCGGAAATGATGCTGCGTCCTTCGCCGAGGCCAAGGACGCCGAGGCCAAGTTTTCTCATTGGACAAAACGTTCAACCGCAACACACGCAGCTAAGACTGGATTCAAGTCAAAGTCAACCCGCCATCCCGGCGTTCTCCGCGCCCGCCGCGGTCAAATCGCCTCTTTGGTCTTGTCCGGGAACGGACCAAATTTGTCCTCGGTGTCGGCCGCGTGGTCGTAGATATTTTTGCCGCCCTTGAGAAACGGCGTCGCCATCGCCCACGGCTTGCCATCGGGCCGGTAAATCGGAGCACTGCTGTATTGCGGGAGATAAATGCGGCGCATGCGGTTGGTCCGGTTCGCGCCGCTGCGATGAAACAGAAAACTGTCGAAAGCCACGATGCTGCCGGCGGGAACAATCAACGGGTCGCCCGGATCGTTGCCGGTGTAGCCGATGAGATCGTTGGAGCCTTCCTCCTTGTGGTGATCAATGATTTTGCCACGCGTGCCGGCGCGCGAGTGCGGGAGGATGTAGACCGTGCCATTCTCCTCGTTCACGGCGTCGAGCGTGCACCAGCAGGTGACATACGGTTTGTGACTGGTCGTCGGGTCGTACCACTTGACATAGCCGCTGTCCTGGTGCCACGAAAATTTCATGCCCTGCTCCGCACCCTTGACCACCCACTGTTCGTGAAACAGATACGCTTCCGGACCGACGGTCGCCTCGGCCACCTGCGCCATAAGATCACTAAAGATGAACTGCCACAACCGGTTGCTCAGGCGGTAGCGGTTGTTGATGAAATAACGCTTGCCGCGATGCGTGATGCCGACCGACTGCACGCCTTTGGAATCCATCAGCGCGTCGAGGTAACCGAGATAATAGGAACACTCCTCGCGCAGCATTTCGAGCAGGTCGGGCGGGATGACGCCCGGCAGAATCATGTAGCCATCCTTTTGATAAAGCTCCCGTTGAGCGGCATTGATTATGTTCATGATGTTCAAAGCTTATCATTAATTTCGCCGGAGGGACTTCTCATTTTGCCCGCGTCTTGTTATCATTTTTTGTCGTATGCGCCAACTGCTCCACCTGCCGTCGCAGTGGGACGGCCGCCTCTGGCATTATCGCAGCCATGGGCGGACTCATGCCCGGCACCATCACGCCGAACTGGAGTTCAACCTGGTCACCCAAGGTGCCGGCCTTTACCTGCTGGCGAACCGAAAATACCGGATCCGCCGGGGCGACCTGCTCTGGCTTTTCCCGGCCCAGGAACACGTCCTCATTGAGCAGACCAAGGATTTCGAAATGTGGATCGGCGTCTACAAACCAAAGGCGGTCAAACGGGTTGCCACCGACGCCAACGCGCAAGTGTTGCGGCAGGCCGACCCGGCCGGGGAATATTGTCGTCGCCTGCCCCAGAGCGCCCTCGCGCAACTCGACGAATTGTTCACCGAAATTGCCGCCGCGCAGGACCTCCCCGGCCTGTTCAATGCCGGTCTGGGCTACGCCCTGCTGAATGCGTGGCGGCACTTTGAACATGCCGCCGATGTCCCGGTGCAGGACGTTCACCCCGCTGTCGAGAAGGCCGCGCGGCTGATCCATGATGAAACCATTGCGCTGGGTCTGGACGAACTTGCGCGGCGTGCCGGCCTGAGCCCCACGCGCCTGAGCCGGCTGTTCAAGCAGCAAACCGGCATTGCGCTGGTGGATTTCCGCAACCGGCAGCGCATCGAACGATTCCTGCAGCTCTACGGCATCGGCCAGCGCCGGACGATGCTTGACGCGGCGCTGGCAGCCGGTTTCGGAAGCTATCCGCAATTCCACCGGGTCTTCAAACGCGTCATCGGATGCTCGCCGGGGCATTATCGGCGGAGAAATTCTGAAATGGAACCAGCCACAAAACAAACGAAAGGCGCGAACGCATAACAGAAGTTACGGCACCAGTTTTTTCCACAGCCGGTCAATCTCGCCGCGCAGGACTTTGGCGTCTGCCCAGCTGTTCGGGAAGGTGGACAGCGCATATCCGCCTTCCATCGGACCGAGTTCCGGGCAGATGAAAATTTCGCGCCCGGAATCGCGGTTGCCCTCCAGCCAGCACCGGAGCACCGCCTCGGCAAAAGGCAGCCAGTCTCTGACCTCCGCTGTTAGGTTTCCCTTCCCGTCGGTGGCCGGCACCTGGGCGTGATGGCCGTTAAACGGGCGAAGATGGAATTGCTGCGCGCGCTGAATCAGATCGGGACGGACAAGCAACCGCCGGGCAAAATTCTCCGGCACGAGATGTTTGACGACGGCAAAATGTGAGAAGTCGCACGACAGCGGCAGCAGTTCGCCCGTGCGTTTCTGATAGGCATCGGCCAGCGCGTAGGTTTTTTCGGGCGTCTCGGTGCAGGTGCCGCGGTGGGTCTCGATGGCAGGTTCCAGACCGAGCTTGCGCCCTGCGCGGTTCAGCACCAGCGCGAGTTCCAGCGCCTCAGGCGTCAAAACTTCATCGCCGGCCAGTTGCACGTTGATGTGACGGGCACCGCAATCCTTCTGCTCCTGAAGCAGACGCGGAAATTCCGCCGCCTTGCCGGACACCATGCCGCCGACAAAAATCAACCCGTGCCGCTTCGTTCCCTCGTGCAGTTCCGGACTGCCGGCCCAGCACACGCCGTCAAACCCGGCTTCCTTGATCGCGCGCAGCTTTTGATCCAGTGACCATTCATTCTCCTTCGCCGGATGCTGCATGAACGTCCAAAGATTGGCGATATGACGTAAAATTGGCTGGCCCATGCTGGTTTCTCCTGACGGTTCGTTAATAACTGCCCACGCGTTCCAAAATCTGCTCCGCCTCGCGTTCGTCCTTGAACTGGATCAGCATATAAACTCCCTTGCGACCGATGGCATCAAGCAACGGCAGCACCTCGTCCGGCTCGACATTGACCACCTGCACCGATTTCCCGGCGGCAAGGACGCGGCGGTACAAATCGTGCCAGCGTTTATGTCCGCCGGTCTCAATGCCCGCCTGCGGCGTCCATTCAATCGCGTCCAGTGGCTTGATCGCCAGCAAATTGTCGAGATGCACCATCGCTTGCGTGCCGTCAAGATGGTAAAGCGAATGGTCCAGCCATTCGCATTGCGCCGTCAACGCCGGCACAACAAATCGCTGATACATCTTCGGCGAAAACATCGCCGAGGCGTCGCATTGCAGCTTGGCGACCTTGCCCGGACCCCAGATGTAAAACGCGCCGTATGTCGAACTGCCATCCTCCAGTTTGATCACCTCATAAATGCGCTGGTAGGCGGCGAACCAGACGTCATTGATTTCCTGGATTCTTTGTTCCACCCATTCCGGCCGTTCCATCATGTCCATGAGCAACGTCTGCGCGCCGCGCAAGGATGAGAGCACGTCCATGTTTTCAATCAGATCAGGACAGCCCACCAGATATTTGCCACGGGAAAGCTCGACGCATCGCCGGAGGATATTCTCGGTGGTGTGCCACCACGGATGGCTGGGATCAAATTTCAGTGGCGGTAGTTTCTCGGGTTCCAGATCCTGCTCCATGCACGGGTGGAACCAGACGGTGTCCTCGGCAAAACCGGGTTTCGAGCCGAGGAAAAGCGCCAGCGAGCCCGGGCCGAGATCGGTGGTCGCGCTCGGCAAGACGTCCGCCGGAAAGACCGACCGCGACAACCGGTAATGATTTTCCGCCGCACGGAAGGCGGCATCGCAGTAACGTTCCTCGATGGTACCGGGCCGGACCGGAGCAGCCACGTTTTCATGGACACAGCGTCCCACTTCCGGCGCGCCCCACATGCCGATCAAAAGTCCTTCATGATTCCACCAATCCGCGAAGCGTTTCCGGGTTTGCTGCCAATTTGACTTCCACATATTTCTATTTCCCAATCCAAAGCGCAGAGCGTTTAAAATCCAATCGCCGCACCACCGTCCACCGGCAGTACTACTCCGGTGATAAATTTTGCCGCGGGTGATGCCAGATAAACCGCCGCCCAACCGACATCGTCCGGGTCGCCAAAGCGCGCCAGCGGGGTGCGACTGATGATTTTCGCCTTCCGCGCCAGGTCGCCGCTCATGGCCTTGTCGAGCATGTCCGACGCGACCCAGCCGGGTGCGATGGCGTTGACCCGCACGCCGTGCGGCCCCCATTCCGTCGCCAACACGCGCACGACCCCGAGGTAAGCCGACTTGGCGGCGGAATAAGCCACCACCTGGGGAATCCCCATGAGCGAAGCCATCGAAGCGGTAAAAAGCACACAGCCACTGCGCCGTTCAATCATCCGGCGGCCAGCTTCGCGAGTGAGTGCAAAAGCTCCGAACAAGTGCGTTTGCAGCACATTCGCAAACTCCGCGTCGCTGGTTTCGGTCGCCAGCTTCTTGAGATGCACCCCGGCATTGTTGACGAGAATCGTCACCGGGCCGGCCAGCTTTTCGGCCTGTTCAACCAAGGACGGCGCAGACTCGAGCTTGGTCACGTCGCCAACGAGCGCAAACGCATTTTTGCCCAGGGTCGCAACGGCCTTGTCCAATTCCGTCTTGCGGCGGCCAACGAGCACGACTTTTGCGCCCGCCGCGACAAAGCAGCGCGCCATGCCGAGTCCGAGACCGGTTCCGCCACCGGTTATGAGGGCGGTTTGTCCGTTGAGGTCAAAAGCTGAATTCAATTTTTCCTGGTTCATACGCGGCAGCCGGCTTCGAGGGTCGGAGTGTTTTGATGTTTGTACATGATGAAATATTCGCGGTGGTCAAGGCTTTCGGGCTTGCTCGGTTCGCCTTGGGCGACGCGCAGGACGAGCGCGGCCAGTTCGCGACCGGCCTGGGCGAGCGTCAATTCGCCCGTGAGCAGGCGACCGGCATCGAAATCCATATCCTCCGCCATCGCCCGGTACGTGGCGCTGTTGCCGGTGACCTTAATGAGCGGCGCGATAGGGCTGCCAATGACACTGCCACGCCCGGTGACGAACAGGACGATTTGCGCGCCGGCGCTGATCAAATCCATGATGCCTTCGGTGTCATTGGGGTTTGTGTAACCGAACTGCATGAAATGCTCGTCCGGCACGCTGTCCAAAATCCACAATCCCGGCCCGCGCGGCGCCTCCGCCACGCGAATCACGCCTTGGATCGGACGCGAACCGCTCTTGGCGAATGCGCCCAGGCTTTTTTCCTCAATTGTCGTGAGACCGCCGGCAAAATTTCCCGGCGAAACGGAATATTGGCGCACGGCCTGGCAATAGCGCGCAGCCTTGTCGTACGCAGCACCGACCTGTTTGGCAGCTTCGGGATTTGCCGCTCGCTCCAGCATGTGCCCGCGCAAACCAATCATTTCCACCGTCTCTTCAAAAATGGCGCGGCCACCGGCATCCACGAGCAGATCAAAAAACGCGCCTACCGTCGGGTTCCCCGCCAGGCCGCTCGTGCCATCCGAACCGCCGCATTCGCAGCCTACAACCAAGTCAGCCAGCGTCATAGGCACGCGCGGGGTTTCCCGGCGAATTTGTTCGCGCAGGCGGGAAACAATCTCCTTGCCCTTCGTCACCGATGCGCGTGTGCCACCGCTTTGCTGAATGAAAAACCATTCGGCCGGCCGGCCCGAACCGCGCACGGTCGCGGCGATCTTTTCCGGCTGGGTATATTCGCAACCCAGCCCGACCGACAGCACCGCACCGACGTTGGGATGCCGGGCCAGCGCCAGCATCAGGCGGATGGCATAGGCATTGTCGTAGCAACCGGGAAAACCGATGACGTGAACGTCTTGCTCGCCGGCGGCGATGGCATGAGCAACATGCTGCGCGCACTCGACCGTGTAAATCACGAGCACGAGATTGCGCACACCTTTGCGGCCATCCGGGCGCAAGTAGCCGGACCATGAATCGTGGTTTTCAGGCATAGGCCGAGTTGGTGTCCGTGGGCACGCCGGAATGCAAATCAAGCGTGCCGGAACGTTCGTCCAGGTCGCTGGCGAGATTGTGGAGATGCACCCAGGTGCCGCGTTGGATAGGTTGCGAAGCGTGGCCAATGCGCACGCCAAACTTGATCACCGCTTCGCCGGCAGCCATGTCCTGCAACGCAATTTTGTGTCCGCGGACAATTTTTTCAGTCGCAACCACCTGACGCTGGCCGGCACCGATGATTTCAATTGCACCGGCGCCTGCGTCGTCAATCAAAGTGGCGACGTTGTCCTGCGGTTGAATCTGGAAACCGTGCGGCATCATTTGGCCTTGGTTGTTTTATGCTCCACGCAGGCGCGGTCAATTGCGTCCCAGTCCAGTTCCACGCCGATGCCCGGTTTCTGCGGGACGTGCGCCACGCCGTTTTTATCAATGGGATATTTGTCCTGCATCGGGAAACGGAACGGTTCCTCCGGCACGAGCAGCTCGAAGTACTCACAGTTTTTGATGGCGCAACTGACGTGCAGATTGGCCATGTCCATGTAACCCATCGTTGTGCAATGAACTTCGCAGCGCAGGCCGTGCGCCTCGGCTAGGTGCGCGATCTTCAGCGTGCCGGTGACACCCGCCTTCCAGGAAACGTCGGCGCGCACAATGTCCACGGCGTTGAACGCAATGGCCTGGGCCACACCCCACGGGCCGCCGCGGGTGGTCTCGGTCCCGGCAATGGGAATGTCCAGCGCCGCGCAAAGTTTCGCGTACTTGTTCAACTCAAAATCACGGAACGGTTCCTCGAACCAGTGGTAATTCAATTTTTCCAGGTCGCGCCCGACGCGGATGGCTTCCTCCAGCGAATAATCCGCCACCGGATCGGTCATCAGCACATAATCCGGCCCGGCAGCTTCGCGCAACGCGTGATGGACCTGGATGTTCTTTCGCCATGGCCCCGGCGGGTGCGCCTTGTAAGCGGGAAAGCCGCGCTTCTTATAAGCGCGCATCTGCTTCACATAATCTTCAACCTTCGGCAGAAACAAGCTGCTCGCATAGGTTGGCAGGCTGGTGCGACACTCACCGATAAATTGGTAAAGCGGCAAACCAGCCGCCTGCGCAGCAATATCCCACAAGGCCACATCCACCGGTCCCGGCAGATAAACCGGGAAAAAAGTCAGGTGCCGGTCAATGGTCCACAGTTCATGCCAGATGGCCTCGCGTTCGCTGACCGGACGGCCCAGGACCACCGGCGCAATGGTTTCGTGCAGATACGCCTGGGTAACGAGGCTCGAACGCGCGGCCAGCGCGGTGGCATGGCCGCGAAGACCGGTATCCGTGTTGAGGCGCAAAACGACCACGTCCCAATTCATCGGACTGCGGCCGGTACGCGAGGAGTCGAACAACGATTCCTGCCGCCGGCAGCGCCACGTCTCGACCGATGTCACAACCGGATTGTTTTTTTTGATGTTCACAAAATACCGTATTTTTTGAACGCAGCCGTGCTACTCATGCCGGCCTCGATTTCCTTGCGCACCAGTTTCTCGCCGCGCGCCTTGGCCAGGGCACGCTCAATGACTTCGGCCTCGACCTGCTTCGGCACCACGATGACGCCGTCAAGGTCGCCGAAAATCAAATCGCCCGGCGTGACCTTCGCCTGGCCGGCCTCGATGGGACAGCGGTAATCCACGACCTGGGTTCGAACGGCGGAATCCTGCGCAAAACGGCCGCGGCTGAACACCGGCCAGTTCTGCTCCAGCACCTTTGGGGTGTCGCGGTGGAAACCATTGATGACTGCGCCAACCGCGCCGCGTTTTTTTGCGGTGGCCGTGAGAATCTCGCCCCAATAGGCGCAACGCATCTCGCCACCGGTGGCAACGTAGATTTCACCGGGTCGCAACTGGTCGAGCGCCTCGGTGAGTTTGCCAAACGGCTGCTTTTGTTTGCCGAAGACATCAATCATCAGCACGGGCATCGCGCGGCCGGCGACCCTCATTTCCTCGCGCAGCGGCTGGATGGGCTGCGGCAGAAACTGGTGTGTGTGGCCGAGGTCGTCGAGGATGTCGCCCACGACCGGCGTATAAAGCTCGCGGCAGCAAAGCGCGAACAACTCGGCATCGGATTTCCATTCAGTGGCCATGAGATCGGTTATTGGTCGGTCGCCGGTTTGACCACCGGCTTTGGTTTGTTGGGATGAATCCCCTGCTGGGAGAGATAATTGTTAATTTTGCCTTTGTATTTCTGGAAGATGGCGGTTTTTTCATCGGCACTTCCGCCGTCCATCGCCTCCTCGCGGGCCTGTTTGAGCAATTCGAGGATCTTCTGTTTGTGCTGGTCAGTCAAATCCGGATAGGCCGCGAGATAACCGCCATAGGTGAACTGAACCTTGCCGTAGGTCGTCTTGTCTTTAACCTTTTCCACCTGTTCCGGCGTGAGGCTGGCGGAAAGATTGGCGATGAATTCGTTGTGCAGGGATTTCAGTGAACCGCGAATTTGCGCCACGACATTCGTGTCGCCCCTGGATGCCTTGAGCTTTGCATCATTGGCCTCGTGCCACGCCTTGAGCGCCCGATACTGCGCCATGATGACGTCGTGAACCTTCGTAGCTTGATTGGTATCGCTCAGGCCGAGAACCTTCAAAATGTCTGCAGTACGGCCTTCAATGGCGTGCGTGTAATTGGCCTCAGTTTGTTCCGGGGCCAGGTTGGTTTCCGTCAAGGACGATTGCTCCGGCGCCGCGAAAGCGGGCCAGCCCAACAGCAGGGCCGCGAGAATCATCAGTGCTTTTCTCATTTTGATTTCCATTTTAATGGTTATCACCACAGGTTTCACGGTTTGTTTTCAACAGCAGGAGCAAAATCATCCTCCGGCGTTTGCTCGACTTCAGTCGCCATGGTCCAATGGCAACCAGACCGTCATTTCCGACGGACCGCGATTGTCCCAGGCGAAATAAGGAACGAACCGAACCTTGACCGGCCGGGCCGACGTAACATTAGATTCGTGGTAAAGCTCGCCGCCCCAATCTTGTGCGGGCAACACGAGCGCCTGGCCCTCCAGAACGACAACGCCATCCAGCAACCGTTGATCGTAACGTGCCGCCAAATTGATATTCCCGGGAATCACAACATCAGCCGGACGCGTGCCTCGCGGCAGATCAGGCGACTCCAGGCAATAAACCACCGGTCCGCGCTGAAGGGCAACCTGGTTCAAATCTTCTTCCACCAGCGGATTCGCCTCCATCAAACGCACCGGCATCGGCAAGTCCAAATCAATGAAGTCGCCGGGATGCCAGACCCGGCGGATTTCAAAATAACTCGCCGGCACCGGCGAATCATCGGCGGCCCGGTCATTGATCCGCAAGGAAGCACCATGGACCCAGCCGGGAATCCGCAGCTTCAGGCTGAAGGCCGTCTGACCGCACTCATTGATGGTGATGCGGATGCGGCCGTTCCACGGATAATCGGTTTCCTGCGTCAATTTAATTTTCTGGCCGCCGGACAATTCCGTCGCCAGAGTGCTGCCTCCGTAAAGATTGACCCAGATCGCGCTGTCGGATTTGCCGTAAACGTAGTCGCCCACTTCAGCCACCGTGCGCACCAGATTCGGCGGACAACAAAATGAGCTGACAAATGGCACCCGCGTCCGCGACCAGCGAAGTTCCACCGGCAATGGATCCGTCACCCGCAGCGGATTGGTGTAAAGGAAATTGGTTCCGTCCAGGCTTCCGCCGGAAAGCACGCTGTTGTAAAGCGCCAGTTCGACCACGTCCATGAACCGGGCCTCGCCCGTCGCCAGAAACATCCGCCAGTTCCACAGCGCGTTGCCGATGTTCGCGCAGGTTTCGCTGTAAGCCGTGGTGTTGGGCAGTTGATAGTTTCGCCCATAAGCCTGATGCACCCGCGTGATGGCTTTCTGGTCCTTCGCCCCGTCCGGCGATGCTCCGTCGTAAAGCGCGCCACAGCCGCCGGTAATATACATTTTTTTTGTAACCACGTTGGTCCAGATCGCCTCCAGCGGCTGCCATAAATTCGTGTCGCCGGTTTCCAGAAATAAATCCGCCGCCCCCGCGTAAAGATAATTGGCGCGCACGGCGTGACCTTCCGCCTCGGTTTGTTCCTCCAATGGAAGGCGGTCCTGGTTGTCATCGCCGCCGTCCTGCACCAGACCGCGCATGGCCAGAAATTTCCTGGCCAGTTCGAGATACCGCGGCTCGCCGGTGGCACGATAAAACTCGACGATGCCCATGTAGTGGGATGGACAGACGGAATTGTGCGCCAGTTCGGGTGTCGGATTCCGAAAGGCGTCGTCCAGAAAATCCGCCGCCTTGCGCGCCACCGCCAGAAAATTTGTTTTCCCGGTGACCCGGTAATGCACGCTCGCCGCCGTCAGGAGATGCCCCATGTTATACATCTCAAAATCGGTGCGGTCGGAAAATGGCTGCGCATTCGTATCGCCGTTCCGCTGCCGGATGAGGACCGGCGTGTGAATGTAACCGTCGGCCCTCTGTGCCTTGGCAATGACGCCAATAATTTCGTCTAGCTGATTGCTGATTGTGGCATCGTTCGTCACGGCGAGCGTGGCGCTTGCCCCCTCCAGGAACTTGTAAAAATCGCCGTCGTTGAACGGCGCGCCGCGATAATGTCCTGCCACCAAACCGGCGGCGATGCGAAAGTTTTGATAAAATTGCGAGTAGTTGGTTCCGGCCATCAACGCGCCCATGTGCGGAACCATCTGGGTGCGGCAAAGCGCGAAGCGATCGGCCCAAAAACCGCGCGTCCATTGCGCCTCATCGAGGCCAACCGTGCGGACCTGCGCAAACGGGCTTGCGCTCGTATCCACCACTCCAGGCTCTCCGGCGATCAGCGACAATGAAAAGGCCGCCAGGAACATCCCAACCAGCGCTTTAAAACTCGCGGGCAGCCAATTTCCACCGCCTAGATTCTGGATTCCGGATTCTGGATTCATTACTGATTCCCTCCTCCATGCGCGTCGCGCTTGTTGAGCTGCACCGATTGCGGCACGACCCCGAGAATCACAAAACTGCCCGTGCCAATAAGCTCCAGCTTCTGCCGGCCTGCCTCAAACCGGAAAGCATGCACATCCACATTCGGACAGCCTTGAATGGCCGCCGCGTTCTCGATCACCGTATCCACGCCGCCACGTTCGTCGGCTTGCGCGGCCGTTTCCAGCTTCGGCACCTGTAGCCACGCCTTTTGATTGCTCTGAAAATAACCGACCAGCACCTGCACGGGTTCGCTCGCCTCAAATTCAACCGGCGGCTGAAGCCCCTTTTTCGCCGCCTCGTGCGAAAACCGGATTCCCGTCAGACCGGTCAATTCCGGCGCGAGACGTTGGATTGCAAATTTCCGGTCGGTGAAAATTTTGGCGCCAACTTTAACTTCGTAAGTTTCCGCGTTTGTGCCGGTCAATTTGAATTGCGCCGCCGGCCACGGCTTGATTTTGGAGTCGTCAGCAGTTGCAACAATGTTCGTACTCTGTTTCATCAGTTCAACTTTGTCGTGAAAATCACGAAATTCTTTTTCATAAAACGGCAGCACTTGTGACCATAAATAATTTGTACCTTTGCCACCAACGCCGCCTGTGAACGGAATTTTCCGCTGCGAAGTTTGCATCCCGTTGGCGAATCGATAAGCAGGACCAGCACTACTAGCAAGTTTTTGGAACTCACCGTAAGATTTCATAAGACAGGCCTCCGCCATTTCCATGTCTTTGATGTCGTGGCTATAGTTATAATTTAAAATCAATTTAGCTGCATATACTTTATACCAGTAAAATTCATTCAGCTCATATATGCAGTCCACGTCGTTGCGTAATCGATCGTATTCCTCGCGGTTCTTAGTCACCAACGAAGCGGCTTCCAGCATATCTTCAAGTGCCAAGTTTGCGCATTGCCGCGTTGAACCCATATAATTCGTAGGAAATGACCAACCTAAAACCGTATCTGGCGTCTCGCCGATGTGCGGCTCGTGACTCCATTCTTTTTTCACATATTCGTCAAGGCGCTCGCCCGGCGGCGCCTGTGAGAGCCATAGATCTTCAATTGCGCCATACTTATTGGGGTTCACCAATTGATCGAGCGTCATGCCCAGCGAGAGTGTCTGGCGATTTCCTTCGGTGATGCCAAAGCGCCGGATCAATCGCGGCGCGACCTCACCGGCGGCGTTGTAGGCATCAAGAATTTTCTCGGCGGCGTTGGTGTTGCCGTACCGTTCTGCCAGCCGGCCAATCCAGTAAGCGCGGTCTTCGGCATCCGGCACATCGGGATTCCACGAGTAGCGCGCCCATGCCTCGAACCAGATCCAGTCGCGCTGCCATTGCAACAGCGGCGGGTCGGCAATGTCCGGTGAATAAGGCCAGTTCCAATATGACAGCGGATACAGATGAATTCCGGTCGCGCCCAACCGGTCGCGTGACGCCTGCACGCATTTTTTGATAAACTGCTGATCGCCATAGCGGAATGGCTCGAGGTTGGAAAGAATGTGGATGTTGACCAGATGCGCGCCCAGCTTGCTCATCGCGAGATGCGTCGCCTGGTCCTTGCCGCGTGGCTCCCAGGTGGTCAGCGACTCGCCGTTGTATTTCGATTCCGTGAACAGGTTGGAATACACCTGATATGCGGCGGGCATGATGATGTCTGCGTCAATCGTGTGGGTGCGGATGACCACGGGCGGTTCCGCCTTGAGCCCGGCGGCTTTCATGCCGTCCAGCACCCCGGGCAAAATGACGTTGGTACACCAGTTCAACTGGTTGGGCGTGCCGCGCAGCGCCTCGCCGAGGCAGACCATCAGCCCGACATTCGGGTATTGCTTCACAAATTCGGCTATGGATTTGCGCGTGTAATCGGCCGTCAACGGCGTGGGCGCGGAGAGCTGGGTTGAAATGCCATTGGTCTCGGCGAACGGTTTTGAAACGATGATGTTGTAAAACATCTGCACGAGCCAGATGCCGCGCTTGTCGCATTCCTGGGCCAGCCAGCGGAACATCTCCGTGTTCTGTTGAAAAACATCTTCCGGCACCTCCACCGCATAGGGATAATCCTTCAGCCGCACGAGCGAGGCGAACGGATGACCGCTCCAAAGGTAGAGGGTGTTCATGCGGTTCTCGGCCAGAAAATCCAGATACTCCTGCCAGAGCTTTTTGTCGTAGAACCATGGGAACAGCTTTGGCGTATAGGGATATTCGTACACGTGACGCCCTGGCAAAATGAACGTCTTTTGCATTCCGATGCACGTTCCACGCAAAACAAATTTGGGCGCGTCATGGAAATTCACGTCTCCCGGCAACCGGCCGGCCTCACGAATCCTCCGGGCCAGCTCCAGGCAGCCGTAAAACATTCCGGAGTCGTCGCCCCCAACGACGGTCAACGAACCGTCGCTGGCCGTCGCCAATGTGAAACCTTCCCTGCCCGGCCCGGCTGTGCTACTAATTACAATCTTGCTGTCGGGCTTGCCCTTCGCCTCATCGCCGACAACGACGCTTTCAATGCCCACGGTTTTTAACGCGTCAACCAGCCGATCTGCGCCAAATTCTACGCGCGGCGCGGCATTGGCCGGGATGACGATGGAAATGGTCCCGGCGCGGACCACGCCAGACGCGCAAAGCAGGAGCCCAAACAAAAGGACGCACACAAAAGCCAGGCTGGAAACGTGCCGCCGCCGGTTGTGCAGCGGGAACCACGCCTCGCTTGAACTAATTTTATTCCGCCTCATGCGTGTTTTTTCCCTGTTAATCAACCCGTTTGATTCGGATGGCCATGTAAGCCCGGCCGGCCAATGAGATTGAACGGTCGTTCACGGAGCCGTAAAAATAATCATCCTTTTTCTTGATCGTGAAAACTCCCGAAACGGGCGTCGTCGTCATGTTCCACGTGTCGAGGACTTCGGCTTTGAATTTCATTCCCTCCTCCAGTTGTGCCTTGGGCAATTGAAATTCCCACAAAACGGGTTCAGCCCGGCCGAAATAAACGAGATAATATTCTGCCGGCTGGCCGGCGTACTGCGGGTTCTGCCACTTGTCTATCGGATCAATGCCATTCGTCGGGCTGTCTTCGAGCACCTGGCGCAAAAACGCCAGCCGCGCGGGGCTTTCGCCCTTGAGCACACCACCCTTGGACCACCACAAAATGTTGTCCGGGCTTAAATAGGTTTCGCCGTGACCCACATACGTGCCGGCGACCGTTCCTTCCCAAAACCGGAACACCATTTCCTCCGCCGACAAATTTCCCCAGCGTTTCGGAATGTCACCTTCGTACTTTGCCTCGTCGAAAACAACCGGTTTGCGGTACACGTCGCGATACAACACCGCCCGGCCGGCGTCCTCGACCGCCGAGCCGTTCTGAATGCTCGCGTGGGTCACCCACGGCAGCGTGTTGTTGTAGATGCGCGCGCCGTTGTGGATGGAGCGAAGATGGTTGTAAGGGTCGGTCGCCTGCACGATCTGGAAAAATCGGTCCCAGTCCGATTCCTGTTTTTCCTTCATGAAATCGTATTCGTTCGCGAGCGACCACCAGACATTTCTGTAGGCTGCCAGCCGGACAACCACGTAACGCAAATAGCGGTCATCCGCCGCGGATGGCATCCGGTCGAATCCCCAATGCCCGCCGTCGTAGGGATGAAACAAAATGATGTCCGCCTCAATTCCGATTTTTTGCAAATCCAGGACCCGCTGCTCCAGATGCTGAAAAAACTTCGGGTTGACCCGTTCGAAATCCCACGTCTTGGGCGGGGTGCCCGCAAACGGATATAGCGCCGGCTCGTTGGTGTTCCACTCGTAAAATTTGGGGAAGACGCAGAACCGGATTTTGTCGAACGGCGACACGGCCAGGGTCTTGAGCGTCTGTTCCTGCAAGGCGTCATCCTGGTGAATCCACGCATAACAAGTCGTGCCCAGCACCTTGAAGGGCTTGCCATCCGCGTAGGCGAAGTGAAAGGTATTGGCCACCCGCACCGGCCCGTGATTGCCTGCGGACGGTCTTGTCACCGTAAACTCGCCAGCCTTGCCGGTAAGTTCGGGGCTGCTGCTTTCCGTCGTGTATTTCCAGCCGCCTTGTTTCTCCGGCATGAAACGCACCCGATAAATACCATTGCCATCGTAAAATCCCGGCACTTGAACCACGGAATCGCCCTGAACAAACCGCGCACCGAACGTGACATCAACAAACGGGTTTCCATTCGTCGGCCCGGACAGAGTGAGTTCGTAAACCCCCCATTGCTCGACCGTTTTTTGGGCATTGACCGGCAGCGATGCAGCCAGCAACACAGTGATCACAGCCAGCAAAACACGACCGCGCCATTTGATTTTGACAAGTTGCCTGCAGAAAAAGCTCATAAATATCAATCCCGCACCAGCCAGATGACAGCCGGACCGTTTCCCTTTTTGGGCAGATTGACTTTCTGCCCACCCGCGATCTTATCCGACAGATCGGCCACCGCACCCGTTTTTAAATTCAGTGTCCGCACCGAAAAGGTTCTGCTTTCCTGGGTCAAATCCAGTTCGATTGGGGCGTTCGGGCCGAGATAAACGAGATATTGTTTCCCGGCTTCGCGCAGCACCCAGCGATTGTCACCAGAACCGGCGACCCATGGCGTCATTTGGGGAATCGCTTCCAATAGGCGGTCGTCCGTCGTCCGCGGCAGGTTCGGCATGGAACCACCGGCACACACGAAAGCCCAGAAACCGGAGTTAAAATGGTTGATGACGGCTTTGTCCGGATTTTGCCGCCGATATTCCGCCGCCATTTGCGCCAGATTCAAGTCGTTTGGCCGCCCGCCCTTCCATTGCCGCTCGAACTGGCGCGGCGAAAGATTCTGGCCGCCATTCGGAGCAAAGGTTCTCTTGTCAGTGGCCCACCAGTATTTGAATTCCACAACATTCACCAGCGGGCTGCGCTGTGGATCGGCAAGCACTGCATCCTGAACGCCCTTGGGGGCGCTCAATGCCACGAGCGGTTGAAAACCCGTCTCGCGTTTCCAGCCGCCAATCGTGTCGAGCCAGAATTGCACGAACGCCAGCGGCCCGGTGTATTCATCGCTGGTAAACTGGATGACGTTTGCATTGTTGGCAAAATTATCGAGGCATTGGCGGATATAACGGCGGTACAATTCACGACGGACGGGATTGGTCACGTCATAAAATTGCTCCGCCATGAAAAGCCGCTTGTCGCCGGCGAACGGCGGCGGTTCGGGAAACCCGGTGTTGTTGATGTTGTTGGCCGAACGCCAGGGACAATCCACCCAATGCGCGCCGGCTTCGAGGATGTTGTGCTGAAAATAATTCTCATTGAATAGTACCAGCCCCCGTTCATCGCAGATATCGGCAAATCCCTTCAGTCGCGACCAGTACCATGGATTAAACTTTGTGAGGTCGTAGCGGCTGAGCCCGTCCCATGCCGTACCCTCCCCGCTGCGAGCAAATGGTTGTTCGTAAAACGGCGGCCACACGTCGCCATTCACCCGGCGCACGCGCTCGTGATCCTCGCGGCGACGGTCATACCAGAGGCCGTAATGATAATCGAGCGCGACCTCGTTTCTGGCAGCCATCGCGTCCGCCAACTCCTTCAAATCATCGGTGTAGCCCCGACCGATGCGGCCCGGCGCAAAACGGGTCAGCGTGGGACCGTACTTCGGTGCCTCGCTGGGCCGGATATTTCCCGTCCACCAGGTGACATCCAAAATGCCGCCGATGAGCAACCGGCCGTTGCAGACCAGCCAGCCGTTCGTGAGTAACAACGTCGCCTTTGGTTTCTTAATTTCGGGCTTTGGATTGGGAATGTCCTCAACGTTCTTCGCGTCGCCCGGTTCTCCGGAAATCGGATCGCGCAACGCGGCCTCGGCAATATAATCCACGAGTTGCGGCATTGGCTTCCGGGAAGCGGCCATCAACTGAGCCGCTTCCTCCGGAGTGGGATTGCTCTTGTCGTCCGTCGAGCGCGCCATCAGCTTCAAGTCTGCGGCCGCTTCGGTGCCACGCCGGTCAGAGAGCTGCGTGGCATAAAGACTGTCGGGCTTCATGAAGCCGTTCGAGTTGCGCCAGATGCCATTTCCCTCAAACTCGCCCCAGCAACCGAAGGCCCAGTTCTGCGCCGTGGGCGGGTTCTCGCAACTCACCTGTGACGCGCTGCACTGCCACAGGACAGAATTGGCTGCGGCCCAGCCCGCGCCTTCTCCGCTGGCCCCACGATTCGCCAGGTTCAAGCCGTTGCCGTCAATCCGCACGTTGTCGTAGAGCACACCCGAAGCCCAGCTTTCAACCGGTCCGGAGTCGCCCAGCGGCAGACTGGCCTCGCATTGCACAAACGCATTCGGCCCGGCGGCACAGTGTCCGACGGAAAAATCATGCCGGCCGTGTTCCGCCCAGCAACGCAGGAACAACGTCATCTGTCCCATGGTAAAAAACGTGTTCCGCCGATAACCGGCCTCTTCCGACACCGGTGCGAACGACAGGCAATCCTCCACCGTCACCCATTTGCAGGTTTCATAAATGGCGGCCAGGGAACCGGCAAAATGCACCGCCGTCACCTGGCGTACCCACATATTTTCCGCGTTCTCCATCGTGATGGCCATCCACGAATGGTTTTCGTCCTTCGGATTGTCCACATCGAACGTGGATTCGAGCCGCAGATTTTCAACACCAACCTGGCTGATCCGCCCCGGCCAGGAATAAGTCTCCACGTGTCCGCCGCCAAAACCGTTTTCAATGGCAGTGGTTATTGGCGTGTCCACCGTCACGAGATTGCCGTCAACGGATTTGACGACCCGATCCCAAACCAGATCGCGGCTGCCCGGTTTCCAGACAAGCCGCCAATCGGCTATCCCGCCGCCAAATTCGGTCATGCCCAGCCGGTCAATCCACGCCTGCGTGCTGGAACGGATGACATTTATGACATCACCGGCTTTCAGGCCGGTGGCGTCCTTGAGTTGAAAACTGGTGGCGCCGACCGGAACGTAATTGTCGGTGATCTGCCAGGACTCCTCGGCGTGAGTTGTTTTGTCATTTTTTCCGGTAATGCGAATCAGCGTCCGCCGGTCCAACCCCGTCGCCACCAGCACCGTTCCATTCTCACCCATCCCCTGGCCGCGCAAAACAATGCCGGAAACGTTGATTGTCAACCCGCCGGAAATTTCGTGCCGGCCTTTCAACAACAACACCGCGCCACGAACGCCTCCGGCATCCGGTGGCAGACCGGCAACGTAATCAATCGCCCTTTGAATCCGCTCGGTTTCGTCGCCCTTAGCCGGTGCCACCACGACCCGAACCGGCACACTGGGAATGGGCCGGTCCCCGCCGGCATAGCCGCAACTGGAAAAATCCGGAACGCGATTGCCGTGCTCGTCCGCGTCGTAAACCAGACGACCGTCCGCACCAGTCGAAATAATGGGTGATAATTTTGTGGAAGCGGCGGTAACGGCCAGGGCCGTCCCGGCGATGATTGAAATTAGGATTCTCTTCACGGCAGCTTCCCGGTTAGCTTCGTCAATTTTTCCGAGCGCGCAATTTTTTTTCCATCGGCCAACACCGTCAGACCCGGGCCGCGGCCATAATGGGCGCCGTCCTGGTCCCAAATAATGGTGAGCGTTCGGCCATGATATTCCACGCCGTCGAGACAGAACCAGCTCCACACGCCATCCGGCAGCAGCGGCCAAACCTCCACCTGATCGTCCGCCCGCGGACGCAAGCCAATGACACCGGTGATGAGCAGGTCGGCGTAGGTCGAATGATTGTAATAACGGCTGCGGCCATTGGCGCCGTTGATCCATTGACCGGTGGTTTCGTCGAGATATTCGCCGATATAAGGTTTGCCGTCGGCATGTTGGCTATGCACGTAGGTGAGAAACGCATCATAGTAGTCACGCGAAGTGACGGTGTTTTGTTGATAATCGCGCAGCACGTTGGCCAGCGCATCCAGCGTCTGGGATGTGGCAAACGGCCAGACCGCCCCGTCCCATTCGCAATGCCCGTAGCCATGCGAACGAAATTGCGGACTCCGCCGCTCGGCGGTCGTGATGCCATAAGGCGCAAGAAATCCCCGCGGATCAGTCAATTGCGCCCAGGCCGCTTCATAGCCCTTTCCCGCATCCGGCAATTCAAACATCCACGGGAGAAAGCCGATTTCCTCGCGCACATTTGCAAGTTTGCCGTCATCGCGAAGCGCTTCAAAAAATTTCGCGTCCGAGTTCCAGAGTTTTTCCTGGACCAGCGCCTTTAATTGGGCGGCTTTCGCGTCGAATTCACCGGCCAGTTTCTGCCGGCCAGCCAGCCGGGCAATGGCAGCCAGCGCACGGGCATTGCCGAACATGTAGCTGTTGATCGTCGGCCGCAGATTTTTGTTGGTGCGCGAGCCGCTGATGGACTCCTCCATCGCGTCGCGGACGTCGTATTGCCAGAACAGGCCGTTGGCGGTCAGGTGTTCCTGTTCCCACTGCCGGTAGTCGCCCGTCAAATCGTCGAGCAACGCGGCAAGAAAGTCTTTATCACCGGTGACGAGATAACGCTGGTAGAGCGCATCATCGAGCCAACTGCTGTATTTGTGCAGTTGCTGCCGGTTAGCCGGGCTGCGCAGCCAGTAGCGGACATGGTCGTCCAGGTATTTCTGGTCGTGGAGCCAGCGGCCTTCCACAAGCTGATGGCCCAGCGCGCTGCTGACCGGTGCCGGGCGCGTGAGAAATTCGTTGAACACGAAACCGTTGGTTGTTTGCTCCAGATGTTTCCGGAACGACCACCAGCGAAAGTAATACGTTTCCTCCACTTCGCGGTCGGGACATTCGAAGAAGGGAATTTCCTTTTGCAGCCAGTCCCACGAATCGGCGTTGGAGACAAGGTTGGTGACATTTTCGTCCTCCATTGTGTTGAAATGTTCAACGTAATGGGCAAATGCGGCGGGCTTTAGGACGGTCAAATCCGCCGCCGGCGAGCTTGAAGCCGCCAGCAGGCAGCACGAAAGAACCAGGAACGCGTTCCAGCTCATCGTCTTGACAGGTTTGGATGTTTCCATTCGGTGTCAGAGTTTCAGTTTTTCCAAATCCGTTTTGATTTGCGCCAGGCGGTGTTCAACCAACTCGCGTTCCCCGGCGCGGAAACGATGAAACGGTTCAGCCATGAAATCATCGCAGACGCCGAGGCAGGCGAGCGCGCATTTGATGCCCTTGATGATGGACGACGAATGGCGGCCGATCCGGTACAGCGAACTGCTGATGCGCAGGACCTGCGCCTGAAGGTCCTTGGCCCGGGCAACCTCACCGGCCCGGGCGGCCTCGAACAGCTTCACATAAAGCTTTGGAAAAAGATTTGCGCCGCCGCTCACGCCGCCGAGTCCGCCGAGCGCGATGGATTCGAGCAGCATTTCTTCCGGACCGATCAGCAGCGTCCAATCGGGACGGTGTTTGAGCAACCCGGCGGCCTGTTTGAAATAGTCGAGATTTCCCGAACTGTCCTTGAGGCCGACGATGCGCGGAACGTCCAGGGCGTGCTGCACGGTTTCCAGTTCGAAGGAAACCTTCGTCAACGCCGGCATATTGTAAAGGAACAACGGCAGCGGCAGCTCCGGCACGAGGTGGTCGAGATACTCCTGCAGCTCCGGCTGGGCTTCCGGCAGATAATACGGCGGTGCGGCCACCACCGCGCTCGCCCCCACATCGGCGGCGTGGCGCGCAACATTCACCGATTCGACAAACGCCGTGTCGGTGATTCCAACCAGGACCGGCACACGGCGGTTGACCTGGCGGCAGACGCGTTCGACCAGTTCACGGCGCAGGCGATAGCTCAAACTCGGCCCCTCGCCGGTCGTGCCGAGAATGAACAGGCCGCTGACACCGCCATCAAGCAGGCGCTCGACCAGGCGTTCCAGGCCCGCCAGGTCCAATTCATCACGGCCCGACAGCGGCGTGATCATCGGGGGAATGATTCCAGTCAAAGGCAGTTTCATTTCATGATTTTTCACAAATTTCAATGCGCGGTTTCACCAATAAAATCAGGCCGGCGCTCAACAAGGCTACCGCCGCCGACACCCCAAAAGCGACGGAAAACTTGATGCCATGGTCGCGCATCCAGCCCAACGCCACGGTCGCCGCGGCACCCACGCTGATGCTCACCAGGTTCATGAAACCGTAGCCGGTGGCGCGATGTTCGGGGCGGGCGATCTGGCAGAGGATGGGCATGTTGTTGCAATCGAAAAAGCCCCAGCCGAGGCCGAACAGGATCATGAAGACAATCGCCGCGCCAAGACTCCAAGCGCAACCGAGTCCGAGCAGCGCCGGCACCAGCAGCAGCACACCGAGCGCGCTCGTAAAAATGCGCCCTCGCGCCGTCCTGCGCATCCACCAGTCCGCGACCACGCCGCCCAGCAGCACGCCGATGAATGATGCAATTTGAATGTAGCCCGTGGCGGACAATCCCGCCGGGCCTTCCTTGAGGTTGAACGTGTCCGCGAGATATGTCGGCAGCCAGTTTTTTGTCACCCAGCCCGCGATGGCCGGCAAGGTAAAATAAATCACGAGAATCCAAAACGCCGGTTGCGACCAGAGTGCGCGAAAGGTTTCGGTTGCGGTCACACTTTTTTTTGCACGATCTTCCGAACTGGAGGTGGTGGCATCCCGCAACGCGAGCATCAGCACGATGGCATAAAGCACACCGGCCACGCCGAACCAGGCAAAGCAGTTCCGCCACGAACTCGCTTGGGCGATGTATCCGCCGACCCCGCCGAGCGCGAGACCGGCGTAAATGCCGCTTTGATGGATGCCGGTCGCCCGCGCCCGGGTGCCTCCCGTGTGAAAATCCGCGATGAGCGCCAGCGCCGCCGGAATGTAGAACGCCTCGCTGATGCCCATCAGCGCGCGGAAGCAAAGCATTTGCGAGTAGGTCTGCGCGTGGCCGGTGAGCCACGTCACCGCCGACCAGACGAACAGGCTGCCGATGACCGTCCAGCGGCGGTTGAATTTATCGGCGATGAATCCGCCGACCGGACTCAGGCAGGCATAGACCCACATGAACACGGCCATGAGCGTGCCGAAATCCTGGTCGTTGGCGATGCTCGGAATGTCCGCGCGGATGGAGGAGCGGATGGTGGACACCATCTGCCGGTCGAGATAATTCAACATGACCACCGGCCACAGCAACGCCACCACACCCCAGGCATAAGGTGAACATTTTTGAACGTCACCCTTCACGACGTCTTGATGGCCGGCGTTTGTTTCATCTTTGAAACGTGCCGGCGGCCAGCGTGTTCACGTTGCTCCGGGAATTGCTCCAGTCAATTTTCTTTGTCGGGTCGAGCCCGTCCAGAAATTTTTCAATGACCGTGTAACCGTCACCCTGCAAATCTTTTTGCGCGAGCGCAACATCGTTCGTGTCCAGGCCGTATTTTTGCTTCCACCACAATGGAATCCCGTCCGCGCCGACGTCCTTGAACGGTTCGCCCTGGTATTCGGGATAACCGCCCACCTGCGAAATGTCGGTGATGATACCGTTGCCACCCGTGCCAATATTGTTCTTGGCCAGACCCTTCATCGGCTCCGGGGTAAACTCCTTGCCCATGCCCCAGGTGATTCCGGTTTTTGTCTGGCGGACGGCGCGCTCGTCCACGGAATCGCGTTTGGGCAGGGTCGCGCCAGCCGATGCCAAAACCGATTCGTAAGCTTCCGATGCCGTTTGTATCGTCACCGGCGCCATTGGGAACGGTTTGTCCACGCGGACCTGCGAGCTGATTTGCTTGAGCTCGTCGGGATCAGAGATCAATCCTTTGGCGATATCGCCGGTGGCATCGGCGTCAGGAGACTTGTTGAACTGCACGCCGCCGTCCCAATTGTCCGCCGTCACCTTGGCATTGCCTTCGACGATGTTGCCGGCCACGTAAGCTTTGCCCCAATGGCTGACATGCTCGGCTTTGGTCCAGCTTGCAGCCGGTTCCACAATCCGGTAGCGCACCGGATTGTCGAGCGTCGCGGGGCCGGGTTTGTAGTAGTTGTTAATGAAGTTGAGCTGGCTGTTCTTGTCGCCGCCATCCACCGAGCGGTGGCGCCAGTTGAACAGCACATTGTTCACGAAATTGAAATCATAAGTCATGGCGATGCTCGGGTTGCGGCCGGTGTTGCAGGCAAAGAGATTATGATGAAAGCTCGAGTTTCGCCCGCCCCAGTCGCCGCCGAAAGCGTGATTATAAGTGTTCAACGCCTCGGTGATGATGCACCACTGAATGGTGTCATTGACGCAGGGCAGCTTGAGGGTCGGACCGCCGTTCGTCGGCTGATACATGTGGCGGTAAGTATCCAAGGTCTGGTCATTGCCCCAGCTCGCCGAACAATGGTCCACGATGATATTGCCCACCGGACTGCCGGCGAGACCGCTTTGCCGGTCGAATATATCGGGGTTGCCGCGCCGGAACCGCACGTAGCGGATGACAACGTCGTGCGTATCGTCCATGACGCTTTGGCCGGCAATGCAGATGCCGTCACCCGGCGCGGTCTGGCCGGCGATGGTGATGTAAGGCGCCTCAATGAAAATGGGCAGCTTGAGGTGGATGATACCGGCGACGTTGAAGACAATGATGCGCGGTCCCGCCGCCTCGCAACCTTCGCGCAGCGTTCCCGGACCACTGTCATCAAGATTGGTCACGACGTAAATTTTCCCGCCACGTCCGCCAAAACTGAACTTCCCGCCGCCTTCTGCTCCCGGAAACGCCGGAACGCTGGCCTGCGGCAGATCACCTGGTTTCGAAGCCCAAGGAATGAAAGGCTTGCCCTTCTTTGCCCATTCCGCCAGGGCTGGCTGGACGTTGCTCACCACTTCCTGTTGGTGTTGCACGAACGCTTTGGCTTGAAGCCGGGCCGCTTCGGTGGGTTGTGGCCAGCTTTCGCGGGCCTGACCGGGCCGGGCTAAAGTCAAAATCGCCAGAAAGGCGGCCGCGGCAATGATGGTTTTGATTTTCATGTGTTTTTAGTTTTTCGCCGCCAGTGAATACTCACCCACCAGCCAGTTCAGATATTTTTCCAGATTCGTATAGCCGTCGCCGTTGGAATCCTTGTTGGCATCGGACGGGTCGTTCGGATTCAAGCCGTGCGCCTTTTCCCAATCATCGGGAATCCCATCGTGGTCGGTGTCAACCGGCAGATTGTAAGTCTTGTAATCCGGCCACGGAAAGTTCGGCGAACCGAGCGCAGATTTGTCGTCCGTGGGTTCATCAATGATGCCGGGGTAATTCGGGCTGGGGCGGTCACCATAGGTTGGTCCCTTGGTGCCGATGAATTCCGCCGTGCCGTTGCGAACATCCGCGATGATGTGCCGGTCAACCACGTCCTGCTTTGGGAAATTCGCGCCAACATTGGCGAGCACGTTGGTAAGCGCACCGCGGGCGGATTGCGTGGTGACGAAGGATGGAAACAGCGGTTCATCCACGCGCACCTGCTTTTCCACTGCCGGTCCGTTTTGGAATGCCTTCCAATTGTCGTTCTCGTAGTCGAAGCCCGCCATCACGTTTCCGACCATGTAATAGCTTTCCGTGCCCCACGCCGGATTGATCGGGTCCAGTTTCAAAAGCCATTTTACAAAGGGATTTTTCGGATACGGCTGGTAATAATTGTTGACGTAGTTCAGCGCCTTCACGCCGCCGTCGGTCGTGCGCGCCGTCCAGTTGTAAACAACGTTGTTGCGGATGTCCAAATAGCCGGCGTATTTTGCACCCTGCGTCAAACCCCCGGCCAGGCTCCAGTTCCGATCCGTACAATCCGCGAGCAGGTTGTGATGGTAACTGCCAATGTCGCCGCTGATGGAACCGGCAAAGGCGTGCGTCTCCAGCTTGGTCCGGTCGCTGGCGCGATAATGCGGCCCGTGATGCAGCGCCTCGGCGACGATGTTGCGCTGAAAGGTGATGTTTTTTGCACCCCGCGAGCTGGTGCCTTCATCCGAACTCCAACTGATGGAGCAATGATCCATTATGCAATTGTCGCAATACCCCATGCCCGCGCCATCCATCGCACGTTTCGCAGCATCGCCGACGCGGAAACGCATATAACGGATGATGACATCGTGCGTGCCGTAAGCTCCCGCACCGTAATCCGCCAGACAAATTCCGTCGCCCGGCGCCGTTTGGCCCGCGATGGTGCAATATGGTTTCGTAACCGCACACGGACGCTTGAGGTGGATGATTCCGGAAACCCGAAAAATGATGGTGCGCGGACCATCCGCCTCCACCGCCGCCCGGAAACTTCCGGGAACGACGGCTTCGCCTTTTGACGAGTCGTAATCTTCCAAATTGGTGACTTCGATGACACGACCGCCGCGACCACCGCGCGCAAATCGTCCGTAACCTTCCGCCGTTGGAAAAGCCAGTGAACAGGTGCGAAAACGCCACACTTCGCCTTTGACCGGCGCAGCGTTCATTCCGTTAATTTCGTCCACGCGCCAAAAATACGTTTTCATCTGGTCCAACGACGGCAACGTGTAGCTTGCCGAGGTCAGAACGCCCTTGAATTCCGGCGATGACGGTGTGGCTCCAGCCACGGCACTTGAATCAGTTCCAAAATAAAACTGGTGTGAGGTCGCGCTTGCGGGCGGAGTCCAGTTCAATGCCGACCCGTTCGGCCAATGTTCGTCATCATTGGCCGGCGACGGCTTGATGGCTTTCTGGCGCGGGTTGACCGTGTCAATTTCAAAACCGTTGATGATCAGGCTGCGATTGGCACCCGATTTTTCCGGGCGGAAATGGATGGCCACATCCTTGCCAGCGACAGCAGCCACTTCCAAAAAAGTGGCGGCGACTTCATAATCGTTGGTCGCACGTTGCGTCGGCGTAAAAACCCCCATCGGCGGCGCATCGTCAACCGACACGTCAAATTTCGCCGGAGTTAGGTCGCGCACTTCATTGTGGTAGGTAACAATGCTGTGTGTGCCGGGCGTCAATCCACCGATAATCATGTCAATGCCGTCATCTCCTGCGGATTGTTTGACGGTAATGCCATCACAAGCCATGTGCGCATTGTAATCCAGCAGGCCTTTGAACAAAACCGGTTCCAGGACGCCGCCCGGCGCGGCGCGGAAGGTCACGGCGACATTGCCGAATGTTTTCGTCCCAGACCTGCCCTCGTGCCAGGCCCAGTTCTCCCAATGCGGAGTGAGGATATCGGTCCGCTTGTCCGGCGGATTTAAATCCACTTTGAGTTCCTCCGCGGAAAGCGGAACGGTCAGCGCTGTGCCGGCGCAAACGCACAACGCCAGAAAGTTGGAACAACGGTTCATTGATAAAATGTTCAAGCCTCAATAGACGATGATGGACCCGCCCGGGTTATACCTAATAATCCATTTTGTGCCTTGCGCTGACATCTTGACAAAAAGCCGGGGTCAAGCTTCCGCTTAACCCCGGCCTTGCAATCAAACCGAAGGCAACTGCCTTATATCATGGTTACGGATAAACCATTCGGAGAAAGACACAATTGTTCGTTTGCAATTGATTGGACAAAGTTATGGAACTGACCCACGGTGATCCAAAAACCGTTGTCCAGTTGGTTCCAAGTCCGACATTCAGCGGGTTGGACTGCGTCTGTAGTTTCCATCCAGTGTGGTTCGTCGGCCATTGCAAACCGACAAACATTATTTCATTGGTCGTGATGTTCGGTGTAATGACAAGGTTATTCGTAGTGAAGCTATTCGTAAAGATATTCTGATATACATTCGTAATTCCTAGCAGGAGTAGATTGGTTGGACTGGTGTTCAAGGCAATAATGTTCACCTTACCGTTAATGACAATGTTCTGTATATTCCATGCCAAATTAGCCCCGGGTGCCGCAGGCACCATGACGGGATAAGAATTGGTGGCGCTGCCCGTCACCAGAATATCATAATTATCACCAAGCACGTTCCTGACTATTTGGAAACTTTGCCCCGCGCTGAACGGAGTGATTCCGGTGTTCGTGATTACGAGTGTGCCACCGTTATAGTTTGGTTGGCTTGAGCTGGGCCCGAAATCCTGTTCCCCACTTTTAAGGACTGTATAGTGGATTCCGCTGTCAAGATTCACCTTGAAAACATTGGTGGAACCCGTCAGGAACGTCACTCGACCGTTCAACGTGGAATTGCCGACGCCATTAACCGTCGTAGTCCCGATGCCATCACCACCGGGTATGAACAGGGCACCATTCCCGAATTGCAACTGATTATACAAATTCAAGGAACCGTTGCCCGTGTCTTTTAAGGTGCCGGTTACCGTTATGGCATCAGCGTTTATGGTGCCATCGTTTATCAACGTGGCGTTGGACACGACGTTCCATGTACCGCTCCCGCTGGCAAAGTTGATGTTACCTTCATTGACCACCAGCGTGTACGCCTGTTGCGACGGCACCCCGTTAATCGTGTTCCAATTGGTTAATATTCCGCCTGACTGGAGGATGACTGTGCCATTGGCGCCGTTTGGACTCGACAACAAGGTCACCGTTCCGGCAATCGCCAAACCGCCATTTATGTCACCCGAGAAAACCATCGTGGTGTTGGTGGCTGTGGTGGCACCGCCGAGGGAAGGCGATGAACTGGTGCTGTTGGTAAACGTGCCCTGATTGAGCACCAACGAAACGGCGCTGGGAACATCAAATTCCAAACTGCCAGTGCCCCACTTGTTCAGTGTGGCACCACTGCCCGCAATCGCGGAACCAGAAAACACAAATTTCAAGCTTGAGTTGGTCATGTTGATTGCACTCGGTATAACCCCAAAACCCACCGTAATGCTTGAACCCGAAACATCATCGAAGGCGACTATGTCCCCGGCGGCGAAGTTGGTCATGAGGCTGGTGGCCTGATCCAACCACACCAGGCTCGTGAAGTCCCAGGTTCCATTACCCCCACGCCATAACAAATTCTTGGGAGCATTGGTTGTTAACAGCACCGCATAACCACTAAGACTGCCATAATTGGTAGCAATCAATGAAGCCGTCACAAACCCATCCGGTGCGATACCGATTGTAGGTGTGCCGGTCTGGTAGGCAATCAGAGGAATTAGAGCCGGATAGCCGGCAATGTTTCGTACCGAAGAAATGTAGAAATTGTTGTTTGGCGGTGTGGTTGTAAAATTGGTCACATAGATGTAGGGATCCGTGCGATTGCCGTCAATGTTGAAGGCCAATGTCGAATACCCGTTCATGGCCAGCGCTGACAGCATCATGTTCGTGTCCGCAATCGTATTGGAGATGATCAGAGTTGAAACGTTGGTTGAAATGGCACTGGCAAGGGTAATGTTGTTGTTTTGGGAACCCTTGGTAACACCGCCTACAAGAATGGTGTTAGCTATGACCGTACCACCGTTGTTGATGTTGATTTGGCCGCGATTGTTGGGAGTCTCCGAACCAGCAGTTGGGGACCCATTATTGGTTTCCGTGGTCCAGCCCAAGGATATCAGGTTGTTGGCCTTGAACACTCCGGTATTGCTCACCGTCAAAGTTCCCTGGCAATAGCCAAGGAAAGGTGTACCGGGGTCATTGGTATGAACGCCGGACACCTGGTAGCCGAGATAAACTGTATTCGCATCAATGGTCCCACCGCCATATCCCAGGGAACCTTGAATATTGGGCGTGGCACCGGCGCCAAGAATTTGTTTTGGATCGGTTGCAAGAATCATCCGGTCCGCCAGGATATCCACCCTCCCCCTGCCTTTGCCTCCGAAGTCAGCGTAATGTTTCACGTTGCTCTGGGCCTGACCGAGTTCACCATCGTCACCAATGGACAACAATGTCATGCGGTTGGTGCCACCCAAAATACCGCGTATGACCAGAACTGGATTATTGGTGGAAAAGATAGGATTAAACTGATAGGCGAGTTGCGGCCCCATATTGGCTCCACCGAACAACATGCTGTCTGCAAAAAACGCATTGCTCACACCCAGGTTCCAAATAAATGCCGTGTTTGCTCCCGAGCCGTACGCGTGGTTGGCACAGCTGATGGCATATTGCCGGGTGTACGAATTTGTATAATTGTCAGGTCCCACAAATGACGCGACAATGATATTGGTTCGCGCCATAAATGTGGGCGGAAGAAATTTACCCGGTACACTGGCATTCCCCACGCCATTCAGCCGGTTGCCGTAAAAATTGGTGTCCAGATACAAAAAGTTTGGGTAGGTTGACCAATCACCCAGGGCGAAGCGGTTGACCGTCACCCTCAAAGTATCCAGCCGGGACAAATCCAGACTGGATGACTGTCCGTTATCCACCAGGAAGTTGAAAATTGAACTGTTGTTGCTGACAATCATGGTTGCATTGGTGCCTGAAAAAGTCACACCAATTCCGGTGCTAATGCCGGCTAATACATCGACGTAATCCCGCAAGATGCTGAATCCCTGCGATCCCGTAATCCTCAGCGTCTTGCCCGGGTTGATCTGAATGGTATGGTACTTGTTGACGCTGTTCGTTTCAGAAAAGCGCAACGAAGCAATTGTCACATCGGTGTCAATAATACTGCTGACGTAGAGATTGGTGGATGTGCCCACGATGGTTTGGGTATTATTCGTCTGTCCGCCCAAGTCGCTGAATATGACATTGGCGGCCGTCTGGCTGGTCACGGGCGTGCCGCCGCCCAGCCATTGTGAGCCATCAGACCAGCTGCCCGGCGCATTAAGAAGGGTGTTGGTGCTGCCATTCCAAATGTGGGCAACATCAATGGTGTACAAAATGATATTTGCCGCACCGCCGGATGCAGACTCGCTGAAAGTATAGGTTCCCTCCGGAGTGCTGCCGTCGAAAAACAAATTCAGCGAGAGATTGTAGGTGGTGCTGCTGTTGGTGCGCAACGAGGTTGACACAAAATTGGTGCCGCCCGGAAAATTCGTGATGCTGTAGGTAACGCCGGAAGGCAAGCCCGCCACACTCAAGCTGACCGGACTGATAATCATGTTGCCGTTTCCGTCCTGAACCATGCCATTAGTCCCGATGGACAGATTGTTGGACAAAACCGTTATGCCGGCGAAACCGACCGGCACCGTGACCCGGAGCAGGGGGCTCTTAAAGTTGGCGGTTTGCGCCAGCGCAGCCGGCATCAGCATGGCCCATAGGACAAGCGCCAAGCCGGCAACCATAATTTGTCTCGGCGTTATCCAGTTGCGCTTAGATTGCACGGCGCAACCAGTGTGTCCGGTTGAATCACTGGGGGTTGAGTTGGGGATTTTCATAATTTGACGGCTCAGTTTTGCCTGAGGTTTGGTTGGGATTTGATGATTGACTGAAACTTTTAAATTCAAAATATTGCTTGAAATCAGTACCTGATTATTTATACGGCATCCGGTCTTCCAGCCACTCATAATCACTACTGATCTTAATTGGGTAGTCTTGATTGACCGGGAACGTTTCCGGGTTAGATCCAGTGGCAAAACCTTTATGCTGCACCACTTGGCAGGTTCTGCTATCCGTCCATTTATGGATTTCAGCATGACCATCGGCAAAAGAAATGCTGACACACTTGTTATGATAACTGCCGGGATAATCCCGCCAAAATTCCCCACCTATGGGATACTGCCCTGCGTTGAGAGAAAATTGCGCATCATTGATGCTGTCAGGGTGTTCGTCCAAAATTACAAAAATGTTCACCGGACCAGGCGTCTTCAAATCCGAAGACGTCTTTGCGCTAATATATTGCCTCGGAGCTCCATTGGGCGTGTATTTGTTGCCAAAAGCTATGCTCGACCCTAAACCGCAACTCAGGGAATAACTGCGTACCCGGGGAAGACCACCCACGTCAAAAATATCCGACGGGCATTTGAACGAGCCCGGACTATGGCAATAAGGAGCTATGAGGGCCGAGGTGGGCGGGGTGCCTGGATCAAACATCAGCGCCGGATTTGAATTATTCGGCCCCGCGACCCAATTCTCGTAATTGTGGGCAAGATCGCCGGCATTGACCCAATTGACAGGGGTCATAAAACTATCATTATTATCTCCAGGGTACATCAACCATCCGAGCGTCAACTGCTTGGTGTTGTTAATGCACGCAATCCCCTGGGCCTTTATTTTTGCCTTGGACAGCGCCGGCAGGAGGAGGGACGCCAGAATGGCAATGATCGCAATCACCACCAACAATTCGATCAAGGTAAACGCTCCGGCTTGGGATGCCTTTCTGATTTTCACGCCTCGCGCAGCATCTCCGCGACACCACACCAAAGGCAAACAACCGGTCATGGGCTTGCACATATTTTCAGTAATTGGAATTAACAATATCTGTTTAGCACACCGGCCAATGATGCGTAATGTAAAAAATAACAAATCATTTGTGATTAATGACAAGAGGCCGGTGGTTCATAATGACACCATACCAACAAACGGGCAAAAAGCAAGGGATTGTTTGAGGGAACCGGGCCGGCACCGCACCGTCGCCCGCCCTTCCAACCGGCCGGAGTGCTTTCCTTTCTCCGTGCAAACGCAGGTCACTTCGGCCACGCGCCTTGAGGCATGGGACGCAGCGTGAGCTTTGCGGGATCAACGACCACATGTTCGATGCGCTCGCGTTTCCAGGTGTAGGTGATGTGAACCAGTCCATCACTCGTTTGAATGACGGCCGGATACGAGAAACCGCTCGGCGCGTCGGGGTCGTCTTCCAGGACCAGCGCCGCCTGCCAGGTCACGCCGTCATTCGAAACGGCGACGTTCAACGGGCTGCGACCCTTGTTGTTGGTCTGGCCCCGCGTGTTGTGGTTGTAAACCAGAAGCTGGCGACCGTCTTTCAACGTCACGGCATCAATGCCGGAATCCGGATTCGGCAGCGACGTCAATGTCATCCGGCCCCAGGTCCGGCCGCCGTCATCCGACCAAATTTGAAAAATCTTGTCCTGCCGCGTCCGGCCAACAGCTTGAAGCCTGCCGCCCGGATGAAACAGGATGCTCGGCTGGATCGCGCCAATTTCCTTGGGGTCATTCTCCGGTGCCGTGGCCTGCCACGTCCGCCCCAAATCGCTGGTGCGTTCAAAGTAAACCCGCCAGCCGCCCTCGCCTTCCTTGCTTGACGGACACAAGATATCGCCGTTCGCCAGTTGTACGGGCTTGTTCTTGATCGGTCCGAGAATCCCGTCCGGCAGCCGGGCCGGCTGCGACCACGTTTTGCCTTCGTCGGCCGAGGTCGTCATCATGCCCCACCACAACGCCGGGCTTGGGCCGACTTTGTAAAACAACAAGAGCGGCCCGGTCCGAGGCTGGAACAAAACCGGATTCCAGCACGGGAACCGGTTGGTGGCAAAGCCAACTCCATTCGCCACCTCGGCCGGCACGGTCCAGTGTCCCTCCACGTTCCGGGAAACATAAATGCAAACATCCGGATCGCGTTCGCGCGTGCCGCCAAACCAGGCGGCCACCAGGCCGGATTTCGTTTCCGCGATGGTTGAGGCGTGGCACGACGGGAACGGCGCGGTTTGATAAATGAATTCAGATTTGAGCACGGCATTTTGACCGGGGACGGTCGCGCAGCCAGCCGATGCCATCACACCCAAAAAAATTAAAAGGTTACTAATTTTCATTTTATTCGCTCACGAAGTGATATTTGCCGCCGCCGATGTTGAACACGGCGCGCCCATTTTCCATCCGCAGAAATTTCACACCGACGGCATCGTTAGCAAACCGACCGCTTTCGAAGACGTGATTGATGTCATGCGCCGGCAGATAGAGCGTCGCGGTGGTGTTCGCCGGAATTTCAATCTGCCAGTCAAAAGTTCCGCCATCCTTTTTCCAGTCGCTCACGATCAAGCCGTAAGGCGAACGGTGCGTAGCGTTGACAAAATTCATATCGCCGACCGGCAGCGGCTTCAGGGTGATGTGTTTGAAGCCCGGTTGTACCGGGTCCGGCTTGATGCCGGCCAAGTCCTCGTACAGCCAGGTGACGAAATCGCCGATGAGCATGACGTGGTTGCCGGAATTCATCGCCGGGTCGGCGGTGTTGCCGTTCCAGAGTTCCCAGATCGTGGTTGCGCCGTGTTCCATCATGTAACCCCAGCTCGGATAATCCGTTTGCGTCGCCATCCGGTACACCAAATCCGGCCGCCCGTTGTCGGACAAAACGCGCATCAGATACTGGCCGCCGACCAGGCCCGTGCCGATGTGGCCGTGGCTTTCTTTTTCGATCTGTTCCACCAGATGATTGAAGATGCGTTGGTGCATGTCCTCCGGCACGAGACCGAAAGCGAGCGCCAGCACGGACGAGGTTTGCGTGCCGTTGTCGTATTGGGCAAGTTTGCGGTTGAGAAATTTTGCATTGAATGCGGCTTTCATTTTTTCGGCCAAACCGTGGAATTGCCGGGCTTCACCGGTTTTGCCGAGCATCTTCGCATACCCTTCCATCAATTGGAGGTCGTGATAAAAATAGGTGGTGGCCAGCACGGTTTTGCCCGTCTCCTTGGTCGGGTCCTGGGAATGAATCAGCGCCGGGTCTGCCGGCGGCAGGCACCAATCGCCATAAGTGTCCTTCGAAATGAGGCCGTCGCTGACGAACCCGGTCATGAAGTCCATCCACTTTTTGGCGCTGTCGTAATGGCGTGCGATGACCTGCGCGTCGGCAAATTGTTCGCGCAACATTTCCGGAATGATGATGCCGCTACTGGGCCAGATGACATTGTCCGAAAAAATCGGCCAGTAGGCGGGGGCAATGTCCGGGACGCTGCCGCTGGACCGCTGGGCATCCGCCATATCCTGCAGCCACTTGACGTACAACAATGAGTTGTCGAACAGGTACGTTTCTCCGCGCGATTCCTCCGAGCGGTCGCCGAGCCAGCCCTGCCGCTCGTCGCGTTGCGGACAATCGGTCGGGATGCTGTGGTAATTGCCGCGCACGCCCCAGACGATGGCGCGGTAAATCTGGTTGAGCAGCGGATTGGAACATTCAAAGGTGCCGGCGGTTTCCAGATCGTCGTTCACCACGCGGCCTTCCAGCGAATTTGACGTCGGCTTGCCGGGATAACCGGTCAACTCAACGTAACGGAATCCGTGTGAGGTGAAACGCGGCTCCCAGGTTTCCGCACCGCTTCCGTTCAACGTGTAAGTGTCCGTGACCAGCGCGCCGCGCAGGTTGGCCAGATAAAGCGTGCCGTCTGGCTTGAGCGTCTCCGCAAAGCGCAGGGCAACCTTCGATCCCGCCGGACCTTTCACGTGCAGTCGGCACCAGCCAACCGTGTTCTGGCCCAGGTCAAAAATGTAAACGCCCGGCTTTGGCTGGGTCATCGCCACCGGCTTCAACGTCTGGGTGACCCGCATCGGTTCAATCATCTCCGCCGCCACCACGCCCGGCGGCGGCTCGACGGATTGCGCCGTTTGCCAGGATTGATCGGAAAAGCCCGGCTCACTCCAGCCATGCAAACTGCTGCGCGCATCGTATTCCTCGCCGTCGTAATCGTTGTTGGCCACGATCGGCCCGTTCGTCGTCAACTTCCAGGACTCGTCGCTCACAATGTCCGAACTCGATCCGTCGGTGTATTCAACATGCAGTTGCAACAGCAGTTTGGGCCAGCCGAAGTCTACCGTCCCCGAATAAACCCGGCTGCGGTCGGCATAGTAGCGTCCGTTGCCCAGCACCACCCCCATTGCGTTCGTGCCCCGCCGCAATTGCTTCGTGACATCGTAAGTCACATAAAACACGCGCTTGTTATATTGGGCGAACGCCGGCGACAGAACGTGATCGCCCACCTTGCTGCCGTTCAGATACAATTCCGACCAGCCGAGACCAGAGAAGGAAACCGTCGCACGATGGATTTTCTTTTCAACTTTGAATTCCTTTCGCAACCAGCGCGCGGACTGGCGGCGCGACTCGGAAGTGCGGACGTTGCCCCACGGTTCCATGCCGGCCGGCCCGAGATTGGTGGCCGCCACCCAGCTTGAATCGTCAAAACCAATTTCATTCCAGCCGTTCGTCAACGTATCGGACGCCTTCCATTGCTCATCGGTAGGAATGACCAGCGTGTCGCCGTTTTGAAATTCCACCTCCAGCCGGGCGATGACCCCCGCGCGTTTCGGCACGTTGCCCTTGTTCATGCCGATCAGGGCAAGGAGGTTGGTGCCCGGTTGCAGGCGATAAGTGACGTCCTGATCCCGGACGACGCGGGGATTGTTCCGGCCGCCGATGTCGCGCCCGTTGACGAATCCTTTGGCCTCATTGTCGCCGGTCAGTTGAAAGTGGGCGCTCTTAATTTCCTGGTCGGCAGGCAGGACAAATGTGCGGCGGAAATAATTTGAACCGGTCGGCGCGGTTTTTTCCGGTTCGCCAACGGGAAACCAGATCCACGACGTGCCGGCCAGGTAATCGGTCACACTTTCGCCATCCAGACCAATCCATTTGCCCTTCCAATCCTGCGCATCCAACAAACCTATCGTCCAAAGCGCCGGCCGGCTCCAGTCCGAAACCTTGCCGTCCCGATCCCAAACGCGGACCTTCCAGAAACATTGCGCGTTCGACGGGAGCGGTTTGCCTGCGTAATTCACCTGGATGGACCGGTCGGAAACGACCTTGCCGCTGTCCCATAAATCGCCCAGATCCGCCTCAAGATTCACCGCGCTGCTGGCCACCAGAATTTGATATGCCGTCTGGCGCTGGCCGCGATCATCGGAATTCAAAATCCAGCCCAACATCGGCTGCGTGGCGTCAATGCCCAGCGGATTGTCCAGGCTCTCGCAACGCAAATCGCCGACCGTCGTCCCGGCAAAAACAGGGACGATGGTTGCCAGGGAGAAAAACCAGGCCAGCAGCCGGGCGGAAACAATGGCGGAACGACAAGCGAGTCTCATGATTTGGTTTGGCGATTATAGCCGCGACCCGGCCAATCGCAACTGCGCAAACCTGCATTGTAAGAATTCCGGCAAACGTATAGTTTGGATGCAAACGTGTGAATAACTTGTTCCGCATTCTGATTTTGTCCGGTCTGTTGAGCCGGTCGGCCGCCGCCGCGGAGTTTTGGGTTGCACCGGATGGCAATGACGCCAATCCCGGCACGCTGTCACAGCCACTCGCGTCCATCGCCGCCGCCCAACGGCAGACACGCGAGGTGCGGCGGCTGAACCAGGTGGCCAGCAATGAACCGGTCCGCATCATTTTGCGCGGCGGGGTTTATCAACTGGACCGCCCGCTGTTTTTTCGCCCGGAAGATTCCGGCACGGAAACCAGTCCCACGCTTATCGAGGCCGCCACCAACGAACAGCCGGTCGTGAGTGGCGGCATCGAAATCAATAGCTGGAAAAAATTGGATGCCGAAGTTCCCGGTTTGCCGGAGACCGCCCGCAGTCAGGTCTGGGTGGCCGATGCTCCGAAATTTGGCGGACGCCCTTTCGAATTCCGCCAGCTCTGGGTCAACGACCACAAGGCCATCCGCGCCCGCGAACCGAATGGCGACACGCTGAACCGCCTAGTCGCCTGGGACAAAACGAACCAGGAAGCCTGGGTTTCAACATCGGCGGTCGGAGCGGTTCACAATCCGGCGCAATTGGAAATGGTCATTGATCAGGTTTGGGAAATCGCCGTGCTGCGTGTGAAATCCATCCGCCTTGATGCCAACGGGTCCTGCCTAACGTTCCAGCAGCCAGAAAGCAAAATTGAATTCGAACATCCCTGGCCGCCGGTGACGGTGACCACCAATTATCAGGCGCCATTTTTTTTGGCCAATGCCATTGAATTTCTCGATTCACCCGGCGAATGGTTTGAAGATCCCGTTGCCGGAAGAATTTACTACTGGCCGCGAGCCGGCGAAGACCTGGCGCGGGCCAGGGTCGTCGCTCCTGCGCTCGAAACGCTCGTCCGTGTGGAAGGCACCCTGGACCGGCCGGTGGAAAACATCGCTTTCCGGGGCATCACCTTTGCGCACGCCACCTGGCTACGGCCGTCCACGACCGGACACGTTCCGCTCCAGGCGGGCATGTTCATGCTGGACGCTTATCGGTTGAAACCCAAAGGAACCGCCGAACTGAAAAAATTGGATAATCAGGAGTGGCTGGGCCGGCCGCCGGGTGGCGTTTCCGTCATCAACGCAAACCACATTTCCTTCGAGCGCTGCCGGTTCGAGCACATGGCCTCGGCGGGCCTGGATTTTCAGTCCGGCACGCACGACGATTTGATTGAAGGTTGCGTGTTTCGCGACCTCGGCGGCAACGGAATCCTACTGGGCAAGTTCGCCGATCCTGCGGTGGAAACGCACATCGCGTACAATCCGAAGGATGAACGCGAAATCTGCACGCATGAAACCATCGCCAACAACCTCGTGACGGATTGCGGCACGGAAGACTGGGGTTGCGTGGGCATCGCCGCCGGTTACGTCCGGCAGACCGCCATCCAGCACAACGAAGTCAGCAACCTGCCCTACACCGGCATCAGTCTGGGCTGGGGCTGGACCAAGGCGACGAATTGCATGCGCGACAATGTGATTTACGCCAACCACATTCATCACGTCGCCACGCGGCTCGGAGATACCGCGGCCATTTACACACTCTCGGCGCAGCCCGGCACGGTTGTCAGCGAAAATTTCATCCACGACATCGCGATGAGTCCTTACGTTCCCGATCCGGACCACTGGTTTTATCTTTACCTCGACGAAGGTTCATCGTTCATCACCGTCCGGGACAACTGGTGTCCGGCGGAAAAATTCCTGAAGAACGCCAACGGCCCCGGTAACGTGTGGAAAAACAATGGCCCGATGGTTTCTGAAAAAATCAAAAACGCCGCCGGATTGGAACCGGCCTTCCGGGACCTGCTGCCCCCTTGAAACTTGTCGTGTAACTGCCAGACGGTGACGCCCGTCCTATAAATCAAACTTTTGAACCCGGTCACTGGACACCCGCGAGGCGACCGATTGATTCATTCTCAAACAACAATATGATTGATGCAAAACCTTTCAAAACAACCCCGCTTGGACTCTGGCTTGCCGTAACCGCGCTGCTGTTCGTTGCAGCCTCGTCGAAGGCCGCCCTGTTGCCCGCAGATTTGCGCTGCGAATACGTGGTCAATCCGATGGGCGTGGATGTGGCGCATCCGCGCCTGTTCTGGACGCTGGAAAGCAAGGAACGCGGCCAGCGACAAACTGCCTATCAAATCCTGGTCGCCTCGTCATCGGAGTTGCTCGCCAGGGACCAGGGGGATTTATGGGACACCGGCAAAACTGTCTCGGATGAAACCATCCAGATTCCCTACGCCGGCCAGCCGTTGAAGTCTTCGCAGCCGGTGTTTTGGAAAATCCGGGTGTGGGATGCAGACGGAAAAATTTCCGCGTGGAGCCAGCCCGCAACCTGGACGATGGGGTTGCTCAGTCCGGATGACTGGCAGGCAAAGTGGATCACCGCGCCAGACACCAATATTGAAACGCTGCTGTTGCGCCATGATTTTACCGTCAAACCCGGACTCAAAAGTGCCTTGGTGAATGTCTGCGGCCTCGGCCAGTACGAATTGACCCTCAACGGAAAAAAGGCGGGCGACGATTTCCTTTCGCCCGGCTGGACGAAGTACGACAAGACCTGCCTCTACGACACCCGCGACATCACTTCGCAGCTGCACCCGGGCACCAATGCCGCCGGCCTCTTTCTGGGAAACGGCATGTATCATGTCCACGGCGGCCCGCGTTTCACCAAATTCAAAGGCTCGTTCGGCCCGCTCAAAGCCATCGCCCAAATCCGCCTCGAATACGCGGATGGCTCGGTAGAAACCATCGGCACCGACGATCAATGGCGCGCCACGCCTGGCCCGATCACCTTTTCATCAATTTACGGCGGCGAAGATTTTGACGCACGACTCGTGCAACCGGGTTGGGACAAACCCGGGTTTGATGATGCCAAATGGGAACCCGCACTGGTCGTGAACGGTCCCGGCGGCGAACTCAAGGGGCTTTCCTGCGCCGCACCTCCCATCCGTGAATTTCAAGTCCACCAGCCGGTCGCAACCCGCACGCTGACCAACGGCGATGTGGTCTTTGACTTCGGCCAGAACGCCGCGCACGTGCTGCAAATCCAGGTGAGCGGTCCGGTCGGCAGCAGCGTGCGACTCCTGCCGGCGGAATTGACCAACGAGAATGGCTCGATCACGCAGGGTTCGATGGGTGTGGGACACCGCGGGCCCGTGTGGTGCGAATTCACCAAAGGTACCGACGGCACCGAAACGTGGTCGCCTAAGTTTTTTTATGTCGGTTGTCGCTATGTGCAGGCGCAGTTCATCCCGGCCCGGACCAATGGCGAGTTGCCCCGAATCCAATCCATCGCCGGGCTGGTGGTACATGCCGATTCGGCGCCGGTCGGTGAATTTGAATGTTCCAACCCGCTGTTCAACCGCATCCGCATCCTCGTCCGGTGGGCGCAACAGAACAACATGATGAGCATCATGACCGACTGCCCGCACCGCGAACGGCTCGGCTGGCTGGAGGAGGATCATTTGAACGGCCCTTCGCTGCGCTACGAGTTCGACCTCGCACAATTGTTCACCAAGACGCTGAACGACATCGCCGATTCGCAACTGGACGACGGTCTTGTTCCCACCACGGCGCCGGAATACACCGCGTTCAAGGGGGACTTCCGCGATTCGCTGGAATGGGGTGCCACCGCCATCATCCTGCCGTGGCAGCAATATGAGTTTGACGGCGACCGCGAAATGCTCCGGCGCCATTACGAGGTGATGAAGAAATATGTGGCCTACCTCGGCACCACCGCGACCAGCAACATCGTCAATCACGGTTTGGGCGACTGGTATGATCTCGGCCCGAAAGCCCCCGGCGTGGCGCAACTCACCCCGGTTGGTCTGACGGCCACGGCGTTTTATTTTTATGACACCTGGGTCCTTTCCCAAATCGCCGCGGTGCTCGGCCAGACCAACGACGCAGCCCAATTTGATCTTCAGGCCGGACAAATCTGCACCGCGTTCAACCGGGAATTCTTCAACGCCACCAATTGCACCTACGCCACCGGGTCGCAATGTGCCAATGCGATGCCGCTGGTCATGGGTCTGGTTGATGCCACCAATCGCGCCGGCGTTTTGGACGCCATCGTGCGCGACGTGCGCGCCCACACCAACGCGCTCACCGCCGGCGATGTCGGCTACCGCTACCTGCTCCGTGCGCTGGCCGACGGCGGGCGTTCCGATGTGATTTTCGACATGAACAACCAGTCGGACAAGCCCGGCTACGGCATGCAGATCAAGAAGGGCAAAACGAGCCTGACCGAGGCATGGAACGGCGGTTCTTCCCAGGACCATTTTATGCTCGGCCAGATTCAGGAATGGTTTTACCACGACCTGGCCGGCATCGGTTGCGATCTGGCCGGACCGGGCTTCAAGAAAATCATCATCAATCCGCAACCCGTCGGCGACATCACCTGGGTGAAAGCCAGCTACAAATCCATCCGCGGGCCGATCGTGAGCGACTGGAACCGCGATGGCGACCGGTTCACGCTGAACGTGACCATTCCCGCCAACACGACGGCGACGGTCTATGTCCCTGCCAGATCGGCGGAAGTTGTGACTGAAAGCGGCAAACCGGCGGCAAAGAGCCAGGGTGTGAAATTCTTGCGGATGGACAACGACCGCGCAGTTTTTGCCGTGGAATCGGGCCAATACGCATTCATCTCGAATTACTGAGCCAGTAGAAGTTGTTCCAAGATCAAGCGCCGGAGATCTCAGACTGCCATGCAATTGGTTTCAGGCGTCGCCCCCGATGCTGTTACTGCGGTTCGCGGTAAGGATGATTCGACTCATAAAGTCGCAACCGGGTTTGGATGGCCGCTGCGGCGGTATCGTTGTGGCGGTCCGTGGCCAGGTTCGCCTCCTGTCTCGTTGTTTCGATGGCTTCGGGAAAACGTCCCGCTTCGGCATAAGCCGCTGCCAGCACATCGAGTACCGGCAAGGACTCATCTCCGGCAAGCTTCCTGGCTTGTTGCGCCAAATCAATTGCGCGGGCGCCATTGCGAACTGAACCGTCGGGACAAGTGGCCGCAGCCAGGCCAGTGTGACGCACGCCGGCAGATTGCCTGGGTCCAGGGTGAGAACCTTCCCATATTCAACTGTTGCCGCTTGAAAATTCCGTTGTTTCTGCAAGGCCAGACCCAACCTGAAATGAGCCTGGATAAAATCCGGATTGATATTAAGGGCCCGACGATAATGCCCGATTGCCTCGTCCACCTGGCCCAGCGCAGCCAGAATGTTTCCCAGATTGTTATGAGCTTCGGCGTAATCCGGTTTGAGCGCCAGCACCCTCCGGTACTGTTCGGCAGCCTGATCGAGTTGGCCCCGCAGGGCTAGTGCATCCCCCAGATTGCAGTATACCTCGGCGTAATTCGGTTTGAGTTCCAAAGCCCGACGGTAATGCCCGATCGCTTCATCCAAATGGCCCTGCCGGGCGAGTACAGCGCCAAGATTATTGTGGGCTTCGGCATCATCAGGTTTCATCTGAATGACCTGCTGGTAAAGCTTGACCGCTGCGTCCAGACGGCCCGAGGCAACCAGCACATTGGCCAGGTTGTAATACGCCTGCGAGTCATCCGGCCTGAGCTGAATGGCCTGCCGGAAATGTTCGGCGGCCTTGTCGGTCAATCCCTCTTTCGCCAGCAATGTGCCCAGATTGTTGAGGGCCTGGTCATGGCCGGGTGACAATTGAAGCACCTGTTCGTACTGGTCAATGGCTGCGGCAACTTGTCCCTGCGAAGCAAGGACGACAGCCAAATTGTGTCGGGCTTCCACATATTCCGGCACAATTTCAATGGCCTTCTGAAAATGCGCCGCCGCTTCCTCCAACTGCCCTTGTGACATGTAATCGTTGCCCAAATGGTAATGAGCGAAAGCATTGCCCTTGGTACAGGCCACCGCATGATTCCACAGTAATTTGTCGTCGTGCCAATAAGCAGTTTGTCTCCAGGCACAAACCGCGAGTGTCCCAACCAGCATCAAAGCGGCCATACCCGCCAACCGGCGCCACCGGGGGTGGGACACAACCCAATCGCCAACCTCCCAGGTGATCATCAGGTAAAGTCCGATTTGCGGCAGATATGTGTAACGATCCGCGTGCGCCTGGAATCTCACCTGCACGATGCCAATCACCGGTACGAGCATTCCCAGAAACCACAGCCAGCCCACCAGCAGGTACGTCCGCCGCCGCCCAAAGCTGGCCGCCACCAGTGTCACAATCAGCAACAACAAGCCGGCCGCTGCCGTCTCTTCCGCCGGCAGCCTAGCCAAGTGAGGATAAAAGACCGACAGATTTTTCGGCCACAGCATTTGGGTGATGTAGGTCAGGTACGCAACCATTCCGTTGGCCAGCCGCAAAGGCAGAGAAATCTTTTCCAACCCAACCACGGCGCCGGAATTCTCCTGAGCGATGAAGGTGACCGCACACGAAGCGGCGGCCAGGACGCCGAAAGGGATTTTTTCTCTTAGCAACGGCCAGAAGGATGACCAGAAATTCCCCACGCCGTCTTTGTCCGGATTCAGCGCACCCGGCACAAAGCGCTCCAACGGCCAGTAATCCAGGAGCAACAAGACGAATGGCAGCGTCACCAACATCGACTTGCTCATCAGGCCAAGCGCAAAGAATACCAGTGCCAGCCAGTAATAACCCGAAGCGGAAAACCCGGAGCTACGTACGTCTGATTTCTTTGTGAACCGCCAATACGCCCACAGAGTCAGCATGAAGAACAGTCCGCTCAACACGTCCTTGCGTTCGGAGACCCAGGCCACAGATTCCACCCGCAATGGATGGATGGCAAACACCGCTGCCACGAATGCGGCGCGCCAGAAGCAGCCGGTCATCCGGCGCAGCACGAGAAAGAGGAGAATTACCGATGCCCCATGCAGCAGAACATTCGTTAAATGATGCCCGCCGGCGTTCAACCCGTATAACTGGCAGTCCAGCATGTGCGAAAGAGTCGTGAGGGGCGACCAGAAAGCGGCCTGGGCGTGGGTGAACGACCAAACAATCCCGGGCAGCGTCAGGCCTTTTGCCACCATCGCATTGTTGGACACGTTGGAGTCATCGTCGTAATTGACAAACCCGTGCCAAAGTGTCTGGCCAAAAACCACAAACACCAACATGGCCAGGCATACACACAGTGCGGCATCTCTGCCGCGGCTTCGGCAATCTTCTGGTGGTTGAGAGGGCATGATGTTTTCCGCTCAATATTGTCTGGGTGCGCCGGCAGACTCCATTCCTTTCTATCGTTCCCTTTCCAGCTTCCAACCTGGCGCTCCCCAGCTATTTCAGCACGGGCAAGTCACCGATAAGAGGTCAATTCTGCATATTGCGTTATTTGCCCTCGACGTCACTGCAACTGTGCCATCGCGGGCTTTGTTGCCAGAAGTGTCGTTAAACGATTCAATGTCACTCGGTGTTTTGGAAAATAGATTTTATTGCTTAGTGGCCGCATTGGAATCAGGTGGAAAATTGGTTTGAGAGAGCAATAAATCAAGGTTTGTGAAAGTTTTTGGAGGATTTATTTTTGGTATCTTTGACGCGCAATCGCAACAATGTCTCGGTCGGGGCAAAAAGCCGGACCGAGGCCACACTCCCATGCCCTTCCGCTCGTTTTGTCCAGAATACCTTATATTGCTTGCGAACTGGCAGCAGCGTAATGTTTCCATTGTCTGGTGGACACTGAATCACATCTTGTGAATTTGAAGAAATCATGGGTTACGGCGCATCCCCGGGTTGTGATTGGGTTCATCCTGGTGGTCTGTCTTGGCCCGTTCCTTAACAAGGCCATTCATACGGATGACGTGCTTTTCGTTTGGTCGGCGGAATGGATCCAAAAGCATCCGGCTGACTTTTTTGGTTTTAAAATTAACTGGTGGATGTCGGCGATCCCAATGTGGGTGGCAAACTATAACCCACCATTGATGTCCTATTTTCTGGCTGGAGCAGCCTCTGTTTTTGGATGGAGCGAAATTGCCCTGCACTTCGCCGGTTTGATAATCGCAATCACAGCCGCCCTGGGAATTTATTCGCTCGCGCGCATGTGGTGCGGACGGCCACTGCTGGCCACCATGGTAGCAATATTTACTCCGGCATTCATGGTATCCAGCACGACACTGATGTGCGATGTGCTGATGTTAAGTTTTTGGATTTGGGCGATGGTGCTGTGGGAACGGGCCTTGAGAAACAAGCAAAGCCGGTGGCAATTTATCGCAGCCGGAGCACTCGCGGGTTTGGCGGTGTTGACCAAATACAGCGCCATCACCTTGCTCCCCCTGTTGCCGATCTTGAGCCTTCTCCGAACCCGCAGGCTCGGATGGTGGGTGCCGGGCATCGTCGTGCCGGTGTTAATGTTGGTTGGATATGAATTGATCACAGCCAGAATGTACGGGAGGGGGCTGTTCTTTGCCGCAGTGCATTACGCCCAAACCGGGCATATCGGGTTCCCCGGCGGCTGGAAGGCCAGTGGCATCATCGGGCTGGCCTTTGCCGGCGGCAGCTTGTTGCCAGTGTTGCTCTATGCACCATTTATATGGCGGCCAAAAACGCTTCTGGCGGGTGGCATCATCATTCTGGGAACATTGCTCCTCACCTTTCGCCTGAGTGACAACCTCGGCTTAATGGGTGCGCTTCCCGACCTGATGAAACACTGGGGTTTCCTGATACAATGCGTGATATTGACGGCAAGCGGAATACATCTGTTTTTATTTGTGGCGGCAGAAGCCTGGCGGCGACGGGACGCCGTAACCATAACATTGGTTCTCTGGATCATTGGCGTAACCTGCTTCGCGACGATTCTGAACTGGACCGTGAACGTCAGGAGCTTTCTTCCGCTGGTACCAGCAGCAGCGATTCTCCTCGTGCGACGATTGGAGGCGATACGAGGAAACTCTATGACAGATGGTTGGTTGTTGTGGCCGCTAATTCCTGCAGCAGCCGTTACATTGAGCATTGCAGTTGCTGACTATCAATTGGCTAATTCGGCTAGAACCGTTGCGGAACAAATAACGCTAAAATATAAATCTGCGGGTCATCAATTATGGTTTGAAGGACATGGAGCGTTTCAATACTACATGGAAAAACTTGGCGGTCGGCCGATAGATGTTGAACGGTCATTGCTACTGCCAAATGACATTGTCGTTGTGCCATACCCAGGCACTTTTTTTCCACTGCCAGCAGGCAGTGTGGGATGGGCAGACCACTTGGAATATGAGCCGTCTTCATGGATGAATCTGATGGGTGGCACAGAAAAAGGAACGGCAGGATTCTATGGTGCCAATCTCGGTCCCGTTCCTTTTTCCATCGGAAAACCTCCTGTTCAATTGTATTACTTCGTAAGGGTGGATAGCCGGATCCAATATGATTCTAAACCCGACAACGAGCAGGAGGCGCAAGCCGGAGATTTACCCAGCTTTTCACGCATTTCTAGCCGTTCCAGCCAAACGGAAGACGTCGGGAGATCGACCGGTCACCCGGAAGTTGCGGCTCAAGTCCAACTCGCCATCCAACTGGACACAGATGGAAAGACCGCAGAAGCCATCACAAAATACCGCAACGTTCTCAGCCTGGATTCCAACAACCTTGAGGCATTAAACAATCTTGCCTTTATTTTGGCAACGGCCGACAAGTCAGGACTGCGCAATGGTGAGGAGGCTGTGCAGTTTGCTGCCAAAGCGGTTGAACTGACCCGTGCCACGCAACCAAAAATCATTGGAACCCTCGGCATGGCGTACGCCCAAGCCGGTTATTTTCCGCAAGCATGTGAAATGGCACGCGTCGCAAGTGTTCTGGCATCGTTAACCAACCAAAAAGAAATTGCTTTTACTAACGCGAAATTGTTGAGCCTTTACTCCTCGGGCAGAACGGCTGACGCGGCCGATGCCAAATGACCTTGACAGCAGTTATTGCCGGTTTTTGGGGCGCTGAAGGTGTTAGTTTTCAGATAAATTCCATGTCGGCTGGTTGCTGCCGTTGCAAGGCAACGGAGGCCAGGCCGAATAACAGGCGCACTGGAACCCGGCAAGTTGTTTTCCATCGAAATGATTTTTTCTACTTTTTTGAAAGATTCGGTGAGGTCGTCCGTAATGGATAATACACGATGCGTCGGAAATAAGAACCGATCATTCCGACTTCCGGCCATCCAGAACCAGATAAACCATAAAATAGAAAGTCAACATTATGCCCTACCAAAACATATCGGCGCAGGTTTCCGACAAGGCCATGCAGGCGGTCAAAGACGCCCTCAGCGCCATC
>Ga0182030_10000567_pt1 | contig 70663 bp, 68 predicted proteins | sample 812S3MmetaG_FD_121299 | JGI IMG/M metagenome (GOLD analysis project Ga0182030, IMG submission 121299) | Permafrost microbial communities from Stordalen Mire, Sweden - 812S3M metaG (Illumina Assembly) | ecosystem: Environmental > Terrestrial > Soil > Wetlands > Permafrost | place: Sweden...
AAGCCACCTCCACCCATCCCTCGCATTTCCCAAGGCCAATGAGGTCCTCCCGCCCTGCAGCCCCTCCCTTTTCCTCACCATTCCCATCCCCCCCCCCCCCCCCGTTGTCGTTGCCCAATTATCGTTCTCTGTAGGTATCGGACTGCGGCCTAGCTACGGGCCACGACGAGGTTACTACAGTACGCAATCACCGTCGATTCGCGATCTTCCCCTGCAGAAGTTGACAAGCCTGTCCATGATTTGCAGGGAACGCCTGGTAATGCAACAGTGATTGGGTGCCATTATCGCAAACCCATGATTGATGCATACCCAAATTTGTGGAAGGTTTGTAACACCACGCAAAAGCCAATGGTTTGACAAAGACTTGTTTATTTTCTTGTATTGGTAGTCATAATAGCAGCATAAATGTAGACAAGCTAGTCCGTCAAAGCAAATCTCAGCAAAGCAAATCCCAGGGTATCATCCATAGCACCGGCACCAACCATGAGCAAAACAAGCTTAACTCCAATGAAAAGCCAAAGAATGGTCCCTCCTCTACAACTCAACCTCCTCGAAAGTATGATTATCCCCGGTTGAGATCAAAGAGATATTGTGCCAGTTGTGTCCATCAAGAGCAGCCTCAAACGCCTCAGCCCTATGTCGGATGCGCCCCGCTGATAATTCTGACTCTTGAGATTCACCTCGCGCATGTGAAACGACCACTTCTGTCAAGACGGGATCAGGCACAGCAACATCCACCATTAACATACCATCTTCATCAATGTCGTCTTCTTCGTAGTCAGAGCCAAAGAACTCTCGTTTGAGTTCTTCATGCTGATCTGCAAGGGCACAATAGTCGGTAACAAGCGACTGATGAGTCTCTTGAAGTTCGCGATATTTTTCTTTGTAGTCAGTTTCCCCATCACTAGAAGATTCATCTCCCTCCTCTTCCGAATGATCGCCATCATCGCTGTCATTGATGAAACTGTTCTTCTCGTATTCCTCGTCTTTCTTCCGAGCTTCATCATCTTGCGAGTCATAAGCGGAACTATCAAAATCCATATAATCCCCCACAAGCTCCTCTCGCTCATCGGCGCTCATATCGTCTCTTAAATCAAATTCGTTCTGAACTATACCTGGCCGAGTTCCTTGTTCGGGAATCAAGACTTCAAGGTACGAGACCTCTTCTTTATAATTGCACTTGCATCCTCCCCTAGGTGTAAGGACTTCGAAACCACAACACACACAGCGAAAGACTTCCTCATTAGCATCCCAGCATGGGCTATTCGAGATTTCTGGGTCACAGCTGTGCTTATCCGTGCTGGGTGTATCATTCTCATCTGCACTCACAGCTGGGTTTAGGACTGTCGTTGCAGCTGTTGTAGAGCTTGCATCATTTGTCGGGAAAGACGCTTTTTGACTCGTCATATCCTCATTCGCTGCTTCGGGTACTAGCGAAACATTCCCATCATAACTTGCTCGAACCCGCTTGAATTGGCTTTGATCCATGCTATCTTGGATAGCCTTCCGTCGCAAGCCTTGAGATTCCGAGCCTGGCGAAACCGCAAGAATCTCTCGAGGTGGCGTGGAAGCAGACACGGTTTTAGATACTGGAAGGCATTCATTACCCTCGGCATCGAAAATGAGCAGCTTTCCATCCGAATTGCGCCGAAGACTCAGCCCAAGAGGCCTCTGAGGAGACTCGATAGGCTCCATCTGTGACGACTGTGTTCTTTCCGTTGTCTGGCTTTGTTGGCTGACGGAGATTGACTGGCGATCCTCATGTAGACTCCTCATAATTTTATCATGCCGAAAAACGGCTTTAGAGCACAAACCTCCAAATAAATTCTCCATACTATTTCCTATTTGACCTATGAGTATTGTAATGCCATAATGTTGGGATGTTCTTACCCTCGTGCCAGTTCTTCTCGTCTACAGTGCATGGATAGACATCCTTGGGATTGAACGCCTTCACGAGGTCACATAGCTCTTCGTATGATGAGTGACGAGAGTACGGAAAAGTAATGATTCGCGGCAATGCTTCTTCTCGCACATTATCCTCGGGGCTGTCTGTGAGACTCTTGCTACGTCTGTCGGCCATGGATCGAATGAAGATTTTGGTCAAATCTTGTAGACTAATATCATCATCGCGATCAAGTTCCTAAATCCCAGTCAGCCTTATCTCAATCACCCAAATACTTCAAAAATTCACGAACCATGTCATCAAGTGAGAGCGACCCAGCAGCGGTTCGAAGACCTTGAAGGAGCGTTTGTCGGACATCTTGCAAAATGGCATGTTCAGCATTTCCGAATCTAGAATCTTTAGTTTTAACACTGGAAAGACGAAGGCTTGAAACTCACAGGCTTAGAAATTGTTCGATGATATAGTCGCTGTCAAGCTCCAGTTCCGGACGCCTAGTCAAGTCGCTTCCACCACCGCCTATTCCAGTTTCTGATATCTCCGAACCGTCTTTCGAGCGAGCGATGATTGGTCGAATCCATACAGTCTTGTCATTAATAGTTTCGCAGTGCATTCCTTTTTCGCAGCTATGAATACGAACATTTATATCGTCGGTGAGACAACCCCCTTGAGGTATGTTACCGCATTTGTAACCAGCGAGGGCTGGTCCATTATGTGAAATAATAGAGGAAGGTTGCGCTCTGTCGGATTCTCCTCGAAGTGAATGATACAATCGGAGCTTGTATTTATCGACGTGTATCTATGTAGGTCAGTCACAAAAGGTATCTAACGGGAGGGGAAATCTTACTGGTGACTTCAAGGCGCGAGACAAGGCCATCCAGACCTCTTCATAGCCAAACGTCCAAGCTGCAAAGTGAAATACGGTATCTGGTGGATATTTAGCAACCTTTTGCAGAAGTTCTTTTAGGCCATCTGCCTTGGTTGGAAACTTCGTGGGGCCTGTATTGCTAGTGTCGAGATAGATACAATCAAGACTCTTCAAGCCCGAAGCGTACTCGATCAAAAATGGATTTCGTACCAAAGAGTTGACAAACCAAGGCTCGGACCTGATATCACCAGTATAGAGGATGGCCTTGCTGTCGTTCTCGATTACTGCAAACATATTAGCCCCTAATCTGCAAAGCTCTTCAGAGTGGCACCCACAGAACATGACAGCACCAGTGCAATGATTAGCATCGAACAAGGTGACCTGTATCTTGTTTTGGGGTTCCAATTCGATCACTGTGGGTGTTTCTAGGGGAATTGCCTTCTGTTGAACAATTAGAGACGTCGCAAAGCAGATTAAAAGACATGCCAGAAGGGCTTTTAGGTGTTTATACTGTTGCTTATGGGACTCCAGAATGCCTAGTGCAAAGTTTAATCGATGAGGATATCTTTCGAGTCGAAGAAGCAGCTCTTTCGTAGCGGCGGAGCAGTAGACACTAAGACAATATCAGCAAGTGCATTTGAGAGTTCCAAGTAAACTAACAAGGGAGATTTGAGAGTCTCCAGACCCGCGAGATGATCACTGTGAACATGGCTTAAGAAGCAGGCCAATGGTGGGTTAAGTCCAGATATTCTGCGGAAGTAATCGACTGCGATCATCAGTTTCCGCTTCCATCATCGAGGAGAGAACCATACCACGAATGTCAGGGAATTCAGGCATGTACCCGCCGAAAGTTGACATCTTGACGAATTTTCATATCATGAGGGATTGTAAATATTAGGTCGCCTTCAGGGAATATAGGAGAAAAAAGAAAATGGATCGAAAGGATGATCCAGAGATAGCAAGAGTTGTCGCGATGATTGGGCGAATTTAGGCACGGAAGGAAATCACGCTAACACGTGACCAGTATCAAGTTGGGACGCCGCTGCTTTCAACCATTCTATGTTCCTAGGGGGTCGCTCTCGGTCTACGTTGGGAATAGTTTCCAGTCAAAAGGCCGCTAGAATCTCGAAGTCCCCATCCTGCAGCGGTTCATCATGTCTAACAATGTGGTCTACAAAATCCGTTGTGTAAGAATCCACTATGAGTTACAATAGAAATCTGCCTTCAATACGTATATTGAGACGTCCAGTATCCTCCGAAGCGTACAATGTGTCTATTGTTAACTCAATTGAGCCAGTGTACAGCAATCGGACTACCTATTGGAAGGTTGATATGGAATGTAGAAATACGCCTGGCTACTAGTTCGCTGATGATATTCTATGAGTAAATATCGTACAGCACATATTCGCAACGAAGCTCACATAGATATCTAATGATGTCTGAGTGGAGCCCCCTTCATAAGCAATGACTGTCCATTCAGTGGGTGTATCTGCACTTACAATTTAATTCCCAGGATCATTTCAACTTCCAGGAGTCTAAAATGGTGCCATTGTTCCTTTGTAACTAAAAACAGGGAGACATTGAACGGAGAGCTCCATGGCATGGATTTCATTCCGCGTGTGTCACTTGATTCATCATCCAAGTCTGGAATTTGAGGCAGGGTGATCCGTTATGGGGTTTTCCATCGACGACGAGTAAATAACAACCCTTGTGTTGATGTTGAACATGCCATTGTGCACCATACCTAGAGGCTAGAGAGCTTGATAGCCATGGACCGATGATGTAGACAAGCTCTTCTTGTTGGTTTTGAAGGCCCAGAGAGGTAGGGGTTTATGCTCGATCCTAGGTTGTATCGTCTGTTGTCCGAGGACGTTTCCGAATATTCCTCTTCCTCACAAAAGAGAATTCCTATCAGATGAACAGAACATGCGGCTCCCAGATCAAAATGTTCTTCTCTTTGAAGGAAATCGATGCTCTTTTGTCGTCGAAATCATCCAACGTCTCGAATTCTCCCGTGACATCTCCCCTTCCTCCTTTCATATGGGGTATTTTCAAGGTATCCTTCAGCGGCGCGACATTCTTGGTCCACTCTGGAACGGTTTCCAACTTCTTTTCTTGCTTTTTTAGTTCGTCATTGGTCATGATCGACGGGGCATTTCGTGGTAGACCAAGTTTGATGTTGGCGTTGAAAGCGGCAACAAGAAGGTGTGGAATACATGATAGCACGGCATATCGAGAAAGATCCGAATCAACGGGATCGGGTATATCTGAGACAGCCCAAGAATCCCGATTCCAAAAGTATTCGATTTCGTTTCACATTCCAATGTGCTGATCTAACATGATGTACTTGTAAAGTCGGTACAACTCGAACAGAGGGGTATCCGTATCATCATGAAGATTCGTGTATCTGCGATTGATAAGCATTTCATTGCATTGGGTGCGACTAGAAAGAATCTCTTCTGGGGGTGGAGGGGGATGCTCGTAGAACGTGTAAGATCTCGCTGGGAAATCAGGTTTCGGTGAGGCTACGGAACCTCTACATTGCTGGAAGAAACGCAGTATCCTCTGCATGACCAGTATTTACGTGAGATTGAGGATGGTAGAGAGCTTAGATAGAGGATATTAAGGTTGGCGGCCTTCGCTGACTAAATCGCAAGGGTTCCCATACCTAGACAACCGAAATTTTTAGTGGTCCAATGCCCTATCACCTGCAACACTTATAAGAATTATAGGGGTTGATTTCACCAACTTTTACCTACTGTCCTCATACTTTTCTGTTGATATAGGCAAAGCAGGCTTTGGAGAAGCCGCAATTTGCGGTCAGAAATATGGTACCTCCCAAGTGGAAAGGCGTGTCACTAACGGTCCATCAATGCCATAACTAAGATACATTCAAGAACGGCGCGAATCCACAACAAAATGGATTGAGATAGGCTGGTCCATTAGATACATATGTGTCCCTTGAGCCTGCTGCAAGTGCGATGCAAAAGACTTATTGTTAAGCATAGGTCTTTCTCTTTAATTGCTCTTCAATTTTCCCCTCTCGAAACGCCAATCCGAGATTAAAAAGCTATGCCTGGGCGATGATACAGTCTCTGATACTCCCTATCGACCTCGCGCAATTGGGCCTCAGGAGCTTGGATTCCGTAATGCGCCGCTCGCTCTTGGATTTGGGCTGCCGGCATAGGACGTCGATTGTTTCCACGCTGCATCAAACGATGCAAGTATACCGCGGCATCACGCACATCATAGTCTCGTCGATTGCGCTTGGTCATACGATCGACTTTGGCACACAGCGCATATTGCCAAGGGACAGCAAGCACTGTCAGATTGGTTGTTTGGAATATTACCTCGTTCTGGTTGATTGCATCTTCAGTGAGCTCTTGCTGTAGTGCTCGCGGGATATAAAGAATGGTAGAATCATTCAACCAATCCCCGCCAAGTGGTACAGAGCTAGCACTCTGAGCAAACTGGGCGGCTTCTCGGAGAAGACCTGCACTTTGCGTTGTGAGGTTCACGTTAAAGAAATCAACGTCGTGCATTGTTTGTCGAGTGCGGAGAAGGATTGTGTTGACAACATCACCAACAGCGATCAGCATGATCTTTGCATGTTGGCTTTTTAAAAAGTCCGCAACAATTTGAAGTGCTTGTCGCAAGTTTTCACTGGTGAGGTCGTCGTAAACATGGCGGACTGGGCTGCTGGTAGAATCTCGCTGTGGTGCTGGAACAATCTGGAGACCTCCTTGCGGTGGGGGAACTTGAACTAGCCTAGGTCTAGCTTGAAGTTGCACCTGATTACCAGCTGATTGCGACGATCCGAAACACATTATTATGTATAATTGCTACCTGTTTGACGGTTATTTGAGATGTATTTCAACAGGAGCATTGGCCTTACCTCTCCAGATTCCACTGATATTTTAATTTAGGTATCTCCAATGGCGAGAAAGTATCCACGCTATGCATTCAGACATTCCAGAACTCCAATATCAATGATCGGAGAGATCATATATGAACAAGCGCTTCTAGGATGCTTTATGGCTCTCATATGTACTACGAATGGCATTTATATAGTAGTACGACCTTCGAACCTGCCTCGAGGGTTCTGGTTCTCATAAACGCGCGCATATCTCTGACACAGGCGGATGCGGCCCAAGACATAACCATACGCTCAGATTTGGATTTTCTTAAGATTGTCCTTTTCACTTGGAAAAAGTGGGGATCCAGCAAGTAAAAAACCAACTTCGCAAAGCACCGTCATCGGAATGTTTCAATGTTACCGGGCGTCAATCAAGCTTACCACAGGCGACTTCTTTAGGGTTTCCAAACAGCGCCTTATCGATGGAAGGATTTAAGCCCTGGAATGGCTTGAAGAACAAAAATTTGAGAATCATCTATTATGCCAAGCCCACTCCATTCGAATTGCTATGATGTATAGCCGCTCAAGACTTTGCTGTAAGGCTACGCTAGCTTTACCCCTGCATTAGCCGGGCGGTTGTCAACCTCACATTACTACCTACAATATCTAGCGTCTCGAAATCCCCTCGAAAGGATACTCTACAGTCCCAAGAGCCCCTCATATAATCAGAAATTCCCTTGAATTCCACCAATCTCTTACGATTTCGACCTCCTCAAATCAACGGTTTGGTATGAATCCTCGCCATGGATCATGACCTTCGAATCGATGGCAGCTCTTCTATCGTCAATCAATTCTGTTTATCGCAGAAAGATGACAAGCAATACCCATAACTAAGTCAGACCGAAACATCACTGTAGTCTGTGTCTCGCATACGCACACAATACGACCTTCTCTACCTAACGGTGATTTGCTCTTCACGCTAGGGATCTCTCGCAATCAGGATCTTTCGAGGAGATCCAGGCCCAATTAGACTGGATCAACGCCCCTTCACACAAGAATAAAGCAGTAATCGCAGGCAATCACGACCTTCTTCTCGACCCGCAATTTGTGGACAGATTTCCAGAACGCATCCTCGAACGTGCCGGCAGCAGTTTCGCGGATCTCCGTTGAGGCAGTATTATCTTTCTGGAGGACAGCTCTGTCGCGGTTGATTTTGAGAATGGCCAACCTTTGAAAATTTACGGCTCTCCTTGGACCATGCAATTGAGCAATTGGGCATTCCAATATCCTCCAATTCGTGATGTTTGGACCAAAACTGTTCCACGTGACACCAACATCCTGCTCACTCACGATCCCCCTAAATGGCACTTTGATGCAAATTCTCCTGGAAACCACTATCTCTCGAAAGATATTCGACGCGTTAAGCCATCGTTAGTCTGTTTTGGGCATATTCACGGAGGCTATGGGTAGGAGTATGTGCAGGTTGATCCTCTGTACACAACCTTTGAAGACGTTGTTCTAGGGGCAAGGATTTATGAACGTTGCTCAAGCTGGCCTTCTACGCATTCCTAAAAGCGACTTCTGAGATTGTGAGAACATCATCAGCACTGGAGTGTACGATATTGGTCAATGCGGCCGCTGTTAGTGAGCCGGGAAATTAGGAGAGCAGGATGCCCATTGTTATCGAACTGTGAATAGCGCACGAGAGCGCCTCCAGTATCAATGCAGACATGCGCTCCCTCAGCACCTTCCATTCGTTCCCAATGCTCTAGGGCAGCAAATCCGTATCTTGGTTCCCTGCAAAATGGATGACAAAACGAAATTTTTCGATTAGACGAAGGTCAATCTGCGATACTCGGGTACAAAGATCAGAGATCTCTAGAACGGAGCAACTTAATATTTTGTGTCTGGCCGAAAGGTAAAGGCTATCTGAAGTCCGTAACTTAAAGGTTATCTTTAAATCTGGTTGTCTGATATGGTTGTCATGGCTGGTATGCCCTCCAATACCACGGTATTATCAACAGTTGTGTGACCCAGCTCTTAGGCTGTGCGTCCAAAGTCGGCCTCCCCTCAAAATCATTTGGATTATTTGAGGATTTGTCAATTAAAGAGTGGTTTTCAGTCTCTCTGATCGACCGAGATATTTCGCGACGTCTAGCAAAAATTTCGAGTCTTGAGTTGTTTTTCTTGGAGCTCGTGTTCTTGATCCTGCTCGCGATGCGTTAATTCCTTGGGCATTGTCTCTTCGAGCATCAACATGTAAATGCAAAAGTTATGCATTACCTTTATGCTCTAATGTATTTCTTCCGCCGTTTCAACGAACTATGCCTATCGGGGGACTCTTCCGCTTTTTTACGTCGTGGTATTCGCACTTTGTTTTTCCGCAGCAACTTACGTTCGGCATGAAGCGATGAAGAGCAGCGCTGAACAATCTTCATAACGCAACAGTTTAGCAATCGGGAGCATTTTCACAGCGTCAAAGTCTTGGCGCGATGTATGACCTGGAGGAAATAATGAGTCCTGTTGAGCTAACCCTGCTCGTAAATTTGCGGCCGGGGAAATGTAGTCCTCTTTAAGGATATTTTATGTCCAGAGGAGGAGTGTGTCCTCGCTCCTGATAATGTATCATGCTCGAATTGACCTAGAAATCTCTCCATGGACTACCAGTCCGTCATGTCGGTGAAGAGTTCAGTGTTTTAAGCTGTGGTACATATTCTACCCCACTTGAACAGTCACTGCTGTCTGCGAAGTAGAAAGAATTGTCGCTGGCCATCTTTTATTACTGTCTAAAAGACCCAAGTGTGGCTCGAATAAGACTATTTTCCGGAGCCCTAAATTGTACGAATTGGCCAGATGTAATATATCATCTCGTCAGGTATCGCCACCCAACAGGCAATAGATATGCAAATGAAACTCATTCGAGCGAGTATTCTTGGCGCATAGCCGTCACTTTTTACTTCAATACTAGTTGTTTGCATCATATCCGTCTAATCCGCCATTGACACGTGGCCCAGTTTCTGGCGCTCGCTTATGGATCAAAGTTACTACTTTTTCTTGAACCAAAAACTAACTTGCAATGCTTTTTCTGCTACTGCATATCCAAGTGTACAATCCATCGGCCTAACACCTGTTAGTAATTTCCGTGCCAGTAACTTACCCCTGAATCAGGCTTACTTCGGACCTCAGCGATATGCAGGCATCTTTCATTGTCAACTGATCTTATTTATAACCTCTTCTTCCATTCTCTCAGATAAAACTCAAGCCAATCTAACTCCAATCAATACTCGACCATGGAGGATCCAAATTGGGCCCTCATTAAACAATCATCTACTATCGACATGATTAGCGGCCTCTTGCACTCCAACCTACCCAAAGTCGCACTTTCGGCAATTGGTGGTCTTATTGTTCCTTACCTCGACCGAACTATAAGTCCGTTGGCTAAAGACTGATTTACTACGCTCAGCTCTGTCCTTGCGACCGGATGGATGTTGCCTATTGCCACGCATATCCCTTCCCTTGGCCTGCGACAAAACCTCTATCGATATTTTGCTGCTTGGCAAATCCTCAGTTTCATTCCACCCACATTGAACTTGGCTTGCGGCACTCTGGCTGATGACGAGTATCTTCGGTCCGTGAGCTACATCGAGTGGCAGCTTACTCTATACTTTGGCCCATACATTATGGCATCCGCCTTGAGGTCATTATGGCTGTTCAAGTCCTATATTTTGTTCGGCCTAGTATCAGCTGTGGGTACATGGAAGCTACTACCTTCGGCCCTTCAGCGAACTACCAAAACTCGCCTGCTACCTCCGTTCTTGGCAACCATGACAACAGTGTTTAACCCCGAACTTACCTGCGTCCGCGGTCTAGCGATGCTCGGGAAGCAGTATTTCATTGACTATTACCACTTCCGAGAAACCAAAATCCAGCGGCTGCTTTCAAATTATCCAGGTTCAGCACTTGTCTATGAGTACCCGCCTCTTCAGAGTAATCGCCATATACGCCTTCTGTCAGTAGAGAGCGGTGCTCCTGGGTCGACTCTAACCTGCACTGTGAATCAAGTATCCCTAGACGATGCACCTGTCTTCGAGGCATTGTCATACACATGGGGTCCTAAACTACCGTCTATGCCTCTACGCATCAATAATCAGCAAGTGCTAGTTACGGCTCCAGTCCAAGAATTCTTATATCACATACGCTCGACTCTCACTACGAAAGTTTTGTGGATTGATGCCATTTGTATCAGCCAAAAGGCAAATGACGAGAAAAATGTTCAATTGCCACTCATGACAGAGATATATAGTAAAGCGTCTCGCGTGATAGTGTGGCTCGGCCCCCCAGACAACCTCCGCGAAACACGAAACTTACAAACGCTGATCAGAATGCTCTCTTGGATCACTGTTCGCAAAAAGAGTCATGTTCAACATCTTCTTCCCGACAAAGCCCTTGCGTTTGAAGCTCTAGGCCAGCTGTTCGCCCACACTTGGTTTGAAAGAATGTGGATTCTTCAAGAGGTTGCTGCAGGAGATCCAGTTCACGTCATGCACAAAGGCGTTTGTGTCCAGTGGGAAAGCATCTCTCAGGCTGCTTACGCACTTGGAGCAGACTTGGAGCTGCGAGCGACGATGAATGATCACCTTTATCTCAATAAGCGTACTAATCCTGTCTCCAAACCCAAAGTTGCTTTTACATTCGACGCGGCTTCACAACCTAATTGTCTCTGGGCCATGGCAGAAATTATTGATAATATCCGCCATCATCGACAGAATAACTCACATATGACTCTCGCACATCTGCTTCAATTTACTCGTTTTTTTCGGTGTGGAGATCCCCGAGACAAAGTCTTCGCTCTAGTGAACATAGCTACCGACAAGGACGAATTCATGCGCTTCATTCCAGAAAAAGAGCCAGTCGACAAAGACAAACCACCCTCCAAATTGAGCTACAACGATTCAGTTGATGAGGTTTATCTGAACAAAATGCGATACATGCTTGCTCAACATACATGGTTCATCAACTTGACAATGGCTGGCATTGGCAACCAGAAGATAATTAGACTATCGGAAGCAGAACCAAACAAGCATGAATCATACTCACATCGCCTTCCCTCATGGGTAGTCGACTTAGCTGTCCCTACAGTCTCGTACCGCACAACCGAGCCCACCTGGATACATCAGAGAGAACCAGGCCATCACATCCGCTTCACTAACGACCGAAGAACTATAATTCTTCAGCTGCACCTAATTGACGAAATCCTCGTTATTGGCCCTCACTTTCTCTTCAAAAATGCCTTGCTAGATGATGCGCCTGTTCTCAGCGCCGGCGACGAGCAGGATGTGGAAATTGAAAAAAAGTTGCTTGCTAGCCGCGTAGCCCTCTCGCATGATTGGTACTTTGAATGCCGCAAGCTTGCCGCCAAACATGCCAGCTCCTTTGGCATGTCGCAGGAAGCCGCTTACCAGGAACTCTGGCATCTCTGCATCTCCGGCTCATTTGGTCAACACACGCCGCCTCCGCCTCGTAAAATAGATCCTTTATCCATCCAAGCACGGCTGCTCTTCGAATCACTGCTTACGCGTGACTTTAGTGAAATACGTCAATTCGCTATATCGGAGCTTGTGGAGCTGTGGGCCCATTTACAACATCGATTCCAGCGCGTTGTTCCGGGGCGAGCGTTTGCCATTACTAAGGACGGCAAGTTTGCGCTTGTGCCAGAGTTGTCGAAACCAGGGGATCACTTTGTGCATGTTCGTGGTGGGTACATTCCTCTGCTCATACGAAGAACTAAAACACAGGAATGTAGAGCTGCGTTAGTAGGGATGGGCAGTGTTCATGGTATCGATGAGGTGTATAAGGGCTTAGATTGGGTCGAATGGACTTTGGAATAGGACGGTGCAGGAATTTTGGGTCGATTCACCATTTCACAATACACCTTGTCCTATGTTAAACATAAGCACATTATAATAACCTCTAGACCAATTTAGACATTCTCTGAGATGACCTTATATTGAAAGGATCAGTAGGTAAGTTTACCCGACCCTCCCATCATCTGCACGTGATTTTATACTTCTCCTCAGCATTCGATCCGCTATTTTTGCATTCCAAGAAAGCAGTTCGGAGTCCAAAACACTTTGTATGTTCATCACGTATCAAGCAGCATGCTTGCCCTTGTCGTGTCGGTAAGGTACAAGGCTAACAAAGCGAGTATATCCGCCAACCAACTTCATTCGATTTGTTTGCCTACAAGGTCTAAAACGGACTAACCAGAGTCACCAAGATCTCGAAAATTCTTATATAAACGACCTAATTAGATACCTGTAGGTAAGTATCATCCTTGTTGAGTTCGGGTCAATAGGACGACAATTGGACCTGGCTTGAGATATGGATTGGGGTATGTATCAATTATGGTATAAGCTATATTTGCTTCTCCTAAAGGACTTTTATATATTAAATCCCATAAAGGAACGCGCACATTAAATGCCACAACCCGAAGTTTACAAAACTCACTTGTCCGAAGACTTTGTCATACAAAAAGTGCTTTTAGTCTGCTACTGCCATGTCAGACAGCCTCGCCAATCTCGGTCGTGTCTTCCTCCTCTTCCTCTCAAGCAGCTGAAGTCGACATGAACGAGCCCGTAACACGAAAACAAGTCGGACATAGCTGCACCACTATTGGCACAGCGACCTTCAGTAGGGTAAAATCAACCTGTCTGAAATTACAAACCAGCCAGATCATCCTCGTCATTCTTAGGCTTAGAAACAATGACATCTCCAACTCTGATCCAGACCTCAAAATCCACCTCATCCGGGTCCTCCGCGCGCGCCATCTTGAAAAATGAACTGATTCTCTTCTTGAGTGTCTTCCAGTCATGCTCACTGCTGCCAATTCTCTTGATCTCCAACTTAGTATTTTCATGGAAGATGAGGATGAAGGTTAGTTTCTCCAGTCGTCCAAGCTCCACACCCGATCGCTCGGAATAGAGGGCGAAAAAGCCGGCTAGGGTAGAGTCTCTAAATTCGTGGGACGGCAGTAAAAGTTCTGGGTCGAATTGCAATTGCCGTTTGGAGTTTTCGATCACGAATGTGATTTTTGGCCCCACAGTATCGCTAAGAGGTAACGCTATAGGACCGGAAATAGGAGCGAGTGGGTTTGGGGCTGTCATATCCTGGAAATCCGTCCTTAGAACTTCCTCGCTTTGTGTGCAGGAAGTCGAAACGGGGGGCATTGATGCTCGTTTTCCAGTGGAAATAAGAGTTGGGCCTTCGATGTCACTTGGATTTACTTTGGGGACGCCATTTCCTTGCAGCGGGGAAGTTGATGAAGGTCGATTAGGTGGATTTGGGGCTTCCACATCTGGCGATTTTGCTCCGGGGCCTTTTCCTTCCCCTACGTGCGAGATCCGTGATGACACTTGGTCTTCGATAGAAGGTATAGGTCGGATTTCGACGTCACCTAGATTAATTTTAGGGACGTCTTCTACCCACGGTAAACTTAAAGGCGATGCTACGATTCGGCTACCGGGATCTACTATACTGTAGAGTTGGGAGGGGTTGCCGCTACCGCTCGTCATCTGAAAGGCTGACGTGCTAATACAAGGCCGATTTGGGGCTTCGATGTCAAGTGCGCTTGTGTTGAGGATGTTGTCCAGTCGTAGGGGTGAAGCTGATGGGATCGTTGGTGATACTTGGGTGCCAGTAGAAGATGACCTTGGGCTTTCAATGTGAATGGGCGACGCCTTCAGGAATTCATTCAAAGGTGGTGGTGGGGTTAATAGAGAAGAGATTGGTGCTCGATCAACAGTATAAGATGAGTTACGTAATCCAATATCGGGAAGTGTTATCCTAAAGATTTCTTGGTCCCTACTTGCTTGTTGAGATGCTGGGGCTCGGCTGTCGAGTACATCTGGTTCATTACCTTCGTTATCAATACTCTTTGAGTTCGGAACTTCATTCACTTGTGGTAGCCAGGTCGTTTGAGATGATGGCGACACTCGGGTCCCGTTTAAAGTTGGAATTTCGATAAAATTTGGCCCTGTACTAGGGCCCTTATGCAAACTCGAAGTGCATTTCGAAAATTGAGCGGCTCGATTGTCGAAAAGATCTGTGCAAAGGGGGCCTGTTTCCCGATGGGCCTCCAGATGCTGGGGGGAAGCTGATACGGAAAGTGTCAGTCCTAGTTTGTCATCAAAGGGTCGTCGATCTAGATTTTCCATATCATTTTCACTGCGCTTTGAAGATCCATCTCCATGTGTTTGGGACATACTCTCGATCGTGTTGTTCAAAAAAGGTCGACAAGGAGCCGAGGAAGACTTCGTACTAGTTGTACGAAAGGAACAGCGTGCTCTCCTCCTGCCCGTGAGGCAGTTCGCACACGCACCACCAAATTTACCTGTCACCACTACACACTCCTTGAATTTTCCCAGCCCATTTCTACAATGAGCACATTGACTATCACCAGACATCGCCTTGCCGCGTTGTTGTGCCAACACACTTTCCAATTTCTCTTTCCCCCTATCCAAACCAGTTACCACTTGATCCGGTCGTCGATAATTGATTTTTCGAACAATGGGGAGGGCTAATAGGTCTTTACAATGCCTACTATATTTTTCGGGAAGAGTCGTGAGATATTTAGTGCTGTTAGCTACCGCGCCGGGAAGAGGAGGAGGAGGTCGAGGGCTGTCATGGTTGCCAGTAAAGGACGACCCAGGGGGAATTTCATCCTTCTCTTCGCTCTGAAAGCCCCTGCAAGCGTCAAGTTCGCACGAGCGTGGAAAATGCACGGCAAAGGAAGGGACAGAAGCAGGTAGCAGAGAAGGCGTTGATGCACAATGATCAACAGATGACAGATCTGACGTCTCGATGTTAAATGGATTCTTTTTGGGGACGTCATCCACATGCAGCCATGAAGTTGACAAATCATTAGACGACGCTCGTTTTCCGGTAGTAGAATCTGGATTTATATTCCGGATTTCAATATCTGCAGGGCCTGTTTTGGGAGGCTGAGTTATAGGTGGTTCTGAAGCTGATACAGAATGCGTCATAGAAGGCACGGGCGCTCGGTTTTCCATTGTCCATGGATAAGTGGCTTCTTCATTGACAGATTTTGAATTCACAGCTTCATCTGGATGTTTTCGTATGGTGAGTTGAGAAGGTAGCGACGATTGCGCACGCTCGGAGATGGCGCTTTCTGTGATCGCTGGCCCTGCGCTCGTAGTGTCATCTATCTGCGTTTGTGACATTGCCAGCTCGGGCATGGATTCTTCGTATTCTACTGGTGCTACAAGCTCTGGTTCATCGCCTGACGCATCCGCATCTGCATCGGAGACCCCTGACAGAGAAGGCAATGCCAGTTTTTTTGCATTGGCATTCTCTTCTGGTATCTTTTTGTTCATCGCCACGTTCTCAATCATTTGCAAAATCGAATTTGTCACGCTGAATATGGCTGCATGATCTTTGATGAAATTAGTTCGCCGCTCTGGTTCGTCATTCTTACCACCCACAATCGATAGCGGGGATATAAAAGTTTTACTTGCGAGGACTTTTTCTTGGAAGACTTGTCTCCCATTCCACAAGTCACCAACGAGCACTGTCGGCATATGTGGCGAACGCTCTCTACTAGCCTTGGTATCTTGTGCTTCATGTTGATGCTCCTCATGCTCTTCAAGTTGCCGAGTTTCTTGAGGTTCTTGAAGTTCTTCAGGTGAGAGACGTCGTTGTGATTCTTGAAGTTGATACTCCAGACCCCCATTAGCATGTTTAGCCTCATCCATTGGAGAATCTTGAAATTTCTCAGGGTCTGTCGTCACTGCAGCATTTTCAGTGTCCATCGACGTTTTAGACCTCGTTGGTGAAAGGACTTCATCAAATGGAAGGTTGTCGGTAAATGAAATGGACTCATCAGGAGTTAGAATTCCATCAAGTGGAAGGACGTCAACAGGTGAGGAGACTTCATCAGTTCCCACCGCAATATTCCCGGTCCATTCTGGATCATCGACATCGCCATTGAGATTTGGCGTTGGCTTTGGTGTGCTAATTCGATTATCTGGCGGTTTCAAATCATTGAATGTCAGAATTTTTGCTGAATCAATATGGAGCGGGCCAGTTAAGGTCTGGGTCTCTGAGTTCTTCGAAATCCCACCAAGAGGCTGCACGAGAGAAGTTGCTAATCCAGGAATATTTTGGGATGATAGATCCATGCCAAGGTATCCCTCTTCGAGTTCCTTCAAGGCAGCCGCCGCTACCTGTACCTGATCGCGTACAGGATTGGGAGTTTTTGGCGAAAGAGGGATGTTATGCGCCTTGCGCCTCCTCGGACTCTGTGCTTCGGGAGACTGGTCGGGTACATATACAACAATGGTATCCGAGTCTTCAGCAAGCCCTGGTGCTGGATCTTCAAGCATGTCAGAGAAATTGTTGTGCTCTTGATTCATCAACCCTCTGGTAACCTTTGTGGTCCTTGGGCTTGGAATTTCTTCGAAGTTATCGTTGTCTTGTTTGAGCTTCGGTTTCTTGTTGATATGCCGTTTCTCGAAGTGTGCTCTAGTAGATTCCGGTCCTTTAGTAGCCACCTGGATAATCTTAGCACTACCTTATGGTCGGTAAAGAGAGATAGAATGTTCCTCACCTCATTTGTTCTCAAAATAATGCTAATCTTTCTATCATTACTTCTAGCCTCTTTTGCCTGCCATATCGCGTCAAATGCCGCTGTCCTGATACATCTGTCCTGCGAGATCGTTTCAAGCCAGCCAAGGCCACAGTTTAACCATCGGTTGGACCAAATCGTGACGAATGTTCGCACCTTTGTAACAGCAGATTCATACTGAACCTCGCTACGAATGAGATTCAGAAATTTGATGAGCCTGTTAGTAAGACTGAGAATGTCATCTTGATCGGGATCCTTCAGAGGATAAATCCCAATCTCATGCATGCAGCCCCAGATATAGCATCGCGGCTCCTCGGGCCATCTTCCCCCCTAATACACATCAGCATCGTGGTTCCAAAAATGTGCCATTATTTCACACACACTGAACAGCCAGCTAACGGAGGGGTACTTTGAATCGCATATCTTGATGTCTCCGCGAATATCATTTGGCTGATAATGTGATTCCCTCATTACTGATAGGACGCGAGAACAGTGATCCCGCATACTGGCTGATAACTTCTCTGATCTAAAAGGTCGCCATCCTATCAATTTTCATTGAACATGCAAAAGCAACAGAATACTTACCTCAAGTTATCTGATGCCTTCTCGTCAGTCTCGGAAATTTTTCTTTTGAGTGTCGGGTTTGGATTGCCAAGTCCCAGAAAGTCGAGTCCTTCAATATTATGACTTCTGGGTTTAGTTTCCATAAGTCGAGGGAATGCCAAACCCCTTTTAGTGGGAGTTCGATTGTTATTTCTCTTGTTCCATTCCTGTACGCAGAAAAGTTTTGCAAGGAGGTCAATGATTCTAAAGATATGAGCGAACCGGGTCATCGTTGGAAAGAACATCTGCGGCTCACTTTTCTCGATCATCTGGCAGACACAACTCGCCCTTCCTGATAGCTTCCGATGTCTTGGCAAAGAACGCATCTTTTGGTCGTCTTTTTTCGTCCCGTTCGCAGAATCGTTGAGCACATGTTTGGGCCACTTGATCGTGGAAGTCGACAGGAAATTCTCCATTTTTAACGGGAAAGTTTGCTCGAAACTTAACGGTAGCAGGAGCTAGTACTTTCAACTCCCAGCCTAGGGCAAGACAAAGGTCGTTAACTCTAAATGGCGGCTGACATATTGACATCTTGACAGCGAAGAGTCAATCATGTACGAGCTTGTGTGGTCACGTGCAGCCTCTACGATGGAACAAGCAGGCTGGCTGGTATTAAGTAGGGATCGGGGGCAAATATCTTTTGGCAGTTGCCAAAGAATTCAAGAGAATAGGCAGTGAAGAAAACAAAGATGAAGGTGGTATGTCGAATTGTTGGAAAGTCGAGGGCGACCGGTTTGATAGGTCTCGCCCGTGCGACTAACCGTTTGCAACCGGTCTGAGAGCCAAAGCCTGCTGGGGAGCGAAACATTTGAAGATGTGGCGGCAGGGATTGTACCGCTCTAATTTGCCTCTTCCTTCCCGGGTTCCAAAGCTTCCAAAATTATAAAGTTAAATGTTGCTCAGTGAATTACAAGAGCATCTATATTTTGAGGCAAAATCATCAACTCTTTATATAGCTTCGTCCATCCTTGGAGAGTTTAATCCGATTGAAATATCGACACGTGCCTTCTTCAGCATGCCCGTAGCAATGGTTACACAGGAGTGACTAAGGAAACGATCCACTAGGAAGACATCCGTAGCCCCACACCATTGTGATATGTTGTTGCTTTTTAATTAGATCGCCCGATCCAAAACAAGACTTGGTAGAAGAGGGGTATGAGTTGGTTTTCTTTTCCAAAAGATTTTGCGCCAATACATGACATATCACATATGGACAAATTGAAGCTCGTGCAACTATGCAGCATACTCGGCTTTGAGGTTGGCCGCGACTTTCGGGAAGCCCACGCTCTATTAGACTATACCAAGAACTTCCTTGTGGAGTTTGAGCGCCGCGGACACTCAATTCTGCCCGATCAACATCCTTACCCTCACGATGCACAACTGTGTGCTACTAAGTTTCTGGAAGAGAATGAAAGAGGATCTGCATTATGGCCTCAGAACTCTGTGGGGGTTCCAACATGGCCAAAGGACTACGTAACGTATGGGACCCTCTTCAGAAATGAGCTTCGAGGATAATGCTTACTTATGCATGGAAGCATTTTGATGTCATTGACGTACATCTTCAATCATCAAGCACGAGAACAGCATCAAAATCAGAAGCAAAAGGGGCCTTTGAGCTCGAAAGAAGTAGGATCTCAAGAAGCGTCGAAAGTAGGCTAGGTCCGAGATAGCTTGAAACATCAGCTCATGTGAACTCTCAGAGACCAAGTGCCAATTCGATTTATCGACTTCATGCAGAAGCCTCCAATAGCGGCCAAACAGTTGTATCTGAGAACGTATTATCTACCACAAGTCCTCCAAGTGATCAGCATTCGGGGATGGAAAACATACCACTCAACGATGCCAATATATCGCTGTTAAGTATGGGGGATCCAGAGAGTATATTAGCAATCTGCAGGTTCCTGAGCTCTTTGGATCCCAAAAAGAATCGTGGAAACTTCAGTGAACTTTCACTTCAATGGCTTGGAGATGTATGATCTCTGGTCAAGCTTTGTTTCAACACTGACACTGAACTAGCCACAAGCCACCTGGTCTGATGCTTTAGACCGACGACTTCTTTACTACATGCATGATCGCGACCTCTATTTCCACCTAAATCCTATTGAGGATGATGCGAGTCTGCTGCCGCTGATTCGAGAGCTTCGAAAAGGGACAGACATTGAAGCCCGTGGGGGTGTGATGGAGTTCAAAGCTTTCAAAGATCGTATCGTTCAACGAATTGTTTTCCATACGGAACAGTTCCTTGGAATTGATGACCTAGAGTATGCTGAAGATGGCCGATTGAGGAAGAAGGGGTTGTTGAAAGAATACTGGGTACAGTTTCAGCAGTACTTGCTTCGACGATCCAAGAAAATCGCTGCTTGCGATTCTTTTTATGAAGAAATTATCAACATGTGCCGTCCGAAGCCAGCTATGGCTGTTGTGGACGTTGGGCCGCCCAATGTGAGTATGACTGACAGGAAACGACGAGTAATCATGCTAACCTAGCGATGACTTATCAGACAGATTCAGCACAACCGAGAACCCAAGCTCTCAATGCTTCTCCAAGAAAAGAATCCCAAGAGGCCACCAGCCTAAACTGCGTTTTGATTCCTTCATCAGAAGAAGACTACTCTCTCCGTTGTGCAATTTCTAGGGAGCAACGAGTACCATTTATTGGAACTTCAGCCGAGATATCCCCAAAAATCTTGGTGAATGCAAAAGTTCAACCTCGACCACAGTGCGAGAACTTGGTAGTTCCTCCTCCCATACCGCCATGTAAACGTCGAAAGCTTTCGTCTCATCAGCCTGAAGAGCCTCAATCACTATTTCCCGTACCGAATGGGAATAAAATATCAACTCCGAGTCGAGAATCCTCGCCGCAAACGACGTTCCAAGTCTTACAGGAGAGTCAGAACGACATTAATCATTCTTCAGCATCGCAAACATGCAGTTCAGCCACAGTTGTGCCCGATACAGAGGGAAACATTGCAATGGGAGAGGTTACAGGCAATGCTACCAGCAGTAGCGGCGTAATTAAAAACTCTTCCCTATATTATCGGCCTTTCACACCGACAAAGATTCCAATCGCCCCTGACGCTTCCGGAGAAGATTCCCTGGGTTCAACTGCTGAAGCACAATCTATAGATGTTATTGTACCTTCAGATATAACACAGCTGGTTGACACACGGGAAGGTACAGGTGGTTCCGAATCATTCAATAATGATTCTAGTACTACGATCGGATGGTGGGGTACCTTGTCACACCCTTCAAGACCTCAAGATATCAGTAATATTTATCCCTCATCATCGAAAGCAACATTTGTGACTTCAGAAAATCTGGCCACTCAATTCGCCAAACCAGAAGAATCGATAGTTGAGGCATATGCGCCACTTAACGAATTTATTTCAGGGGGACACTTAAGATCCAGGCCTCCGAATGATTTGGCGTCTGCGAGCCCTTCTCAGGAGCTAGAACATGAATTTGAAATTGCCAAAAGTACTGCCAGTTCAGGATCTGATACGGGATTCATCGATCCAGGACTTACGTCTGGCCTTTATCTGGACAGGGAACAGAGGCTTGAGGGTTCTTCTGAAATCTCCTCGACCTATCCGGAACTTCCACCTCATAACGGTCCATTTGTCACTATGCCTTCTGAGTGTGTGACTACCGGAGCAGAGCCTAATGATGATCGTCCATCACCTCTCCCAGTCGGAATTAGCCTAGATTCCAAAGCAAATTCGGAGCGCTTGGAGAACTGCTCGATTTCAAGTTCACCCTCATCGATCCTCTCCTCTCTCAGCCGTAGATTCCCTCAAGAGATAACCACTTTCGTGACCACCCCTTTGCCAAACACTAGGTCAGAAGCTCTCTCTCATGAGAAGCCAAATTCGTCTTCGATCCCGCCTTCTACCACCCGTCCATGCGGACCAGATCCAGACCCTAGTAACTCAAATCTCAGCCCTCAAACATCAAAAACTGGGTTTCTACCCATACCTACCGAGCCACCCATATATCCTGAATCACCCTTGCCTTCCAGACCACCCATACCTGCTGTATCACCCATAGCTGAACCAACTCTTACTAGGTTGACAATCCCCGTTCAGAAGAATGACCCATCTTCCTCTTACATTCTCACTCCGGAGCTAGACATAAGCAATTCAAACATAACCCCTGAAGCCTCATGGGTCGATCTTCCAACACCCTCCGCCACGCCGACCCCTATTGTGTCAATTATGAAGGGGGAATCAAACGAGTCATCTGCTCCTACACCTGTGTCCTACTTCCCCACAGCGCAAATACGACAACGATATTCCTCACCAAGAACCTTGCCCTTAATCCCGATACCACATTTTAAGATTTATATTCAAGCTAGCCTCACACAACCCATATCTTTCAACTTCTCTCTTCCTTCAGAAATGCTTGCGTCTTCAAAACTTCCGCTAGACTTCTTCACGCTCTATATTCATCAGTCCAATCTCGCATTATCGACTCTCGAAACCTTGACATTTATCTTACCCTTTGCAGAAAACATAAAATTTGTTGTGCACAAGAATTGGACTGAACGCGAATGGACGCAATTCAGGAGACGATTGAGGGGTTTGGTGGAGATTGCCCTTGAGAAAGATGAGGATGTTGAAGTATGGATTGAGATAGGAGACACGAAAAGGATCAAATTCATTAAAGGTATATATGCAGGTCTTTAAATTTCTGTAATTATCCGGATCATTATTCGCCCTTCCCGGGCAAGATAAAAAGCTGTCGATTCACCATCAATATTCGCTTCGCAAATCCCGTATTTAAAAGCGTTATTATTTTCCGATCTACAAGATTTGTCGACACGTTATACCAAAAAAAAGTATTCTGGTGGAATCATCACGAAAGAATGGAGTCCTCGACACCTGGCGAGCAATTTGCTCTAGTGAGTAAAATCCCTAGTAATCGCAGTCGCTCACGCATCTAATATATATACAGGCTGTGAGAACCAAGAATCCTCTTGTTGAGGTTACTTCTGGCAAAAAGTCTGCTGCAGTGAGTCAAGGCCTAGTGATCGCTACTATTCATTTATATCTGACATGAATCCAGGAGACCGAGATTGGAGAGCCTACTGTTGAAGTCCCTGCTGTTAAACAATCTGCTTTGGTAAGTCAACGTCTATCGATAACAATTATTTCTGCATATCTGACATAGATCTAGCCAACAAAGACAGGAGATCATACCACTGAGGCTTCGGCGGGTGAACAACATGCTTCAGTATGTCAAAGTCCCGCAACCATAATTCTTCCTTTACATCTGACATAGTCCTAGGATACTGAAACTGGAGAGCATGACATTAAACTTCCTCCATGGTTTGATGAGCTAATGGAGTTGTGCAAATGCATGAAACGCCCAAAAGCTTACTTGGAAGAGGAGCCTACAATGCAGATGGTCAAATTTGTGACAATACTTCTCGACAACTACTTCAACTTCCTCATTATGTGTAGAAAGTCTAGAACATATGACAAGCCAGAAGTAAGCTATTCATTTTTCAATCCTGTGTCTTTGCATTCAAGCTAATTCAGCCTTAGCAATTTACCAATCGCACAGAAGAACGTGATGATTTCTTTAATGCCCTGATCCATATCATCAAGAGTTATTCGCAAATTTTTTTCTTCACCCAACCCGTTCCCGAGAATAGACAAGACCTCCTGAAGTTTGAACCAAGACTCTCAGAAATCTTAAACGCGTTGATTGATAGCTTCGAGAAGCAGTTTGGATCTGATGGATCATTGGGCAATGTTTCTGAGCATTTCGACAAGGATAATTTTCACAAGTACGTTCCTTAACAACATTGTTCAAGATTTCACCTGAATGCTGCTGACTATAAGAAATTTAGGGTTCTTACTAAAGAGTCGACTGAGAAATTCATGAACTTTATTCACAACGGCCCTCTTGACACTATGGTTGAAGAATATATCACATTTCTCTCAGACTTCAAGAAGATGGGTCTTGTAGTACCTCGAAAGGATCCTTGGTGGACTCGTGATGGCATGACTCATCCTTCCGAAATGCAAGTAGATGTCAGCGAGTATTGAGATGGGGATATAGCGCCATAGCTGTGACAACATATCTCTGCTGCGAAAGGCTGGTATCGGGCGAAAAATGGGAATGAAAGACGCATTTCAGGTGCATGAAAGGGCGTTTCAAAAGCACAGAGTGAGGGGGCATGGGCATAAAAAAGTTCTTGTCGAGTCGTCTTTAAGATGGCATTTCTACTGCAAGCCATCAGTCAGGTTTAGATGCTTTTATGTGTCTTAGCATGGCTACTTAGCAATAGAATCTGATTCGTCAACCCTTACAAATTGCCTTGCTCCAAGTTTCTGTTCACTGTGCTAAATATGGCCCTGGAAAGGAAAATTAACTCTCAGGCACTGTAGTATTTGAGTTTTTGCACCTTTGCATATACTTGGAGGTTCATTCTCTCCAACAAAAGTTGAAGATTTTTATACACTTTTCTCGGTTCAAATCCCAAAATTTTTCATATAAATCCTCCTCGCGAGCCACTTCTTGTCTTCTAATCTACCACCTTACAATCTAACGAGACAAATAATATCTTCAAGAGGTTGCACTGTGAAATTTTAGGCACCTAGTGAGACATCTGCTCAGGTAGCTCAAAGCCCGAGATCTCATTCATTCGTACATGTCTGACCTAAATTCAGGGCTCTACTGCAGCTAATGGCTCATGGGCATAGTTCAATGAACTTCCCAATACAATCGAAGTTCCCATAACTTTAGAAGTATCGATAAAGGAGACATTCGAATTATTCACAGTCAAAGCCTCGTCAAAGCCTCCATCCTAGCATAGTCTTGAATAGCAAGAAATCTTCAAAAGATCCAAGGTGAGCTATCTCCATTCAAATCAGTTCCTCGGCAAGATTGTTCTTCCCAAAATTATGGCCGCATATCATCACACCCTCGCACAATTGTGCCCTTCTCGTCGATCATATGTTCCTTCTTTATTAATTCTTCCTCTGCATGTATTGAGTCTTTAAGGATTATTGACCAGTTCTACCAGCATCTCTAAAGTCTCTGGTCTGGAAAATAAGTCCAGTCGCAAATACCGTTGTTCTGCAGAAAGTATTTGTATGTATATTCGAGAGATTCAAACTATCTGGAAAATATTACTGACTCAACTGATTGCAGGGTCATCACCATAGAAATCATCACCTTCCTCCGCAATGGTCCTCTCGACGCTTTGCATGACGACTGCCTCACTCAAACTCACAGCCTCCCACATCCTCAACCCCTGCCTTTTTCTTATATCCGCAGCGCTCACCCAACCCGCCTATACTATTAACAGAAAACAGCCATAATAGCGACACTCCCTTCGTCTCAAATTTTCCTACACGACAAATGCTTCCGAACCTCAGTGCTCCACCTTAAACCTTACATCTCCGACAAAGACGGGTTTAGAATTTACGATTGGACTAAAGGCAATGGTAGACATGGCATAAGAGGATGCGGTAGTAATCTGGTTATGAGAAGGTTATGAAGCAGAGAAGTCACTCAATCAAGTCAAGCCGCATCAAAATAACCATGAAGAAACCAGGAATTGAAGTTGTTTAATTTTACAACTAACTACAATTCAAGATTCCCAACCAAATTCCACATGCCCATCTATCTAGTACCGATCCAACAATCCAACTATCCCTATCACTGTACATCAAGCCCTTGTACGCTGGAGCGCGAAGTAGGAAGTGGAGGAGATACATACGTTCGTTTGTCCAGTCCTAGTTTCCTTCGAAACTTCGAAGTACTTACGCCTGCCGCCACGTGAAGGCGCTGGATCTCGGCAAGCTCCCCCTACCCGAAGGTAGAAGAACTCTGTCTATAGAACCGGCAGAGAGGATGTGATTGAATTGAGAAGAGAATGTGACATCGTAAAGTTGTAAGGTCGTAAGTCGTAAGTCATAAGTCATTAGTCGTAAGATAGTGAGCCCGTGTCTATAGGAACCGACAGGGAGGATATGAGTGAGGTAAAGACCGAAAAGAAGACTTGAAGACGTAATTTCGTAACTCATAAATCGTAAGGTCATAAGTCATGAGACGTAAGTCGTAGCTGGCAAAAGCCCGTGCCTATAGGAACCGGCAGGGAGGATATAGGTAAAGACCGAGAATAATACGTAAAACATGAGGTCATAAAGACATGGGACGTGAAATCGTAAGGTCATGATTCGTGAATCGTACAGTCGTAAGTCATGAAGACGTAAGGTCATAACGTCGTGAGCGGAAAGGGAAAGAAGAAATAGTCGCAGAGTTGATACCGCAGGGAAGAAGCGACATTAGGGGGTGCAAATTGGCAAGGTAGTGACTGAGCCTTCTCGGGAGCAGCACTTTTACCAACTCAGATAGAGAGGCGGATTGTCGCAAAATTGATACCGCGGGGAAGAAGCGACATATAGAAGTTGGTGGATGAGCCTTCTCGGGAGCAGCATCAACACACAACTTGAAAGATGACGAGGGTCACCCTAGTCAGAAGCGAGAGGGAAGGCAACACATTCCAGTTTAGTCTAGAATCTCATAGGCCGGAGATATTGGAAGCCACCCTCGTGCTTACTGATGCTAGTGATGGATGTGGTCCCCGTTGCCTTGAAATATGTTAGTAATCGACTGCAAGGACTGAAATGGATGACCTTACCGATAAATGAGACGTGGCTCGCTATCACCAATAGCCCCCTATCCTCCACCCCATCCCAGCCAGCCATGCCCATTCCATCTATGCCACTGAAAGTTGTCAGTGATTGTGCTATGTGATTTAAAGTTTTGAAAGACTTGCCCATTGATATGTTAAACCTAGCCACCACCACCGATTTCGTCCAACGTGACAGAGGCAAACCTAGGAGGGAAGGCAACACATTCCAGTCCAGTCCTGGATCTCATAGGCCGGAGATATAGGAAGCCACCCTCAAGGTAAGCATGTCAAACTAAATAAGTACCTGTATCTGCCGACGCCGAAGCGAGGAGAGTTTGAGAGTCAGTGAGGGATCCTTGAGAGGGAAGGGATGAACTTACCAAAATGCACTTCACGCTTTGAATAACCAGAAGATGAATGTACCTGTACACAGTAAGCTCACAAATGTCAAAGATTAATTAGATCTGTAGAGGGTCAGAGGTAAGTCGGAGTTGGGTGTGGCTCGAGTTGCCGATAGGGAAATGGCGAAGTTGTAAATGGCGAAGGTAATTGTTGACAAAGGAAAAGGTCGAAAGTGTCGCCTGAGTATGTTGGTAAGATTGTTGACGAAGGAAAGGGTCGACAAGGCGCCCTATATGGTTGTGCCGATTTCTCCCGTAGTGGGGAGGTCGGATTTTGTGATTAGGGTTTGTGATACCTTGAGGAAGAAGAGAATGTGACCAGCACTCTCTCAACCCCAAAGCCTTTATTTTGTTAGTTTTTTTGGGCGGTATTATACCTGTTGGGGAAAATTAGATGGCATGGGAGAGTCCGACCTAAGACACGGAGTGTTTAGTTCTCTCCCGACGGCAAACTGGACAGCGTCCTGTTTGACCGTCTGGACCATATACACCGGTGTATATGGTGTCGTCGTAGAAGCCATCGTATCGGATCATGGAGATCGTCCCGTCCGATGACTTCTTGATCGTTTTCCGTCCTGGGGTGACTGGGGTGTTGCCGCCTCGGTCGCATGGGTTCTGGGCTCCGTGGGCGTCGATAAATCGAACTTTGGCGACGGTGTATCCCTCGTTTCCGAAGTGGACGCTCTTCGGATGAAGAGTTGGTCCCTTCTTGAGGGCCGATTTCCGGGTGGTCGTAGTCCTGAGGGTCTTCGTAATGGCGTTAATCCTGGTGGCGGCGATCCTGGTAGTCCTGGCAAGGCGAATCCTATAAGTCGTTAGAAAATGGAAAACAATGATTGATTTTAAGTAAAAGTGACACAGCATAAAACTTGAGGGACAGTACTGAAAGATGAAAGTCTACAACGTAACATCACAAGCAACTGGTCGAATGTATGAAAATATTACAAACGATAGTGAGTGAAGGGGGAAATGAAATGCCACTAGGCTATTTTGTCGATACAATCGAAGGCGAGAACACCTCAATGTCCACCCATCAAAGCTGTACTTCATGTGCGGACTTAGCACGTGATAATTCGCTTAGCAAACCTAAATTAAAGGGGAAAGGAAAGAACAACTTTTCATGCTCCTGCCATCTGAAAGTCATGAATCATCGAACCAAGACTTTTGGATCAAAAGGGAAGGAGTCAACTCTGCTCCATTTGAAGCCATATGTCAAAATTCGCAAAATGTAAACAAACCCAGTTCCCAAAATGCGCCCAGGCGGCGAGGAGGTGTCAACACACCACAACACCGCTTCACATCACTTGAAAATCGCACTGCGATGTGGTAAAGAAGCCAGAATCTGAGTTTAATGAATTTCCAAGTCGCTCGACTCTGTGTTCAGAAATGCGCCTGCGGAGAGTGCTTACAGTCGCAACTTGCGACCGTTGACAACAATAACAAATAACAAGAACAACGATTGCAATGGAGGAGTTGGATGGTTATTTACCTGGCGATGTGTCCGGTGACACTGTCAGCCACCCTAGAAGAAGGCTTCTGGGCGTGGGTGACAGGTCTTCGAGTCGGTAATGGAATCCTGGACGTCGAGGTCATGGCGAAAATGGCCTTGGTGAGATCCGAAATGCGAAGAAAGTAGAATCTGTAGCCAGAGATAATAGCGGGAAGAGGTCGGTTGGTCAGGCCGAACTCCCCCTTAATAGCAGCAATAGAAGTGGTAATGGAAGTCATGGTGAAAATAGCGATGAGAATAGAAGAGAGTAAGAAGTTGATAGCTGCGGTGAAGAAGAAAAAAAGAAAAAAGAGAAGAAGAGGGTGGGAGGGACGAAGACTATATATAGTCTGGCACACTACTTTAGTACAATGAGCAGAATCTGATCATTCTGGCGTCAAGACTTTCACAGTTCAGGAGAATGGAAGGAGCGAAGAACGACCACATCCATCTGTTGATCGGTGATAGCTGAGAACTCCGAAAATGCGAGTCCATCATCATAACAGAATATGTTGCTGTGCCACAGACAATGAAGGAGGAGGATTGCCGATGGTGATAATACATTGCACACTAAAGGATGTATACTTCTACAAAAATCTAAACCCACCAGTCTTTTCCCTCAATAGCGTGCCGTAATCACAAACGTACTCTCTTTTCACTAACCTCACCCTTGCCGAACTCCAATTTCCTCTTACCCTTGTCCGATGGAGACTGTTCTTGTTTAACCCGAGATCTATTTGTAGCCGATAGTTTCGAAATACCAAGAGGCTGGTTAGTGTTCCAGCTTTGCCAGTACTTTGACATCTTCTCAGGATTGCGGCGAATGCCTTGCCTAACGAAGGAGATCATGAAATTGATTGCACGGTCTTCAGCATGTGGATCAGGATGCTGCGAAAGAGCCTCCACCTTGAATTGAAGTCCGCGACCTATATCCCGGAATCTCTCAAAAACTCTGAGACAATATCCCAAGCTCTCTTCGACTTCGGCCTTTCGATCATCAACAGCAATAACAAAAGCTAGATCTCCGACCGCAGCGTCAGAGCAGTCGAAAGAAGTCTCTTCGCCGCGGTACCTAAACTTGACGCGGGAGACATCTGCTTGCTTATAAGTCTCTGCGAGAGAACGAGGCTCATGTTTGACTTCTGGCTCCCGGATAGGTCTTGATTCTCCTTCGATTGCAGTAGGTGAATGCTTGAGGTTGATTGGGTGCTTCTCCTCTGTAAAATGAGGATGGTGCTTAACTCGAGACTCTTGTGCTATCCCAACTTCGGACTTCGATTGGATAGCAATGGCGCAAGCGTTTGAATGAACCCCCGCTCCTAAATGTGACGGTTAATAGCATTCTATTTTTACAACAGTATGTGAAGAACTGGGAGCATGCGAACCTTTCGGCTCTCGACCTGGGAATGGATCTCTTTCGACTAACATGATAATTAGACGCGCCATCAACCGTAGGAGCTCAGCTTACAAAATTTTGCCCAGACGAGAGAATCCGCCATCCAATGCCTGTACTGACTGCTGCAGTTTCCATGGGTGCGTCTTGCCTGAGCATTGTTAGTAAACCCGGATGAATATTCATAGAGCTGTGAAAGTTCTCTTACAAAATCCCTCTTCCTCTGTAGATATTGAAAGAACTCTCGTCTGAGGCCTAAAGCCTTGGCTTTTCGCTCCATCAAGTTCTCTAATGGTATATACTCAGAAGGATCTGGGTTTTGAGGGGCTTGAACTCTAAGCGTATGCTGCGAGACGGGTCTAGTTGGGACTTGATCTCTCATTTCTCTGGGAGCGGTTGGTGGGCCTGGTCCAGTCAGATTTCCCACCCCAGGCTCTTCACGACGCGGCGAATCCGCCGGGAAGGGTGTCTTGGCCCACTTGTCGCCTGAAAGGCCGCTGTATTTATGTACAGTATCCTCTTGAGTTGACCTAAGGGGATATTTCCGCGGCGGCTCTGAACCAGGGAAGGGGCTATTTTTGACTGCATCTTATATCAGCTAGATGCAGGCTCACACTTATTCAACTCACAGAGACAACCCCAGACCGAACACTCCGCGAACCATTTTCGCCAATCCTGGCTTTCCATAGTCCCGAATCTAGCTTCGGAGATTCTACTCTTCTCCCTCAACGTGTTCTCAAACAAAATCATGTCGATGCCCATCGCCTTAGCTTTCGCTCTCATGAGTTCTAATTGCGAGTTGTAGGAAACGGTTGAGAGGGTTGGGCTACTTTTCGTGGGAGATACCACAGCCCCAGCTTGGAGCTGGAGCTGGGGCATGGTGCCTGGGAAGTTTTCGGGGCGGACGTAAGCATTATCAGCTATAAGCCATCAAATCACGCAGCATGGGAGACTTACAGAAGTAATCCCATGCTGTGACCTCTGCCTTCCACGCAACCCATTCTTTGGAATACTCCCTATTCCCATAACGCTCCTGCACTTCCTTTTGTTTTAACTCTAGCATATTGTTGAAGACGACACGAGGGATACCCTCTTCGTCGCACTTCTGGACCATCAGACCAATCTGCGATACGAACGCCATCGTGACGTTGATTATGTTATTTGTTGTGGAGAAATGATGGAGGAGTTGTCTTGCAGATAGTTCTAGTAAGGAACGTGAATTAGCGATGTCTTGTTGACGAGCTAAATATTTTATAGGTTTGCGAATATTGATTTCAAGGATCTAACGCACCCAACAGGTTCGTTACTTTTGTGTAACCAGATTAAAGACTTATTGTCTGGAATTTATACGTACAAGAAAGGTCTGCTAGTGGCCTAGAGGTTTTGTGGGATTTTGGTGGGAGTTGTTTATTTTTCAATGTCCTTAAACGCAATGAAAAAAAATAGCCTGTACCTTAGGAAACGCGATTCGAGGTGCAAGAAGCAAACGCGGTAGCGAAGTCACGTGGCGGGGATATTTTTCAGAAATCGAGCGGTTGCCTGATGTTCTACGTCTTGGAAACAACAGTATACTATCCTTTCAGATCCGAATATTCCTAGCCATGCTACTATAGACCGCAAGTCAAATTCACAAGAACAAAATGCATGCGCGAATGTTTGGAATACGTTGATGTTCGCAGGGCTATCATACCTAGTCAGAACCAGAGATTCCGAAAATGGACCAGGCCAAATGCCACGCCATATGTTCCACTGCCATCATTAATAAATGTCATCTGATAATCACAAGTCAGAACCATCAAGCTCCTGACCAAAAGACACATCAAACGCCCACTCCATACGTTCCCATGCCAACCCACATCATCGTATGAAGCCTTGACAAACGCCACTGATGCACCAACGCCTCCAGGATCACAAGTCTCTGCAACAACTATTCCTCTTCTCCTTCCTCATCCCAGGCCTCTTTCTCTTTGCGAACGAACTCGGCCATGTCTTCTGGTTTGAAGATAGAGGTGTTCTCATTCTCTGGATTATTGACTCTTGGAACTTTGAAACTAGTATCGAAGACCGGTCCAATCTCCTCAACCCACTTCTTTCGTCTCTCCATCACCGTCTTCGTCAACTCATTAATGCCAGGTCTCGCAACCCCAGTATTAGAGCCATTGACAAAATGACTTCCTCCACCGGCTCCACCAGGCTTCTTCGCCTTCTTGTTCTTGCCCATAGTGCGTGTACGCTTGTGATACGCGGCTTGAACTTGACTGTCGAGATCTTCGAGGATAGTTGTGTATTCTTGATGGGCCATGCGTTCTTTGACTAGATCCATAAGACGAGCCTTACGGGCACCATTGATGATAGATTGTTCCTTGAGCTTGGCTTGAAGAACTCGGAGGCGGACGGCAATTTCATCATCGTAATGAGCGTCGTAGTCTGGCTCGGTATCGAGAGGGAGGAAACCGATATGGCGTAACTCTTGCTTAATTCGCTCATCAACCTGAGCATGATCGAGCTTTGGGTGGGTTGCCTTCTTCCATGCTTCTGTATTAGAATCGGGCATGTAAGTTGCCGGTGGAATGGGCGCAGGAGCATCGCTGGATTGGGAGGGTTCGCCAAGATCTCCATTTGTATCGCCATTGACAGATTCGCCGTTAGTGAAACCATTCGTGGTAGCTTTATCCTCAGAAGGGGTAGCGCGACGCTCGGGTCTCAATGTTGATAGGAGGCGTGATAGGATGGGACCAGCCGAGATCTGATCAGTTTCTGCCACTGCATCATCCATAAGATCGATGCTACCACGAGCTTGATTTGGTGGGTATTTGTCACGGCCTTGATGACTATCAACAGACACGCCATCTTCCTCAGCCCAAATTTCAGTGTAATGCTTCTTGCCTCGACGGGGGATGATGAAAGGGGTAGTGCGATCACCTCTCTCACGAAGAAAAGCAAGATCTTCTTCGGTGAAGGGTCGGAAGTAGGGCTCGAGGTAGGTAGCGAAAGTGTTAGCTTGTACTTGGTTGGTGGGTTTAGCATTGCTGAAATCCTTGTCTGGTGGAGAGCCAGGAATAAGATCCTCAAGATTGCGAGAAGGAAAGACAGCCACGGAGTAGATCTCGCGCTTCATGTCATCATCCATGTCGGGGGTAACTTGTCGGATTTCATAGATTGTCGGATCTGGGAAAGTGGATGGATCTTCGCCGAAGGTTTGAAGGTGAGGAACTGCAGGAGCAGGTTTTGGTTGATGCTCGTCGGCGCTCGACTCGTCATCGTTAACGTCCTTTTCGTCGAAATCCATACCTGTAGCTGCAGGTGTTGCCGTAGGGGACAGCGAAGAGCTAGCAGAATCGTTGTCTGAAAGACGACTTACTGATTTCCGCATTGTAGGGTCCCGTACAGGTGAAGAATAATCTGATGATAAAATAATTAGCCCTGCGAAGCGAAGCGAGTCGCAGTGTTGATATAAATAAAGCTGATGCCGTCAAAAACTTACCTAAATTGGAGCCATCTTGAGGTGCCAAACCATGAGCTCCATGCGTCAATGGTCTTTCTTCTCTCGCACTGCTGACTTCCTTTCTCTTCTTCATCTTAAGCTTGTTTCTGCTGCGTTCCTCTTCATCTGCCGCTTCCTTCTTTATCCTCTCTCTGTGCTCCTCATCTCTTCTCTCACTTTCAATCTCCTCTAACCTGTCCTTTCTCAGGTTTGAAGCCATACGCATCCCCTTATCGCTGATAGCACTGCGAGTTTCCACCGTATCCACAAGCCGCTTCAATCGTTCAAGGAGCGACTCGAGGTCTTTCGAGCTCGGTATCGCGGCCCCATATTGCTCGACGATCTCATCTGATGTTCGAAAAGCTGCGAGTTGGAGTTCGAGGAAGGCTGTCTCGCCCAACTCGGTGTCTGCTGAAGTGTTGCCGACCAAAGAGGGGGTGGTGTTGCGGCTCCGTGACTGTCTAATGTCGCGGCCTTTTTTGCCAGTCCCCTTCTGGCTAGGTGGAGCCATATTGGAGATCGAGGGTAGAGAGCTATAGCTAGACAGCTCTATGGGCCATGCTCGTCGCCTTCATGCACGTCAGATATCTTGTAGTCGGGTCGGCCGAACTTTATTCCAGTACAGAGAGAAAACGGTCTAGCGTCGGTGAGTGAAAAAATATGGAAAGATGCCGCGGTCACATGAACATGAGGTAAGCCTGCAACTTAAAAAACGCCGAGTCGGTCAATTCGCTTTGTGCGCAAAATAAATATGTATGCATAATTTTACGGTTTTTAAGCTCAAACAGACCCAAGACATGAAATTCCCTCTTGAGAAGAGTTTGGATGTATAGATCGAGGCTGACCGAGACTAGTTTCTAGAGCCCAAATGTAGCTCTAGGTCTAGTACTCAATAAGAGGTAATACTATTTCGGTATTTTAATTCTAGAAGTTCAAACTATATACTTTCAAACTCCTCGTGTTCCTCCACTGCTTTTTGCATGAAGTCCGTAGACTCGGATGTGGCCCACGTCTGAGCGCAAGGTCGGGCCGCTAACAAAAAGCTTAGCATACACTCCCAAGATCCCCAACCTTCAATTTCTCTTGGCAAATCCCCTCCTCTACCTTCCATTGTGACCGTCACAATCAGAAATCTCGAGTCTCTTTCTTTTCCCATTGTGCTTATGTTCATGATAAGATTGTATCGCCTGCATGGATTATTGCCGGGCGCAATAGTCTAACCTTGTGGCGGGAATACTATGTGTACGCCCTTTCTCCATTTCCTGGTTCCAAGCCTTGGCGCCGAGATGAACGTGCTTGGCCCGTCTCATCGCGCCTCTCTGGGGTCCTATATATATGTATATATGCTGACTGTCCCCTGGTATAGCTGTGAATAGTATCGATACAGTCGTGTAGGTCTCCTCCCATTCTGTTTCGCAAAAAGTGACAGTCGATTGTACAACGCCGTCCATCCAAGCGCGTGTCACTCGATCGAATCACCCAACGACGTTCCTGATCACTGACCGAGTCGTAGACTTCTGTTTGCCAATGAAGAATGGACTAACGATTCTACAAATGCGCAACTTAATTCCGCCGTCGCACAGTTACAGGTGGGTGTACTACTCGATCCTTCAAGCAGGCACTGACATTGCGCTCAGCCAAATATATCGTTCGCGATACATCTCGATCAAAATGACCTCCAGACTTTATCGTCCCACACTTCGGACCTTGACGGAGAGATTGATGGGTTTCTTTACGTGCCGGATCTCGAAGATGATCTCTGCTTCAACATGTCCAAGAGCTACGTTCCTCACAATGTTACACGCCAAGCCAACCTTCCTCCAACCGACTTCACTCTTATAGCACTCGCACCCTGGATCAGCATAGAGTGTACACTAGCATACTTGGCTGCTGCCAGACTTGATCCCGCGCGAGCGTTCCTCTTTTACCTTCCGGATAATGGAACGGATCGTCCTCCTCCAATAAGCTCGTCGGTATGGGGACTCGGGGATGGTGGGGCATGGAAGACACAAAATCCATTTCCTGTTTACGCACTGCCATCAGACGTTGGCACAGAGATGATGAAACAATCAAGTTTATATTCTGGAAACATGACTAGCGTTCCATTCGGCCACGAAATATCTGAACTGCCTCACATCGACCCCAGAGATTATGTCAGGTTATACACTCAATTATCCACTTCAAACTCCTCGGTCCTTCCCGGGTTGTGGGCATTTTTGTTGATTATTGTTGGAGTTTTAGCCGCTATGCTAGCACTGACATCTGTGTCTATGCATGTTATACAACGGTCCCGAAGACAGTCTCTACGTCGCCGTGTAGCCAATGGAGAAGTAAATTTAGAAGCGCTTGGTATCAAACGACTTACTGTACCTCAAGATGTTATCAGCAAATTACCTTTGTTCATGTATGTCTGCGAAAACGAGGCATCCTCTCCAGCCTCTACAGGCTCGAAGAAGAACTCTCATGTCACCACCTATGAACGCCACACGTCAAGCGAAGGATCATCTCAAGAAGTTCCTGCGCCTCAAGAAACATCAATTGTTGGCGACAGCACTATGCAAATTTCTCCACCTCCACATTCCTTTCTCCCACATTCTCAACCGACTTGCGCTATATGTCTCGACGATTTTGAATCAGGCACGACTACGATTCGAGAACTTCCATGTGGTCATGTGTTTCATCCTGAGTGTATCGACTCATTTCTGAGCAACAACAGCTCTCTATGCCCAATGTGCAAAAAGAGTATTCTTCCAATTGGCTACTGTCCCACAAATATCACCAATTCGATGGTTCGTCGGGAACGCAATCTTCGAAGGTTACGTTCTACAGTCACTCTTGATGAGGAAGCAGACCAATCAATTTCTCGAAACCGACTTCGAGACTTTTCATCTGGTCTCAAACGCATGATTTTCTCTACAAGTTCAACTTCAACTGGAACGCCCACTGTAGTGCCACTTCACGCCCAGCCGGTTCTGATGACGAATGCCATATTGGATAACACTCATAATTCTCTGCTAGGTAATGAAGTTCGACCAACTCCGAATCCGAGACTAAGTCGGCGGGAGATAGCTCAGCAACGGATTCGTGAGCTTGCGGCGAGGCAGAGCTTCATTGAAGAGTCTGATACCATCAATTCACGCCGGCGACCAAAGTGTAGGTCTTTCCACCCTGTTCTAACTACGAATACTAACATGATGTTAGGGCGGAGGACCTTTGCCAAAGTATTTCCAGGATTCTCGTGAAGCATTGATGCATTTTACTGTTTGATATTGCATTTAGCGTGCTTTGATGTTGTTTTATTGGAGTTATATACCTTGGTATGGCGGTAAATAACGGCCTATGGGTGGTCCGGCGCATGGTCAAGTAATGGAAGAAAAGCACATACAGATACCCTGGTGGTGCAAATCATGTAATGATGATGCATCCGATGAGATGAAAAATAAATCATAATATTGAGACAATATGTTCCACAAAGTGCCACAGGTGGACACTACTAACATGATCAATAGGTGGTGGTCTTATGCCAAGAAGTGACAGCTCAGGCTAAAGATAGGACTTGGTCACTATCTCAATCCCTGTCGAAAGCTTATCGTAACAAACCTCTGATTTTTGGATTGCGGGGTAGGAGTTCAATACTCCATTCAATTGATGTTAAAGTGAAGGAAGTCCGTGGATAGAGAGCACCAGACAATTCAAAATGCATCTTGTCCCAAAAGAAGTGTGTATAGAATCTCGCCCACCACATAGCATCATTCTTACTGACCCTCCCCAACCAGATTGACAAGCTAGTCATCTCCCAGCTCGGTCTCCTTGCACAAAGACGACTCGCAAGAGGTGTAAAGCTGAACCACTCTGAAGCCTGCGTAAATTTCTCAAATAAACCCTAGGCACATCAACTAACTCCTCCAGGCCCTAATCGCAAACAATCTCCAAGAAGTCCGTCCCCCCTCCTCTAAATCGAGCCCCTCACTAACACCCCCAGCTCATCCGCGATGGCAGACACACAGTCGCAGACCTCATGTCCATCGGGTCCACCATGCTCGGTCGCCGTCACGTCCTCCCATCCGTCGTCTCCACCCTCACCGAGATCATGGTCGAAGGCACGTTCCCTACTGGCACATACCTCGTAACTGTACATCATCCCATTAGTAGCGATGATGGTGATCTAGCAAAAGCATTATATGGGAGCTTCCTCCCAATTCCGGATCCCAGTATCTTTGTTCTGGCAGAGGCGGAAGAATATGAGGCCACTAAGATGCCGGGCGCGGTGGTGACGGTCAAGGGGAAGGTGGTGTTGAATGAGGGGAGGAAGAGGATTAGGTTGAGGGTTACTAGTAAGGGTGATAGGCCGATACAGGTGAGTCCTAGTATCAATGGAGATATGATGCTGATGAGGGTAGATTGGTTCACATTATCACTTCATTGAAACAAATCCGCAGCTCGAATTTGATCGGATAAAAGCATATGGGTACCGTCTCGACATTGCAGCCGGCACATCGGTTCGTTTTGAGCCGGGGGATACAAAGACTGTGACTCTGGTTGAGATAGGTGGGAATAAGATTATTCGTGGTGGGAATCATCTTGCGACTGGGAAGGTGGATCTTTCGAGAGCGGAAGAGATACTTACCAAGCTTCAGCAGGCGGGGTTCTCGCATACAGTTGAGCCTGTTGGTGATGCTGCGCATATTGATTTCTTCGAGATGGATAGGGCGTCTTATGCTACGATGTTTGGACCTACCGTTGGTGATACGGTGAGGCTGGGATTTACAGATCTTTGGATTAAGGTCGAGAAGGATTTGACTTCATATGGAGACGAATGCAAGTTTGGTGGTGGGAAGACATTGAGAGAGGGGATGGGTCAAGCTTCCGGTGTGTCCGATGAAGTATCATTGGATTTGGTCATTGTGAATGCATTGATTGTGGATTGGAGTGGTATCTACAAGGCCGATATTGGAGTGAAGAATGGAGTAATTGTAGGCATTGGTAAAGCTGGTAACCCAGATGTAATGGAAGGTGTCACTCCGAACATGATTGTGGGATCATGTACAGATGTGATTGCTGGAGAGGGAAAGATCATTACTGCAGGTGGATTTGATACTCATATTCATTTCATCTGCCCTCAGCAAGTTTATGAGGCAATCTCGTCTGGTATTACTACGATGTTGGGAGGTGGAACTGGCCCGAGGTGAGTTCCAAAAGAGCCATGTTTTTGATAAATCTGCTAATTTATCACAGTGCGGGAACGAGCGCTACTACTTGCACTCCTGGCAAGAACTATATGCGCCAAATGCTGCAAGCCTGTGATAATTTGCCCGTGAACCTTGGGATTACTGGGAAAGGTAACGATAGCTCACCGGTTGCTCTACGCGAGCAAGTCATTGCTGGAGCTTGTGGTCTTAAGCTCCACGAGGATTGGGGGACGACACCATCTGCGATCGACTCTTGTCTCACAGTTTGCGACGAACTCGATGTTCAATGTCTAATTCACACCGATACATTAAATGAGTCTGGCTTCGTCGAATCGACTATTGCCGCATTCAAGGACCGCGCTATTCACACATATCATACCGAAGGAGCTGGTGGTGGTCACGCACCAGATATCATCAGTGTCGTTGAACATGCTAATGTCCTCCCGTCATCTACTAACCCAACAAGACCATACACTCGAAATACACTCGACGAGCATCTCGACATGTTAATGGTCTGCCATCATCTGTCCAAAAATATTCCTGAAGACGTCGCTTTCGCCGAATCTCGAATTCGAGCTGAGACCATCGCCGCAGAAGATGTCCTTCACGATCTCGGGGCCATTAGCATGATGTCCTCCGACTCTCAAGCTATGGGTCGCTGCGGTGAAGTTATCCTTCGAACCTGGAACACAGCCCACAAGAACAAAGTCCAACGCGGCACACTAAAAGAAGACGAAGGCACTGGAGCAGATAATTTCAGAGTAAAGAGGTACGTGAGCAAATACACAATCAACCCCGCCGTCGCGCAAGGTATGGGTCATGTAATTGGGAGCGTGGAAGTCGGCAAATTGGCGGATCTTGTGGTATGGGATCCAGCCTGGTTTGGAACAAAGCCTTCGACGGTTATCAAGAGCGGTCTAATCGCATACTCACAAATGGTAAATTTCTCTATCCCTCTCCACTCCCCCACTAACACAATCAGGGTGATCCCAACGCCTCCATCCCCACCGTCCAACCCATAATCTCTCGCCCTATGTTCGCGCCGCTCGTCCCCCAAACATCGATCCTCTTCGTCTCCGAATCGTCCATTACATCCGGCACCATCGCCTCCTACAACCTAAAGAAACGTATCGAAGCAGTAAAAAATTGTAGGAAGATAGGAAAGAAAGATATGAAGTTTAATGATGTGATGCCCAAGATGAAGGTCGATCCAGAGAATTATAGGGTGGAGGCTGATGGCGTGCATGCTACTTGTGATGCGGCGACGAGTTTGCCGTTGACGCAGAGTGCGTTTGTTTATTAGGGAATTTGATGTTGATCTCGGTTCTTGATGTTTTGCGGGGGGTACAAAATGATGCTGATGGGTTGATGAATTGACTATTTACTTATTGATATTCAGGTAATTGATATTAAACTCTGGTCAATACAATTCTTTGAGAAAGAACCCTTTTTTAATTGATTTCTTTTATAAAAATTCCCAAAATATTAATACAAACTACATAAATTAAATTTCTATTAAATAAAAAGATAAGAACAATTAGTGGAGATATGTGCTGGAATTTAGTGTTCGGATCACTAAAATTTTAGCGATAAAGTCACTGATCTTTACCCAACTACACCCTAAATTTAATCAATTCACATTCCCCCCACAATAATTCAAAACGTAACCCTGAGCTCTGTATTAGTTTATTGCTCTGTTATATAAACAGCATATTGAAGAGATTTCCTTATGATAAGTAATAAGACCATTTCCTCCAGAGATCAGTGGATATATGTCCTGAAAGCCCTCTAAAATTGGTGGCCGAGTATACTAAAAAGAAATGCCCTGAAAGGCCTAAATTCGATAGCCCCATTTTTACCAGTAAAATTATAATATACAAACGCTATGGCAACCGAGTGATTTCTGGTATACTGTGAAATCCTTGACGTGAAAAAACCCCCATTCATAGAGAGAACAGCAGTGTGAATGAAACTTTATATTCCGTAGGCCAAACTTTCAATTTTCTAAACCAGATAAAAAATTACGCCGAAACTCCAGCCAAATAGCGACAAATAGCGACAAATAAACCCTCTCCAAAATTCAACCCAGATGATCAGTACAAACACCAAACGCCACAATCCATTTTATACCAAAGCAGAAGGAACGCCCGAAACGCACTTTTCTAAGTCAGATAACCAAATAAACGCCTAATTCCATTTTGACCAACCCAGAACGCCCTTAAAATCTTGATATTTTTTTCCTTAGCTCAAATAGCTAGCAAATACCACAACGCTAGATTCGTTCATTCATGAATAAATCAACAAGTTCCACAATACTCAGAGTCAGCCGCTAAAGAGTTTCGAGACTCACTAACGACGATTTTTTCGAACTCATGGTCGCCGTGGTGGTGGTCACCTGAAGGTCAAGTTTAATGGCTTAATCTTGCTTTATAGAAGATCCTTGCGGGAAACGGCCCTTCATGTGCCTCGAAGGAATATCATCCCCAAAATCGTGATGTATTTCCGTCCTCAAAAAATACCCTTGCTAATAGAATAAAAAGCCACCTGGCAGGGGCGGAGCATTTCCAGCATGAGGCGTTGGAAAAATCATGGGATACATTGCATTGCCATGCTAGCACATGGTGAATATAATAAATACTGTGAGAATAAGCGAACCAATGCTAGGTAGGTTTTTGCAAATGGTGGAGGCTAACAAGCTCGATTGGACGAAAGTGGTACGAACAATGTATCATCGCCAATTGAAATCAGGGGGTAAATACGTTTTGTAAGACGAAAACGAGCTAAGGGAGATAACTCCGCCTATCAGACTAGCAATAATGCTCCAAAAGAATTCGTGCTTATATGCCAAGCTTGAAGTTCTGCGAATAACCTGAGTGATATCCATTTAGAATTTCCAACCAATTGAACTAGAGCCGACTTACCGCGAAATAAGCAGAAAGGCCTCGCATCACATATTAAACGATCTGTTTCGCTCCATCTAGATTCCAATCCGACTCATCCCACCCCCAACATCATTCATTCATTCATTCATTCATTCATTCAATGGCAACTCTTAATCCGGGCCATCCGAAGTGCCCGATTTATCACATTTCCGGGAGCCAATGCCCATCGCCCTTCGTCACGTTTTGTAATTGCGATGTTCAAGGTAGAAACCCTTTTATTCAATCACAACATTAACGTTAATCATGATCCAGCCGCTATGCAATCGATCATTGCAACACAAGAAAAAGATATGCGGCTTCCCGGCGTCTCGGCACGATATATTAGCGAGCCGTTCACTTCTAAACCTCGATCACCTCCAATATACACTAGTCCATATCCTGGAATTCATAAATCCGAGTCGAAGTCAGCTGGGCGGAACAATCGTCAATTTCCAATAAAGTGTCTTGGGAGAGGAAAGTGCGAGGATCGAGCATGCTTGCTCCGATATCTTCAATGATTAGACAAAGCATACGGCTGAGCGAAGAAATGTATGCTTGATGAGAGAACGATGCGAGATAAGCACCTCAGGGTTGGCAAATCCTAGGATGTAATTTGGAGCCGGTCGGGGTATTGCGGCGTATGATGATATTACGTGAATTTAAGGAGCAATATTTGGGGAAATTTGAGCGCTTGTTTAAGTAGGAAGCATCAAAGCGAGAAACATGACCATGATGATGGAAGGAGCGGCTTAAGCACAGGTGCAACAGTCTAGCTTCGACAGACTTTCCGGAGGGAGCTCCGCGATTACTCTATGATACTTTTGCATTTACTTCATCAGGATTCCAATGAGATACTTCTCACTGGTTCCTCTATAGTCCACTTTATGACTCTGATGTTCTTCATGAAGGAAATGAAAGCTTCACTTGTGCCAACATTTCAAAACATGTATTTATTGCGATACTTCTCCCATGATATATCTAAGCCCCACGCATCCATATGAGACAATTTCCAATCGTGATAAAGGCTTGGAGACCGAGATATTGTGAACTATCACGAGTGAGAATAGGGAGGAAGTCGGATGAAGTCTGCGCAAAGTTTTAGCGTCTCGTTTATTTAGCGATTAGCAGCCCTAATTAAGATAGCGGTCGATTAGCTTCAGCGTCCACGGGTCACACCAGGCCAGGGTCAGCGTCGTACCACTAACATCAACCCCGTCTTCCTCAAGATTATTTATTGGCTTCAGTTCTGAACGATCAGCGTTTCCAAACCTGTCCCACAAACTCCTCCAAATCACCTTTCAGCAATCCAGGCTGTTCCAGCGCTGCGAAATGACCTCCCTGAATATTAACATTAGCGTTAGGACTTGAACTTCAGCGCAAAAGCTCAGAGAGATTGTGGGGGGGGGGAATAGTAAACGAACCTTGTCATGCTGCCGAGAGAATACCAGATTTCCCGTGGTCGCTACCCAAGTCGATGGCATTGGACTAATCTCCTTCGGAAAGTACGAATAGCCTAGTGGCTTCTTGATATGAAAGTCTGGATTCTCGGCTGCGCTCAACCCGGAGGGAGGCTTCTATTTCAAGTTAAAGTATATCAGTAAAGAAAAAATATTGAGATAAAAGAAGAGGGATGGAACAAACCTGACGATATGGATAAACTCCTCTTCCTCCACTCTCCGTAACCCAATATAACATTACCCCCTCCAAGATAGTATCCAAATCCGGGCTCACATCACTCCACGCTAAGAACTTCTCACCAATCCATGCCAAAAGTGCCAATGGACTACTACTCAGGATCAATCCGATGGTACTGGGCCGAGTAGCATGTTCAAGCGAATAGCCTGTGCCCGATTTGACGAACTCTTGACCCCTCAGAAGACCCTCTCTTTCCCTTACTGACAGAGAGGAGTGTGAAAAGCCAGAAGGTTGTGCGATGGGTGAATAGTTGAGGTGGACAGCTTTGGAACAATCGGTCAAAGTTCGAAGAATATGGGAGGGGAAACACACCTTTACAAGATTCAAACCGCACGGCCAAAATCCTCGCAATACGACTACCAATATCACCACCTTGTGCTACATATCCATCACCGAATCCCAAATCTACCATCAGCTGATTGAACACTGTCGGGACTTCTAAGATATCTAGCCTGGAAGATCGGGGGTCAGTAATTACTTCTTTAGGATGGATTCGGGAGTTGAGACATGTCCCATGAATAAATGTCTCAGGAGCGAGTAAATTTACTTAGGAAACAGTCTGGATTAGGAAGGCCTCCTGCTCCTCGATTTTCCTTACTCGCGATCTAATGGTGGGGCAGCAGAGAACGCATAGCCTGGCATGGAAGGGACGATGAAATGATAGGGGAGTGTTTGGGGTGTGTATTGCTTTTTGTAGAGAGCAAGCATGGGTAGGAACTCGAGGAAGCTGCCTGGCCAGCCATGTAGTAAGATAACTGGAATTGCATCCTCTCGCTCGGAAAGTAGAGCCGCGAAATGGATCTCAAAATCTCCTGTCTCGATTTTGACTTGGGACTTGAAGTTTGGGAAGGAGTTTATGTTGTCCTCGCATTTCCTCCTATCACAAAGTCAGCTTTTATTGCATTTTGGTGTCTCCTTTTGGTGTCTCCCAACACCATGCAATGATTTGAAAACACTCCCGCCCGTTCTCTAAAAATTGCTGCCGACCCTCCCCGATCCGCTGTCTAGAGCTATCAAATACTCGTTGGCTGATCATCAACCTGTTCTTCGCATCCCCTATCCTTGCGCTTACTCGCTCTTACTTCACGCTCCCTTCCGCATCTTACCCCTCACCTTTCATGCTTCGCCACCTTTCATCCGCTCATTGTCCTTCCTCCCTCTTGCAAAAACCGCAGAACCAAAGAGAAACAAAAGCCAACTCACCAATCGAACGCTTTCTCTTCCCCATCCTCACCCAACCACCGATCCCTAGCCCGCACAATCCAGCTCCTACTAACCCCAAACCTGCCCACCCCATCCACGCCCTCATCCAAACTCTCATACGTCACCTCCGGAATTCTCGAATACTTCAACAACGTCTTCAATTCTTGTATCTGTTGTTCTGGAATGTTGATCGTGAAGGGTTTGGGGGCCTTGGTTGCTTTCGTGGGGAGGGTTGAATAGTCCTTCTTATCAAGAGCTTGATCTTCTTTCCTGGTCAAAAAGGTAGATTGATTCAGAGGGCGGTCGGTCAACCCGCATAGTTGGCCCAATGATTCTGCGGGAGGAGCTGAAGATGAGGGTGGCATTGTGACGCCTAGATAAGGTCTCGATGGAAAGTGACGTAGATATGAAAGAATGAAGGCGGGTTTCTGTAGATTTGTGAAGGCTTTTGGAGTGAGTATGCGGCGCTGTGCTGCGCTGTGCTGTGCCAGATATTTCTTGGAAGAAGTGGGATTTCCAACTTTGACGCGATGACTGACTGAAAGGCGTGCCAAAGTCGTTAGCGCACGTCGCCTTGTCAGGTGACTATTTCCTGTCGTTTCCACCTGCAACATACGTTTAAACTTCTCTCTTTACTCAATATTTAATCCTCTAATATTATAAAAATATATGGCAGGACACAGACAGGAGATTTATTTATCCACGAGCGTATTTATTGTGGAGCAGCGGGCTGTGCGTAATCCCTCATATTAAAATCTGGCCCCATAAGCTCAATCATCCTCTCCTTCGTATACAAAAACTCCCTCTCGCCTCCATCCTCCCTCCATGCCTGGCTCGTTCCCTCGTTCAATCTAGTACTCTGCACATCGACAGGAATCAAAACTTCACGGGCTACGAAGAAATCCGCTCGAGCTGTAGCACACGCGTTGGGATCGGGGTCAGTGCGATCTCGAAGGATACAAACGAGACGACAAGTTTCGTCTTGTTCAGATCGATTGTCCAGGACAAGAAAGGTAAAGGAACTGAATTTCTTCTGGCTTTCAGGGATTTGGTCGATGTAATGTTCCCTAAGTTGCTGAAGCGACCAGCCTATGACTGGGGATTGGAATGGTGGGGTAGGCACTGTAGCCGGGACACAAGCCGCGGGGTTATCTTTTGCGCGAGTGAGCGAATCCACGAGGTAGAAGGCGGGATAGGCGCGTTCTTCTGTTCGTTGAATGAGAAGATCGACTGTCTAGAGTAGTTGGTTGGGAAATTAGTCCCATCGTCACCATTTTGAACGGAATAGGTAAGCTGTTGCTCATCTGTTTACCTCTGGTCTGATCTCTGCAGTGCAGTAGATGGGCGTTAACATCGGTCGACGTCCAAGATTGTCCGCCATCTAATGATCACTTTTGGATGTTGGTAATTGTAAAGATTTGGAAATTGGGTTGAAAGAAAAGGTGAAGAGGAGAAAAGTAGACTGCACCCATCCTTAAAAAATCACAGGCTCTAGCCGGTACTGTGAACTCGATGACGAGGCTCGGTAAGAGAGCTCAGTATCGAGGATGATGAGCCTGCACCTGAAGATCTATGCATGGCGGAGGTAGCTCCGGGTGTGGAATTATGACTGAATGTGGGTTAGAACAACTACCTTCAGGGATCTTTTAAATAAGATGAGAATTTGCTGTTCCTATTCAGAGGGAAGCTTGAGCCCGCCGGCCTTGCTCTGGGAGCTGAGAAGATGAGTTCCCTCCTCCCGTGTAGCGCTCACACCCGTCAATGAAGCTCTCTGCTGCTCAGATTGTCGTCCTCTCCGCCGCTTTTCACAGTCACATCTGTCAATCCACACACTAGTCCAGGCTGCGCCAGCCCATGGTGTTGCTCGAGGCCTTGTTCTAAGAGCGGGTGAAGGTTCCTCATAGAATGGAACCATAACCTTTATACTCTATTTACTCCAGAATGAGAGACAATGCGGCCGTAGCCTAGGGACCCTGTAACATTGCGGAAAGAGCCATACGTCATTCAAATGCTCTTCGACCTGTTGGAGGCAGCGAGAGTTAAATACTACCTCCAATCATCAACTGATACTTGTATTAAGTCGTGACTATAGCCCAAGGAGCACAGACAGCAATATCCATGGAGGGAAAGGTGGCCGTGGAGGGGGGGGGGAAGGTATCCTCAGGGCCGCACAGAAGAAGGGTTATCAAAGAAGGGGCACAATTTGAATATGAAATCAGCACGATAGGGGCAGAGAAGAAGGGCATTGAAACGAATTTGACTTCTCTCAATACCCAATTTGGAACAGATAACTGTGACAGATCACGTACGTTCTTGTTCCCAAGTGGCCATCTCCAATAATCACGACAATACTGAATGTACTATAGCCATATCAGGTGTTATTATCTTGTCTTGTGCGCAGAGATTTCTGTAAGAAGTAGGGATAACCTAAAAAGTAAAGCCTGAAGGACGCCACTTGGCGCTATAAACTACCCAAGATTCAGTTCACATAGCCTGGGACAGTCGCTAAACCTTACCCCTGAAGCTGCGTAAATAGCGGACCGAGCGCTGAAAGCTCCGGCCTGCAGTGGTTCACTTTCAGGGTTCTATCTCTCCACTCGGAAAGTCTATAGTGCTAATGGTAGAAGTGGACGGTTCAATCCTTGATTAAGAAGCAAAAATGGAAGTCATAAGTTTCCTAAAGAAATCAATTAAGTTCTATGATTTTGATATTGTGTTGATAAAGGAGCGTGGCTTCTATCATCACTGTATTTGGCAACGTACCAGCCACAGCACCCCTGAAAGCGAACCCCTCATCACTCAATCCCCACTATAAAACCCCCGCATTCTCCTTTCCTCACAATATCTCAGCATCCTCATCACACGGCAACATCAACTGTGGAACACACTTTGTTCACCAATTCCAAATTACATATTGCTATTCAAGCTCTCATCCTCAATCATGCCCACAAACATTCTCATCATTGGCGCTACCGGCAACATCGGCTATCCGATCACAGAACAAATCATAGCTGCGAAATCAAGCTTTGGACGTATCGCAATCTTGACATCTAAGAACACGGTATCAACTAAGGAGGCTCTAATTAAGTCTTGGAAAGAGAAGGGTGTAGAAGTCATTGTTGGAGATGTCACGGCAGAGAACGATGTGAAAAAGGCGTATGAAGGTGGGGTGGTTTTCATATATATATATTTTGGGAGGAGAAGCATCTAACCGGATCTATACAGGTATTGATACCGTAATCTCGGCCGTTGGGAGGGGGGCTGTTTTGACACAAATTGAGTTGTGAGTTGACATTCGTTCAAAGACGCCGACATCCACACCCCCTTAACCAGCTCTAACCACGTGCAGCATAAAATGGGCCTCCTCAACCCCGTCCATCACTCGCTTCTTCCCCTCTGAATACGGCACGGATATCGAGCACAATTCCGCCTCTCCCCATGAAAAACCCCATCAACTAAAACTCCAAGTCCGCGCCTTTGCCAAAACCATACCTAAAGAGAACCTGCACTTCACGTATCTAGTCACTGGTCCTTATAGTGACATGTATATGAATAAAACAGGCAACGATGCCATTGGGACCTTTGATGTAAAGGCTAAGCGCGCAGTACTGTGTGGGGATGGGAATGGGAAGGTGGCGTTTACTGCCATGGCTGAGTATCTCCCCCTTCTTTTCAAATTTAGAGCTGAGCTGAAAAGTATTAGTGTAGGCAAGCTCGTCGTAGCCGCCCTCCAGCACCCCGAAGCTTCAGAAGATAAGATCCTAATCGTGAACTCTTTCACCGCGACACCTAACGAGATTCTCGCAGAGTTCGAGAAGCAGACGGGTGCGAAATGGGATGTGAGCTATGTTTCTTTAGGGGAGTTGAGGGAGACGGAGAGGAAATGGTGGGAGGAGGGGAACCCGTGGGCTACGGCGGTGACACTGAAGAGGATTTGGACGGAGGGAGGGACGTTGTATGAGAGTGGTAGGGGGAGGGATAATGGGTTGATTGGGGATCCGGAGATGGAGACGTTGGGGGAGCAGGTTGGGCAGGTTATTGAGAGACAGCTGAAGGCGTAGGGAGATCTTGAGGTATGAGATGTATGCATCTGTTTGAAATTTGTTGAAATCTTGATGAAAATTTCTCACATATCCGGTTGGATTTTTGCACTGTAGATCGGCACAAGTGTGCTGAACGGATTTGCACGTTCGGGGACCTTATTGATTGAAGTTCAAGCTCATCGGCTGTGCTATTATTTTAGATAATTTTTTTCGGGGTTGTTATTCTGTCATCCTGCAAATCACCATTTCCACGTGCCCCGTTATTACTCGTCTCATGCCAGACGACTTGTCTCTAAAAATCGTTGTACCGCTCAATCTGTCTCTCAACATCTGCAGACCTACCTCATCAAGGATGCGGTAGATCGTCATCGCTCTCGGCGGATCAACCCAATGTGCAACGGCACTATCAAAACAAGAACCCCTTTCACCTCCTTATCACTCTCTACCAAACTGGTACCACTTTCCCTGCCCTCCCGGCCCCCCTTCCTCAGCTCAGCTAGCTCCATCTAGTGGTGATCTATCAACCCTCTCAAAAACACTAACCCCCGCAAACATCTTCCCCCAATACTTCGGATCCCCCTCCCCATTAACATACCCCCTAATGTCAAACCTCAACCTAATCAACCCTAAAAACACATCCCTTGAATCCCGGCAAGCGTGAAGAAGTGCTGGGACAGGCTGGCCTCGGATCAAGATTACTACTGTTCGACCCTTTTTGAGCATAGGGTGGACGCGCGGCTCTGAGGGGATGGAGAGTTGCCAGATTTTGAGGCGGAGCTCGGCGGGGAGATGGGGAAAGAGTTGAAATGTTGAGGTAGATTGGGGGTTGGAAGACATTGGTGTTTAGCTTGTGGCCGGCGGTGATATCGGTTGAGTTTTAGGTTGAGACTCGGGGGGATGGAGGGTGTTGGTGAGAAGTGGCTCAGCCAAGCTCAGATGCGGGGTGCTGAATAAAATAAATTATTGACTTCATCCGGTTTATGATTGGGTGTGAGCCGAATGAGTGTCACACGACAGACGAGACGGTATCCGCGGGGGTCCAATGAGCAGGGCAAGTTGATGATTCTCATCGAAAGAGAAGAGAAGGAGATGGACTCATATAGGTACTCGCACATGACTCGGTAGGATCCATTGAGGATTGAATCATCAACCCTTTTGATCCTGCCATCCTAAATGAGTATCACGTGACCACACTTCCCCAGGTTTTGCGGGGTGGAACTGAAGCTGTGAGGGGGCGGTCGTCATCTCAGATTTGTCTGCCACTGAATATTTCGTGGTAAGAAGATCGCCTTCTTCTTAATTGATACTATGAGCAAGGCAACCATTGACTTGGTCCATTTTCTGGTGGACTTTTGAGGTGGTGGTTAAATGGCTTGCTTCTTTGGCACTCAGTGAGACTCTCATGCCTCATGGGTATTTGCAAATCTTCCGGTGAGATTCCGCACCATGGATAATCTTCAAGAGGTTCTTTTGTTTGACCAGAAGCGGGGAGTATTGCTTCAAGATTCTCCTGTTCTTCTTCATCTGGGGTGTCAAGAAGATCTGATCCTTCGAGAGGGGCCTCCAAGTCACTGATGTCGGATCTCCCTGACGTGGTATCCGTATCATCATCATAAAGAATATCTCTCTCTTCAAGGGAGTCCACGAATTGCCACCCATCGTTGTACCATCTCAATACCACAGGTAGATCGGAGTTAGGTTTCATTGGAAGGTTCCACCCGCCTGGCAACTCTTTCCGAGGCTTGCCATCACCATCGATAATAACATTCTCCATCTTTGAGATACATGATTCTCTTTTGCGTGAGGCTTCACATCTGTATTCAGGATTCAGATGTTCGAAGCGGGGATCGCAAATATTGTTGACTTCGATGAATAAGTCATCGTCTGCCTCTCCAAAATTAAAGGCGACATTGATTATCCGACAGCATTGACCTGGGCCTTGATTGATTGTTCCATCGGGATGTTGGGCTTCTTCGTAATGACCATACTCAGATAGATTGACGCCGTTCTCCGAGAGGAATTTGAGCCATCGGGGTATCATTTTCTCGCCAAATCTGGCAAGGGTATCAAGAGGAGTCCCTTCTGATTGACGACGCCATAAATCATTCGTCAATTTAAGAGCTCGAGAAATTTTCAGTCCTGCTTCAGCGCATCCGGGATTGCCATCAATCCAATCAAAGACCAGGTGTTGAAGCAATGTAAAATGATACACCCACTCATCTTTGGTTGCTTCGTCGGTTCTTAGTTTCTCGTATTGAACGAGCAAGAGATCGATACCTTTGATGCTGGCCTCTGCTGAGCTTCGTCCCAGTAGAACATTGCCCAAGATAAATTCAAGTCGTTGATCTACCGGGACGTAGAAGGCATCTTGAACAAGAAGGTAATGCAAATTGTCATATGGCAATCCATTATACAGGGTTAGAGCATCAAAAATGTTGACATCGTCGGAGTTCGTCCATTCGAAAGGATCAAAATTAGCATGACGAACCATCGTATCAACGATCTTGGAAATATCCTGACGCTGCTCAAGATCTACGTTTCTGTCGAGATCTTCTAGCTCGTCCATAGGCGCGCTACCGAGGTCTGACCTGGTATAGACATCAGATCCACGATCAACCAGCAACCGAACCAGATCTGAACGACCATATCTGCAAGCATACTTTGACAGTCAGCCCATGGTCAACCTTACATAATTTTTGTGTCCTTACATGAAGGGGTGTAGCGCCTGTGTCGTCTACATCAAAGACAGAGGCTCTACCATAACTCAAAAGCTCTCGGACTCCTAGAGTGTCACCGATTTTACAAAGTTTGAAGATCTGGCTATCCGTGGGTTGCTTCCTGATGGTGTTAAAAGACCAAGAATCAAAAGTATTGGTCGTGCTGATCCTGAAGCCACGTCTGCAAGATGCAAATCTCCAAAGGAAATTGACGACGAATGACTTCCTTGTGAAAGATTCATTTCGCCGATCTTCAGGGTCATTATCTTGATCTAAAATAGTGGTCGAAGTAGATCTGAGGGTGAGGGCTCCTAGGCCTGCCTCTACCGATGTTAAAGAGGTTTTTGTTTGAATCCGGCGCCCATGAACAGGAGGGTATAATGTTTGGTCAAAAGGGTCGGTTCGCGGATCTGAATTGCGAGATAACAAGCTGTGATGTTGGCTGATCGGTTCCTCCTCTACCACTCGTGGTTTTTGAGCCACTTGGGAGAACGTTGCAGCGAGAATTTCAAGCTTCCCATTTAATTGATACATGGCTGATCTATACATTTGTCAGAGTCACCCACATGCCGGTTGAGGATATGACTTACTGAGTTCGACTCGCTTGTAGCAATTGTACAATACTTTTAGCACTTTCAATATACCCTCTCATCTTATTTATCTTTGGTCCTTTAAGGACAATCTGTACTCTCCCCCATTTCCTCTTCATCGATCTTTGATCCGGACCGATTGATCTCGCAAGATCCGAAACCATAACGGCAAGCTCGTCCACATCTTTCTTAGCAATCTTTCACCAACTGCTCATGAACAGGATCTATACTACCCGAGCTATGTTCATACTGTAACATATGGAAGAAATTTGCAAGGAGTCGTAATTCTGCTGAAACGCGGCGTATATCATCCGGTCCGTCTTCGATTGAGTCCCAAAAATCACACGCTTTCTGGAGACTGTCTCCAAGTTGGATAGCAAGACTGGCAACGCTAAATACACTCGCAACAAATCCAAGTACTTCGGCCATTGCTTCAGACGGATTGAGAGATCGGAAGGTGGGCTAAAGGGTGGTGTCAGTCAATGACTAGGCGTCCAGGCGTCAGTGTAGGCCGCTCGTGTAGTGTTGGCAGTCGGCCAAGAATGAATCACGATATGATGATGAGGTTGTTCATTGAAGCTTGGATAAGATAAAATGAAGAGAAGGTGGCGTCGATTTTGAAAGCATGAATGTGCTGGCTTGCTCAGCCCCGTTGTCAGCCTCGTTGAAATGCAGGATTGCACGTGATAGCAGGGGTTCGTGGAATGGCGTTCTTTTCGGAGATCATCGTTGAAATAGGAGTGGTGCAGAGCCTGGAGGTCACCGGGGCTTATCAATGGAACAGCCTATGCGAAAGCTCTACATGCAGATTATGTGCTACATACATGCAAGCACTTCGGGCTCAAACAGCGAAAGGGCCACATCTAGCTGTAAAGTATAATATAACTGCAATGCACCAGATAATGATCCTCAAGAGCAAAGGTGAATTAGTCAGTCCATCTCTGGGCCTCTCTATCGTACCCCATGATGTCTAAGTCAATGTTAAGCGTTCTCAACATCATTGCCATGGTAAATTCCTATAGAAAGTCAGCTAAGATCCTTCAAGTCTAATCCATTACTTAGACATACATCTTCTTGTCCAGGTAATTCGCCCGTATCACCAACCCCCTTCTCACGCTGTGACTTCTCGTTTTCAGTCTCAGGATCAATGCTATACTCAGCATAAACATCCCTCTTCTCGACCTCCTTCCCTTCCTCCTCCTCATCATTAGAATCATTATTCGGTTGCTCCTCCTGATCCCAACTAGTCTGGAACTCCTGCTGCTTCTTCTGCATCTCTTTCCAAGCTCTCGGGCCACCCATCCTATCCGCCCATTAGCCCATTAGCCCAAATCCCAAACCCGCAGAACCACCCCACCCCCTGCGAACCCATTCAAACGAACCACATACCTATTAACCCTATCCATAACCTTCCCAAACAACTCCTCAGCCGCCGCCCTACTCGCCGCCCTCCACTTCCCTATCAACTCCACCAATTCCCCATCAATCTCCCCATCGGGATCTTTCTTCTCGCTCTCCCTCTCAATCTTCGCCGCTTGCTCCGCAGTCTCCAACTGCTCTTTCACATCCCTCAATTGCTTCTCTACTTCTCTTTGTGTGCGAAGTAGTGGAGCGACGTCAGGATCAGCGTTCAGAGCTGCTGTTGCAACGGGGGATGCGAAGGTCTTCTTGTTGCGGGTTGCGGGGTTGGGGGTTGTTGTTGAGATAGTAAGGAGGTTGGGAGTCTTCTCGGAGAGCGCAGGGGTGGAGGTTGTGAGGGAAGTCGAGGTCGAGGGCTTGGTATTCTCGTTTGATGGTGGGGCTTTGAGGGGTGATTTGAAGGGCGTTTTGAAGGGTGAGCGGAAGGGTTTAGAGAGTGTGGTTGATGCAGCGTCGATACGACGTCGTTTAGCTGCTGGAGTGGACATCTTGATTCTGTTAGTGCTGTTCGGATGTAAGTTGAGTATCAATCGATGTGAGCAACTTCTTGGTTGATGTTGGGAGGTGGATTGCGACAGCCTCGCGAAATATTGACGTCGGCTAGTTCCAACCTCACTCAACGTACAAGGCATTGTTTTAGTTATGAAGGGATGAACTTATTTCATTATGCCTGGTATCTACTTTTGTACACGCTAAATGCAACTCATAATCCTTTTAATGACCTATACCGCCTGCCACCCACTGGTTGAATTCAGGATCCCCTGGTTGAGGAAATAACCCTCTATCCTCTTGAGGCGGTGGATGCTCTCGCCTTGCTGCAGCCTCTGCCTCCTCATTGCGCCTATGCGCCAATTGCCGTTGCTGGCGATAATATATCAAGAACACTAATGCACCCGCCAAACCGATAATGATCAGGCTTTCCAAAATTCCATCATCAATAATATCATCATACATACCATCAGCGTCACCGCCTGGCATGGGATCATTCTCTGGTAGATAATTGTCGTCGTAATCTGCATCTCCGTAATATGGATGATCGTCTTGCATGAAATTACTAACCCACTCTGCTAACGACCATTGTTTTTGGGGTGCTACAACTGATTAGCCTTGCCTAAACATTTCCTAGGAGACTTACCTGGCTCGTCTTGGATGGAATTAACCCTGCCATGGGTTAATGTGTTCCAAGCACTTCTGAGTCGCAGCTTGAACAAGCTCAATGTGACAGGAAGATATGCCTCATCATTCGTCTCCAGAGCATGATCATAATATCTCTTTGCTAGATGGAAGTCCTGATCAAGACCAACACCATTCTCGTGCATCCATCCAAGATTATAAAGTGCCTGTGCGCTTTGATGATACTCGGAGGCTGCTGTGTAACACGATGCCGCTTTCTCCATATCTGCTTGAGTACCAAGACCATTGAGATAATAATCTCCCATCTTGACCATCGAGTCAATATTACCCTGCTTAGCTGACCTCGTCCAGTATATTAGCGCAAGTGCCACATTTTGCAACAGTGACGGGCGAGGCGGGGTAAGTGATAGAGAAAGCCATGAAGGCAAAACCCATTTAGACTTTTGCTGATCAAGGAGGTAGGCAACATTCGTTTGGCCCTTCTCATAACCCTGTTCCGCGGCGAGTAAATAATCGATCAAGGCTAGTTCATAATCACCCTCTTCAAAAGCCCTATTTGCTTCGGCGAAGGATGAAAGAAGCGGCTCAGCCTTTTCAGAAACAATTTTATAATACGCCGCGGCCAATCCACAATTTCGTTCTCGTCCAACTCCTTGATCAATGAGCTCAGCCAGGTAGTAGTAGGCCTCAATGTGGCCATACCGAGTAGCGAGCTCGAAATATCTGCTGGCGACTGATATGTCGTTGGCAGTGCCTTGATCCAAATAAAGTGCACCCAGGCTGACCTGTGCAGGAGCGTAGTCTTGATCGGCGGCAGCTTTGAAATACTCTTGAGCTTTGGCCGAGTTTTTGGGAACACCCAGCCCTTCCAGATACATGAGACCCATACCATACTGAGAGCCAGCATCACCACTTTTGACTCCTCGTGTGAACCAAATCTGGGCCTTCTCATAACTCTCCTCTACACCTTCTCCCCTCAGGAACATTCTTCCAAGATACCCGGCAGCTTTAGTAGCAATCTTTTCCAATCCTGGTTTATCGCTTTCGATAATACGACCATCCCTTTGCCAGTACAGCTTAGCTACTTTCATAAAATACCATTTTGCACTCTTCAAATTCCGAGCTAGCCCTTTCTGCCCGTCATAATGAATCCTGCCCAAGCTGAATGTAGCTTTGAAGTCTCCCTTTCTGGACATTAGGTCTAGGTATTCCAAAACATCTTCCAAAGCTGCATGTGCATCCGAATTTGGACCTCCTTTATTCGCATTGCTTCCAGAACTTGAGACAGAAGCACCTTCTCCATAAACACCACCTTCGTCGTCTGCGAGTCTATAGGAGTCTGGAACCCACGCCATGCCTCCTGGAGGTCCTGATCGATACCACTCAATTGCCTTATCCGCAGCATTTTTGTAGTGCCTTACTGCCACATCACAGTTCCGCACTGTCCCGATACCATTGTGATGTCGAAAGGCAACCGTCATTTCGGATCTGGCGTTTCCCCCTTGAGCTGCGAACGTGTGGTATAGAAGTGCTTTTGCTTGATCCAGTTCGACGGCTCCACCAATGCCTGTTGCGTACATAAATCCAATCATATGCTGTGCTGAGCTATTACCCAATGATGCCAATCGACTATATCTAACAAAAGCTTCTGGGTAGTTTCTCGGGTGTGTAAAATTGCCGTAGAAGTTCATTTGAGCCAACAGATATATTGCGTCCGCATTGTCAACCTGTGCAGCCTCCTCCAATAATCGCACTGCTTCTGCTATAGGGCCTGCTAACGCCTTTTTTCCATTTGATCCTTCAGGTGGTCCCTGGAAACTGAATCGTGGAAGGAGTGCCAGTACATACTGGCTAGCTGTCCCTAATATCCCTGAGGGCTTTCGAGTAGGACGGAGGTTTTGTCTTTCGTAACGGCGAAGGAAGAAGAGAGCTTTGTCGACCAGGTCTGCCCCTTTAAATTGGTTAGCAATGTAGGTAGTCCTGGGTTCGTGATCCTTACCATCTCCAGTCCTGCTTGGATCCTCTTGTTCTCGAAGTGGCTTTTGGGGAGCGGGCGACTCTGCTGCCAATGATGGCTCTGGAGTTCCTTGCGCGTTGACTGCCGATTCGACATCTTGCTGTGCTTGCGCGAATACAGTTGGAAGAACTAGTTGCAATAATACTGCAAGTGTTAGCTTTGGCCATGGAGTTTGGACACCAACACTCACTGAACAAGAACGGCAGAAGCCGTTGGCTTGGATGCTTCATATTGTTGTAAAGATGTAGAATGATTACTTCGTCCCGGAAGCAATATAAGATAAAAGGGTCATGATCCCAATTATCTTTTGGCAATCATAATAAACTGGCGTTGTGGAGAAAGTTAGGATGAGATGTTGATGCTTACATATGAAATCGTCAAGATAAAGGACAGCTTGCGACGACAAGTTCTGCCGAACACCGCCAGCACCTTCATCCTTCCTCATAGAGCAAAGCCACACTGGACCTGCATGAATTTATGTACAGATTCATTTCAATTGTCATTAATGAATTTATTTAGCAGGATATCTACAATAATTCCAGTCCTCCCAATGCAGTCATAATGCCATAAAAGCTATCGTTCACTCACCCCTCCATGCTTTTATTTGCCCGTCCTCCCCTGCCGTCAACACCATTTTATTCTAGAAATATTAGAACTTGAAGCAAATACGAAGAATATAATATACCATATCAATGAAGCAGAATGATCGGACGATCTCAGAGCCATGCGCTCCAGGCAGCGTGACTTTGTCCACTGGAGAGAACGTCCAAGGCGGATTGTTCTTCAATTGAATTAAGTCAAAACTCTCTCGACTAGTGAAAGTCAGCCTCAATAAACCAATCGAGATGGAAGTCCTCCTTGAGAGCTTACCTATGAGTGCCCAATCCTAAAACCGCACCCCCATCCGGTCTTCGTATGACATTGGCGACATATTCGCCTCCTAGCTTCTCCCTCATATCCCCATATTGCACTGGAAGCGGCTCTTCGACACCCTCCACAGGATTCGTGACTAACTTGTACATGGAGAACTTCTCATCATGTGATAAAGCAAAAATATCAACGTCGCTGAGGAAGTTGGCATGATGTATCGAAGAACCGTGGTTAATAGTTTGATGCAAAGCTTCTTCTTCATCGGAGATAGTAGTGTTGTAAATGTTTACCAAACCATCTGTTGATCCTGATAATAAGATTTGAGATTGAGATGGATGGAATTGTAGCTGGAGATTTGTTAACAAGCTTTGATCAAGAAGATGTCTGACCTTTGTACTTCTGTAACGTCGTCACTATGACTTTCGATATACTCGACTATTGGTTTGGTGAGGTCTCTCATGTCCCTATCTAGGTCAGCTCATATTTGGCTTTATGAGTGCAAGAACTTACCATATCAATACTGATGCTTGGTGATTTGTCAACTCTGTCCCAGCAGCAAGGCCGTACGGAAATGAGCATGCCAGTGACAGGATGGGTGCGTTCTGAGCTGCTTGATAATCAGAACTTGAACCCCCAAAATTTGAACAGATGCTAAGCCTCGCAGGAACTCCTCCAAGTATTTCATCCAGGCCTGACAAAAGAGAACAAACCCTCATTTGAGGATATCAAAATGCTCTCCAAGGCACCAAAACACGCAGATAAATCCTACTCACAACTCCTGGCCTCCCCAACCTTCCCACCACTTCTCGGATCCATTGCACAAACCCTCCCATCCCTACCAGCTGTACACACGACCGCTGCATTCTCATCGCCAATAGCTCTCAAACAAGTGACATCCGTATTGACCCTCCGAATCGAATATATAGGCGGTCCATTTAGATTAAGAGGGTTGAGTAACCTGAGATTATCATCTGATGAGATCGCGACGAGTCCAGAAGAAATGGGGACGATGTCATAGACGTAAGTATCGACAGGGTCTGTAATGTGGAAAGATGAGATGTTGTCGAGGGCGTACATTCTGGGGGTTTGAGGTTCTCGTGGTTTGGAGGAAGATTTTTTGGAGGAATTTTATATAGATGGAAATTTGGGCAGAGACTTTTCACCCTCGAATTGACATTAGTATCTAGTATTTTGAATGAGTATCAGATCCCTTCAGCACTTTTGACGCTCAGAAACTCCACAGCAAGCTTACAAAATAAGGCGGGCACACGTGATTAATTTAATGGGGGATAGGTAGGTTCGAAATAAGCAACTGTTGGACTGGATTTTGATATGGACTTGATATTCTATAGCGGTGTAATAGCCATATTAATAACCCCTTGAGCTGACCCGGCCGTCATTCAGTGTAAACCAGAGCTTCAACAGGACAAATGCCCGTTCCCTCGACTAGCCCTGTACTTTTGTTCCTTACAATTCAGCTTAGCTGTACTTATCATGTTTGTTCTTCACCTTAATTAGGAGTAAAGCTTCATGGTAATCGCCCTCCCTTCTCGCCTTCTTCAACTTCCTAACCTCGTCATCCTCCAATTTTCGTCCTACAGCTTCCTCAAGTTCCTTCCTACTAATCTTCTCCCTAGCTTTCTCTTCTTTCGATGCCTTCAGCCTAGGCTTGAAGCGTGCTTGCATTCGTATCCGTAACGTTGTATTGAAACTTGTTGCTTCAGCATCTCCTCGTATTTCTGGTGAGGCATTCGATTTTGAGGATGTTGAAGGCTTAACCGTCAAGAATGTATCTCGTAATGTTAAGATTTGGAATGTGCCTGGCGAATCGGCTGTTGGAACGGATAGGAACGACTCGAGAGGCGACACAGCTTCTGTATTTGCTGACAGGATACCATATTTATCACAACTCAAATATCTACACGCAATTAATTTCTGAGACGTTTATAAGAGCTCCGGATATACGTACTTCCCATGATGACCTTTGAAGCTGAATGAATCTGTACCTGCAACTCTATTTGCAACCCAAACCTGCCTCACATCGTGTGGTTCCGCGGTTGCAGGATTGTCATCGATCATATTCTCCAATGGACTCGCAAACACCTTCCCATTCGAATCGCAAGCTACACATGTTGGCGGTTCTGAGGGTAGTACGAAGAGTATGGGCCCCACTACATCTCCAGCTCCTTCAGCGGTAACCCAGCTATCATCTTCAACAGCTGGTTCTTCCTCGACTCTTGCGACTTCTTTAGTTGATCCTTTTCCGTCACCAAACTTTTCCTCCGTATCCACGCGCTTCCGCTTTTTAGGCTTCTTGTCGCCTTTGAATGAGAGTGCTTTGACTTTGACCATGATCGTGATTGTCTCTGGCAAGTTGACGCGCTGATATTGAGAGAGCTGGGGGTTTCAATCGCCCTAAACCGAATGGAGTGGGATTTTAATGCGGTGAAGTGGGGCAGATATACCCCTCCAAGGTCGGCGTCGTCCGATATGCTTGGGCAAAATCTCCCTATTTCTTTAATTATATATTTTGAAATTCGGATTAGTCTAACTAGATCATGATGTCTTCAGATGCAGTGACTGTTAGTTTAGAGGATTTAAAGAACGGTATAGTGATTTTCCTCTTAGGCCCGCCTTCTACTAATCATCCTACCAGGCACCGTTTCATTCTCAACCTTAGAAGACGCTTTCGGTCCTGATTCCCTAGGTATTATCCTAGTAAAAGATATACCTTCTGAGTTCGTAGAGTTAAGACATCGGTTACTCAGTTACTCATCTTATCTTGGAAATCTTCCCTCTTTCCGCCTCGGTAAGTCACTCCTCCAAGTCTATGGGCAGGTCTAATCTCTTGTAGAGAAAATTGAAAATGCAGCTGCAAATTACTTGACTGGCTGGTCGCGAGGTAAAGAGACTCTCAAAAATGGCCAAGTAGATACCCTGAAGGGCTCATATTATGCAAACTGTGCCTTCTATGTTGATCCATCTCTCTCCTGCGCTAAACCTACGACCGAATTTTCACCTGAGAACTTCCCTGAGTACCTGAGTCCAAATCTATGGCCAGGCGATTCTACTTTACCAGGATTTCAGGAAACATTTGAGGATCTGTGCCGCATTATCATTGACACTGCAGTACTTGTTGCTCGAGCATGTGACAGATATGCCGAGAAGGAGATCCCAGCGTACAAGACAGGCTATCTTGAACACGTTGTTAAGACCTCTACTACAACCAAAGCTCGTCTTCTTCACTACTTTCCTGCAGAACTACAAAACGCTGAAACTCAAGGAGATATGGACGATGACTGGTGTGCTACTCACCTTGACCACGGCTGTCTGACAGGTTTAACTTCTGCCATGTTCATCAACGAAAGCAGACAGGTACCCGTCATACCAATAAGTTATGCTTATAGAACAAAATTTCTTCCGTCTCTAGCTGAGCTCCCTTCGTCTCCAGACCCAACCGCCGGGCTATACATCCAATCTCGGAGTGGCAAGACCATCCAAGTCAAGATCCCAAAGGACTGTATCGCATTTCAGACCGGCGAGGCTTTGGAGAGGATCACAAAAGGAAAGTTCAAGGCGGTCCCGCATTTTGTAAGGGGTGTTCGACCTGGAGTAGCAGATGGCGAGAATGAAGGCGGAAGGATAGCGAGGAATACACTTGCAGTCTTCACTCAACCAAACCTTGGTGAGGTCGTGGATACTGATCAAGGTATCACATTTGGAGAATTTGCTAGAGGGATTGTCGAGAAGAATACAACGAAGTAGGGGTTCCAGCGTACGTACTGGTACCTTAGATACTCGTTATAGAGTCACGTGCCGTATCATACAGATCTTTCACATGAATCAAGTCTTATTAAGTGGCAAGCTAGTATTTGGTGTCATTGGCGGGCTCGAGGGGTGGGGTCTGGAATGTGGAAGGCCTGCAGGGCAAGGGGGCGCAGTCGTATCATTCAGCCTATCTTTAAATAACAACCGATGCATGAAGACACGCCCCTGGACGATAGTGAACACGAGAACTTGCTTTTAAAAAATGAACAAAAACTCCCTTTTTTGTATTTCGCGGTATTACAAAATTCTACCGATGGTCCTTCATTTGAGCGTGATTACTTTTGGTGCTTTCTGAGGCCTGACATCAATGATCCTCTCGTTTATTTGATCTTCAATGGTTAGACATCATCACCACGATTGGCGCCGCCACCATCAGAGACCGGCTCGCACTGCCCTGGTTTAGTGGCAATTGTGCCTGAATATCGCCATTTCACCCCTGCAGTAGGGATCGCTAACAAGTATCTTTAGCGTAGCGCTCAGCCTTTCTTTGGTCCTCGGCGGTTTCAAACAAACAGCAACCCTCCATCGCTTTCATATCCCCCTTCTCAGCCTCTGCTGAATGGTCAGATTATCGGTCGATGCCCTATGAATGGGTGAATACGGGTCAGAAACTCAGCGAAGCCCCACAAAGTGCCCAGTTCATCCCACGCTGTAAGCCAAAGCTGGCCCAATCTGAGTGCTGCACGTTAAAGTATAGCGGGCCTGCATTGGCCTAATCTCTTAAGATGACTGATCTTCCTATATTTCCGGTCTGAACCTGATCTTTAAACGCAAGTGCCCGCTAGCCAAGATCTTGTTTGCCGGTTCATCTCTAAGCTCAATGCGTGGATCGCGACTTGATATACCCGTGGAGTGACCCTCTCACTTGATTCTGTAGCTTCGTCTCCCAACACATTCGTTTCGTTCAACTAATACCATAATTATGTTGCTTACAAAATCCTTGGCTGGTTTGCTGATAGCTGGATTGAGCACCGCGTTCCCAACTTCTCCAGCGTATGGTCCCTTTTCTTCGAGTTGTCCTATTATGCTGACAGTTCTCCTAGTCAACCATTGTCTAAGCGATCAGTCGATTTTGGATGGGGAAATGAGAAGGTTAGAGGTGTGAACATTGGTGGGTGGCTTGTGCTAGAGCCGTGGATTACTCCCTCGATTTTCCAAAGCCTCGATCAGTCGCTGGGCGTAGTCGATGAATATACACTCACTCAACAATTGGGTACGGAGGCCGCATATAACATTCTGAAGCCTCATTGGGACAGCTGGGTCACCTTTGCCGACTTCCAAAAGATTGCAGACTCAGGCTTCAATACTGTGCGGATACCAATCGGATACTGGGCATACGCCAATCCCCTTGAGTCTGGTGAAGATTTCACTCCTGGTGCGGCCCCATACATCGATGCTGCTATTGATTGGGCTCGGGGAACTGGGTTGAAGATCTGGATCGACTTGCATGGAGCGCCTGGATCGCAAAATGGATTCGACAATAGTGGACAGAAGAAGGCAACCCCGGGTTGGCAACAAGGAGACTCGGTTGCGCAAACGCTTGCGGTTTTGGAGACAATCCAATCCAAGTATGCTCAGGCTTCATATCAAGATGTTGTGGTTGGGATTGAACTCTTGAACGAGCCTTTGTCGTCTGAGTTAAACTTCGATGAATTAAAGCAGTTTTATCGTGATGGATACGGACAAACTCGTGCAGTCAGCGATACCCCTGTTATTTTGCATGATGGTTTTGTTTCACCAAGTAGTTGGAATGGGTTCTTATCTCCTTCAGACAACAACGCACAGAATGGTTCGTAGTCGGGATGAATCCCAAGGTGCTTATGCTAACAGACCACAGTCTGCATTGATCATCACGAATATCAAGTGTTTACCAACGAGCTTGTAGCATTGCAACCATGGCAACATAGGCAGCTGGTGTGTAACAATGCACCGTCCTACTCATCAGGAGCCGATAAATGGGTTGTGGTTGGAGAATGGACTGCTGCAATGACAGATTGTGCACCTGCACTCAATGGTTACAACGTTGGTGCCAGATACGATGGATCATACCCAGGCTCTTCATATGTCGGATCATGCGCTGGCAAGAGCAACATCGCCGACTGGGACGACGATTTCAAGAATGATATGCGAGGTTACATTGAAGCGCAACTCTCAACATTTGAGAGCCATACCCAAGGCTGGATCTTCTGGAACTTTAAGACTGAGGCAGCTGATGAATGGGATGCATTTGCATTGATCGATAATGGGGTATTCCCTCAGCCTTTGACTGATAGGAAGTTCAGCACAATTTGCTCATCGTGAGCACTTATGACTATAATATGAGGGTGAGGGTAATGTTTTTGGGATAGATTGGAGATGGACTGGCGCATACACTCTTTTGGATTTACCTTCACGACTCCATGGAAACATTTGGATTTATATATCACCAAAGGCATGGCTTGGATATACCCAGACGCAGTGAGATGGGCCATAATTAGATAGGACCTTGTGTATAATGGTAGCAACCAATGAATATAAGCAATGCCTACAATATGTTGCAAAATTCGAGGAGATGAACTTAAGCAGATGCAGAGGAGCTATCCCTGGATTATTTTTTGTTCCTTATTTCCAGCTTTGTGGTTGTGTTGGAAGCTAGGACAATGAAGGCCACACCAGCCACATTGGGTGCCAGGTGCTGACAAATCTTTTTCCTTCAACGACATCTCATCCAAAATCGCTTTGCCAGTTCAAACCCCATAAACCTGAAAGACCAAATCATGGCTACTTGTTATTTTGAGCTTCATCATGCAAGTATGCAACGAGAAGGATCCCACAAGTGATGGTAGACTTCCTACCCCTTTTGTGCCTAGCTATCAATTTTCCCAACTCGCTCACCTCAATGGGTTCTGAAGTTGAAATCATCTGAAGCATTTATTCTTATGTTTTGTAACTCCTCTTCTTCATGAGTACTCATTGCATAGCTCAAACATTTCAATCATTGTTACCTACACATATGTGCTGGTACCTGTATTGTTAAATGCAAGAGTGCGCTCGATGCTAAAACTGGACATCTATGAGACAACACAAGACCAGGAGGAAATGTATAGCCTGCTCAGGCGAGTTCTCAATCTTTTCATGCGGTAAGCCACTTTCTAGCTTCTGTATTTTGGTCATCTTATGATCAAATGGCATCTGGTAACGTCGAACAACCCCCTTTTCTTCCCATCAGTGACCTTTTACATAAGTCTCAGCGTGTACCTTTGTTCTGCCATTGAAGTCACATCTATCATCAAGATTATTGGCGTATTGTGTCTTGCTCTGACACAGTTGCATCTCGTTGACTAATTTATGTTTGATATCAAACCGACCAACCGGCGCGATACCATCCGCATCTACAGAGCATTTCCTACCTCAAATTCACCCTCTCGTTTAGCAGTTTATAAATCGGAATAGATTTTGAAGATGTTGAGAACATCGCTTCGCTCGATCTTGTTCTCTTCCTTACACTCTCATCTCTTTCTACTCACGACGACGACGACCTCTGCACGTCGGCGTCTCTTCGTCGGTGTTGCGGCGAACTTCTTACGGATGTTTACGGTCTTCGACTACTTTTAGTATGTAATCTTGTCTCCCGCCGACCGATTTCATTTCTAATTCACTTTTAGCGATTGCTCAGCATGGCGAGGTTCAAACTCCTCCCGTCAGTCCTTGAGGAGACGATGGATGGTGATGCATTCCTGAGCTCCATTGCTACTAAAACCCTACCCGAGCTACCTCACAGCGGTGCTTTGAAAGACGTTGGTTCAACTCGCAGCAATATTCCTTTGCCAAAGAAGAAGATAAAAGACACCTTTGTCCTTCTACCCCATGCACCCGGTGAGTTGGCAAAGGTAAAGCACGTCCCTATCTACGCAAACACGGGCTCCCCGACGCCGATTGCGGACCTTTTTACGAAGACCAATAATCTTATTAATGAGGACGGTATGGCTTCTTCTAGCTCTGATTTGAGCAAGACTCCCGAGGGCAAGGAGAAAGACCAGAAGGGCGTCGAGACTTCTGGCAGTAGTGCTTCGTCTAAATCTACTTCAGTAAGCATCACCATCACTGTTCCTCGATTGAAATTCACTGCTCAATTTGATCATTTACATCTAAGTTTTTTATGATCTGCTAATTATTTTATTCAGGTCTCGTCTAAGTCCTCCTGTCTTGACAAGGAGCTTCCTCCAAAGCCGGCTCTTCGTCCCGATGACTCCCCTGAACGTCGAGGTTTACTTGACGCCACTGACACTTCTGTCAAAGCTGTTAATGATGCTCATCCGGTACTTGCTCCCCAAGTTATGGTAAGCCTTATATCGAATCCCCATTGCCTCTGAATTCACTAATCTTACCTCAAAGGGTCTTGCTCCACCTCGCTTCCCGTCTGTCTCTCGAGATGGTTCCCCAATTTCACGCAAGCCCCTCCCAACCATTGATGAGCGCTCTCCTCGCACACGTTCTTCTCTCGGTCCTACCATTCGTATATCCAAGGATGCCGATACTATTCTCCTGGGCAAACCTCGACGCTCTGGTCAAAGTGAAATGACCTTTCCTCCTCGTAGTTCTTCGCTTCCAAGCTCTTCGGCACCTGTTGAGGGTAATGGCAATGCTTCTCCCCACGCTGTGGTATGTGCTCGCTTCCTTCAGGGCTCTAGACTCTACTAATATCGATATTAGTTCGATCGACTCTCTCGTCCTACTAAGGCTAGTGCTGCTCGTGCCTCCGAGTCTAGGGCTACTATTGCAAAGTCTCCGGCAGTCACCAAGTCCGCGACTAAGGTTACCATGACAAAGTCTCCTGCTGTTTCAAAGTCTGCTGGCAAGGTTACCCTTCCAAAGTCAGCTACGAAGACTGTCGTCCCTAAGGTCGAGACCAAGCGCACCGTCACCTCGTCCGACTCCAAAGGCGTCGTCACGAAGTCTACAACCTTTGCTACCGTGAAGAAGGCTGGCTTCCGCCAACGCATGTCCTCCCTCATCCCACGCCGCAGCCGTTCCAGCTTCACCAAACTCGGCCGTGAGGACTCCGCTGAACCCACCGACAAGATAGCATCCGAGCGCGACGACCGTGATCGTAGAGAAGCAGAGGCTTATATGGCCGAGGTCCACCATCAAACCAACAACGCCCGCGCCGTCTCCAATACCGCTCGCTTCCTTGCCAACAACCGCGGCACCAGCTCCGACGACGAAGACGACGACCCTCGCGCTCCACCACCCAGCGTCACTGGTCCCGTTGGTCACTACACAGAAGCCGAACTACAGGAAGCCGCCAATCGCCTCAACGCTGAACTTGCAGCCAATGCCGAAGATACCTTCAACGAGACCAACCCCAGTATCTCCGAGTACTTTGACCAAAGCCTCGCTCGTGCGCAGGAACAACTGAATGTTTGCTTGGAAGTTCTTCGTGTTGTCGATGACGAGGCTGTCAGGGAGAGGATCATGCATACTGCTAGCTGCATTGTTGAGACCGTTGCTGCGTGCCGTGCTGCGAGGATGGCGGCTATTGCTTTGAATGAGGCGGTTGCAGCGCAGATTAGGGTTACGCTTATGTATGCTTCTAGAGCTGCGAGAGCTGTTCCGAGATCCTAGGTGATTGGTCTTGCTGGAGCTGTTCAGCTCTCAAGTGATCATCATCCTAAAGGTCTGTAACTGCACTATACAATGGGGGGTTTTATTGTGTGGGGAGGGCTATGATATCCGGCGGTTATCAAAGTGTACGATAGTAGATCATGGCCTCCCCTTATTATGAATGAACCAAAGTTTCCTATAAGTACAGACAATCCCACATGTGACGCTAACCCAGCCACCCCACAATGAATGAAAGTTCTTTATAAATACACACAATTGCCAAGTGGTATCTATCGAAATCATCTCTCGGCGCGTAGATTTTTGCAGATTGTGTTGGCTGAGGCTGAGCAAAAGTGGCTTGCAGGGCTGAACGCAAGGCTCTACCAATCCTGCACCTCAAATCTTTTGACGTTTTCTTCTTCTGTGAAATGTATTACATGAAATGATCAAGCTCGCGGTTCGCAAGTATGTTAGATCCCATCACTACTCTCGGAGACGCAGGCAACATCGTTCAATTTGTGGATTTTGGGCTCAAGTGCACGTCCAAAGCGAGGGAGATCCATAGCTCTGCGACCGGAGCCTTACGAGGAAATGTTGAGATTGAGATCTTGACTAGAGATATTTCTGAAGTGGCAAAGAGATTGGTGGTTACGCGGGCGAATAATGATGAGCTCGATGATATTTGCGGGAGGTGTGTGGACGCTGCCGATGAGTTGCTAAATGCTTTGAAGAAGCTGAAGGTTGATGGTGCGAGGGGGAAATTGAAGAGTGTGAGAGCGGCATTGAACAGTATTTGGGGGAAAGAGAAGGTGGAAGAGATGAAGAAGAGGCTGGAGGGGTATAGGGAGGAGGTTCAATTTCATGTTGTCGTTCATTTGCGGTGAGTTGATGATCGAGCAGTGCGTTTGAGGACGGTACTGATGAAGTCAGGTCCCAGCTTGAAGGGTTGTCTACGGATCAACGGGAACGATTCGACGCTCTTGATGACCATGCAAAAAACATAATTGAACGCTTGAACAACAATGGGGGCTGGACACGTGATATGATACAAGTGGAGAGTGTGAAGTCGGATGCGAGGCACTTAGAGACGATGGTCACTATTATTGCAAAGCAGGATGAGACTCACATGGGGATAAATGAGACTCTCGAGGCGATGGATGCCAATTCAAAGGCAGAGCATGAAGCGACTAGACGAGAATTAGAGCAGATGAAGAGGGCAATGGCACAGATTGAGCAAGATATGATCAAACGAGATGCTGAGCTGAAGGATCTATTGACGAAGTTGAGAGGGGTACATAATGAAAAGGAGAGGAAGACGCTGCAGGAGAAGAGCAATGCTGTTACTGTTGCACTATTTGCGCTTGTGATTGTGTATCAAAGTTTGCAGGTGAGGACTTACCAATCCAACATATTAAAACGCAAAGTTTACTGATATGATGAAGAACATAGTTTATAAGATCCAGAAGCAGACGAAAGTGCTCGTGAGCTCTGCTAACCTCGGGCACTTATGGAGTTTGGCCACACTCCAAAAATCTCCCACGGTAGAAGCGGCCTTTGCAGAAATTCCTACATTTCGTGAACCATCTTTACTAGAGCAAGACCACTACCTGGAGGTTTACGATCAGATATGGGGGACTATGTTTCAAGGAGTAACGCCTACTCGACTGAACATAAATTTACTTTGGAGTATCGATGAGCCACACAGGTTGAAAGAAATGGTAGATTACCAAAATGCATTTGTGGCAATGAGTCTTCTAAATCCCTCGATGAAGCTTTCGAGCGGTGAAGTTTCGCGCTGGACTCAGATGCCTCCTCAGAGCCTTGGTGAAGGAATTTTGCCAGTGAAGGACGACTCCGAAACAACAGAGGATAATAGCAGGCATGAATCTTATAATGATGAAGCTATCCTGGAGAGGAAATGTACGATTGCCAGGGTGGCGTCTTGCATTGCTATCTCGACAATTGTATCACATTGCCTTGGTTCTGCGAGTGCTGCATCAATTATAATGCGGGATACTAGACGAATTAGGCCCTCACTCTCCCTACGAAATACAGCTGAGATCAACCGCCTTGTTGAAGAATGGTTGTTTATTGGCGAAGTCACTGGTCTTGCACGCAAAGCAGATGAGGTTCTTGATCTTAGGAAAGCGAGATGGTCCGACGCGTTCGCGAGCGATATACCAGTCTTAAAGCTTCGTTCGTTGCCGTCAATAAATAATGTACTTATTAGACAAGCGCGATCAGAAGTGAAAACGATAGAGGACGAAATTCGGAGGTTCCTGGTATGGCTTGTAAACAATGATGGGAGTGGATCCAATGACTTCCTTTTTCAAATTTTGACTGCTGGGTCACCGGGAACCGCACTCTATGCGATGATAGAATTTCTCATCTGGTTTGGCTTTCGCCTCACTCTCTCTATAGAATTGGCGCCAGCCTCAGACGTGCGTGCGCGTGTGAGCAGGATTGACGCAGCGGGTATACCAGGTTCATTGATATGATGATATTTCAAGAGCACATCATCTGACAAACCTTCTTCACGGCAATGAACCTAGATGGTCCTTTGAATGTAAGTGCCATGCAAATTTCAAGCCCTAGATACATTTCTCAAGTTCAAAACTTCAATGCCCAATACTGGCTCCATATTATTTGAATATATGTCTGTCCGCTTCCTGTAGACGCACCTTATCCTTTCTACTCTTAGGAGTATCTCACAACTATCGCCACTGTGAAATATTAATTCTTACTCCGCTCCAGAATTCCAAGCCTAGATCGCCGTGGCCCCTTGATTATCACTTGACGAAAAAAATTGAGAAGCCACAGAAGTTTTAGGAGCAGGTGGAGCATGCGGATCCAGCCCTGGAGTCGGCGGCACAGCAGGAGCCGGTCTAATCGGCAACCTCCCCCTCCCAGCCGGACCTCCTGGAGTATAAGGTGGTGTAATGGGCCGATTCCCCATCTGATTGACAGGCGTGTTAGTCCGTGGCAAGGTAACAGTTTGACCCTGATACGACCAGAGATCAACAGTCGGAAGTGTCCCATCACTATTGCTTGTGCTCGACAATAAGTCTATAATCTCTATGGGCTCTGGAGGCACAAATGAGTCCCATTCCTCGCCCTCTGAATCGCCGCTTGCGATTAGCGCATCTCGGCAGATAGTTAGGTTTTTGTGAACTTTTTCTTTGAGGATGGACAGGGGGGGCCGGTTGGCGGGCTTCTCGTACATACATTCGAGGATGGTGTGCCGGAGTTCCTCGCTGTAGGGTGTGTTCATCAACTCGACGCCGTATGTTAGACCTTTTGCTGGCTTTCCGTCGATTAGGAAATTGGGGTAGAAGGGCGAGTTAGAACTGGGTAGTTCGTCGTCGACTAATCGTATAAGGCAGTACATGATAATGCCCATCCCCCATACGTTGGACGCAGAGCAATATTGACCTGCAACGTCCGATCTTTCCCAATCGCGGTAGTCAAAGCGGTCCGTGAATTGTTCCTATGAAGCTGTCAGATATAGCGAGTAGTAGAAAGGGAGTTTTGTACCGGCATGTAGTAACCGCGTGTGCCTCGTCTCCGGGCTTGTTGTTTTTGCCTATCACTGAACCCATTGACTGGATCTCTTTCTCTTGCAAGCCCAAAATCGGAAATCTGATCTTGTGGTCAGTACAGTCATCTTCTGTAGTGTCTAAACTTACCTTGCACACTGGTGTAAATGCATGGCGTTCATTCTTCTCCCCAAGCAGGACTATCAAAGGTTAGGTAAGTACAGATAAATGGAGGATGCTTACCATTATCTGGCTTCATATCAAAATGAACCAACACATTCCAATTGGGGACAGGTGACGGAGTAGCCACGCCTGTAACAGGATCAATGGAAATTTCTGCACCTTCTTGTAGAACACTGAGCCCATCGACCAAACACTCAAATATTCGCCAAAGGGTGGTCTCTAAGAACGGATAGCCCCTTTCATTGTCAGCTTTGTTGCTTCTTGTTTTGAGAGTATGTTACCGGCGCCAGCGTCTGTGCAAAAGACCTTCTAGAGATCCCATTGGACAATATTCCATCACAAGTCTCCTGACTCTACCATCCCAACCCTCCTCAGGAACAGGATCTCTTTCTAATCTCACAATATGCTCCGAATTGGTTGTATTAAGCCTCATCATAAAGTTACCCTCA
>Ga0182030_10000569_pt1 | contig 70602 bp, 64 predicted proteins | sample 812S3MmetaG_FD_121299 | JGI IMG/M metagenome (GOLD analysis project Ga0182030, IMG submission 121299) | Permafrost microbial communities from Stordalen Mire, Sweden - 812S3M metaG (Illumina Assembly) | ecosystem: Environmental > Terrestrial > Soil > Wetlands > Permafrost | place: Sweden...
GCTCGTCAAAGGTTTGGTGGCTCTGCACGGCGGTCGAGTGGAGGCACACAGCGCGGGCGTTGGATTGGGCAGCGAATTCACCATCTATTTGCCGCGCTCTCGGGTCGAGATCGATGGTGAGACCGCTCCGGTGAGCGGCGCGCAGGGAGAGGCTGCGGGCAGGGCCGCGTGCAAGATACTCATGGCTGATGACAATCGGGACGCCGTGGATAGCCTGGCCATGGTATTTCAGCTCTCGGGTTCCGATGTGAAGGTGGCTTATAGCGGAGAAGAAGCTTTGACGACGGCCAAGAATTGGCGGCCGGACGTGGTCCTGCTCGACATCGGCATGCCGGACATGACCGGATATGAAGTGGCGCGTGCAATTCGACAGACGGACTGGGGAAGAACGGTGCATCTTGTCGCGATTACCGGATGGGGGCAGATCGAGGATAAGGCGCGGGCGATCGCCGCGGGCTTCGATCAACATTTGACCAAGCCGGTGGACCCCGAAAAGGTCGAGGAGCTGTTGCGCGACTTCGTGAAGGGTCGTGCAACCTAGTGAATCAGCCGCTGTCAGGCGGAGACCTACGCCACGCGTGCTCCGCGGCTGATACAGAGGACCGTCGAGGGTGTGTAGCGTCGCATTTTCCGAACCCCCCGAGGTACGCCCGCCATGCCCCGCCAAATCAACTCGCTCACTCTTGAAGATGCCCGCAGTCTAATCGCCGCGGGCGAGAAGAAAGCCGTCCAGCTTGGTATTCCTTACAATCTCGCCGTGGTAGATGCCGGCGGCGGATTGGTCGCTCACGTTCGAATGGATGGCGCGTGGCTGGGTAGTGTCGATATCGCCATCAACAAGGCGTGGACGGCTCGCGCCTTCGACATGCCCACGGACAAGCTCGCGAAGATGGCGCAATCCGGAAAGCCGTTATTCGGCATCGACAGCACCAATCACGAGAAGGTCGTCATCTTTGGCGGCGGCGTACCGCTCAAAATCGGTGATGCCGTGGTCGGCGCGCTCGGGGCGAGCGGAGGGACCGTCGACCAGGACTTGGAGGTGGCGGCGGCCGCGGCATCGGCGTTTCAGTCTCGGCACTGAGTCCGTGTGGCAAGCGGCGAGCTCCCTCCCGTATTGCGGTGCGGCTCCGCACCCGGGGGAGCTCATCGTACGTTTCAATCTCGATCCCGTCTTGATCCTCGCGCTTGTGTTGTTTTGCGGAGCGCACCTGTGGGCGGTACGCAGGAAAACTCGCAGGGTGCAAGCAGCGGCGCTGACGGGATGGATCATTGCGAGCGCCGCGTTCCTATCGCCGCTCTGCGCGCTGTCGGTGGCGCTTTTCTCCGCCCGGGTTTCTCAGCACATGGTGCTGATCCTTGCGTCGGCTCCTTTGATCGCGGCGGCCCTTCCGAGGGGCCGCCCGCACGCCTACGTCCCGCGCCTGTGGATTGGCGCGGCGGTGTTCTCGGCAGCCTTGTGGTTCTGGCACATGCCGGGACCCTACGAGGCAACGTTCGGGCCTGCGACGGTGTACTGGGCCATGCATGTGACGCTGTTTGGATCAGCCATCTTTCTATGGCGTGAGCTCATCGATCATCCGCCGCCGCAGACGGCGCAAGCTCTCGCCGCCGGGATGACGGTGTTCGTGCTCATGGGCCTTCTCGGCGCAGTGATCGCGTTTGCGGATCGTCCCATGTATCTGTGGCACCTATTCACGACGCAGCCCTTCGGACTCACTGCGCTGCAGGATCAGGAACTCGGAGGCACGATCATGTGGGTGCCCGCGATCGGGCTCTTCTTGTGGAGCGCGCTTCGCTCTGTCGGTCAGGCGCTGCGGTCGCTCGAGCGGACGAGACCCGCTTGACTTGGCCGCTCAGCTATTTGAGCGCTTCCGGCCTCCGGGCCGCGAAAGTCGTGCCCCTGACTTGGTACATGCTCATTGTCTCGATCGTCGTTTGTCTGGTCATCGGAATCATCTTGTGGGCCGCTGTGCGGCGATCCCGGCCCGAGGACCGCGCGGTCGAGCTGCGCGACGTTCCGGTCGAACGCGGAGGTGCAGGAATTCGCTGGATCAGCGTCGGCCTCCTCATCTCCGCGCTGCCGCTTGTGGCCGCTCTGATTTGGACCATGGTCGCTCTGGCAGCCGTGGCGGGACCACCGCGCAATCCAGGTTTGATTCTTGATATCACCGGCCGGCAATGGTGGTGGCAAGTCCAATATGCCGGCTCGCAGCCCTTGGACGTATTCGACACAGCGAATGAAATTCACATCCCGGTCGGCGTTGCGGTGCTCATCCGCTTGCATGGCGGCGATGTCATCCATAGCTTTTGGGTCCCGCAGCTGTCCGGTAAGACCGATACCATCCCGGGCCAAACCAATCTAAGTTGGATCGAGGCGGACCATCCGGGCCGATATCTCGGCCAATGTACCGAGTTCTGCGGCTATCAGCACGCGCATATGCAATTCGAAGTGGTCGCGGATTCGCCGGCCGAGTTCGAGCGATGGATCTCGATGCAGCGGCAAGCGGCGGCGGCGCCCACCACTCCGGAAGCCACGCGGGGACGGGATCTCGTCGAGTACCGTTGCGGCCTCTGTCACCGCGTTCGGGGCACGGAGGCGGGCGCAATCAGCGCGCCCGATCTCACTCATCTGATGAGTCGCCGGACGCTCGCCGCCGGGACGCTCTTGAACAATCCGGGGAACCTGGTTGGCTGGATCCAGAATCCCCAGAACATCAAGCCGGGCAGCCTCATGCCCGATCAATTCCTATCGGCACAGCAGCTTTCGGACACGCTCGCGTATTTGGAGACCCTCAAATGATGGCGCCCGAGTTGCGTAGGCTGGCCATCGGTACCGATACGGTCGAACACGAAGCGCGCCTTCTCGAATTGTGGGAAACGCGGCCCGGGATCGGCGGATTCTTTTCGACCGTCGATCACAAGGAAATCGGTATCCGCTACGTCGTCACGGCGTTCGTGTTCCTCGCGCTCGGCGGACTCGAGGCGCTGGTGATTCGTCTGCAGCTTGCCGGCCCGAACCTGTCGATTCTCACACCCGACGAGTACAACCAATTTTTCTCGACGCACGGCATGACCATGATCTTTCTGTATGCGGCGCCGATTCTATCGGGATTCTCGAATTATCTGTGGCCGCTGCTGCTCGGCAGCCGCGACATGGCGTTTCCGCGCTTGAATGCGCTGAGCTACTGGATCTACTTGGCGAGCGGCCTGTTCCTCTATGCGGGCTTCCTGACCGGGAACGGTCCGAACGACGGCTGGTTCAACTACGTGCCGTACGCGTCGCGCGATTACAACCCAGGGCTCAACCAGGACTTCTACGCGCTCGGTATGGTGTTCTTGGGGATATCGACTACCGTGGGCGCGGCCAACTTCATCGTCAGCTTTTTTCGTACACGAGCGCCGGGGATGTCGATCAATCGCGTGCCGATCATGGTGTGGGGAACCCTGACCGCGAGCGTCGCGAATCTGTTGGTCGTCCCGGCCGTGAGCCTTGCCTTCTTCATGCTCTGGATGGATCGGCAGTTCGGGACTCACTTCTTCGATCCGGCCGGCGGTGGCCAGCCGCTCCTGTGGCAGCACCTGTTTTGGCTCTTCGGACATCCCTGGGTGTATGCCATCGTATTGCCCGCGATGGGAATGGTGTCCGACGGACTTCCGGTGTTCTGCCGCCGGCCCTTGGTAGGCTATTCGCTGGTGGCACTCGCGACGGTCGCGACCATGATCTTAGGGTTCGGCGTGTGGGTGCACCACATGTTCGCGACCGGGTTGCCCGGATTGGGTCTCGCATTTTTTTCCGGCGCGTCGATCCTGATCACGCTGCCCTCGGCGGTCGCGGTATTCGCGTGGCTCGCAACGATCTGGCTCGGCCGGCCGGTCATCACCACAGCGTTCTTGTTTTTCTCGTCGATGATTCTGCTATTCGTGATCGGCGGTGTCTCGGGCTTCATGACGGCGAGCGTCCCCGTGGACTGGCAGCTCACGGACACCTACTTCGTGGTGGCGCACATTCACTACGTGCTCATCGGCATCAATGTGTTTCCGGTTGCGGGTGCGGTGTACTTCTGGTTCCCGAAGATGACGGGGCGGCTGCTCGACGAGAGATTGGGCCGCTGGAACTTTTGGATCATGTTCCTCGGGTTCAACCTCGCCTTCCTGCCGATGCACCTCACGGGGCTTCTCGGCATGCCGCGGCGCGTTTATACCTACGCGGACTACGGCGGATGGGGGACGCTCAATCTGATCACCTCCATCGGCAGCTTCGTGTTTGCCGTGGGCGTGTTGTTGCTCTTCGTCAACGTCGTCAAGAGCCTGCGGAGCGGCGCAGTCGCCGGCAAGAATCCGTGGGATGCGCCGACGCTCGAGTGGGCGGTGCCATCGCCACCGCCGGTTTACAACTTCGCGGTGATTCCGACCGTATCATCGCGCCATCCGCTCTGGGAAGACCGCCTGGGAGCCGAAGGCGGGCGATCGATCTTGGATAGAGGCCTTTTGCTCGCGAGCGGCAAGGAGACCATCGGCACGACGGGGTTGGATGCCGAGCCCCTGATGGTGCTCGAGATGGCGGAGGACAGCTTCGCCCCGTTTGCGCTGACACTGGGGTTGTCGCTCTTCTTCGTGGGCTTGTTGCTCAGGTCCTGGACATTGACCGGGGTCGGCGCCGCGAGCGCGGCTTTTGCACTTCTCGCCTGGCTCTGGCCGCAGCGTGCGCTTGACGAGCGGGAGCGGGGCCGTGCCTGAACTTGCCGCCGCCACTCAGCCGAAGAGTCTGCCGGTCGGACCCGTGGGCCGTCGCGGGGTTGGCTGGTGGGGTGTGTCGACGCTCATCCTGAGCGAACTTGCGCTATTTGGATACCTGTTCTTCGCCTACTTCTACACCGGCGCCACCGCACCGCCGGGTTGGCTCATCGATCCCGCGCCTTCGCTCAAACTCGCGTTGCCGAATACCGTGCTGCTGCTCGCGTCGAGCGTCATCGTGTGGCTCGGCGAACGCTCGATCCGCAGGGGAGGGCGAGCGGGCGCGCAGGCCGCGTTTGCGATCGCGTTCCTCATCGGGGGCGCCTTCGTGGCCATTCAGTGGCTGGAATGGAGTTCGAAGCCCTTCCGGCTCGGCACATCGAGCTACGCCTCGCTCTATTTCGTGACCGGCGGGCTGCATATCGCCCATGTCATCGCGGGTCTTCTGGTGCTGGCGGCGCTGTTTTGGTGGACTTGCCTCGATTACTTCAGCGTTCGGCGCCATCTCGTCGTCGCTGCAGGTGCGCTCTATTGGCACTTCGTCAGCCTGGTCTCGGTGCTCGTGCTCTTCACGTTCTACGTGACGCCCTATCTGGGGTTTGGACGATGAGCGCAACGCGGCCCGATGCGAACGAGCATCCGGCCCCGCATGCGGATCGCATGTCGCGGAGCGGAACCTTTTTTTGTCTTTTCGCGGCTCCCGGCGCCTGGCTCTTGCAACTCACCTGCGGCTACGCACTCGCGAGCGAGCCCTGCTTTCGAGCGGGCGAGCGAGCCTTGGCGGTGCCGGTGACGCTGCATTGGACGTGGCCCGCGATGGTGGTATTGACCATCGCGGCCGTCGCCTTGGCACTCACGGGAATGGCGGTTTCGATGAGCGCGTTCCGACGCACGCGGCACGAATCGCCCGGCGATGCACAGCACCTGATGGAGGTGGGCACCGGCAGAACCCGCTTCGTCGCGTTCTGGGGAATCCTCCTCGGGGGCGGTTTTGCACTCGCGGCGGCGATCACCGCGGTCGCGTTCATGATGCTCCCGCGATGCGCCGGCTGAGCACCCTCGTCGGCCTTGGGTTTCTCGCCTCGTGCGGCGTCGGGCACCCTGACCAGAGCGCTCGAGCAAAAGCGCTCATCGCAAGCCACTGCGCGGCGTGTCATCGAGTACCGGGAGTCGCAGTCGCGACGGGCCGGGTGGGACCATCGCTCGAACACATCGGCTCGCAGCACATCATCGCCGGTTATTTTGCCAACAGCCCCGACATGCTGAGGGAATGGATCGAGCATCCGCAGAAGCTGCTGCCCGGCAATGCGATGCCCGACATGGCCCTTTCGCGCGCGCAAGCGGCAACGATCGCCGATTACCTTGACACCATGGAATAGACTCATGAGAACCGCTGTCCTGATTTTGAGCGTGGCCCCGGCGCTGGTGCTCGCGCAAACCTTACCCGCTCCCGTCCCCGAGAACGAGGTGTTCAAGCGTGAAGACATCGGTCACGCCCTGGCGGCCCCCACCCCCGAGGCCGGCCGCACCGCACCGAGCAGCGCGAACGCGCCCAAGGACGATGGGCAATGGGTGATGCCTGCGAAGAACTATGCGTCCACGCGCTTTTCCAGCCTCACGGAGATCACCACATCGAACGTGAAGGATCTGAAACCGGAGTTCAGCTTTTCGCTCGCCGTGAACAAGGGCCAAGAAGCCGCGCCGATCGTCGCCGACAACACGCTTTACGTGGTGACGGCCTATCCCAACATCGTTTACGCGCTCGATCTCACCAAACCGGGAGCGCCGATCAAGTGGATCTTCTCCCCCAAGCCCGCGCCGGCGAGCCAGGGCCTCGCCTGTTGCGACGTGGTCAATCGGGGAGGCTCGGTCGACAACGGCAAGTACATCTTCAGTACCCTCGATGGGCAGACGATCGCGGTCGACGTCAAAACCGGCCGGGCGCTGTGGCGCACCCAGCTCGGCAACATCAACAAGGGCGAGACAATGACCATGGCGCCGACCGTCGCCGACGGCCGCGTCTACGTCGGAGATTCCGGGGGGGAAATGGGCGTGCATGGCTGGATGGCCGCGCTTGACGAGAACACCGGGAAGCTCATCTGGCGCGGCTACGACACGGGTCCAGACTCAGAGGTGCTGATCGGTGCCGATTTCAGGCCGCACTACCCAGGCGAACAAGGCAAGGACCTGGGGGTCTCGTCCTGGCCCGCGCAGGCGTGGGAGATCGGCGGCGGCGCCACGTGGGGATGGATCACATTCGATCCCGAGCTCAATTTACTCTATCAGGGCGTCGGGAATCCAGGCCCCTGGAACCACGAGCAGCGGCCGGGCGACAACAAATGGACGGCCGGCATTTTCGCCCGCGACCCGGCCACGGGCTCGGCGCGCTGGTTCTATCAGTACTCGCCGCACGACGAGCATGACTACGATGGCGTCAATGAGCAAATCCTGCTCGACATGCCGTTCGCGGGCAAGATGCAGAAAGTGCTGGTGCACATCGACCGGAACGGCTACGTGTACGTGATCGAGCGCAGCACCGGGACCGTGCTCTCCGCCGACCCCTATGGGCCGGTGAATTCCACGCGGGGGGTCGATCTCGAAACCGGCCGTCCCATCATCAATCCGGAAAAGCAGACCAAGCTTGGCACGACGGTGAGCAACATTTGTCCGACCGCCTCGGGCGCGAAGGACTGGAACCCGAGCAGCTTCAGCCCGCAGACCGGGCTCATCTACATCCCGCACGAGAACATGTGCATGGACTGGATGAGTACCCAAGTGAACTATATCGCGGGAACACCCTACGTCGGAGCGCTGGTTCACATGAAACCCGGGCCCGGAGGCAACCGTGGGGTGCTCACCGCCTGGGACCCCGTGCAACGTCGCCCGGTGTGGGAGGATCCGGAAAACTTTCCGGTCTGGTCCGCCACCTTGGCGACGGCCGGCGACATCGTCTTCTACGGCACCATGGACGGGTGGTTCAAGGCGGTGAACGCACATAACGGCGAGCTCCTCTGGCGCTACAAAGTCGATAGCGGAATCATCAGCCAGCCCGTGAGTTACCGCGGCCCCGATGGGCACCAGTACATCGCCGTGCTTTCCGGCGTTGGTGGATGGTCGGGCGCCGTAGTCTCGGGTCCGGTCGATCCTCGGGACGGTTCCGCGGCGCTCGGCATGGTGAACGCGATGTCGGATTTGCCGAAATACACGACTGCGGGAGGAACCCTGTATGTGTTCTCGCTTCCTCGTTAGTTGTCTCATAGGCCTCGCAGGAATAGTCGTTGCGGCGTGCAATCAAGGCCCGCACGTCGCTCTCGCCGCCGAACAAAGCGGGCGGCCGGACGTCATCGATTCCGCGCTCGATCCGGGAGTCGACCACAGCCTCTCCAGCACCGATCCGCGGGTTGCCGCGTACCTGAACAACCCCGACGCGGTGAATACCGGCAAGCGATTGTTCTCCCAGTACAACTGTTCCGGCTGCCATTCGAGCGGTGGCGGCGGAATGGGCCCGGATCTCATGGACGATGTGTGGATCTATGGGAGCCGCCTCGAGCAGATCCATCAAACCCTGGTCGACGGCCGGCCGAACGGCATGCCGTCGTGGGGCGAAAAGGTTCCCGATGAACAACTCTGGCAGTTGGCCGCGTACGTGCGGTCACTCTCATTGCCGGAAACGCTGGCCGCACAAACCGACAACACCCCTTCACAGACGCCGGCGCCGGTACCGCCCTCGGTGGAGAAGGATGCCGGTTGGGCACCGCCGCAAGGCACGACGAACGACTATACGACCACCGTTACGGGCGCCGATTGACGCTGAAGGCTGCGCAGCTCGCCGTGATGCTCTGCGCGTGGGCGCCGCTCATGGTCTCGAATGTGGCGCTCGCCGGCGAGCCACAGCGGCTGCGCGTGTGCGCGGACCCCAACGATTTGCCTTTCTCGAATCAAGCGCGACAAGGTTTCGAGAACAAGATCGTCGAGCTGGTGGCAAAGGATCTCAGCGCGCACGTGAGCTACGTTTGGTGGGCGCAGAGGCGCGGCTACGTGCGCAGCACGCTTAATCAATCGAGATGCGACGTCTGGCCGGGAATCGCCGCGGGCGTCGATACGGTCGCGACATCCGAGCCTTACTATCGATCTACGTATGTGTTCGTGACCCGCACGCACGCACGCCTCGATGGGCTGACGCTCGATGATCCGCGGCTGAAGAGTCTCTCGATCGGGGTGCAGCTCATCGGCAATGATGCCATGAATACCCCGCCCGCCCATGCCATTGCCGCTCGCGGCATGTTCGATCACGTGCGCGGGTACAGCGTTTTTGGCGACTACGGCCGCCCTCACCCCGCGGCGGAGATCATCGATGCCGTTGCCCGCGGCGATATCGATGTGGCGCTCGCGTGGGGACCGCTCGCCGGCTATTTCGCGAACCGCGCCGATGTGTCCCTGCGCGTCGACCCCGTAACACCCGCCGCGGATCCCCGCTGGCCCATGTCATATGACATCGCGATGGGTGTGCGCAAGGGCGACGCGGCTCTCCTCGAGCGCATCAATACGAGTCTCGAGCGCAAGCGTCGGGCAATACGCGCCGTCCTTTGCGACTACCACGTGCCGCTCGAGCCGCGCTAAATCTCATGGGGAAGCCGCCGAGACTCGCCACACCGCATCGCGGTGTCAGATTTTAATGTCGCGGCCACTGGGGCCGATTCAGAACGCGGTAACTTTCACGACCAGAACTGCGTTGGTTCCCCCGAATGCAAACGAGTTCGACATTGCAACCCGTAGCGGCAGGACCCGGCCGCGGTCCGCAACATAGTCGAGGTCGCAGTCGGGGTCGGGGGCGTTGAGATGCGCCGTGGGCGGCGCGGCGCCCCGCGTCAGACTCGTCACGGCAATCACGAATTCGAGTGCCCCCGCGGCGCCCAGCAAATGCCCGTGCATCGACTTCGTCGAGCTCACCGGGATTGCATAAGCACGTTCACCGAACACCTCTTTGATCGCAGCCGTCTCCACCGCATCGTTTTGCAAAGTCGCAGTACCGTGCGCGTTGATGTAATCGATAGCCTCCGGTTGCAAGTTCGCCGCAAGGATCGCCGACCGCATGGCGTTCGCCTGTCCTTCAATGGTGGGGCGGGTGATATGGGACACATCGCTGGTGAGGCCGTAGCCCGCGAACTCTGCGTGAATGCTTGCACCTCGGGCGAGTGCGTGATTCCATTCCTCCAGCACCGCGAATGCGGCGCCTTCGCCCAGTACCAAGCCGGTTCGGGTGGCTGCAAAGGGGCGGCAGGAAGCGGATGGATCGTGCGGGTCTTCGGTTGCGATCGTGCGCATGGCATCCCAAGCACGCAGCACGCCGACGACGAGCGGCGCCTCAGCGCCGCCAGCCAACATCACGTCGGCGTCGCCGTGTTGTATTCGACGGGAAGCTTCGCCGAGCGCAACCGCCGACGAGGAACAAGCCGTGGAATAAGTCAGCATAGGTCCGAGGAGCTGGAAATCGATGCCAATCCACGCGGCCGGCGCGTTAGTCATGGCACTCAGCACACTATAGGGTTTGATCCGATCGGAGTTCTCGGCATACAGGGTGTGATATCCCTCTTCGGTCGTTTCAGCGCCTCCCATGCCAGATCCGACAAAAACCCCGCATCGCTCGCGCTCTTCCATGCTGAAGTCCAGCCGCGAGTCCTCGATTGCTTGTCGAGCTGCCACCAATGCCAACTGACTGACGCGATCGAGCATTCGGAGGCGCGGCGCCTCGAAGTACCTCGCGCCGTCGAAGCTCGCAGTGGCTCCGATGGGCGAGCGTAATCCGAGGGCCAGAGGCGCCGGCAGGCGATGCACGCCCGAGCGCCCGGTCACGAGATTCGTCCATAGTTCGCCAACGGAGTTGCCGAGCGGCGCAACCACGCCCAATCCGGTCACCGCGACTCTCCGCAGTGTCATGTCTCGGTCGGAGTTTCCAGCGATTTGACGACGCGCACCGTGGGCGTTTTAGCGAGGAGGCCGTCGATGTAGCGCACGACGTCGCTTATGGTCACAAGGTCGGTCGGCGTATCTTCGGTGATCTTGACTTTGAATCGATCCTCGATCTTAAACATGAGCTCGAGCACGCTCAACGAATCGAGTCCGAGGGTTTCCAGTGTCGACTCGGGCGTGACCGTATCGCGCGCGACGCAATAATCGCGCGCCAGAATGTCGAGGAGTGTGTCGAATGTGTTCATGGAGTGCCTTCGAGCAAGAATGATTGGCGGACAGGACTGCGAGCTTTGCCCGCCAGGCGCGCCGCCGCGGTCAACAACTGCGGCCAAGTTTGCAGCAACCGGGTGACCGGGCGGCTCAGCGCCGGGCGCATCGCCATATGGGCGAGGGTCGCGGCGAGCCGCAACCGCGGTTCGAAGGCGCCGCGCCATTGGGCGCGATACCTCCGCTGAATCCCGAGCGCTCGATTCACATCGATCGCGCGAACAGGCTGCTCCACGAGCTGGCCGGTCAGCATGAAGGCGGATTGCAAAGCCATGTTCATACCCTCGCCGATCAGAGGATGCGACTCGCCGGCGGCGTTGCCCACAGAAAACATCCGGCAGGTGCCGACCCGAATTCGCGGCTGCAGCGGCCCTACCGATAGCCAAGGCTCCGACCGATGGGCGACGTCAAGCATTTCCCGCACACCGCGACAAAATGTGCGCAAATACGCTTCAAACGCGGCTCCGGCCGAGGCACCGGGCAGCTGCGCGCGCCACGAGGCCAAGGTGTCGCGACGGATGCACCCCGCGAGCGTCAGACGGCCGCTGTCGGCGATGACCAACCCTCCATAACCACCGGGAAACGAAAGCACGGGCAACAGACCATGCGCGAGTGTTGCATGGGCAAAGCTTGCTTTGAAGCCAAAGAGGTCTGACCCGCGTCGCCGCGCATGCGGCCCGAGCCTGGTTCCGTCCAGAGGACCATTCTCCCAAGATCCGTGCGCATCGATAACGACCGGCACGCGGTGCGTGGTCAGCCGGCTCGAGCGCTGCCGCGGCGCATGCTCTGCGGCGCGTAATTGTATCTCGCATTCGAAATTGCCCGATTCTCCGCGCACAGATCGTACTTTCGCCGGCTGAATCAGAGTGACGTCGAGCTCGCGCGCCCTGTTGACGAGGATCGCGTCCAGTTGGTCTCGGCCCAGGGCCCGTCCATAACGATACGGGCCCTCCCGACACGGCGGTAAAGGCGCGATGAGGGTGCTAACACCGCTCATCCACCCGAGCTGCGTTAATTCCGGGCCGGCCCGATCGCGAACGGCAACACCGACACCCAACTGATCAAGGAGCGCGAGACTACCCGCCGAGAGACACTCGCCGCACACCTTCTGTCGCGGGTAGACCTGTTGCTCCACGAGAATGACGCGCCACCCGGCCAATCTGAGCAAGATGGCCGTCGATGCTCCGGCGGGCCCCGCCCCGATCACCAAGGCATCGGCAGCGATGCTTTTATGCATCAAGTACCCGCGCGCCCGGGCGAGCGGCGATGAAACAGTGGGAAAAGGGCAACGCGCGAAATTCCCGCGTCCACCACGGCTTCTCGCCCGCCGGCCCTACAGCCGGCCATACAGATGTGATTTCCGCACCGGTGAATCCGGCATCAACGCTCTTGATGGCATCCTCGCGGGTCACCGCGCCTGCGCCAAGCAGGCCGATCAAACGACTTCCCATCTGTGCGAGCAGCTCGCGGCGCGGCTCGATTGCGATGAACGCCGCACTGTTCTCGGCGACCCCCTCGAGCATTGCCCGCAACTCCGGATATCGAAAGTGATGCAGAAACAGAGTCGTGATGCACAGGTCGTGAGGCTGCAATCTCGATTGCCGAAACCAGGCGAGGGCTTCTTCGCAGACCGCGGTCACTTTCCAGCCGAGCCTACCGTAAGCATCGATCGTTGCGGAATTCACGATCCGCTGTCGGTCGATCAATGTGAGCTCGACGCCGGGCCAGCGCGCATTGAGCGCGGACGCGAGGCGCAGCAGTAACGTGCCGTCTCCTGCACCCAACTCGAGGATCTTCCTCGGCGGCGTTCGGAGCATGAGACGCCGCACGGCCTGCTCGAGCACGGAAAGTGACCGCATGGCGCGGTGCACGCGCTGCAAATCGTGCCGCGAGCGCAGTGCCCGCGGATCGTCGGGAGGCAGGTCATCGAGGGCTTCAGGCCGTACGCATCGTAAGCTCGTCATGGATCACGACTCATTCAACCGCCAACAGGGCGCCGTGGCACGTGAACCCTGCGCCGAAGGACGATAGCCACCACCACCCACCTGGCGCGTTGTCGAGCAGTGCCGCTTCAATGACAAAATAAACGAACGCACTGCTTAAGTTGCCGTACCGGCGAAGCGCCTCTCGGCTGTAGCGTAGCGCCTCGGGCGGCAACCCCAGCCGATCCTCGAGTGCCAGCAAGACGTCCCGGCCTCCGGCATGAAAGATCCACGCGGTGATACGATCTTGACTGAGCTCAGCACGATCGAGGGTCTTGGATAAGAGGTCCTTCGCGTGCTGCGCCGCAAGCTTGGGCACGGTCCGGGTCAAAATGTTTCGCAGCATTCCCCCCCGATGCTCAAATCGCAGCGCCTCGCGCTCCGAGGGGTCGATAAACGAAGCGGTTTCCTTCCATTCGACCCGACGCTGCGGCGCCGGCGGCCGGCGCGACAAGACAGCGGCCCCTGCGCCATCGCCGAATAGGCACGCACTGATCAAGACCCCAGGGTCGTTATCGAGATACATCGCCGCGCTGCACACCTCGACACAAATCGACAATGCATGGTCACATCGGCCACTTGTCAATAGAGCGCTCGCGAGCTGCCAATTGGGCAGAGCTCCGGCGCACCCTTGACCCACCAGATCGAAAGCCAGGATGTCACGCCGTAAGCCCAATTGCTCAATCACATATCCGCTCAAAGCGGGGCACAAATACCCGGTGCATGTGGTGACGATGACGGCATCGATGCGCTCGATTGCGAGCGACGCACGGCGGATAGCCGATAGTCCGGCGGCCGAAGCCAGATGCGGTGCATGAGAGGCGAACCGGCGATGTAGCATCTCCGGGTCGATGGCAAAAACCTCGTCAAGAGAGTCGACGCTGAGCCAGCGCTCCTCGATCCCATTGTCCCGGGTCAGGACCAAATGCGCGATCGCATGGGATCTCGCATCCAGACGTGCAAACCAGTCCGAGGCCTTGAATGCGTCCCAACAAGCACCCTTCGTGTAGCATTTCTCGGGAAGTGCCGTGCCGATCGCACTCAAGTACATCTGCGATCCTCACGGATCGTCAAATTATGACCGTATGCGGCGTTCATGCCGCGAGTATAGGCTCAGTTCGAGCAGGTGTGCTGTCCGCTCTTTCCTACAAGAGATCCCGCTTTATCGTGCTCGGCGTCTCGCGGCGGAAGATCTCGACGTCCCCTTTCTTCGCCACCACCCATTCCTTCAAATGGAACTCTTCGGCGGTCGAGGTCAAATCGGCTCCGAATTGGATCGTGCAGTCCCAATCGCCGCGTTGCCAGCGATTCATGTGGTCGAATTTCATATGGCAGCTGTTGGGATCGCCCTCCGTGATCTCGATGGTCCGCTGCATCGCCACGGTGCAGGTGGTCCCGACCGCCGAGATGAAGGTGGCGGTCGGCTGCGGGTCGCGATCGTAGCGAATTCGACCCGCCGCATCGCGCGTCGGCATCTGCGCGCCGCCAGGGGTGCCCTGCGGCGCCTTTACCCATTGCAGACCGTTGGCATATCCGTGCGTGCTGAGTTTTGCGGGTGTCGCGTGAATGACGGGAATGGTGAAAGGCGATTCCTTGGCGGGAGCGGGACGTATCGGTAGTACGAGATGCGAGTCACCGAGCGCGATATTGAGCGTTGCGATCTGCGGTGCCGGCCAAATCAGCGGCCACAGGCTCTCCGAGAGCGCCACTCGAATGCGATTTCCCTTCTTGAAGCGATGCGCGATCATGTACAGGGGAAGCTCGACGTCGTAGAACTCGCCGGGCTTCAGGGCGGTGGGTTGCTCCATCGAGGCGCGGCGAGTCAGATTGAGGGTGTTGTAGGTCACCAGCCAGGATTTTCCCTCGGGCGTCACTTCCGTCAGGCGCACCGCGATCTGCGCGACCGGAACGTCCGCGCTGACTCGGATTTTTGCGATCGGGTAGCCGAGGATTTCAAGCTCGTGCTCGAGCGGCACGGAATCGAACAACAGCGAGTTGCGATCGTCCGGGGTCTGTTCGAACTCGGTCGGGCGCCCGTAGACCCATTGGGGCTTGGTCAATCCGACGATCTTGTCGCCGACATACTTGATATGTTCACGGGAATTCGGACGCGCCGATAGGCGTTCGCCCGTGTCGAAGTAAAGATTCGACGATTCGGTGCGAGGAGAGGGCCAGGTGCTCTCCGCTACCCAGCGGCCCGGTACCTCGGCGGGAAAGGCTTCCGAATCCGCCTTGTACATCATGTAGACCCGCAGCATCGGCTCATCCATGATTCCCGTGTTCAACCCCTCGAGCCATTGCTGCCACCAGCGCACTTCTTCATATGGCCAGTCGAGTCCGAGCGGGGTCGCCAGATTCGGGAAAATGTGACCCCAAGGGCCGATCAGACCCTTGCGCGGAACTTTGAGATTGGCGAGGAGCTCCCCAATGACGTTCTCGTACGGATCACCCCAGCCGTCGATGACATAGACGGGGCAGGTGATGGCCGCATAGTCGGTGGCAATCGACCCGCGCTTCCAGTAGGCGTCGTAGGTCTGATGTGTCGACCAGATGCGCATGATTTCCGGCGTAGCCTCGAGGCGCTGCCGCCATACGCTCTCCCACTGCGCACCGATGACTTGCGGATCTGGCGGCGCCGCCATGTGGCCCTTGAAGGACGTTCCCCACCCCATGTTCTCCTCGCCGTAGGCCCCGCCCATGTAATGGGCATCATCGGTATAACGGTCGACGACGCATCCCATCGGCATGATGGCCTTGAGCTCCGGTGGCCTCATGGCGGCGATTTGCAGCGCATTGATTCCGCCCCAGGAGATGCCTCGCATGCCGACGGATCCGTTCGACCAGGATTGCCGAGCAAGCCAGGCGATGATCTGGACGCCGTCGGTGAGTTCGGGAACATCGTACTCATCGACCATGACGCCTTCGGAATTACCGGTGCCGCGAATATCGACCCGCACGAACGCAACCCCGAAGGGGGCGAGGTTCTCGCCCGTCTTGTCGTCGCGCCAGCGCAAATCGTCCCATAGCCGATATGGGAGGTACTCCCAAACCACCGGTACCGGACGGGTTTCGGCGCCTTCGGGGATCCAGAATCGAGCGGCCAGACGCACGCCGTCATGCATCGGAATCCACTCATTTTCGATCACCTTGAAGGGTCGCTTGGCGGGCAAACTCCATGCGGGCGCGGCGCGGGATCGAGCGGCGAGCAGCGCGAGCGGGCCGCCGATCGCGGCAAGCGATGCGGTTGCGGCGGTACCCTGCAGCATTTTGCGGCGAGAAATGGTCATCGAACCCCCAATTGAGCCTTCACGGCGCGCCGGCGAGCGCCCCGATCACTTGGCCTTATCACCGAATTTGTAGGAAAAGCGCAGGCCCAGGACGCGAGGCCGGTTGGTCGTGGTGAGCGTCTGAAAGCTCGAGGAGCTGATGAAGAGCTGGGCTCGGGTATCGGCCAGGTTTTGGCCGAAGAACTCAACCGTCCAGGCATCCTTTGCGACCCCGAGCGCCGCATCGACCGTGGTATACGGAGCGAGCTCGTAGTCGGGCGGCGCGATGGTGCCCAAGGTGATCACGTCCGCGAATGACTTGTCGGTGTACTGCGCCCCGACTTGCGCGTGCCACACGTAGTCGAGCATCGGAACTTCATAGCGCAGTCGCAGGTTGCCTTGAAACGGCGGCGCATTGGCCAGCGGGCTGCCGACACCGCGGGTCGGGAACAGCGAGATGACGGTGCCGTTGTTGATCAGCGAAGGCTCGTTCACCTGTTCGCTGTGATTCCACGCGAACGATGAGTTCAGGGTGAGCTGGTCGGTGACGCGGAATACCAGGTCCCCCTCAACGCCACGCACCCGATAGTTCGGACCGTTGACGGTGAATCCTGAATTGCCGTAGAGCACAGCGTCGTACAATTGGAGCTGTACGTTCGACCATTCCTCATCGTATATCGCGCCGTTGAATTGCAAGCGGTGACCGAACAACTGCGTCTTCCAGCCGATCTCATAGTTCTTCAGCGTGTCACTGTCGTAGAATCGGGGCACCGAAAACTTGCCGTAGAGAGGCGATGAGGGCGGTATCAAGCCGACGCCTTGGTTGAAACCGCCGGGTCTGAATCCTTCGGAATAGGTGGCGTAGACCATCACGTCTTCCAACGGCTTCCAGCTCAGAGTGGCCTTGCTCTTGTGGCCCGAATTCGACTGTGAAAAATTGAATAGATCGAAGATCCCGTGCGCCGGCGTGCAGGGGTCTATGTTGCGGCAGCCGTAGACGGAGTCCGATTGCCCCCGGTCGAAATTATCGAATCGAAAGAAGCGTGTCCCGACCGACAGCGTCAATGACCGGGGAATGAGATCGAAGTCGACATCTCCGAAAATGGCCTTTTGCTCGTAGCCGCGCGTGATGTCGCTCAGGAACGCGGTGCCCGCGATGCGCGAGCTGGGATCGAAGACCTGAACGCCGGGGACCGGGGTCAGCGGCGGGAAACCCGCCTGGGGATCGGCATAGAGAAAATTCTGTGAAGTCTGGATCTGGTAGTCCTCCCAGAAAATGCCGCCGATCGCCCGCACGCGCGCATCGTCGCTCGTGCTCACCCGAAACTCGTGGCTCTGATGAGTGTTTCTCTCGACGTTGCGCCAGATCGAACTCGGCGAATAACAGATCGCGGTGGCCCCTTTAGTGAATTGCGGTCCGTTGCATTGATAATAGGCAGCGAACGGGCCGCGCGCGTAGTTGGTATAATCGGCGGTCTGGTCGACGTTTCTAACAAGATATCCGCCCGTATACACGAGCTTGAGGGCGCCGATCCGGCCGTTCAACGTCCACGCGCTATCCTCGAACTTGTCCAAATCCTTCGACGGATTGAATTGCTGTACGTCGAGATCGCCGAGCCCGGGATCGTAGGCAAAGACCCCGTCAGCCTGCATGCTCTGGTAGCTTTGCTGGACGAGGAGATTCCAATCGTCGTTCATCTGGTAGAGACCGGAAACCCGTATGCCCTCGTAGGTCAGCGGGTTGAAGGCGTTGCTGACCACATTCGCGTTCGACAGACTGACGCTGCCCGGTGGCACGACACCGCCGAAATAGGAGGCGATGCCGAGATCGGTCGGCGAGCGAGTGAACGTCGCCGGAACGTTGTGGATGTATCCGCCGCGCGAGTCATCGTAAATCACCGCCCGCAACGCCAGCGTGCCGGGAATTACCGGAATATTGATCATCGCGACGCCCGACGCGCTCGGGTCGCCGTGAGCGGTGGTCGAGTAGCTCGCATCGACCGAGCCTTCAACCGCATCGAGCTTCGGTTTGTTGGTGATGTAGCGCATTGCGCCCGCTTGAGCGCCGGCGCCGTACAGGGTTCCCTGCGGGCCCTCCAATACCTCGATTCGAGCCAGATCGGCGGCGTATACGTCGAGGTTTCGTCCGGGAAGTTGCACGGATTGATCGTCGAGATAAACCGCCACATTGGGGAAAACACCCGTCCCGCCGACGACCTGACTTCCTTGATGGGTGGTCGCGAGGCCTCGCATATAGACTTCGTCTTGCCCCGGTGCAATACCCGCGGTGGTCACGTTGGGTAAGTACTTGACGAAGTCGTCCAGCGTTTGGACGTTGAGCTCGCTCAGCGTGGAGCCGGTCAAGGCCGTGATGGCGATCGGCACGTTCTGGAGGTTCTCGGTTCGACGGGTCGCCGTGACCACCACCTCCTCGAGCTCGTTGCCCGCCGGGGCTTGCGCGGAGGTTTGTGCCATGAGCATGTCGGTGCTGCCGAGTCCGAGAGCCATGGCAATCGCCTGCGATAGCCGGTGGCGGCCGAGCTGCCCGTGCGCTTTCTGCATCCCTGATCCTTCCTCGATTTTTGGTGCGTTGGATGGACGGCCGGCCGATGTGGTCGATGACATCGAATCCGGCTCACAACGCCCCGACTCTATCTGCTCGCGGTCGATCTGACAACGAGGTCCCCGCATCGGCGTCCCGGCGTCGTCTATTGGCGCAGCTTCTTGGCGCCGCTCACGTGCGCATTGCCGGGTTCGTAAAACCGCCACGGCCGATCTACGTCGCGGGTGATCCCGATGCGAACGCTTTTGCCGATCCTGCCGACTCTTCGTGCGGTGGCGGCCAGCCAAAGTGGGCCGGCGGCGCACAGGTCGAGCCCGTCCTGGCCAAGATCAACCCGCAACGCCCGGGTCAATCTCCCTGGACCTCTGCCGAGGTCGGTTAGACGCGTCGTGCGGGGCGAACCGGCCATCATTTCGTCGATGCCCTCGAGCGGCTCGATGGCGCGCAATAGAACTCCGCCACCGACTCCGGGCAGCTCGCTCGTCACATTCAACATGAACGACGTCCCATAATTGAGATATACGTAAGCGTGCCCTCGCTCCAGAAAGAGAGACCGATTGCGCTGCGTCCTTCCATGGAACGCGTGTCCGGCCGCATCGCCGACCGGATAGGCTTCCGTCTCGACGATGCGCCCACTTAATCTGCCCGACTCGGTGTCATGGACCACGACTTTGCCGATCAAATAACGCGCCAGCTTCAAGGTATCGACCGGAAGCTCAGCTCGGCGCAGACGCCGCACGCGACAATCGGTTCGCCTACGATCCGAGAGCTCCAACTTACTTCGAGCGCGCAAACGGGCGTCGACGCTTAACATCGCGATTCCTCTGTGTGGACTGACGCCCGTCGGGCTGGGTCGGCGCGAGCCATTCAAGCAAAGGCCCCTGACTGAATCGATTACACCATGGTGTCGGCTGCCGAGGAGCGCCGTCATCGGCTCTTCGTTCGAGCGATACCTTCGTACAATGGTCGTGATGCGAGCCTCATGGCCTAATGCTAGGACGGATTATTAACTATATAAGGGGACGCGACGATGAAGGACAAAGGTATGCTGATTGGTGCGGGTATCACGGTGGTGCTCGCACTCCTCGGTACCCGGCCTGCAATTTCGGGTCAGGACAAGTACAGCCTCAAAATACCGAATGGGCTTGCGTTCTCCGAGTTCAAGGGATACGAAACATGGGAGACCATCTCTGTCAGTCATAACGGGGACAAACTCGCGGTCATCCTCGGGAACCGGGCGATGATCGAGGCGTTCGAGGCGGGGTTTCCCGGCAACGGCAAGCCTTTCCCCGACGGCGCCAAGATGGCGAAGGTTCATTGGGTCGCGAAAAAGAACGAATCGGAGCCTGGTCAGCCGACGGTGCCTGCCACCCAACACGACGTTGATTTGATGGTCAAGGATAGCAAGCGATTCGCCGACAGCGGTGGATGGGGATATGGCGCATTTGAATACAATGCCGCGTCCGATACGTTCAGGCCCGCGACAGTTGAGGATCAGCCGCCGCAGGGGAACGATGCCAAGTGCGGGTTCGCATGCCATACCGTAGTGAAGTCGCATGACTATGTTTTCACGGCGTATCAGAAGAAGTAACGCCGTCGGTTTAAAATGAGCGGGGACTATGACGTCATCGTCATCGGCGGCGGCTCCCCGGGGGAGCACTGTGCCGGCGCTCTCGCAGCCGGTGGGCTGCGGGTTGCGGTCGTCGAGCAGCAATTGGTCGGTGGCGAGTGTTCGTATTGGGCGTGCATCCCATCCAAGACGCTGCTGCGGCCGGGGCAGGCCGTGCACGATGCGAACTGCGCGGCGGCGAGGGCGCAGGTCGATGTAGAGGCCGCCCTTGCATGGCGCGACGACGTGGTGTCGAACTATTCCGACTCTGGCCAAGTCGGATGGCTCGCCAAGCATGGCATCGACCTGCTTCGCGGTCGCGGGCGGCTCGCGGGGACCGGCGTGGTCGAGGTCGACGGCGTCCGCCATGCCGCCGGGCACGTGGTTCTGGCGACGGGCTCCGATCCGATCATTCCGCCGGTTGCGGGCCTGCGCGGCCTCGAGGGTATCTGGACCAGCCGCGAGGTGACTGGCATGAAAACCGTCCCGCGCCGGCTGCTCGTGCTTGGTGCCGGGTCGGTCGGGGTCGAGATGGCGCAGGCCGTTCATCGACTGGGTGGAGAGGCCGTGCTCATCGGGGACCACCCGCGCGTGCTGCCTCGGGAGCCTCAGCCACTCGGGCAGGCACTTGCCGAGGCTTTGCGCCGTGACGGGATCGAACTAGCTCTCGGGGTGCGCGCAACCGCCGCGCGACGCGAGGGGGAGCACTATAACCTAGAGCTCGACGACGGTAGGACGCTCACCGGCGATCGGCTGCTCGTCGCCACGGGCCGCCGCGCGCGAGTAGAGGGGCTTGGCCTCGAGACTGTCGGGATCGAAGCCGGCGACCGCGGGATTGCGGTCGACGCGCGCCTGCGCGCGGGCGATCGCCTGTGGGCCATCGGCGACGTCAACGGCATCTGGCAGCTCACTCACGTCGGCAAATACCAGGGCCGGATCGTCGCGGCGAACATCCTCGGCGAGCCGCGCGAGGCTAACTATGAGGCCGTGCCGCGAGTGACCTTCACCGATCCGCAGGCGGCCTCGGTTGGCGCAGCCGAGGCCATCTTCTGCTCGACGGCTCGCGCGTCGGAACTGGCGAAGACCAAGACCTACGCGCGTGCCCATGCAGACTCGAACGGTTTTATGACACTGCTGAGCGACGGCGAGCGGCTGACTGGCGCCTACGCACTCGGTCCCGAGGCCGGCGAGTGGCTGCAGCAAGCCACGCTTGCGATCCGCGCCCGCGTGCCGCTCGAGGTGCTACGCGACACCATCCAGCCGTTCCCTACGTTCTCCGAGATTTATCTGACGGCGCTCGAGGCGCTCCATGGCCAGATTATGAGGAGACGGAGCGAGTCCTGACGGCGCGGGTTGCGCTTTAGCCTGGGCATTGCCCGCGGCCCAGGCGACGAACAGGATGAAGGCGATGATCAGCAAAGCCGCCGGGGGAGCGCTGCCCCCGTCGCTAGCGCTGCCCCCGTCGCTGTCGCGGGTCACCCACGCCGTCGTCCAGCGGCGCGGCACATCCGGCTGGTAAAGATCGACGCGATGAACACGTCTCATGACCGAACTCCTGGCGTGGTTCCGTAGCATCGCGGGCCCGCGCCTCATACCGCGACCTCGAAGATCAGTTCCAGCTCGACCGGAACGCCGAGAGGTAGGCTGGCTACGCCGTAGACCAGGCGGCAGGGATTTTTGTCCTTGCCAAAGATCTTCTGCAGAAGCTCGGACGCACCATCGGCGACTTTCGTCTGAGTGCGCACATCGCCCGCCGTGACCACCGATACCCCGAGGCGGACGACTCGGGTCACTCTGTCGAGAGTTCCCAGATGCGCCCGCGCAACGGCCAGGGCGTTCCGCGCCGCGAGATGCGCCGCCTCGCTGCCCGCTTCGGCATCGAGCTCGGCGCCGACACGCCCGATGAATTTCGCGTCGCGGTTTTCCGTGGGTAGCATGCCCGTGAGGAATAGAAGGTTCCCGGTTTGCACCGCCTCGACGTAGATGCCGAACGGCCGCGGAGGCGCGGGGAGCTCGATCCCAAGATCCCTGAGGCGCTGCTCGGCGCCGGATTGCCGAGGGATGTCCCGAGCTACCATTTGCCGGCGTGCGCACCGCCGTCGACGTGCAGCACCTCCCCGGTTACCTGACTCGCGTCCGTCAAATAAAGCACGGCACCGACGATGTCCGACACTTCTGAGACGCGACCCATTGGCTGCAGCGTCCTGAGAAAATCCATCGGGTCGTCCCGATGCATGGGCGTATCCACGATGCCCGGTGCGACGGCATTCACGCGGATGCCCTGCTTTGCGTACTCGATGGCGAGACTCCGGGTGACGGCCTCGAGGCCGCCTTTCGTGATCACCGGAAGCGCGGCGTTCACGCCGGCGATGGGGCGATCCACCAGCGAAGTCGTGATGTTGATGATGCTCCCTCCGGTTTGCTTCTCCAGCATCTGTTTGATCGCGAGCTGCGTGACGAAGAGAAAACCCTCGATATTGACTGACATGAGGGCGCGCAGATCGTCGAGGGTATAGTCCGTGAACGGTTTCGAGAAATAGATGCCCGCGTTATTCACGAGCACATCGATCCCGCCGAATCGCGATAACGCTGCATCGACGATCCTCGCTGCCGTGCGTGGATCGCCCGCGTGGCCATCGACCAGCGCGAGCGCCACGGACTCCGCGAACGATCCGCTCTTGCTGATGTTGCGCGAGTTGGCGACCACGCCATAGCCGCGAGCCAAGAACGCCTCGACCAGACCCGCGCCGATTCCCTGCGAGGCTCCGGTTACGATTGCTGTCTTCTGCCTATTCCCCATCTCTTTCCCCTCAGAATTACTGATCACTGCTCGAATCAGACCAGAGACAGGGCGGAGAAAGAATTGGACCATGGTACCGGTGCTGCGCGCACGTCGATACGCGCGGCGGGAGATTGGCTTGCGTTTGGCGATACGAATGTATCGACCGATACCATCGTGCAATCGATTCGTCTCCAGACATCGCGTGTGATCTGCGCTTAGAGATTGCTTGCCGGAGGAGGCGATCATGACGCGATTCGAGGAAATGGCAGACGGTGCGACAATGCACCCGGGCCGGATGGGCGAGAGATGGCAGGTGAGCGCGGCCTCCGCGTTCGAGCCGAAGGTGGGGCCCTCTGCACAGTGCCTGAGCCGCCCCGGTTGGGAGAGTTGCGTTCGCGCAGGCACTTTGGTGCTTTCCCTGCACGGTGATTGGTCGGTCCGCAGTGAAGGATCCCAGGTACGCACACCGGGGCGCCTCCTGGATGTGCCCGATGTTCGACTCATTGTTTTCGATTCGAGTCACTTGGGTCGATGGGACAGCTCCTTGCTCGTATTTCTGTCGTCCCTGCGCGAGGCTTCAGCGGCGCACCACGTCGACTTCGATGAGTCGGGTCTTCCGCCCGCAACTCGACGCTTGCTGGCACTGCTTCGAACCGAGCCGCAGAGCCCGGCCGCAAGGCGCGCACCTCTCGACGTGGTAGAGCGCGTCGGCGAATGGGCTCTCGCCAGATGGTGCGACGGGGCCGCGTTCGCCGCTCTCGCCGGCGAGGCCGTACTGCGCGCCGTTCCGGCCCTGCGGGGAAAGGTCCGTACCCGTGCGGGCGATCTGTTGAACTTGATTTACGCAACCAGCGCCGCCGCGCTGCCCATGGTGGCACTCGTCAATATCCTGGTCGGCGCGATCGTGGCGTTCGTCGGCGGAATCCAGTTGCGGCGGCTCGGCGCCGAGGTCTACGTGAGCAACTTGATTGGGGTCACCGAGGTTCGTGAGATGGCGCCCTTGATCACAGCGATCGTGATGTCCGGTCGTACCGGCAGCGCCTACGCCGCGGAAATCTCTGCCATGCAGGGAAGCGAGGAGATCGACGCGCTTCGTGCTCTCGGAATTCCGATTTTCGACTACCTGGTGTTTCCGCGGCTGGTGGCTCTCGGCGCCATGATGGCGCCGCTTTGCGTGTACGCCGGCGCCCTGGGCATCATCGGCGGTTTCGCGGTCGCCGTCTGCATGATGCACCTCTCGGTTGGGACCTTCACGGCGCATCTGCGGGACGCCGTCACCGGGACCGACATCGCCCTTGGGCTCGCGAAAAGCATCGCGTTCGGGAGCTGGATCGCGCTTTGCGGTTGTCGCATCGGCTTGGGCGCAGGGCGAAGCGCCACGGACGTCGGCCGCGCAGCGACCAGTGCTGCGGTGGCCGGTGTCGTCGGGGTCATTGCGCTCGATGCCTTGTTCGACGTGTGCGCCGAAGCGCTCGGAATCTAGCGGCATGACTCAAGCCCCAGGCAGTCCGATTCTCGAAGTCCACCGTCTGGCGTACGGCTACGACGGCGAGACGCTGCAGCACGACGTGTCTTTCGACGTCAAGCGCGGCTCCATATTCGCCATCATGGGGGCGAGCGGGAGCGGCAAAAGCACGCTGCTCAAGGTGTTGATAGGGCTGCAGCGCCCGAAGGCCGGGGAGATCGCATTTGACGGCGTCAAATACTGCTCGCTGGGCGAGCCCGAGCATGCGGAGATCGGACGTCATTTCGGCGTGCTGTTCCAGGGAGGCGCGCTATGGAGTTCCATGACGGCTGCTGAAAACGTTGCCCTGCCGCTGCAGATGTTTACCGAGCTTGATCCCGCGTCGATCGAGGCATTGGTTCAGTTCAAGCTAACCTTGGTAGGCCTCGACACCGGTCGCGATCGCATGCCCTCGGATCTGAGCGGAGGCATGCGGCAGCGCGTCGGTCTCGCCCGCGCGCTGGCCCTGGATCCGGAGATACTCTTCCTCGACGAGCCTTCGACCGGGCTTGATCCGATCTCCGCTCGGCACTTCGACGATCTGGTGAGAGGGCTCCGCGACGGCTTCGGGGTAACCGTGATCATGGTGAGTCACGAATTGCCGAGCCTATTCGGCATTTGCGATGACGGCGTGTTCTTGGATGCCGAGACGCGTACGGCAATAGCGCGCGGCGCGCCGCGCGTTCTCCGCGACCAATCCACGCAGCCCACCGTGCAAGCCTTCATGCATCGCGGATCGATGACCGACCTCTCGCAAAACCGGAGCTGCTCATGAGACGGTCCAAGCCTTTCGTTGTCGGCAGTTTCGTGCTGGGCGCGCTCGCGCTCGGGGTGATCGCCATCCTCGCGTTCGGGGGCATGAATCTGTTCGCACGCAAACTGCGAGTGGTCGTGGTATTCAGCGATTCGATTGCCGGTCTCGACGTCGGCGCACCGGTCACCTTCCGCGGCGCGCGAATCGGGCGCGTCGAGGGGATGCGGCTGCACATCGACGTTCATCGCCAGAGGAGCTGGCTCCCCGTGTATCTGGATCTCGACCTCGACCGCATCGCGTGGGCGGACGGGTCCGCCGGAGGCAAGCGCGCGGATCTTCAGGCTGCGGTGGATTCAGGATTGCGGGCGCAGCTCGTCTCGCAGGGCCTGGTGGGCGGAGATATGAGCGTGAATCTCGACTATCGACCCGGAACGTCGGCGGAATTAGAGGCGCGTGAAGAGGATGCGTTCGAGATTCCGACCGTCCCATCGGATCTGCAGGATTTGAAGGAACAGCTCCTCAAGCTGGATCTACCCGAGATCGGAAAGAAGACGCGAGAAGTTCTGAACAGCGTCCAGCACGTGACGGATGAGCTCGGCTCGACGATCGGGCCGCTTGCCGACGGTCTTCAGCTCACTTTAGGGACGGCCACGGATGCGGTGCACCGGCTGCAAGTGGACTCGTCCCGCACCTTGGGCGACATCGATCGCCTGGCGAACGAAAGCCGCCGCCAAATCGCGACCAACGGCGACGATCTTGACGAGCTCCTCAAGAGGGCGGGGGACGTGAGCGACAGGACCGACGCGCTGGTCGCGTCGCTGAACGACATGACCTCGCCCCGAGGCGATCTTCAAGCCTCTCTTCGCGATCTCGCTGCAAGTGCGGGGTCCTTGCGCGGACTTACGCACGACTTGGAGCGCAATCCACTGGGAACTTTGCTGCGGAGACGCGAATGAGGCACCTGCGTTTACTGGCATTGGCCGCACTGATCTCGACCACGGCGGGGTGCCTATCACATCGTGAGTATCGGCACATCTACTCTCTGGAGGGCGCAGTCGATGCGCCAACGCAGGCCGGCGCGGTCGCGGAGCGCCCGGTAATGCAGCTCCAGCGCGTCCTGATTCCCGATTATCTCGATACGAACGACATTCTGTTGCGGGTTGGCGCGCACGAAGTCCACGAAAGCGCTACGGGCCGGTTCGGCGAGCGCCTTTCCTTGGGGGTCACGCACGCCTTGCGCTCCGATCTGGCCGCGCGGCTGCCGCTTTACACTATCGCACTTGCTCGATCCGCCGACCGGCCTGCGCGCCAGATTCTGGTCAATGTGGACGCGTTCGACGTATGGCCGACCGGACGCTGCGTGCTGGTCGCTGACTGGACCATACTCGACGCGGATCGGAGGACGCTGTTATCCGCCGATCGCGGCAGCTTCACGATCGCCGCCGCCGGCGCGCATCCGGATGATGGCGCGGTAATCGCGGCGATGGCGGATGCCGTGCAGCAGCTCGCGGACCGTATCGCAGCGACTGCCGAAGCGCTGCCCCCTTGAGGAGTGGCCGCGGATACCTTGTCGGGATATCCTGCAGCCGATGACGCTCCTCGAGACCTTGGGAATCGATCTGCCGATCATTCAAGCCCCGATGGCGGGAGTGTCCACTCCCGCCATGGCCGCGGCGGTGGCCGAAGCCGGCGCGCTCGGGTCGATCGCCGTGGGCGCGGCCGACGCCGAAGGCGCGCGCAAAATGATTGCGGCGGTGCGCGAGCGTACAGCGCGCCCGTTCAATGTGAATGTCTTCTGCCATCAGCCGGCAAAAAGCGACCGCACCGTCGAGGCGGCGTGGCTCGAGCGGCTGCGTCCCCACTTCGCGCGGTTCGGCGCAAAACCTCCGTCGGCACTCAAGGAAATTTACAGGAGCTTCGTGGATGACGATGCAATGTTGGCTGCACTGCTCGTGGAGAAGCCGCGCATCGTGAGCTTTCATTTCGGCTTGCCTTCCGAGGAGCGGATTCGCGCTCTGCGCGCAGCGGGCATCGTGCTTCTGTGCACCGCGACTACTATCGCTGAAGGCCGCGCAGCCGCCAAGGGCGGCATGCACGCGGTGATCGCCCAGGGGTACGAGGCGGGTGGACATCGGGGTGTGTTCGATCCGGATGCGCAGGATGACTGTCTCACAACCCTGCCATTGACACGTCTTCTGGCTCGCGAACTCGACGTTCCGATCATCGCGGCCGGCGGCATCATGGACGGGGCCGCAATTGCCGCAGCTCTGCGCCTCGGCGCCAGCGCAGCGCAGCTCGGCACGGCTTTCATCCTTTGCGCCGAATCCGATGCGGATGCAGGCCATCGCGAAGCGCTCGCCGGCGATGCGGCGAATCACACCGTGATGACGCGTGCAATCTCGGGACGTCCTGCGCGGTGTCTGCGCAATGGGTTCACCGCGATCGGCGCAGAAGTCGCTCCAAGGGAGATTCCCGTCTACCCTATCGCCTACGACGCTGGGAAGGCACTCAACGCTGCGGCGAAGACGGCGCACGAGACGGGGTACGGTGCGCAGTGGGCTGGGCAGGGCGCACCCCTCGTCAGGGAACGGCCGGCGGCAGAGCTCGTCGCCCTGCTCGCGCAAGAGACCAAACAGCACCCTTGAGGTGCGATGCTCGGCGCGTGAGCCGGCGGGCGCGTGAGCCGATCCGCAACTCACGACCCCATCCCAAGGTATCGACCGACACCATCGTGCAATCGCTTCGCCTTCGTGCATCTGTTGTGATCGTCCCATCACAAACGGTAGAGATCGATGGAAATCGAGCAGACAGACAGCATCGCGCGGCAGCGGCACGGCGCGGGTGAGAAGCGAGTACCGAATCACGGTTTCCGGTCCTGCGACCGCAGGCTCGATGCGGAGCGTGAGCCGCCGCTCGGTGCCCACGTGGTCACTCCGCGTCGCGGCTATACGCATCACGGAATCTACGTCGGCGAAGGCAAGGTCGTACAGTACGGCGGCCTGTCATGGGGACTGCGGCGAGGCCCGGTCGAGGAGGTGCCCCTGTCGCAATTCTCTCAGGGACGCCCGGTGTGGATTCGTGCCGTGGGATCACACTGGTTCGACCAGCATGAAGTAGTCCGCCGAGCCCGCCTGCGACTCGGGGAAGACCTATACAGCGTGCTCACGAACAATTGCGAACACTTCTGCGAGTGGTGCGTGCGCGGCCAGCATCGCAGCTATCAAGTCGACGAACGGAGCGCGGGTTACAGGGGCCTCCTACTCAAATTGATCGAGTTGCTGGCTCGCCCCCGCCTGCGGCGGCGAGATTCCGCGGCGGCCGAATATCTCTGCATGGGGGAGCAATACCAACGTGCGATCGATTAATAACAGATTCGTCCCAGTGGCGACACTTTCATGCGATCTCGCCAAGTATCTATGGCGTGAGCGTCCGGAACATCGAGAGCGAACTCAAGCGTAAGCCGATTCGATACGGTGACGGCGCTTGATCAATGCCAGAGTTCTCCGGTATCAAAGCCCTCGCTGGCTGAGATCAGGCGGGATGCGAAGCTGACGTAACTCGCTCGTGCCCGGGGTTGCGAGCGCGACGGGGCTCGATACCGCGACGCTCCGGCGCCACAGACCGGGGCTGATGCCGACGGTGCGGCGAAAGCATCTATTGAGATGAGACTGATCGGCAAACCCGCAGGACAGAGCGATGTCGCTGAGCCGCTCTCGGCTCGATGTCATCATGAGCTTGGCACGCTCCACGCGCCTGGCGGCGACATAGCTCATCGGAGAGAAACCAAGAGACTGCTTGAATGCACGGGAGAAGTGGCTTTTGCTCATGGACACGAAATCCGCCATTTCGCCGATCGCGATTTTCGCCCCCAGGTTTGCCTCGATGTATGCGAGCGCCCGCTTGGTTCGCCACCCCGGGAGGCCGCCGCGTCGAGGCACATCGAGAGCGGTTCCCGATCCGCTGCCCGGCTCCTTCGACGCTCCACCGAGAAGGTTGGAAGCATCATTCAGGCAACGCCACGCCGTCGCGCGGTCGGTCTCGAAGTAGCTCATCGCGCGTCGAACCAGATCGCTCACCTGCGCGACGGAATGCCTGCCCTGTGCTTGCGACTTCATTTGCGACGCGTGCTGCTCGCTCATTGTCTCACTCCGCTGATTGCCCTCGGCTGCGGCAATTAGGCTCGAAGTGTCGGGTCGAATCCATTGCACCATGGTATCGATCGAATCGTGGCAGGAGACACCGCATCGATACCAAGGTGCCATGGACGCAGGCCCGGGGCGGCGTCGGATAATGATTTTCGAAACGCAGACACCATCTCGTCCAAGGAACTTCAATGATAACGGCAACAATATCCTCGGCGTCTCTTAGCTCAATGCGGCTTTCGTCCGACGGGTGCGGCAATGACTGATCGCGACGCAAACAGGAGGAGGTCGTGGTGCATCGTAATCGCCGACGATCACGGACCGGAATATGTGCCCGCAGTGGCGGGCACTGCTGCGCCGGCCCCGGTCCAGTACTGCGGCTTCGGCGAGCCGACGACTTTGCTGCAACGAGCGTTGCATCGCGCGAAGCAGATTGCCCCGATCGGGCAGATTCTGGTGACCGTCAGGGAGCAGGATCGCCAGCGTTGGGAGCCGGCTCTTTGGTTCATTCGCCCTGAACACCGCTTCGTCAGCGACAGTCGAATGACGGCCTCGCTCACGGCGGCGGCGGCGCTCGCGGCGGTCGCCGCGGATTCGATCGCGAACGTGGTGACGATCCTGCCGGCGCGCTGCTACGTCGCCAATGAATGGGTTCTCTGCGCCGCGCTCGAGCAGTTGCAAGCGGCGCTGCCGAGGATCCCGGAAGGCGTGGGAACGCTCGGCATGATCGATATCGAGGAGGGACCCGACGAGGACTACCTAGTGCCCTTCGAGACTCAAGCAGGCGCGGGTCTGGCGGTGCAGGCGCTGGCGCGGCGACCGGCAGGATGGGTTGCGCGGCACCTGCGGCAGCATGGTGCGATGGTAGCGTCGGGAATCCTGAGCGGTCCGGTGCGCGCGTTCGCGACGCACGCCTTCAGGCACCGGCCGGGACTCGGTAAAGCGCTCGCCAAGGTCCTGCGGGTATCGGCGAAGGGCGAATGCCTGGTCGCTCCGCCCAGGTTTTACGATCTCCCGCGCAGTCTCTTACGACCGCTTCTTTGGTGGCCTCCGACATTTCCCCAGAGCGCGGTTCGAGTCTATCGCTGCGGCTTTCGGGGACTCAAGACCGCCCGGGCCGTGATGAGAATCAGCGCATCATTTCCGGCCACGATCGATACGATGCCGCAGCGGGTGGCCGAACCGGGGTTCGCCTCAGGGCTCGGGCTGACGTCGCAGTACGTGGCAGCTGATTTCGATCGAAGGTTGCCTCCCGACTACAGGTCGATCACGACATCCCCTTGAGGCCGTGAGCAGCAGATGAGTAGATTGCCAATCGCGGGAGGATCCAGAGGAGCCGGCTCGTAGGTGATGCTCCCACCGATCAGCGCGACCTCACAGCTATGGCATACGCCGGTGCGGCAGGACCAACGAACTCGAACGTCGCATGCCTCGCTCAGGTCGAGCAGGCTCTGAAAGCGCGAATCCCAGTTGACGGAGAGTCCTGAACGCGCAAACGAGATGCGCGGGCCTTTTCCGGCCGGGCCTGCGGGAGGATGTGGAGCGGGCCGCTGTTCGCTGATCCCCGGCGTCGACGATTCCCCGGAACCGAAGATTTCGGAGTGGAGCCGAGTTCGTGGGACACTCAGGCTCAAAAGGCCCTGCGTAAGGTCGCGCAAAAATGCAACGGGGCCGCACAGGTAAAAATCTGCCTCCAAAGGTACGCCAAGGCGAGTCAGCGCCTCCACGCCCAGATGTCCGCGAGCGTCGAAATCGCCGCCAGGAGGCTCCGAGGCCGGTCCTTGGCTGTAGACGATGTAGCGGCAGCTTCGAGGAAGCTGCCGCAACAACTCATCGCACTCACCTGCGAAAGGATGCTCGTCGCGATTGCGAGCGCCGTACAGCCACCAGACCTCGCGCGTTGAACCGCTCGCGGCCAGCGCGTGCAGCATCGCCAGAACCGGTGTTATCCCGACACCGGCACTGAGTAGCACCGCCGGCCGCTCGCCCGACCTCAGCGTAAATGTGCCCCTCGGTGCGCTCACTTCCAGACAATCTCCGACACCGATACGGCTGCGCAGGTAGCTGCTCGCTGCGCCATGCTCCTCCTCCTTGATGCTGATGCGATAGTCATTGTGTGCGGGCGCACCGGACAGCGAGTAGCTGCGCAGCAGCGGTGCCGCCGGGCTCGGGTGTAGCCGCACGACGATGAACTGCCCCGGGAGCGGGGTCGCGAGTGGCTGCCCATCGAGTGAGGTGAGGGTCAGCGAGAATACCTTCAGACTCTCCTGATCGATGCGCGCAACGCGAAGTGTACGGAAACCCGGCCACGCCGCTGGGGAGGCAATCTCCGCGAAGAGCCCTGCATTGCCTGCACCCGAGCCGCTGCCCGAATCCAGCAATGCGCGAAACGACCCCTGCCAGCCGGGGCTCAGCGCAGGAATACGCAGCGCACGCTCGAGGTGTTCGCGCCGATGTCCCGGCAGGTATAGCAAGGCATTGATCTCAGCGACGCTCATCCGCTCGGGTCCGTCGACGACCTTGACGATCTCATCGTCCGCGCCTACCAGTCCTTCCTCGAGCACACGTAGGTAAAACCCCGGCCTACCGTGCGATACGAGCAGGGCCGCCATTCGCGGCTCATCCATGCGCATTCCGAGGCGGTAGCAGGTGACGCGCGGCTGACTGACTTCGAACAACGCATCCCCGATACGGTAGCGATCGCCGATGCAGACCTCGCGGTCGGATAAAGCATCGACCGTGAAATTTTCCCCGAACTGGCCAAACGCAAACTCAGGCCGGCCGAGCTCGCGCTCCCAGTGGCGGTAGGATTCCAGCTGATAGACCAGAGCCGCGCGGTGCTCGCCACCGTGACCTTGCAAATCCCCTTGCCCGTCGCCGTCGATATTGAGCCGCCGCACCATCCGCCGCCCGACCACCGGCTGTTTGAGGATTCCCGTTCGTACGATCCGCCCGTGCCAAGTATGGTCGCGCGGAAGGCCAACGTTCACGGCTACGAGGCGCGGCATGGTCGCGTTATTCAGGCGCCTCCCGGGCCGCGCGGCATCAGGCAGTAGCCCGCTGCGGCGCTGCCTCGACTTCGCTCAAGAGACCTGTCTTCATATCGAGCACAAAGCCACGCACGGGAACATTTTTCGCGATCCAAGGATGTGATCTGACCTGCTCGATCTGTTCGCGGGTGTTCTGCTCAGGGTCTTTGTAGGCGAAGAAGCGCATCGGAGCGGGCGACGATTCGCCGGTCTCGGCGGCGAGCTTCGCGTTCAGCTCGGCGTCAGTGAATGTCGTGAACCCGCAGCCGGTGTGGTTGAGCAGCATGATCTCCGTCGTTCCGAGGACATGGGTCGACACGACAAGCTCCCCGAGAACATCTTCCGTGACCGCCGGTCCACCGGTTCGGATGACGTCGATATCGGCGTGCGGGAGCCCCAAGATCTCCGGCAGGTCCGAGAGGCGAGGGTCCATGCAGGTTACAACCGCGATTTTCGGCGCCGGACGTTCCCCAAGCTTCTGGTCGTACCTCTTCGCATACTTCCGATTCGCCCTCAGCGCATCGTCGATAATACTCATCGTCAGTCTCCAGAGTGATTTGCGGTTGATCGAAAACAAGCCCGCGCATCCCGATTTGTTCGGGGCTAACGCTCACGTGAGACTAGACCACGAGCGTAGAGAGGCCTCCATTGGACCATGGTATCGGACGGATAACGGGCTTGCTTCAGTCCGTATGAGAAAAGGTCCTCTGCCCGGCAACCGCTTGACTGACGTCGCTCAAATAATCGGAGGTCGCCGGAGGACCCGCAAGGCAACTGTCGGGGCTCAAAACCGTGCGTATCTCAGCGCCACCCCGCAGACTTTGATCGACCGGTCCCAGTTGAGCGGCCTCCAACAACCGGAGCCTATCGTCGGCACTGATGGAACCCTCCAAAAAAATCGTGCGCTCGAAGAGCGCCATGCTTTCGGGATAGCCGGAATGATGCGACACGCTTACTTGAATCCGAGTCAGAGCGAGGCCCATCTGATCTGCATGGAGACGCAGAACCATCGCCGTACAGGAACCGAGCGCGGCGCCCATGAGTTCATAGGGATTGAGGCTTCCAGGGCAAAAAGGCCGACGCGAGTCGGCGATGACGAAAGACGTGCTGCCCACGCGGCCCAGCAACTGAAGAGGCTCCATGCCGGTTTCAGTGACAAGCACGCTTTGACCAGCAACCGCGCAGTCGAACGGACTCGAACGCATCTTAAGTTCCTCCGCAGTGGCAGCTGGAGTAGAGCAGCGATGCACGCCCAAATCAAATCGCGTAATCGTATCAGTCAATCCCGCGCTCGGGCCTGTGCGGCGAAACTGGGCCCGGAACCGAGGTTACCGGGGGAGCGTCGACACCCACGGCCAATCACACCAGATTGGAGAAGGATAATCCATTGTACGATGGTATCGGCCAACCTCGGGGCCGCGCTTCGGCGTATGTGTATGGGAATACGGTCTTTCCCAGCAGGCGATTCAGCCCGTCCGCAAAATGTTGCAGCGCGCGCAGATGCGCGACATGAGCGATATTAAACACCCCGCGGTCATCGCCGCGTCATACGATGCGAAGCGCTCGAGTCGATACGATGGTATCGACCAATACCTTGGTCGCTCGCGTCGCGGCGGTACAACTGCTTAACTTGAGGCGACGACAACGTGAGGTGGTATCTATGAGCTCTGCGCATACCGATCATTGGACCGGCCAATTCGCGGATTTGAACCGGTACTACCAGGAAGTCCGAGAATCAAGCGAGGCGTTGATTGCGCCGCTCTCGGACGCGGATGCCACGGTGCAGTCGATGCCGGACGCCAGCCCGGCGAAGTGGCATCTGGCTCATACGACGTGGTTCTTCGAGAGTTTCGTCCTGGTACCTCATCTGCCAGGCTATCGGGTTTTTGACGATCGTTTCAACTTCTTGTTCAACTCGTATTATGACACGGTCGGGGCACGCCATCCCCGGCCTCGACGAGGGTTGTTGACTCGTCCGACGCTCGAGACAATCCTTATCTACCGACAGCATGTCGACGCGGGCGTCGAGCAACTGCTGCGAGAGAACTGCAACGCAACTGTCACGCAGCTGGTCGAGTTGGGCTGCCATCACGAACAGCAACACCAGGAGCTGCTGCTCACGGACATTTTGCATTTATTTGCGCAAAATCCATTGAAACCCGCCTATGAATCGGCCGTACCGATTTTGGTCGAGCCGCAGAGCGCAGGCGCGCCCGATTATTTGCCTTTTGACGGCGGCCTGGTCGAGATCGGGCATGAGGGCCGCGGTTTTGCTTTCGACTGCGAAGGACCGCGCCATGGCGTATTCATCGAGCCCTATCGCCTTGCGGACCGGGTAGTCACCAATCGCGAGTGGATTGAATTCATCGCGGACGGAGGCTATCGGAATCCATTGCTGTGGCTCTCCGAGGGATGGTCGGCGGCCCGGGATCAGGGTTGGACGATGCCGCTCTATTGGGAGCAGCGTGATGATGCGTACTGGACCATGACGCTGCGTGGCGCCCAGCCACTCGATCTCGACGCGCCCGTCGCCCATGTGAGTTATTTCGAAGCCGACGCTTATGCCACCTGGTCGCAGAAGCGATTGCCTACGGAAATGGAGTGGGAAAGCGCGGCGCGCAGCGTCCTACCAACGGGGAATTTTTGCGGCTCCGGTCACATGCGCCCGCGGCCCGCGAGCGCCACCGCGGAGGGACTGCGTCAAATGTTCGGCGATGTGTGGGAATGGACCCGTAGCGCCTTTCTGCCTTATCCCCGCTTTCGGCCGGCCGCCGGTGCGGTGGGCGAGTACAACGGAAAATTCATGTCGGGGCAATTCGTCTTGCGGGGGGGCTCCTGTGTGACTCCGTCGGGCCATATCCGCCGGAGCTATCGAAATTTCTTTCCGCCGGCCACGCGTTGGCAATTCGCCGGGGTGCGATTAGCTGACGATGTTGAACCACGACCGAGCACGGCGAGACGGATTTTCGGGCGCGCTGAACGCTAGCAGACTGGTCCGCGAGCACTACCTTGCATCTGGTTTTTGCGGCGAAATCTTCAGCTTGTCCGCCATTCGCGCAAGCTCGGGCAGAGAATCAGCGCTCATTTTTCGAATTACCTGGGCGCGGTGCACTTTGACGGTAATCTCACTAATGCCGAGGTCGCCGGCGATTTCCTTGTTTTGCCGACCCATTACCACGTAGCTCATGACTTCGCGCTCGCGGGACGTGAGCGTCTCGAACCGCTCCGACAGCGTCCGAAGTTCCCTATCACTCTCGCGTCGCTCATGGTCACGGGCCAAGCCGAGCTGAATCGCGTCGAGTAGATCTTGATCTCTAAATGGCTTGGTTAGGAACTCAATTGCTCCTCCTTTCATCGCCTGGACCGACATCGGGATATCCCCATGCCCAGTGATGAAAATAACCGGCAACTGCATGTTCGCCGCGGAGAGCTCGCGCTGCAAATCGAGGCCGCTTCGCCCGGGCAATCTCACATCGAGCACGAGGCAGGTGGGCCCATCAGGGCGCGGGCAGCTGAGGAATTCGGGCACAGTCGCCAATGCCCTGGTCTTGAGACCCACCGATCGAAGCAAGCTTCCAAGGGATTCACGGATCGCCGGGTCATCATCGACGATGAAGACGGTACGGTCCGCCTCAGGGATCGGCGTTTGAGTCATTTCGGGCGCCTTTTTTTGCGTTCTCTGCCTAGCGCCCTGCAGGCTAACCGGCGACGCCGCCATTATATATACGGAGGTATAACCGCTCCAACTCTTTCCGCCATCCTGCCCGCCGCCAAGGTGCAATGCGTCAACGAGCCGCGAAGTGTTACGGTTGTGCGGAGGAGTTGGAGGCGGAGGCTCATGGTGTCGCAACACCTTATCTCGGTTATCGATGACGATGAGCCTTTCCGCGAGGCCATGAGTAGTCTCATGAGGTCGCTCGGATTCGAAGTCGAGGCTTTCTCGTCCGCCGAAGCCTTCCTGGGTTCCTCACATATGGGAACCACGTCATGCTTGATCGCAGACGTCCACATGCCTAACATGACGGGGATCGATCTGCACCAGCAATTGGTGGCCTCCGGCCGAGCGATTCCCGTGATTCTGATAACCGCCTATCCTGACGACAATGTTCGAGCTCGTGCTCTAGCTGCCGGCGTCATCTGTTATCTCAATAAAACGTTCGATGATGCGGCATTGCTTGGTTTCGTCCGTTCTGCTCTGGCGCAGGCTGATCAGGCAATTAAAGTGTGAGAAAGGAGCTGATGAGCCTGCCCCCCTCGTCAGACCCCGGAGCAGACAACAGCCTCGAAGCGCTTTGGGAGAGAGTTTCCCAGTCTGCGCAGGGGGAGGTCGTCCTTGATCAGTTGGTCGACGCGCTCATGCGGGCAACAATCGAATATGCTGGGGCCGAACGGGGTCTGTTAGTTCTGCCGCGCCGTGAGGAATACTGGATTGAGGCGGAAGCAAGGACCGGCGGCGGCATTGTTTCGGTCAATATCCCGAAATCCAGGGTGACGGCAGCGGACCTGCCTGAATCGGTACTCCTCCACGCCGTCCGGACGAAAGACAGCGTGGTTCTGCCTGATGCGGTGGACGCCCACCCGTTCTCCGCAGATGAATACCTACGTGCACGTAACCCGAGATCCATTCTCTGCCTGCCGCTGCTCAAGCAGAGCGGCCTCATCGGTATCATCTACCTCGAGAACCACCTGACCTCCAGCACGCTGGCGCCGGCCCGCATCGCTGTCATCAAACTGCTGGCAACGGAAGCCGCGATGGTGCTGGAAAACGTTCACCTCTACAGCGACATCCGGGATCGGGATACGAAAACGCGACGCATCATCGACAGCGCGCTGGACGCCGTCTTGAGCATCGATGAACGCGGGAGGGTTACAGAGTGGAACGCTCAAGCGGAGACGATGTTCGGCTGGAGGCGTGACGAAGCGGTCGGTCGGGCACTCTCCGAACTGTTCATCCCCGATCGATATCGCGATGCCCACGAAAAAGGCCTGCGGCACTTTCTAAACACCGGGGAGGGCCCGTTACTCAACCGGCGAATTGAGATCACCGCCCTGCACCGACATGGCACCGAGTTTCCGGTAGAGGTCTCCATAGCCCCATATCAGATTGATGGTAACTGGGAATTCAGCGGCTTTGTGAGAGATATCACGGAGAAGAAGCTCGCCGAAGCCGCCACTCGGCGGCATCGGGAGATCGAGTCGGAGTTGGCGCACGCGAACCGCGCCGCAACCATGGGACAACTCTCCGCGTCGATAGCACATGAGGTAAACCAGCCTATAGGCGCGGCGGTTACGAACGCGCATGCGGCGTTGCGCTGGCTGGGTGCGACGCCCCCGAATGTGGACGAGGTGCGTCAGGCGCTCACTCGCATTGTAACCAACGGCAATCGCGCTGCGGACGTCCTCAGCCGGATCCGCGCTTTCATCAAGAAAGCACCGCCGCGCAAGGACGGTTTGGACCTTAATGAGGCGGTCCTGGAAGTTATTGCCCTCACGCGTAGCGAAGCGAAGAAGAACAAGGTCGCTGTCCAAATGCATCTGGCCGAAGGTCTTCCGGCCGTTCAAGGCGACCGAGTGCAGCTGCAGCAAGTCGTGCTTAACTTGATTATAAACGCCATAGAAGCGATGTCCGCTTCAGACCCCGGCTCGCGACGGCTGCTGATCAGCAGCTCCCAGTCTCACTCAAACGACGTCTCCGTCGAGGTCCAGGATTCCGGCCCCGGCTTTCCCGAAGCGAGTGCCGAGAAAATATTTCAAGCCTTCTATACGACCAAGCCTGCGGGGTTGGGAATGGGTCTGTCGATCTGTCGCTCGATCGTCGAGGCGCACGGCGGGCAATTGCGGGCCTCAGTGGCAGATCCCACAGGCGCCATTTTCGCCTTCACCTTGCCCGTCCGTCCGAATGGTGCGTTCTGACCGAGCGCACGCTGCCCAACGGAGCGGGGAAATGCACGAAGGGATAACCTGGCTAAACCTAAGGGCCGATGGTTTCGCGCCGGACGGCTGCCCTAGTCTGTCGATGCGGAAACCACCGGGGCCGGCAGAGGTCGTCAAATGGCAAACAGCACCAAGGCAGCGCTGCCGAGCTACGCTCTCGCCGCCATTGTGGTGAACCGGGCACAGAGCGATGAAGCGTGTAACAGAATCGAAGCATTTCTTGCAAAAATACAACGCACCAGCGCGACCGGGAGTTTCTTCTGGCGTGCGGCGACCGCGGAAATCGCGGCGTCCGAGCAGGTCTATCGCATTTTCGAGCTTGACCCGGCGCTGCCCCTGACTCTCGAGCTAATGGCCAGTCGAGTCCACCCGGACGACCTCCCCATGTTTCATGCACTCTTCGAACAGGTGCGAAATGCGGACAGCGACGTCGACGTCGAGCTGCGATTGCGAATCTCCGATGGTTCCGTAAAGTATTTACGCCTGATGGCGAACGGAATCGGGGAGCAGGCGGGTGAAATGGAGTACATCGGCGCAGTGCACGACGTCACGGATCTCCGACTGTCGGAGGAAGCTCTGGGCCAGGCTCGTGCAGCCTTGACTCATATGGCTCGCCTTACAACCCTCGAGATACTGACTCCTTCAATTGCGCACGAAGTGACCCAGCCGCTGGCGGGCATCATGACCAACGCACATACGTGCCTGCGGGCGCTAGCCGCGAATCCTCCCAGCCTCGATGGTGCCCGCGCAGCAGCGCGGCGCGCGCTTAGAGATGTGGAGCGGGCGCACGAACTCATCACGCGCTTACGCATGCTTGTGGCCAAGAAAGAAGTGACGCCCGAGTCGCTGGATCTGAATGAAGCTATCCGAGAAGCGGTCGGTTTATTGTCTAGTGAACTGCAGAAACACCGGGTGGTTGTTCGAACCGAGTTCGCCGGTGACCTTCCGCGTGTCAGAGGCGATCGACTGCAACTCCAACAGGTCGTCATCAACCTCCTGGCCAATTCCTTGGAGGCGATGAGCTATGTCGAGGATCGTCCGCGGCTCTTGCTGATCAAGACCGACCGGCACGAGGGCGCACAAGTGTGCGCCACCGTCCGAGACGCCGGGCTGGGTTTCCGGCCGAGGGATGCGGAAAGACTGTTCATCAGCCGCAGCATCATCGAGCGCCATAGCGGCAGTCTTTGGGCGGCCTCGAATGTCGGTTCGGGAGCCACATTTTCATTTGCCCTTCCCGCGGAACCGAAGGCGTGATGGGCGCGGGCGCCATGTGGGCATGCTTGCGTTGGACGCGCCGGAATATGCAGCGTGCGATTGATCAGAAAAAAATGCTGGGAGAAATGTGATGCGCGGATTCTTATTCGGAGCGGTGGCCACTTCGTTCGCGGTAGCGGCAGGGATGGATGCGTCGGTCGCTCAAACGGCGGACTCCGGCGCTTCGAACCTGCAGGAGATAATCGTGACGGCGCAAAAGCGCCCCGAGAACGTCAATGCGGTGCCGATCGTCATGACGGTTCTCGAGAACCAGGACCTTATCCAATCGGGAATCGGCTCCACGCAGCAGATCGAGTGGCAGACGCCGGGCTTGGTTTTTGGCAATACGAATGGTTTTGCGCAGCCCTATATCCGGGGCATCGGTACGGATCTGCTCTCGCCGGGACAGGATTCACCGGTCGGATTTTATCTCGATGGGGTCTACCTGCCGCTCACTTCCAGTCTATTACAGCAATTCGGGGACATATCTCGTGTCGAAGTCCTGAAAGGACCTCAAGGCACTCTGTATGGACGCAACACCACGGGCGGCGCCGTCAACATCATCACACGCGACCCGGAACAGACATTTTCGGCGGACGCAACGTTGAGCGTCGGGAATCTCGGATACGCGAAGGGGTCGACCTACGTTACCGGAGGTCTGACCAATGACTTGAGCGCCAACTTCGCAGGCGTGTACACCATCCATAACGGATTTTTCAACGCGCTCAACAATGGAGACCACCTCGATAATCTCGACCAATTTGGGCTGCGTGGCAAAATCAAATACCAAATCAGCGACGGTTGGGACGTCTTGTTCGGAGGGGATTACGAGAACAAGAACGATTCCTCCGACACCGTGTACACCGCGTTGCTGGGAAGCGATGCGCTGCCGCCCGGAAGTCATGCCCCATACGGTTCGCGCGATCTCTACACGATTCTCGACCCGCCGCCGTTTCGCACGGCCACGGATTTCGGATCGAATCTCACCGTGCATGGCCATATGAGCTGGGCTGACTTCACCGCCATCACGGGGTTTCGCGAGGACTATTTTACGTCCTTATCGGACGGAAGCGAGACGTTAAAGCCATTGCTCGCCTATCAGTCGTTCAATGGCGAACAGCAATTCACGCAGGAGCTCCAATTGGCATCCTCCGTCTCGTCGCCGCTACAGTGGATCGGGGGCCTCTATTTCCTCAAGGGGAACGCTTTTGAGGGGCCCTTGAATGTCTGGGCGGGCGTTCCGATTTCGGATCCGTCGTATGTTGCTCTTCTCGACGGCAGAACGCGCATCAGCTCCTATGCGGTCTATGGCCAGGCAAGCTACGAGCTGGCTTACGGGTTCAAGCTGGTCGCCGGTTTCCGAACCAGCTATGAGCAGCGGAAATTGACCGGGCAAACAAGTTTCGGAAACGACTTACTCGATCCCGCGGTGCGTGACGAGATGCATCTGGGGCCGATCGATGCCGCGAAGAGCTGGACCACCACCAAGCCGAAGGCGACGCTTGAATGGGAAAATCCGGGGCAGCTGTTGTATGCCAGCTATTCGACGGCTTTCAAAGCCGGCTCTTATAATCTCGTCAGCCCCGGCTCTCCGGGTCCGTTGGACCCCGAAAACATCAAAGCCTATGAAGTGGGCGGCAAGCACGACTTGCCGTTCTTGAACCATGGACACCTGGATTGGGCCATTTTTTACTATAACTACAGCAACATACAAGTCAGCATCCAAGAGCCGGGGATCGGCGGTGAGGCGGCCTCCCAAAATGCCGCCTCGAGCATCAACAGGGGCGTCGATCTGGATATCGGCGCGCCCGTTGTCAGGAATTTGACGGCATCGATCGGGATGGAGTACCTGGATGCCCGGTACGAGAGCTTTCCGGACGCTCAGGTTCCCAACATCGTGGATGGCGAGTTGGGCACCGCTACGCCGATCGGCTACGAGAAGTCGGTGAATGCCTCGGGAAATCGCATGGAGCGCGCGCCACTTCTTACTTCCACCGCGCAGCTTAGGTGGTTACTTCCTATCGGCACCGCCAAAATCGAAACGACGGCTAGCTTCTATCACAACAGCGGCTTTTATTTCGATCCGGGCGATGAGATTCAGCAAAGGGCCTACAACCTGGTAAACCTCTATGTCAAGTACGCGCCGCAAGGAGATCGCTGGAGCTTGGCTGCGTGGATCAACAATGCATTCAATGCCACGGTGCTCGGGGGCGCGGCTGCATCGCCGTACGTCATGGGCGGGTTTTTGAATGATCCGCGGCTCTTCGGCTTGAGTGCTTCGGTCCACTTCTAGCTACTGGCAGCTGAACCTCCGCCTCAGAAGCCAGGCATCCTTCGACCCCGTTAGAGTGCACAGGCCGAGTGGACATGGACAATGACCAAAATACCGCACCGGGGGTGGATCTCGATAAGGTTGTGAGCGCGCTGCCCGCACTTCTGTGGACAACTCAGAACGACGGCCGATGCGACTTCGTCAACCGCTACTGGTGCGAATACACCGGTCTCGGACCTGGGGTCGCACTCGATCGCGGATGGCAGAAGGCAATCCATCCCAACGATGTGACTCCATGCTTGGAATCTTGGAGCGCCATTCGCCGGTCCGGCGTGGCCAACGAGATTGATGCAAGAGTGCGCCGCCGCGACGGCGAATATCGCTGGTTCGTTCTCCGGCCCTCCATAATGGAGGATACTGATCGTTGGTGCTGGCTCGGGTTGTATGCGGACGAGAGTGCCTCAATCGATGGCCGCCTGCGGCGTGTGTTCGACTCGCTGCCCATTCGGGCCGGGTTTCTGGACACGAATGGTCATTCGACCTTCAGCAATCTGCAGGCTCTCAGCGACTTCGACATGACTCAGGAAGAATTGTCGCGGCCCACAAGATCCGGGATCATCCACCTGGATGATCTGGAACAAGTCCATGGCCATCTCGCGGCTCTACTGACGACCGGCGATCCGAGGGAATACCAACTCCGCCTGCGTCATAAGGACGGCGCCTATCGGTGGACCCTCGCTCGGGATGCTCCGTGCCGTGACGCACAGGGCAACCTCGTTCGCTGGGTAGCCGTGCATGTCGATGTCGATGATCTCAGGCGGGCAGAGGATCTGCTCTCGGCTGAAGTGAAGTTGCTCGAGAGGGTGGCGCGAGGCGAATCTTTGAGTCAGGTGCTCCAAGCCTTCAGCCGTCAGATGGAAGGGCTCTTCAACGGTTGCTTCTGCGGTTCCCTCGTCGTTGGATCCGACAAGAAGCACTTCGAGCTTGGTGCGGGTCCGAGTCTGCCGCGCGAATTCAATGCGCTCCTCGAACGCAGAAATATCGACGGCGGTGGGAGCGATCCCTATTCGAGGGCGTTCATCGAGAAAACCCCGATAATCACTTGGGACTCGAATATTGACTCGAGATGGGAAGGATCGGATTGGCAGACGATGATGAGGATCTATGGCTACACATCCTGCTGGTCGATACCCATCATCTCAGGTTCGGGCGAGGTTTCCGGGATCATCGCGATGTACCGACGCGAGCCGGCGAATCCAACGGCGCAAGAGCGGGATCTCATTGACCGGCTCTGCAAAATTGCGGGTATCATGATTGATCGTGCGCGAGCCGATGAGGCGCTGAATCAGGCTCGGTTGGAATTGACACACGTGGCACGGACCGCGACGTTGAGTGCCATGACGGCCTCGATTACGCACGAGGTGAGCCAGCCTGTCTCAGGCATTTTAACCAACGCCAGTACCTGCGCGCGGATGTTGGCGGCCGATCCGCCCAACGTGTTGGGAGCCGCCGAGACAATTCGCCGCACCATCCGAGACGCCAATCGCGCTTCCGAGGTGATCAAGCGCCTACGAGCGATGTTCGCAAAGAAGGCGCCGATCATGGAGTTGGTGGATTTGAACGAGGCGGCAAAGGAAGTGATTGCCGTCTCTTCGGGCGAGCTGCGACGGTTTCGGTCGGTCCTGGAGACGAACTTCGCTGAGCACCTGTCGCCCGTCAGCGGCGATCGGGTGCAACTGCAGCAGGTCATCCTGAACCTGCTGCTGAATGCGGCCGAGGCAATGGCCGGCATCGAGGATCGGCCGAGAATCCTCCGAGTTCGGACCGAGATGCACGGGAGCGACAACGTCAAGCTCTCGGTGCAGGACGCGGGCGTGGGCTTGGATCCGCGCGCCATGGAGAAGCTGTTCGAGGCGTTCTATACGACCAAAGCCCATGGTTTGGGTATTGGTCTAGCGATCAGCCGCTCGATCATCGAAAGTCACAAGGGGCACCTGTGGGCGATGCCGAACGAGGGTCCGGGCGCGACCTTCGGTTTTTCCATCCCTCGCGCCACCGACGCCGCTCGAGTCGAGCAAGCTTGAGCCAGCGATGATGCAGAATCGCCCGTTTTATGGATGGAAGCTGCTCACCGCTTTAACAGCCAGCGTCTCTTTCCGCCGCCTCGTTGACAGCGGCCCTGGCGTCGATCCTGTTCGTGAAGAATCACCCGGAGGAGGTCGGGCAGGTCGCGGATGGAGACGGCCAAACGGTGAGCGAGATCATCAACGATGCCGCTTCGCGGCGCCCGCGCGTATATCGCACTCGAGATCGTTGGACTCTCAAAGAGGCGGCGCACACCCCAACATTTTGGCTGCTCACTCTGGCCGCCGTCGGCGAATCTGTCCCGGGTACTTCCACGATCGCCCATGCGGTTACGACGCGCGCTCCTCTGACTTGTTGGCATGCGACGGTCGGTAACTACTTCGGGCCCTCCTCATTCCCATCGATCCTTTGTGCACAGTTGCGTAGCTATACGCCGGCCTTTGTTTCGCTCGCCGCGTTCGCGGTCTTGACGGCGATTCTCTTGCTTTTCACCCGTCCACCGACGCGCCGCTCGCTACTCGCGAACTCCGCATACCTGGCCTCGACCAACCGTTGAATTACAGCGAAAATCATCGCTGCCGATACGCCGAATAGAAGCATCCCATTTGCGGTTTCCAGGGGGCCCAGCAATCTCCAGGTCGCGCTCATGATGATGTCACCATACCCCAGGGACGCGTAGTTGACCGCCGAGTGGTAGTAGGCCGTGCCGAAGTCGCCACGAAGGCATACAATATGACCCGCATCACGACTCCCATGTCCTTCCGGAAACCGATGCCGAGATGGCCGAGTCGCTTTTCGCGGCGGACAAAGCTGATCGTGGCACTCAAGGGTAACGCGTGAACGAGGATCGTGCAGGTCACAACGGCCGAGCCGACCGCAATCGGGATGAGGAGGACCACGGCGAGCTATTCACCGCCGGCAACGGCAGCCCCACCAGCCGGCCGGCGCGCCATCCAGCAGATGGGGATGAGCAGCAACACCGTCCAGCCGAATAGATAAAAGAGGTCAAGGGACGACAGCAGGTAGGCCTGATTGACCACTCCCCTTATCACGGCCGCGTCCGCCGAGCGAGCGCTGAGTCCGAGGCTCATGATGTTGCGGACGGCCTGACGGAATGCGGGGCTGAAAGCGGTCAACGACTCAACCAGACGCGTTTGATGGAGGGACTCACGCCGGTCCCAGAAGGTGGTGGTCAGAGAGGTTGCGAAACCGCTCGCGGTAATGCGCAAGAAGTTGTTGAGCCCGGACGCGGCGGGGAGCTTCTCCGCAGGCAAGCGATCAAACGTAATGGTCAGCAGGGCTATGAAGAACGTGCCCATGGCGAAGCCTTGCACCAGCGTTGGTACGGCGAACACCCAAAAGCTCGAATCCGGCGGGTACGCAGCCCGCATGAAATATGAGATTGCGAAGATCACGAAAGAGACCGTTGCGAACAACCTGGGGTCGAAGCGCCCGATGTACTTGCCGACGAACGGTGCAACCAACAGCGCCGTAATTCCGCTCGGCGCCGTAACGATTCCAGCCCACGTCGCCGTGTAGTTGAGGTTGCTCTGCAACCACAGCGGCATCAGCACGACGTTGCCGAAGAATAGACCGTAAGCGAGACACAGTGCCACGGTACCGAGCGTGAAGCTCCCGTATTTGAAGAGAGAAAGGTCGACGATGGGGTCTTTCTCGGATAGTTCCCAGATGATCCAGGCCGCGAGGCTCACAACGGTCACGATGGAAAGTCCGACAATGACGTTGGAATTGAACCAGTCCGCGTCCTTCCCCTGGTCGAGCACGACCTGCAGGGAGCCGACCCACACCACGAGCAGAGCCAGCCCGACACCGTCGATCTTGAGCTTGTGCGTTGCGCTCTCGCGGCTTGGCAGCGAGCGCCAGCACACCAGAACACAGAAAATGCCTACAGGTAGGTTGATGAGGAAGATCCAGCCCCAGGCGTAGTTGTCGGAGATGTAGCCGCCGAGGATCGGTCCGCAGATCGGTGCCACGAGCGTGGTCATGGACCAGATCGCGAGGGCCGTTCCCTTCCGGTTCTCGGGGAACAGACTCAGCAGCAATGCTTGCGACCCCGGGATGATGGGTCCCGAGACGCCACCCTGAAATACACGAAAGATGATCAGCTCCGTCATGCTTGTAGAAATGCCGCAGAGAAATGACATGACGGTAAACAACGCAACCGACGTCACAAAGGTGGGTACGACTCCGAACCGGCGCATCAACCATCCCGTGAGCGGCACCGACACGCCGTTGGCCACGGCGAAGGAGGTGATGATCCAGGTTCCCTGATCGGACGAAACGCCCAGGTAGCCGGCAATGGTGGGTATCGACACGTTCGCAATAGTCGTGTCCAAGACTTGCATGAACGTCGCCAGCGCCAGCGCGAGAAGCGTGATGCTCCGAGGGATGCCTCCGGAGGAAGCGGCTTGCGGCAGGGCAGTGTCCATCGCTAGCGACCGATATTAGCGGCGAGTTTCGAGCCGCCCTTCGGCAGTTCCAGGTTATCTCTTATGATCTGGGCGATGCGCGCTTCTTCCTGTGGGTCGTTGGCGAGACTAGGCTGCGACGGAATCGGGATCTGCCGTACCTGCTCGGAAACGAGTGGGCCCGAGGTGTCCCGGACATCGACATCGGCTGTAACAGACAGCCCGATGCGTAACGGATGCGCGCGCAGTTCGCTCGGATCGAGCTCGATGCGCACCGGCAAGCGCTGGACGATCTTGATCCAATTGCCGGAGGCATTTTGAGCCGGCAAGAGTGCGAAAGCGGTGCCGCTGCCCGCCGACAAGCCGACGAGTTTGCCGCGATAGACTATCTTGCCGCCGTACACGTCAGCGCGCAGCTTGACCGGCTGGCCGACTCGCATGTCGCGCAGTTGAACTTCCTTGAAGTTGGCGTCCACCCAGACCGCATCCAATGGAACGACGCCCATCAGTGGCGTGCCCGCGGCAACCCGCTGACCCACTTGAACCGATCGTTGCGCAACGACCCCCGAGACGGGCGCGATGACGCGCGTGCGCCGCAACGCAAGTGAGGCGTCGCGGACAGCCGCTACCGCGGCGAGTACTTGAGGATGAGTGGAGATTGTCGTCCTATCGATTTGCGCCGTCGTCTCGTTCAGTTGCTGTTGCGCCACAGTGAGCGCAGCGCGCACCTCGTTGATCCTGTCCTGCGTGTGCTGGAGCTCCTCGCTCGAGATGGCACCGTCTTTGAGCAGACCCGTGCGGCGCTCGTGATCCTGCTCGGCTTGCCGCAGATCGACCTCTCGATCGCGAATTTCCGCACGGAATTGATCAGCTTGTGCAAAAAGTGCGCGGACTGCCCTTACGGCGCGGGCCAGGTTCGCCTCGGCGTTGCTCACCGCGACCTCGGCGTCCGCCGGGTCCAGCTCCAGGAGCGGTTGATCTCGAGCGACAGATTGCGTGTCATCGACGTGCAGTCGAATGACTGTCCCCGGGACCTCGGTCGTGATGGCGACGACGTCGCCGTTCACGTAGCAATCATCGGTGCTTTCGAAGTAGCGCGCATACCAGTACCAATAGCTCGCATAACCCACGGCAGAGATGGCAACTACGCCGGCGAGTATCCTTAAGTTCCGGCCCCGCTTACGGGCGGCCGGGGGGGCACCCGGCGGCGGCGGCGATGACGGCGGCGCGGTCGGCGCATCGGGGTGATTGGCTGAGTCATTCATAGGGGAGTTCTCCGAAGTCGATCAGGGGGAGGTGGCCGCAACGGCCACGGCGGAATCAAGATGGAAGTCTCCGCCGACATCGATTAGCAGCGTGACCCGAGCGATATCTCGGGCTGAGAGAAGGTCGACGCGCTGGCGTCGCGCCGAGAGCACCTCGGTCTCGGTCGTCAAGACCGATAGGTACGTTGTGAGCCCCGCCTGGTAGCGCTCGGTCGCGAGACGAAACGCATCCTCGGCTGCATCCAGCGATTTTTGTTGTTGCTCTAGACCGGAATGCAGTGCCACGAGGTCACTGATCTCATCGGCGGTCTGCTGTACCGCTTCCAGGACCGTTTGGTTGTAGGTTGAAACGGCGAGGTCCACCTCCGCGGCGCTGCCGCGGTAAAGTGCTCTGAGCTTGCCGGCGTCGAAGACCGGCACGTGGAGCGCCGAGCCGAGACCATAAGTGCGGGAGCTGCCACGAAACAGCTCGTCGAGCCCGATGGCCTGGGTGCCGGCAAAAGCGATCAGATTGATATCCGGGTAGAACGCGGCTTTGGCCGCGGCCAGGCCAGCACGCGCGCCGGCGATGCGTGAATGTGCCGCGAGCACGTCAGGACGCCGCGCCAGCAAATCGAACGGTAGGGAGGCGGGTAACACAAGTACCGCGTCGGCGCTTAATTTCGGCCGCTTGATCTTGTCGTGAGCCGTTGCTCCGCGTCCGGACAACGCGGCGAGCAAGTGTACGGCGCGGTCCCGCTCGCCCTGAATCTGCGTCAGATCGACGCGGACATCCGCCACGGCGCCCTCTGCTTGGCGCAACTCGACCGTTGTATCGAGTCCTGCCTTGACCCGCCGTTGGGTGATGGCAAGTATCTGCAGCCGTTGTTGTTCAGTAGTCTCTGCAACATCAGCCAATGCATAGGCTCGATCGAGCTCGAGGTATGAGCGCACTAGGGCACCGGCGATCGCAAGCCTCGCACCGGCTGAGTCGAGTACGGCGGCGTCGGTCCGGTTATTGGCCTGCCTCACGAGCGCGGCCTGACGTCCCCAAAAATCCAGGTCCCACGAGAGATTGAACCCCTGGTTGCCGTCCCATCGCGGAGTGCCGCCGTAGGGTGACGGAATCGGAGCGTGGGCGCTGAACCGTTCGCGGGCCTCGGCCGCATCGTAGGTGATCAGGGGCTGCGAATCGGCGTGAACAGCGGCAGCTTCGGCCTGGGCCGCGCGCACCCGCGCTAGGGACTGCGCGAGCGTCGGGTTGTCGGCCAGCGCGCCGCGCACCAGACGATCAAGCTGCGGATCTTGGTACGCGGTCCACCATTCGGCGCCGGCCACCGGGGCGGGCGCGCCCGACAACCCGAGATCCGTTGGGTTCTCGAGCGCGCGCTCCCGCGGGGGTAGCGAGTGGGAGGAGATGCATCCACCAAGGATCAAACTCATCATGAGCGGCATTGTGCGGACGAGCGCCCTGCTCGCCGGGCTTTTGGAAACCGACTGGACCCTGTTCACGGAAACCTCGCTGCATCCATCCGACATGTGTCCCCACCGAGCTCGAACCATCGACGTTTACTTATCAAATCACGGCGCAATAAGACCAGACGCGGGAGACTCGAGTCCATTGCACGTTGGTATTGCCACGTTGGTATTGGTCGCCAGCGGAATGGGCGGCGCCAACTCGTATGGAGGACGTCAAGACGACGGTCGAGAGGATTTCGTCAACCGAATTGCGAGGAGCTACGGTTCCCTCCAAGTCGGGACCGTTGTTTCGCGGGTTTACGCGCGTCTTTCGCTTTGCGCTGTCTCGCGTAGCGCGCGATCGAGGGCGGAACGCAGATCACGCTCGCTGAACGGCTTAAACAAGCACTCAACCGCGCCCCGAGCGAGAAGATCCGCGCGAAGGTCGCGATCGCAGTGGGCCGTAATAAAGATAATCGGAAGGTCCAGTTCACGGCGGACCAATTCGCTCTGCAGCTCCGGTCCCGACATCCCCGGCATCGACACGTCCAATATCAGGCACTGAGTGCCGGTCAGCGCATCGGAGGCCAGAAAATCTTCCGCCGAAGCAAACGGCAGGGCAGCGAATCCGAGCGCCCGCAAAAGATCGGGCAGCGACTCGCGTGACGACACATCGTCATCGACCACCGATATCAAAACAGGTTTCTGCATGTCGCGTATTTCAAGCTCGCGGTCTCCGACGGGCGAAGAAACAATGGCCCGAAAAATGGCCCTCTCCTCGAAAGAGATTCAATGTTACGCATGTGCCGCGCCATTGAACCCCCGGAGTTCCACGTACGGTTACGAGGACTTCCACTACTTTCAACGCCTCTCGATCCGGGTAGAGGGGCAAGTATGCGCGCCCCCCCGGCTTTCTTCGGTAGATCAAAAAAAGCGCAAATCTATTGCTCAAAAATGGCGATTTACTCACCCACCGGCGGAATATCGGCGTCAGAGTTTGTCTTATCTCGGGGCGACCGAATGATGGGAAGCCGACGTCCGGCATCTATTCCGACTTAGGCTTCCCGAGCGGTGCTAATTCCAAGTCGCCCAGCCATATTGACCAGATCCACGAAGGTGGTTGCCTGCATCTTTTCCATGACCCTGCCACGATGTGCCTTGACGGTGATCTCGCTGATATCCAGCTCGAAGCCGACCTGCTTGTTCATAAGCCCCTTCACGACGAGATTCATCACCTCACGCTCGCGTTTAGTCAGCGACGCCAACCGCTCTTCTAATTGGCGCTGGGCGCCTTCTCGCTTCATATTGGCTTGACTGCGAAGCACGGCGTTACGAATCGCCTCGATCATGATCTCGTCGTCGAGCGGCTTGGTCAAAAATTCAGCTGCACCGGCTTTCATGGCTCGGACCGACGTCGGAATGTCGCCGTAGCCCGTTATGAATATTATCGGTGTCGAGAACTTCTCGTTACTTATGCGCTGCTGAATATCAAGACCGCTGAGATCCGGGAGATTAACGTCCAGGATCAAGCAGCTCGGGACGACGCTTGGCAATTGCTCCAGGAACTCCTGAGCCGATTCGAACAGCGCAGGTTGCCATCCCTCGTTTTGAATCAAGAGTTCTGGGGATTCGCGAACAGAGACATCATCGTCAACAACGACGACCATAGGTGTAGTCGGCGGCATTGCAAGCGACCTCCGGAGCAAATTGTTGGTATCTGGATCAATGGTATCTATTAAACGCACGGCGCATCTCCCCAGGCAAGGGCTTACTTCAAGTTGAGTGCTCTTTGCAACGCCTCGAGCAAGGCGGCCTCGCCAAACGGTTTGATCAGGCAGGCGATGACGCCCTCCCGTATGTCCGGCTGCGAGGCGAAGTCCACATGAGCCGTTATGAAAATGGTCGGAATGTCACGACCTTGCCTCAACAATTCGCGCCGCAGCTCGGGCCCCGACATTCCTGGCATGGCAATATCCAGAATCAGACATTGTGCCTTGTCGACGAAGGCGGATTTGAGGAAATCGCTCGGTGACGCAAATACCTGGGGATCTAATCCGAACTCCCTGAGAAGATCAGGCAACGACTCGCGCACGGACTCATCGTCATCGACTACGCATACCAGAATTGCGGCGTTGTTCATATGTCAGCGATTAATCGGACAATCCACCGCGCTACGCTGCGCCGTGCCAGGGCGCGGATCTATAATACTAAAGTGTTGGTTACGGGCTAACTGCAGTGCCGGCAGCCCGCACTTCCAGTCCTACAAGATGCCGGCGTGTCCTCCGACCCCAATTAGCGGTCGGCCATGACGGCGAGCCATTCATGGGCCGCTACAATCTCCACCGGGCTTAGCCCTCCTCGCATCCTCTGATCTCATCTTTAGGGAGACTACTGTTATGGACACTTCGATCAACACCGGCCGCCTTGCGAAAACCGCCCAGAACTTCGCCGACACTGCAGCGGGCACCATTCAAGGGGGCCTCGGAGAGGCTAAACGCACGGTCTCCGGCGCGGCTGATCAATTATCCGACCGAGTGGCTGAGATCCGTGACGACTCTAAGCCGTTGATCAATAAAGTTGCGGGATTGGCGCAATCCCTTTCGGAGAACATAGGTGAGGGTATCGGAAATATGCGCGATGCGGCCGGTTCGGCATCCGATTCGGTACTGTCCTATACCAGGGAGAATCCGCTCAAGGCGATGCTCATCGCCATGGCGGCAGGGGCGCTCCTTATCACCACAGTCCGTGCCATCGCGAGATCGCGGGATTGACCGCGCTCTTTTCAAAGTCTCGCAGACCTTGAACAGGCTCGTTGGCGGAGCTAGAAAACCGCCTCTGCGATTCGCAGGATTGTGAAATCATGTCTCGTCATTTAGATGCGTCGTCCAATAGCCGATCGTCCAGCCATTGGCGCTTTATCACTTTCTTGTTGACTGCAAGCCTGTCAGCGTGTGGTGGCGGGGGCTCCGCTCCAACTCAAACGGCCGCGACTCCACCCACAACGCAGCCGTCCGCCACAGCACCCCAAATCACGGCCCAACCCGCGAGCGTGAGCGTGACGGTGGGTGAGACCGCGCACTTTGCCGTGACGGCGACGGGGACTTCTCCATTGACGTACCAATGGCAAACGAACGGCAAGGCGATCGCCGGCGCGACCGAGTCGAGCTACACCACTCCTGCGGCTACCCTCGGAAACAACGGCTCGAGCTTTGCCGTCGTTGTAAGTAACACGGCGGGTAGCGTGACCAGCACGGCGGCGAAGTTAACGGTCGCGGCCGCCGCGAGCGCGAAAGGAACCGACGTCGTCACTTATAAATACGATCCCATGCGCACCGGTCTCAATGCCACGGAGTCGGTGCTCACGCCGGCCAACGTGAAGTCGGCGACGTTCGGCAGGTTAAAAAATCTCTCGGTCGATGGGGCGGTCGATGCGCAGCCTCTGTATCTTTCGAATCTCACGGTGAACGGTGCCGCTCACAATGTGGTGTTCGTCGCAACCGAGCACGACTCGCCCTACGCATTCGATGTTGATTCCGGCGGCACTTTATGGCACGTATCCTTACTGGGCGCCGGCGAGACGACGAGCGATGATCACGGCTGCAACCAGGTGACGCCGGAGATCGGCATCACGTCGACGCCCGTGCTCGATCGCAATGCGGGGTCCCATGGCACCCTCTATGTCGTCGCCATGTCGAAGGACAGCTCGTCCGCCTACCATCAGCGGCTGCACGCGCTCGATATCACTACGGGTGCTGAAGTGTCCGGCGGCCCGACCACAATTGCCGCGACGTACGGATCAACGACATTCGTGCCCGGACAATACGAGGAGCGTGCCGCGCTGTTGCTGGCGAACGGAACCGTCTATACGAGCTGGACATCGCATTGCGACCAAGGCGAATACGGCGGCTGGATCATTGCTTTCGATCAGACGACCCTCGCAATGACGAGCGCTCTCAATGTCGCGAAAGGCGCAAGTGGGAGCGGCCCAGCGGGTCAAGGTCCCGCCATCTGGATGAGCGGCGGCGGCCCTGCCGCGGACACGGCTGGGAACGTATACGTGCTGACCGCCAACGGACGCTTTGAGACCTCACTGGTCGCCGGCTTTCCGAGCGGCGGAGACTACGGCAATTCCTTCCTGAAGATAGCCTCCGCGGCAGGATCTCTCTCGGTCGCCGACTACTTCACGATGTCGGGTGAGGTCGCCGAATCATCGGACGACCAAGATCTCGGCTCCGGTGGAATCATGCTCCTTCCGGACCTGACGGATGCAAGCGGCGTGGTGCGCCAGCTGGCGGTCGGCGCAGGCAAGGATAGCAATATCTACGTGGTGAATCGGGAAAACATGGGCCATTTCACCTCAGTCGGCAATGACATTTGGCAGGAACTCGATGCGGTTTTGCCGGGCGGCGTATATGCAACGCCGGCGTATTTCAACTCCAGCATTTTCTACGGCCCCCAGGGAGGTTCCTTGAAAGCCTTCTCCCTGACGGCCGCACGCCTTTCAAGTTCACCGACGTCGCAGACTTCCACCCTGTTCCCGTATCCCGGCACGCTGCCCGTGGTGTCCTCGAACGGCACCGCCAGTGCGATCGTGTGGGCATACGAGAACAGCGCGCCCGCGGTGCTTCACGCGTACTCGGCAGGCAATCTCGCGCAGGAGCTCTACAATAGTAATCAGGCGACCAACGGGCGTGACCAATTCGGATCCGGCAACAAGTTCATTGCGCCGGTCGTTGCCGACGGAAAAGTGTTCGTTGCAACGACGAACAGCGTTGCGATATTTGGTCTCTTGCCGTAAGCGCAGCGTCATTCGTGTGTTACTGCCATTTCATTCTCAGCCCGACCCAAATCGCTCGCGGCGGAGCCGGCGAAACCGCGTTCTCATTGGGCCAATTATTCGGATTCGGAATGAAACTGCCGTTCGGATTGAAGGAACTGCTGGTCAGGAAACCGGCGGTGGCGTACTGCTTATCGAACAGGTTGATGAGGCGCGCGAAGATCTCGGCGCGCTTCGTGACGTGGTAGGTGCTTTGCAGATTGACCACCGTGTATCCGGAGATCCAGCCGCTTCCTGAGACATATGCGCCCGCGGCATTGGTGCCGCCGGCCTGATTGGCGTTATTCTCATCTCCGTGAAGGTAGGAACCGGAGGCGGCGATCACGTTGCCCCCAATATTCCAGCGCGGGGTGAGATCGTAGTCGAGCACGAACCGACCCGTGTGCCTGGGGATCAAGGGGATTCGATCGCCCGGCTGAACGAGGGTATTGCCGTTGGCATCGGCGGTACTGTTCGATGCGGCGCTGACCGCGAAATTCGACTGGAACGTGGCATCGACGAAGCTGTACGTTAGATGCCAATTGAACCCACCTTCCTTGCCGCCGAGTGACAAGTCAAGACCCTGCCGGCGCGTATTGCCGACGTTGTCGAAGTAGCCGGCGTTGGCGGCGGTCGCGACGAACTGGATGTCGTTGCTATTGATGGTGTGGAACACATCAGCACTCCACACCAATCGCCGATCGGGAAGATTGCCGCGTGCTCCTACCTCGACCGTGCGAGCGACCACTTGCCGCAAGTCCGGATCGCTTGCGAAGTCATTCGGCAGCCCGCAGGGCGCTGCGGGATTGGCGCAGCCGAGCTCGATGACCGTGGGCGCCCGGCTTGCCTCGTTGTAGTCGGCATAGAAAGTCAAAGCATCGGTCGGCGTCACCGTAAATCCGAAAGCAGGATTCACTCGGCTGAACGTATGATCGCCCGTGAGTGGTGTCGGTTGATTGAATCCCGAGCCGAAATCCCCGATGTCCGTGTCGATGCTATAGCCGTCGAGCGTCTCGGTGCTTCTGTTATAGCGGACCGAGGCCGTGAAATGCAACAACTCGCTCGGCGACAGCGTATCGGTCAGATATGCCCCATAGATCTTATTGCTGCCCGTGAGGGAAATGACCGTTTCATCGTTGAAGGGGCTCGTCACATAGATGAGCGATCGAGCCGCAGATAGTCCTCCATACTGATACGCCTCGGAGAATACGTCGTCGGAATCACTGTAATCCGCGCCGAGAACAGCCTGATTGGTCCAGCCAAACAGAGTCTGCGAATCGGTGAGCTGAAGGGCGGCGCCCTTAGTGCGCTGGAGCAAAGTCGATGTGGCATCCTGGCCCGGCGAGCAGTAAGTCAAAGCCCCCAGGCTCTCGCCGGGCGCGCCGCAGTCGAAGGGAGGCCCGGTGTAATTCGAGAGGTAGCTGTCATTGACATTGCCGTTGATAACGCTCGTGGTCAAACGGCGATAGTAGACGTTCCCGGACAGGAGCATCTGGTCCGTCAGGAACTGCGTACCGGTGAGGTTCACGAAGTTGAGAAGATTCGCCGTGTAGTCCGGCGTGTAGCTCGCCTCACGCCGGTAAGCGAGCATGCTCGCCGGAACTGCGCCGTTGCCAAATAGACTCGTATCCGCGTAGGTATAGCTCAAGTCGATGTCGGTTTTGTCGTTTTGCCACCCGACCTTGCCGAATCCCTGATACACCCGGGACGGCGAGTTATCGCGCCAACCCGTCTCATCGAAGTAATCCCCGGTGAGAAAATAATCGAAGTTGCCGAACTCGCCGCCCGTCTCCCCTTCGAAAGAGCGTCGCCCGAACGATCCGCCGTAGGCCTCGAGCTCCGTTCCCGGATCATCATGTCCACTCTTGGTCTTGACCGAAAGCGCGCCTCCCAGCGTGTTGAGGCCGAACACAGGGTTGGAGCCGGACATGAGCGTCACGGTCGAGATCGCCGATTGCGGAATCAAATCCCAGTTCACGGTGTCGCCAAACGACTCGTTGACGCGTACGCCGTCGACGTAGACCGACAAGCCTTCCGGAGTGCCCAAGAGCGGAGAAGCCGTAAACCCGTGGTAGTTGATGTCGAGCTGAAACGGATTGGCCGCGCTTTCGCTCGCATTGACGCCGCTGAAGTTGTTGTTCAAGTAATCCGCAAGATCCAGGCTCTGCTGTCTTTGCATTTCCTTGCTATCGGCGGTCTGTACATTCGACGGTATTACATTCAGCGGCAGGCCGAGGCCTTCCAGCGGGGTATTGCCAATGACAGTGACCTGCGGAAGTTCCTGGGCGGTTGCGGGATTGCTGGGCAATTCTGTCGAAGCATCAACCGCCCATACGAAATTCCCCATCGCCGCGGACGCCAAGTAAATCAACACCCCCATCCGGAGATTCCGTCTCGAGCATGCCAAAGGTTTTCCCCTCAATGCACACGCAAGGGACAGCGTGTGGCGAGCGGCGTAAGGCCGCGAAAGATTTTTAGCTTTACGTCCACCGACCGTTCACGGTTGCCCCTACATCGAACCGAAGCCGAGTGTAGAGAGGCGCCGTGGAGATCGTCCAGGGAAATCCCAGCCATACAGGGATTCGTTGCGGATTCGGGAAGTATTCCCGTACTGGTCGGGAAAAATTCCCGATTAGCTGGCGATTATCTGTAGTGCCGAACGCCGAGATGGATCGCACATGCAAGCGGGCTCATCGCTGTCGCGATTCATGGCGCGCGCTGCGATGCCGGCAGCTTGATCGCCGTGCGCGTCACGCTGCCCAGGGAATTACCTTCGCTAGGATTGCCGATGACCACGTAAAACACGCGGGCGCTGTTTCGGGCCGGATTCGCGAGGACTTTGACGAAGACACTGGCGCCGCGTAGTCCCTTGAAAAACACATGAGTGGCTCGAGTTTGCGGTATGTAGTCGGAGCCGGCCTGTGCAGAGCCCGGTTCCGTCCACCACTCGAAGGTTGCGTTGTCCTCGAATCCGAAAGAGCGGTGAACGCGAATTTCCGCGAAATTCCAATGCGGGCGAATGAAGTAAGATCGGGCGCCAATCTCGATCGTATTGACGCTTTTGCTGTGTACTCTTGGGCGCTCTTCGTCGCGGCCGCGCATTGTTGGAGCCGGCGGCACGGGCGGCTGGATCGTCGGACTCGAGTCCTTCGCAGGTGTTGCCGGATCCGCCGTCTGGCTTTTGGCGGGTCCCGGCGATACGTTGGGCGCAGGTGTGGCGATCGACGGCGAGGTGTCGACGTCGGCAGGCATCGTCGAGGCGACAGCGCTGACGCGACTGCCACCCCGATCGAGCGGGACCTCGGATGACGGCCAATTGATCACCCCCCAAGTCACCAAAAGAATGAACAGCACGCCGAGTAGCGGGATAACGCGCCGCGCAGCGCCGATCCTTCCTCGTGACGAGCGTTCAACGGGCAAATCGTGATTGCGCACCCGCGGGCGGAGGAGAGATGACCTGGCATCGAGTTCGGTGATCCAGTCACCCACCGAAATCGACCGATCCTTCCTCTCCCACGATAGAGCCATGGACAATGCTCGCCACTGGCGGCTGGTCAACCCCGGGGGCCGTCGCGGCGTCAGGCCGAGATCCCGGGCCTCGTCGCAGCGCTTATTTTGAAAAGGATGCTCGCCTGCGAGTAGCTCGTAGGAAAGACACGCGAGGGCGTATAAATCATCACGCGGATCCGCGGGTTGCCCGTCCAACAGTTCGCAAGACGCGTAGGCCGGTGTGAGCGAAATAGAATCGGCCTTGATGCAGCGCTCCAAACTGGCGCGCTTGTCCGCGCGCATGCGCGACGTGCCGAAGTCCAATATACGAACTTCACCGGAATTCGGAATGAATATATTCTGCGGCTTCAAATCTCCATGGAGGACATTTCGCGCATGCGCATGCGCCAATCCGGCCGCTATATCTCGGATTATCGGCCAGGCGCGCCGCCTCTCCACCGGCAGCGGGTGAGATTGCTGCATCATTGCGCGTAGCGTCTTGCCTTCCAACAATTCCATCGTAAAAAACGCGACGTCGCCATCTCGATCGAGTTCGTACACTCTGACGACATTTTTGTGCGCCAACGTCTGCGCGCAATAGAATTCTCGTCGAAGATTCGTGAGAACCGCAGGACGCGAGTGGAGATCCTCGTGCAATATCTTGATCGCCACGTGCCGTTCGTTTTCGGGTAAGTCGCAGCGAAAGCGGTCGGCGGCCTTGTACACGGTACCCATGCCGCCGCGGCCCAAGCGACTCTCGAGCACGTAGCGATCCCGCAAAACGTGCCCAATTTCGATTGGCCGCATCGGCGGACGATTGAAAAGTCCAAGATCGGAGGCGGCGTCCGACGCCGCGGCCTCGACCGGTTCCGATGGCCGGGCGGAATTCACTGCCGTCTTGTGATCCGAAATACCGCCCGCCCCGGTGCGCTGCACAGCAGCCGCAGACTGCCCGACGCACTCCGGTAGGTCGACGGTCATATCGTCGTCGAACGCATCGAGTGCGTGCCGCGCCAGATTGGATTCGACGGGATTCAAATCCGCGTGCGTCGTCATCACTCCTTCTGGATGTAACAGCGCCTCATTCATTGCCGTCTGGTCCAGAAGGGCTCGTCGAGTATTCGAACTAGTCGACTAAACATTTAGCTTACATTCTAAGCGTATGCACGGCTTCTGGATGTAAGCGCTTCGTGCGCGCTCATGTTATGTCAAGCGCGCGGGATCATTGGCACCTCTGGAATTCGGGGGGCAGATAATATGTTGAACCGTAACGTTCGTCACAAGGTTGCGCGCCGCGGCAGGGCGGCAGCCGCTACGTACTTTAGCGCACAGACCGCGGCAGGCTTTGCGGATTCAATGGTTCACTTGGCGTTGCCGGAGAGGCGATGATCCGAGCGCGCGTGAAGGTCGGCGCGACTTGAGTTACCCAGAGCGCGCCAAAGAGGTTCGTTCATCAGATCCCCTCAAAGCGCTCACCGACTAGCTCTTCGCTCTTGCTCCACAGCGCCTGTGCGCGTTGCGGATCGAGCGCGTAGGGCTGCACACCCCCGCGCAGTCCGGGGACTTTCGTAATCGCGGCGACGCGGCAGTCCTCACAGTAGCGACCGCCCACTGCATCGGCATCGGCGCGACAGGCGGCCCACAGGGAAGTTGCGGCGCCTTGAGGGATGCTCTTCCAGCTAAAGGGTGCAGCGTCTTTGGGCTGGCTTGCGTTGATCTCCGCGATCAATTTTTCCCTCACTTCGGGCGTCATGTAGCGCCCCAGCTCGGTTTGAATCGCCCCGGGGTGCACTGCCGTCGCTCGAATGCCGACCCCCTTGTGGCGCCGGTCGAATTCGACCGCAAACAGCACGTTCGCGGTCTTGGAGCGGCCATAGGCGATGAATTCGGAATAGGGCGAGTGCTCGAAGTTGGGATCGTCAAGATCGACGTCAGAATATCGGTGCCCCGCAGAAGAGAGGTTCACCAGGCGCGAATCTCGTCGCAACAGCGATGCAACCCGGTTCACCAGAACGAAGTGTCCGAGGTGGTTGGTGCCGAACTGCGTCTCGAACCCATCAACCGTGGTGCCCTTGGGGCACGCCATGACACCGGCATTGGCGATGATCAGATCGAAAGGTTTACCCGCGGCAAGCAAACCGTCGGCGCAGCGGCGCACACTCTCGAGCGATGCCAGGTCAAGTTCGATCAGTTGAAGAGAACCTCCACTGGCCGCTTGCTCGCGCACAGGCCTGGTTGCGTCCTGCGCCTTGGACAGATCGCGAGCGGCTCCGACGACCTCCGCTCCGTGGGCCGCGAGGGCGCGCGCAGTCTCGACACCCAAGCCCGCGGAAACGCCCGTGACGAGTGCCCGCTTGCCGCTCAAGTCGATGCCCAGCAGAACTTCGTCCGCTGTCGATGTGGCTCCAAAAGAATCGCTCATGGTCAACTCCTGATCATTTTCCGCTCGCCCTGCCGCTTGACCGTGCAAAATGGGTGGAAGTGACTTGAACCGCCCACCCCGCCAACGCTCCGAGTAGGGCGCTCATGGGCACTACCGCGATGTGCCACACGAGTACATGCGGCGCCTCGAAATTGGCGCAGTGCAGCTCCAGCATCGTCACACCGCAGAGGCCGGCGAGAGCGCCGCCCATGAGGCCCGCCGCGACGGAATTTACCGCAAAGCCACGCCGAAGCAGCAACCAACTCAGAAGCGCGGCGGGGATGGCCACAAGCACGCCGGTGAGCAGGCACGCGATTCCCGCCGAGACGAAGTGATCGGTGCGGTAGTCACGGAACGCAAGGGCAAATAGGGCTAGCAACGAGGCACTGATCGTGGCCAGCAAGGCAATCCCACTAAAATTTTGGCGGCTCCCCGGAATCAGTTGACGTACGAGCTCCTTCCCCGCGATCCACACCAGGATTCCGAGTGCCGAAAAGATCAGGGCGCGCTCCCAGAGACCCAGTTTTTCGACTCCGTAAAATCCCGCGCGGGCGGCCGCGGCCACCGCTACAACGGCGCACGCCAGAGCCAGCCCGCAAGTCAGCACCCATGGCGGCGGCAGCGGGCGCACCGGCCGCAACGACTCATTGATCGAGTCGGCGATTCGTTCGAGCAATGCCGACTCAACCTCGGGGGTGGCTCCGCCGGCCTTCTGCAGGACATTGTCGAGCTCTTCGGTTGTCATGACAGCCCCCGGCTGGACCGCCTGTTGGGACCGATCGCGTTCATCTTGTCTCTGAGTTTCCTGTACGCGCGATGCACTTTTTGCTTTACCGACCCGACGCTGCACGATGTCGCACGTGCGACTTCTTCCAGCGACATTCCCGCGACCTTGAGCATCCGGATGATCTCACGCTGTCCGTCCGAAAGGGGCGCCAGGAGCGTTTCCAGGTCATCCGCATGAGTCTCGTCCCGCGGAGGCATGGCGGCGACATCGGATGCTTCCTCGAGCGGGCGCTCACGCGCGGTGGTGCGGCTCGCCCTGCGGTAGTGGTCGATGCGCACGCGGCGTGCGATCGCATAGAACCAGGGCAGTACCGGCTCTCCCGGCCGATAGGTATGCCTCACCCGGTGGATACGCAGCCAGGTCTCCTGTAACAGGTCGTCCGCGTCGCGACGGCTGGCGGATTGCGCCATAAAAAACCGATACAGCCGCGGGCCGACAGCGTGCACGAGCGCCTTGACCGCGGCGGCATCACCCGCCTGATAGCGCGCCATCAGCGTGTCCAGATTGCCGCTCGCTTGCATGGGTGTTCGCCGCGCGACGGGAGAAAGTTACGTTATCGCTTCCATAGAAGTTTTCCACTGAACCGTAACTTTTCATCGACCCGCAGCGAACCTCCTCTCGTCGAATGCGACTTTTGCCTTTGAACGGGTGCCCAGACTCGTGAGCGGGTACAGGTTGAAGACTACACCACATCCCGGATCACGTTGCCTGGGAGAGTGCATGCCATTTACAAAGTCTCAATGAGGAGATCGCGATGAGCTCTCGAAAATCGATCAAGTCCCCTGTACGTCACCTCGCCGGCACGCTGGCCCTTACTTTGCTCTCGGCAGCCGCGGTTGCCGACGAGCCTCTGCGCGGCGTGTTCGTGCTGACCAGCACGAATGATCCGAGCGCGAACGAGGTGGTCGTGTTCAAGCTCGAGACGGCGGCCGCACCCGCGTTATCCTTGATGAACACGTTGCCGACGGAAGGCAAGGGCGGCGCGGGGGGCGCGGGAATTCTGCAGTTCAAGGGCGATCTCGGAGCGGTCGGAAATTATGGCTCGAATAGCGTCAGCCGGATCGCGCGGCACCACGACTTCATCAGTATCGAGGGAACGATAGGTTTGGCGCCCGAATGCACGAAGCCCAACTCAGTTGCCCTCACCAGGGACCATCTGTTCGTAGTCGGTGAGAATTGCGCGGAGAGTCACGGCTGGCCTTCAGGCGGCTTGGACGGCACCGTCGTCCCGCTCAGCGATCCTTCCGCTGCGCAGATCGCGGTCGGCAAGGACTGGGCCGCTGTCACCATGACCTCAGGCTCTCTACTGCAGCTGCCTCTCAATGGGGAGGGGGCGCTCAGCGGTTCGAGTGCTGCCGTGACGCTTCCGAGCACAGCCGACAATACCCCGCTCGGAGCCGCGTTCTGGGACGATGTTCTCGGATTCACTCCGGCCCACAGTCCCGACAGCTTCGCCATCGTGAACAAGAGTCGGAATCTTTTCGCGATCACCGGGCCGTCGCCGCCCTATCCCACGAACGCCCCCTGCTGGGTGGCCAAGGGACCGGGGAACCTTTGGTACACGGCCAACTCGCCCGGACACGCCATCTCCATATTCCTGACGGACGGCCAAGGCGGCGTCTTCTACAAATCGATACCACTGCCGGGGGCGCCGACCGACATCACGGTATCCTCGGATAAGAAGTGGCTCGCCGTCATCTACAGTGCCGGTGCCAGCGCCTATGTCGCGGTATTCTCGATCGACGCCTACGGCGACCTCACCGCCGCGGCGACATCAAGCCCCATCGGTGTCGCCGGTTTCAGCGGAGTGGCCATCAGCGAGTAGTTCTTTCGCTCATTGCCCGGCGGGCTCTCCCCGCCGGGCGGCGATCGGGATATATTGGCACGCATCCCGGAGTCCTCATGAAATTCTTTTCTCCAGTGATTGGACTACTTGCCATGCTAGCTGTGACGCCGGCTCTGGCGGGCGTACCGGATAGTCCCCAGCAGGTGCGGCCGCTGCCGGTGGGCGCTCGCGCGCCGATGTTCGCGGCGCGCACCAGTGAAGGTGCGCTACGGACGTTTGATCCTGAGGGCTACAAGAAGCCTACGGTCGTGCTGTTCTATCGAGGCGGTTGGTGTCCGTACTGCAACGCGCAATTGAGCGATCTGCATCTCGTCGAGCCAAAACTGCGCGAGAGCGGTTTTGAAATTGTGTTCTTGAGCACCGATCGACCCGAATTGTTGTACTCGAGTCTCACGGCAACCGACATCCACTACACGCTGCTATCGGACAGTCGGCTCGAAGCAGCGAAGGCCTTCCGGGTCGCCTATCATGTGGATGGCGCAACCCTCGCAAAAATGCGGGAATATGGCGTGGATCTCGAGGCTACCACAGGCACTAAACAACACGAACTACCGGTCCCCTCGGTATTTATTATCGACAAATCGGGCACCATCCGCTTTGTCTATTCGAACCCCGACTACAAGATTCGTTTGGGTGCCGATGAGCTCTGGGCAGCAGCAGCGCCCCTCGCCACGGTTAAATGAACGCGGTGCGTACGCCGCGGCGCTATTTCACCGGCCGTTCCGTATAAACGAACTTCTCTCCGGAAATATCGGCAGCGAACATGAGGCCGCCCTTGGCGATGGTGAACACCGCGATGCCGGTCTGGTAATTGCCATTGGTCGTGGCATTGTTTTTTCCGCCACTCGCTTCCGACGAGGCGCGATCCGTGCCAACGCTCGCAGAGGCGCCCGCCGTGATGGCAACGGCGCTGGCACCAGCCGCAAATTCGAATTTTCCGGATTCGAATTCTTCCAAGGTTCGCTTGTCCTGGAAGAATATGATTTCGCTATATGCTTTGCCACCGGCCTGGAACCCGATGCTCAACTGCGTCATTACGGCGTCGCCGACCAGGCGATCATGGACATATACCTGACCCTCGCCTCGGGCTCCGCCGACGATGAGGCCGCCCGCGCCAATGGTTGGGAACACAGCGTAGGCATAACAATCCGTGAAGAAGACCGCACTCTCTCCCGCATGTTTGAATAGTTCGATCGTCTCATCGTATTCGCCGGCACAGGCCGCACCAGAAGCCAGCATCACGGCCAGCGTCGCACCGAAGAAACGAGGCAGAGTGGTCATATGTCACAGTATAGCGCGGCCCATGCGCGACTTGAGCGCATCGTTGCCCATGGGCACGGCGAGTGGTTCACGGATAGAGCGGCGCCAGTGTCTCACCGGACGCTCGACCGTCCGCGAATCTCAACGGTAGATCTTGCAGCGCCGCGAGCAATTGTGCTCCGCTCCAGGAGCCGTCCGCGTAGCACGCCCGATCGAGGTCCGCCAGGAGACTGCTCAATTGCTTGTCCTTGGTTTCCTTGGCGAAGGCGCGGAGGCCAATCGGATTCCGGTCGGGCTGCGCTGCAGCGATCCAGCGAATCAGCGCGGCGCGGGCCGCGCCGGCATCGTTGCGACGGCACGCAGCGTGAAAGTCTCGGCGAGCCGCCGAGACCGAGACGCGGCGTTCCGCCGCTGCCAACCGGGGCGGCTTTACCCGGAGCGACTCTTCGCGCCTGCGCGTCAGATACCAGGCGATGAGCGTCAGGATCCAAAGGCTCCCGAGGCCGACGCTCACCCAGCGCCACAGATCCTCTCCCGCGGTCATCGCACCGCCGCGCGCGTTCGCGTTGGTCGTTGCTGGGGCGGCCCGCGCCGCCGGGGCGCTCGTCGCGAGCGCATCCTCGGCGGCCCGCGGTGCCGCGACCGGCAGCACCGTCAAGATTCGCTCCGGCAAGGTCGTCTCACGCGGCTGATTCCTTTGGACATCCCACCAGTGGATAGTCAGCGGGGGTACCTTGAATTGACCCGGCTGATCGGCAATCAAGGCGATGCTCTGATCGCGTGTGCCGAGCAGCATGTCTCCGGGGGCGTCATTGCCGAGCTTGGCCTGATCGGGATATGCGCGCACACCCGGAGGCAATTGCAGAAGCGTGCTCAGATCGGGCAACTGAGCTGCGGTGAGACCCTCCGCCTGGAGACGCAGGTGGAGCGTCACGGGATCGCCGGCGTTCACCCGCGCAGAGTCGGGGCGCCACTCGGCCTCGACCTTCACGTCGCGCGCAGGCAACCAGTAGTCACCGAGCGCGCCGTCCGGTCGCGGCAGCACGTCCAAAGACAGATCCTCGCCGTGCTCCTTGATGGGCCTGAGGGTCGTAAACATGTCGTTGAGCGGCTTCATGTTGCCGAACAGACCGCCGAACCGATCGCCGAGCGGATTACGATCTCGAACGGCGATCTGCGCGTCGAGCACAGGGCCGGGCACCGTCAACGCGCCGCTGCGCTGGGGAAAAAGAGCATAGTGACGCTCGACGACTTGAAAGCGGGCGCCGTCCTTCACCAAGGTCTCGCTGCGATCGGCGCCGATCTGCTGCACCAGGACGTCATTGCTGGACGCCAGCTCGAGGCTCGCGTGGTACAAAGGAACCTGCGAGTAGATCCGCACGGTGACATCGACCTGTGCCTGTACGTAAGGACGCCTGGGCTCGGCGCTCGTCTCGACGAACACGGTGCGGCTCGCGGAGCCTTGCGCGTTCGAGGAAGCGCCACCGACGTGAACCGTGAGCGGCTCGCTCTGCTCCCCGCCCCAGATGATCGGCGGAATGCGCAAATCGCCCGAATGCTTGGGCGCGAGCGACAGCGATAAGCGCACGTGCGAGGACACATTGCCGTTGATGATCTGCATGCTGCTGCTGCTCGAGCGTGACAGGACGTCGAAGTCCTGTTTGAGAGGCGCAAGGTCGGGCTCATCATTGGTCGAGCCATCGTGCACGAGCGCCAGCTCGATCGTGCCGTCCGCAGCGACATTGGTATTCTCGACCGACGCATGCACGGCGGCGTGTGCGGCGCCCGATGCGAGCAACGCGACGAGTGCAAGTCCGGCCCACACCCGGTTTGGTGACCTCATGGTTGCGCCCCCTGCTTCATCATATGCTCGATGAGAAACTTACGCCGCAGCAGTCCCGCCGGATCATCGGGTATCTGCCGCAGCCACTGATCCATGGAAAGCGCCTGTTCCGAGGGCGGCGGCGGGCGAGGTGTGGAGCGCTGCGCCTCGGTCCCGTTGGGCGTCGAGGCTGCTCGAACCGCGCCCGCGGCATCTTCCGTGGTTCGATTCTGCGTTTGGCCAGCTTGGCCGGGACGCGCGGAATCTTGGGGATTCGGCGCGGGCGATTGGTCGAGCGCCGCCTCGGCATCGCGTCGCGCCTGATCGGGGGAATCGGATGTGCGGCTCTTCGGTTCCGCAGCAGGCGGCGCGGATTGCGCCCGGGAATCTTGCGCTCCCGCGTTGCTCTGTGAAGATTGCGGGGAATTGCCTGCCGTCGATGGGCCGCTCTTCTGATCTTGCTGACCGGCCTCATGGTTCCGCTGACCGGCCTCATGGTTCTGCTGACCGCCGCTACCATTCTGCTGACCGCTCCCATTCTGCTGGCCATCTTTCTGGTCAGCTTGAGCGCCTTTTCCACTTTGGCCCAGGTTTTTTTGCTGCGGCTTCTCTTGTGCCTTGAGCTGCTCGGCTACCAGGTCGCGATTGTGTTGCGCGTCGCGGTGCAAGGTCGAATCGGCGCGCGCGCGCTTCAGCGCTGCATCGTACGCAGACAGCGCCGAGGACAGGTCGCCGGCGCGCGCGAGCGCGTTGCCGCGATTGTATTGAGATTCGGCGTCCTCGAGCGGCTCGAGGCTGCGTGCGGCGTCGGCATACTGCTTGGCCTTGATTTGCGCGTAGGCGCGCCGCTCCGGATCGGTGAAGAGCCGTGCCGCCAGGCTCGGATCGCCGTCCTTCAGCGCTCGCTGTCCCTCTTGATCGGGCGTCAACCACCAACTCGCCCCGGCCGCCCGCGCACTCGATGCGAGCAAGGCAAGCAATAGCACACATGCCTTCACAGCCAGCCTCGACGCGCGAGGAGCGGCACCAGCAGGACGAGCGGCGGCAGCAGCCAGATGCCGGCGTTGCGCCACAGGCTTACCCCGGGGCCTGCCGGCGTTTCAACTTCGCTCGCGGGCGTGCGCCGCGAGAGCTCGGCGATCAGCGCGTCCGCCTCGCTGAGTGGCACATAGCGCCCGCCGCCTGCTTCAGCCAGGCGCTCGAGCTGGTCGACGGGCAGCTTGCTGAGCACGCTGCGGCCTTCCGCGTCGCGCAGGAAGGTTCCCTCGCCATTGGGCTGCGGTGCCCCACTCGAGGTGCCGATGCCAACGACGTCGAGCGTGGCGCCGCGATCGCGCAAGCGGCGGGCAGCGCCGAGCGCCTCCGCCGGATCCGCGATTCCGTCCGTGAGCACAACGATCTGCGGGCGACGGCTCATTACGGTGCTCATCAGGCGGGCCGCCTCATCGAGCGCGGGCGCAAGCGCGTCGCCGGCCTCCGGCATGATGCTGGGCTCGAGTGGCGGCAGCAGCGCTCGAATGGTCGCAACGTCGCTCGTCAAGGGAGCGACGGTGTGCGCATCGCCCGCGAATGCGATCAGGGCGACACGCGTGTCGCGCGCTGCATTCAGCAGATCCGAAATCAGATAGTGGGCCCGCGCGACACGATTGGGGGGTACGTCGGCGGCAGCCATCGAGGGAGAAAGATCCAGCACCAGAATCCAGTCGGTTGGCGCGCGAAATCCCACGCTTTCGGCCCGCTGCCAAGTCATGCCGGCAAGCGCGAGTGCGGCCAACGTCCAAACGGTGGCGAGCAGCCACCAGGGCGAATGGGTGCGGCCGCTCATCGGGAGCCGCAACGCCGGCAGCAGCCCGGCATCGATCACCTGCCCCCAGCCTCCCTCGCGCCGACCGCGCCGCGCGAGCCAAGCGACCAGCGCCCAGAGTGGCGGCAGCGCGAGCAGCCACGCTGGATGCAGGAAGTGAAAGGCGCGCAGCGCGCTCAGGTCCATCGCCCCGCTCCTATCCACGCCGCGGGCACGCTCAGCGCAAGCGCGAGCGACAGCGGAGCCATGAACCATTCGTCGGCAGGCCGGTACCACTGCTCTCGACCCGCGGCGGGCTCGAGCTCATCGATGCGGCGGTAGACCGTCTTGAGCATCTGTGCATCGCCCGCACGGAAGTATTCACCGCCCGTGATCTTGGCGATCGATTTGAGCGTGTCCTCATCCAGATCATTGTTGCCGAGCGTGCCGAAGAATCCCGCCTGCGGGATGGCGCCGACGCCGATCGTGTAGATGCGAAGGCCCGCCTCGGCTGCGAGACGCGCCGCCTCGAGGGGCGGCATGGCCCCGGCATTGCTCTCGCCGTCGGTGAGCAGCACCATCATGGTCTCGCGAGGAGCGCTCGTCGCTCGAGCATCGCTCGAGTCCTGCGCGGCCTTTATACGCTTGAGCGCAAGACCGATGGCATCGCCGATCGCGGTCTCGGGACCCGCGACGCCCACCACAGCCTCGTCGAGAAAGCGATGCACCGTCTGCAGATCCGGTGTCAAGGGGGCCTGCAGATAGGGCTGAGTGCCGAAGAGAATGAGTCCCACCTGATCACCGTGGCGTCCGTCGATGAATCGGCCGGCGACTTCCTGCACTGCCTGAAGGCGCGTGGTGGCGCCGCCCATGTCCGGCGTTGCCATGGATCCCGAGACGTCCACGGCGAGGAGCAGCTTTCGGCCTGTGGTGGGTACCGGCTCTGGGTCCCCGAGCCACTGGGGACGCATCGCCGCGACCAGCAGGAGCAACCAGAGGGAGGCGAAGATGAACCGCGCCGCGCGACCGCTACTCGGAGCCTTCGCGGCGCTGGCCGGAAGCGCGGTGAGGAAGGGCAGGAAAACCGCTGCGCCTCGCGGTTCCGCGGGCGAGCGTGCGCGATAGTGGAGCCACGGCAATGGGGCGAGCAGTACCAGCCAAGGCCACGCGAAGTGAATCATGGCGTGCGCGCGGCGGCCCGGCGCGAGGCCCGACGGACGAATGCCTCGGCAGCCGAGAGCCAGGCGTCACGCTGAGGCTCTGCGGCCGCCGCGTTGCCATAGGCCGCGCGCAACAGTGCACGACCGTCCTCACCTGCCAGGCGCTCGCCGCCGTGCCGTGCCAGGAAATCGAGCCATGCCTCACCGGTCAGAGGCGCGAGCCGGTCGGGCCCGAAGACGGCGAGTGCATAGCGGCGCAGTAGCCGCTGAATCTGCGCGGCAACGTCACTCTTGGCCTGCGCACGGATGCCCCGAAGCTCGAGCAACGCGGCGCGCCGCGCCGCACGCCGCCCGGCGCGGCCGTAAAAGCGCCGCCACGCAAGGGTAAGGAGGGGCGCGAGCAGACACAGGGCCGCGATCCCCCACCAACCCGGCGCCGGCGGCCACCAAGGCGGAGGCGGGGGCGCGTGCTCGGGCGCCAGTTGCTCGAGCCAGTTCGCGCTCATGCAGCCGTCTTGGGAGATCGCAGCGACCTCGCCAGCGCGGCGGCGACCTCCTCGGATGTGTCGAGCTCGACCAGCTCGATGCCCGATGTTCGTGAAGACGATCGGATGCGCGCCTCGCGCTCGCGCCACGCGGCAAGCCAGGCGACGCGAATGCTCGCGCCGTCGACCGGCAGCACGGACTCGGGAGAGCCCGCGCGAAAGCGGCCATCGGGAAGCGAGCGACGCTCGAGCGGATCGCTGATCCAAATCCAGCGGCACTCGCTGTGAGCCGCCACGCGGGACCAACTACCTTGATCAACCAAGCCCGCAAAATCGCTGAGCACCAGCACGAGGCTGCCGGGATGCACCAGCGGCGCGAGCGCCGTCAAGCCGCACTGCAGGCGCTGCGGGCCCGGCTCATATGGCGAGCGCGGCTGCAGCTCGACGAGGCTGTTCAAGAGCGCCAGCACGCCCGCCTCGCGTGAGCGCGGAGGCAGCACACGCACTAAAGTCGCATTGACCACGACGGCACCGACCCGATCGCCGGCCGAAGCTGCCACCCAGGCGAGCAACGCCGCTGCCCGCACCGCCACCACGGATTTGAGCTGCGCCCGGCTGCCGAAGAACATTCCCGCATCGAGATCGACCAGGAGCCATACCGGTCGTTCGCGCTCCTCGCGGTAGAGCTTGGTATGCACACGGCCCCGACGCGCCGTCACCCGCCAGTCGATGCTGCGCGGATCATCGCCCGCGGCGTAGGGCCGCACCTCCTCGAATTCCAATCCCCGACCGCGATGGGCGCTGCGATGAGAGCCCAGAAACAGCGCCCGTGCCGGCCCGTGCGCCCGCAGGCTCAGTCTGCGGGCGGCGCCGCGCAGCACGAGCAGCTCCTCCAAATCGGGCAGCTTCACGGCGCGGGCACCCGGCGCAGGAGCTCCTCGATGCAGGTCTCTGCAGTGATGCCACGCGCCTCTGCTCCGTAATCGAGCAGGAGGCGGTGCCGCAAGGCGTCCGGCGCGACGTTTTGAACGTCCTCGGGCGTCACGAAGTCGCGACCGTCGAGCCAGGCCAGGGCGCGCGCACCACGCTCCATGGCGATCGCCGCGCGCGGACTCACGCCCCAGCGCAGCCATTGGCGCAGCTCCTGGCTGTAGGGTTCGGGCCGCCGGGTTGCATCGACCAAGGCGGCAATATACTCGGCGACCGCATCGGACAGGGTGAGCGTATTGACGGCGCGTCGCGCCGCAAACACTTCCGGCTGCTGCAAGCGAATCGCGGGCGGCGGCAGCTCGATGCGGGTAATCGCTTCGTCACGCGCGAGGCGCATGATCTTGAGCGTGGTCGAGCGGTCTGGGTAGTCGACAGCCACGTGCAGCATGAAGCGGTCAATCTGCGCTTCGGGCAGCGGATACGTGCCCTCCTGCTCGATGGGATTTTGCGTCGCCATCACCAGA
>Ga0182030_10000571_pt1 | contig 70560 bp, 69 predicted proteins | sample 812S3MmetaG_FD_121299 | JGI IMG/M metagenome (GOLD analysis project Ga0182030, IMG submission 121299) | Permafrost microbial communities from Stordalen Mire, Sweden - 812S3M metaG (Illumina Assembly) | ecosystem: Environmental > Terrestrial > Soil > Wetlands > Permafrost | place: Sweden...
GATTTGCCCTCGGAGTTGCCCGACGAGGAGGTGTACCCGGCTTGGCCCTTGCCGGTCCACACGTCTTGCGGCGGTGGCGGATCGTCGCCCCAAGCGATGAGAGGCGTGATACTTGAGAGAACCAAAATCAACATGGGGCGTTTCATGCGAATCCCTTTGATGCGTGAAAAGTAAACGGTGTCAGAGAGATTCGCGGTTGCCGACTCTTCTCTCTAACCGATCGTGAAAGAGGCGAACGCGAGGCGATAGCCCGCGTTCGCTGCGCGACGAGGCGCTATTTGCTACAAGCTTTGCCGTGATCGGCGTGATTGCCTTGAGCGATCGCTTCCGCTTCGCTCATATAGGCTCCACTCTTGGTCTTGCCGTACCATCGGTCCGAGGGGCAGTGATATACCTTTGTGCTGCTGTTGACCCACACCTGCCCGGCGCCGCCGCCAGGCGCTTGAGCAACGGCAGGCGCGGAGGCCGCTTTTGGCGCGACTACTGGAGCAGATGTTGCTGCGGTTCCGGCCGTCGCCGCCGCGGGAGTTGCAGCGGTGGGGGCCGCCGCGCCGCCGCTCGCCGGTACCGTGGTGCCGTACCAATCTTGCACACCCTTGTGGCCGTGGCATGCCCCCTTCTTCGTGGCCCCTGTCCAATAACTACCGTCGCGACACAAGCCGGTTGAGCCGGCAGGGGCGCTAGCCGGTGTTTGCGCGGCGCTGATCGCGGCCGTCATCACGCTCGCGACAACGAGGATAAATCTAACTCGGCTTAACATGGTGAATCCCTATGGGTGTGATCGTCTTTCGTTTTGAAGCGCAAGTTGCCAAATGCAAAGTGCGCCGAAGTATTCCAGAACCAGTATTGGGTATCGTTACATTTCGGTCATGACACGCCAGTCACCCATGACAACCCTCCAGATCATGGATCATTGCGCGCATCTGACACACGAAGCGGCCGAACTCTACTGCGTCAGAATTATTCCCGCGCCCTGTGCGTTGTACCTACCCAGAAGCGGCTTTCGCGCATATACGCCAATGAACGTCTGTGACAGGCGATCGCTGCCAAGACAGCGGGAGATCGGGTCAGGGCGACATTGGCGCCGTCAGCTGCGTTCCGCCTCGCGTTTCAGACATTGTGCAAATTCGTCGAACGCCGGTTGTAGATCCGGAATCGAATTGCCAATTAAACCAGCCAGCGGACCCGTGTAGTCCTCGCGCATGGTGAATACCGCCGCAGAGGCGGCCGGGACGGAAAGCTCGTACACGCGCGTGCCTTTGAACAGCCCAAACGGCATACCGCCGGCCCAGACCATGCGGCGCGGAGCATCCAACTCCGTGACGCGTAGCGGAAACGCGCGGCCTGGGCTTTGTTTGACAGATACGGTGACCTTGGAGCCGCGTTCAATGCTTCCAACGGTGCGCTCGACTGTGGTGTTCCATTGGGGCCATCGGGGCAGGTCAACGAGGATTTGCCAGACCTTGTCGGCCGGCGCCCGGATGTAAATGCTCGTAGCAAAGGTTCTTGCCATGGTCTGGGCCTACTTCTTGATCGCCCTTACGTGATTGTTGCGGGCGTTGTGTTCCAGCTCCACCAGCCCAAGGAGCTCCAGCACGGGCGGCACGTAATTCGCGAACCGACCTCGGTACCCCTTTCTAAGGCCGTAGTAGCCCCGGACCGGATTTGAATCGCTTCGTGCCCACGCTTCGACCGTGCCGGGTGTCACGGGCTTCCCCTCATCGGCATTGCCGAGCGGCATCCAGTCTTTGTGATTCTCGAGCATGACGTGAAGGTCATCGATGCAGCGCAGCTGGTAGGACAATTTGGTTGTACCCACCTGCACGACCAATCTAGGCGGCTTCTCTGTCTCCTCACGCCATGCAAGAAAATCGGAACTCAGGGGAGGAGTCTTGAGCTTCCAGGGATCATCTGGCGTACCGAATCCATAGTTCACAGTACTCATATCCACCCCACGTTGCTGTCGCCGGGATTATGGCCTGACGTAATATGCCATCTACTGTCATATATGGTGAATCATCATGCGCGCATCGAGACTGCTGCGAATCCTGCTGGCGCTCCAGAATCGCGGAAGACTGACTACGCTGCAGCTGGCCACTGAATGTGAGGTCGCTCAACGCACGATCATGCGCGACATCGACGCGCTGACCGAAGCGGGCTTGCCCATCATCGTGCATCGGGGCAATATGGGTGGAGTCGAACTCGGATTCCACTACCGGTCACGACTCGCCGGGTTGAGCGCCGATGAGGCGGAGGCGCTCGGCCTTTTGTTGGCATCTCCGAACCCAGCATTGGCACAGCTAAAATTAACCTCAGCCGTGCGCAGCGTGCGCGACAAGCTCATCGAGTCGATGCCCGAACTGGTGCGCCAGCGAATTCACCAGACGCGAGGGCGATTTCTGTTCTCGGCCGTCGCGCCCCAGCCAACCGATGTACGCGTGGCGGCGCTGGCCGCCGCGATTCGGGACTCCGCCATCACGCGCATTCAATCGAAATCCCCGGCTCCGAAAATCATACATCCGATAGCGCTGCAGTTTGGGCCACTCGGGTGGGCCGTCATCGATGCTCGCGACCCAGAGGCCCCAATCCCAGAAAGCGACGTGGGAGACATTAATGTCTCAGCCCGGCGATTCTCGCCGCACGGCGTGGCAGAGCCCAATATTTATAGGGGTCGCTCGTCGAGGTCAGCAGCGCACCATCGCGCGTTTAAGCGACGCTCAAGCAAGTCAAATTTTACATAGCATGATGCTGACTGCGATAGACGCAGCGCTTTTGTATGGTCGAAGTTGTTCTCATTCGATGAACGCACGAACATACCTCCATGAATTTCATGGATGCGACAGGCCGACGGGGTAGAACTATGAAGAGTAGAGCCGCGACAGAGGCCGCGGTCTACCGATTCACTTGGTGGGACCGCTACGCGGGCAAAGAAGTGGTCTCGCCGCGTTCCGCTACGCTAGGGGCGATCACCAGGTGCAAGGGAACGCCCATTGAGGGCACCCTGGAGGTCGTTAACTCCCGCGATGTGGATGCTAACGGGTTTTACTCGAAACCGAATGGCTAATAGCGGGCGCCCGCAATACTCATGATGCGATCCGTCAAACTCGCCACCCGCTAGCACCCGGTCACTCGGGACTCATTGGGCGTCGCCCGGTGAACCCGATTGGCGCACGACCACGCGGATTGCGGTTTAATGATTCTTTTCGGTCACCGAGGGCTTGCACCGGTAGGCGGTCCCCTTCGGCGGGTCGAGATCGCGTGTGAGCAGGATCGTGTCGCCGCCCAGCTCCACCGTTTGATTCTGCATTTCCCGGCGCTCATCTCTGACGTAATTCGTGTCCGTTAGCCCAACGACGTTGCCGAGGGCGGCGCACGCGGCTACGTCGGCTTCCTTATGCGTCATGATGACGTTTTCTGCGCCCGGCTCCGACGGAACGCTCAAAACACACCCGGCGGACAGGAGGCACAGGGCCGCCAGCAAGCCAAAATGGAGCATCGACATAGGTTTTCCTGCTTCAACCACGAAATTGTCTTTACCAAGCCATGAGGGCATGCGGCTGCTTGTTACCGTGCCGTAAGCTGAGAGTCGCTATTCTGAGCGGGAGCTAGATTCCGGACAATGAGAGAGGTGAGCGGCGTCCAATTTTCGCTTTTCAAAGTATAGGGTGGCGGCCGGCCAAGCCCCGATACTCGACGCGCCGGATTGGCGCCCGGTTCGGCCACTTCCCGCGGATCTTGACGAGCCCAGTGTCGAGGTGCTCTAGTTGCGGGCGTACTCGGCGATATATTTCCCTCTTCGGAGGCTCAGAAAATGAATATTCTCCCGATCGCCCGCGACAGCTTCGCGCTACCGTCTCTTCTCGAAGGAGCAGGACGAAAAGGGCGCCTCGCTGTGCTTCCGACCACCGCCGCTCACCGCACCCAGGCGATTCTCAAATGACGATGTCCGCCGCAGCGCGGGCGCGCCTCGTCGCCAACCGCAAGCGAGAGGTCGCCTCTTTGCTCACACCGGACATCTATTCCTGGTACCGGCAGCAACTCGACGTCTGCCGTATGTGCTATGACGAACAGCGGAGCTCGTGGATGGTTTTCGGTTATGCAGAGGTCCAGCAGGTGTTGCTCGATACCGATACTTTCTCTTCCGAAAGGACCCTGAAAGCCGACGGCAGCGTCGATGAAATCGCTGGGGCCGGCATGCTGGGCCTGGATCCGCCGCGACATCGGCACCTGCGTTCCCTCGTGGTGCAAGCCTTTACGCAAAAGCGCGTGGCCGCCCTCGAGTCGCGCATCCGGGCGCTGACGACGAGTTTGATGGATCGCATGCAGGATGAGGAACGTGTGGATATCGTCGATGCCCTCGCATTCCCGCTGCCCGTCATGGTCATCGCAGAGCTTCTCGGAATCCCCGCTGCGGACCGAGAACAGTTTCGCATTTGGACCAGCGATATGGTGGGCACCGATTACGCCCTCAAAATGCAGGGTTTTGCAAGGATGGGGGCTTACTTCGACGACGTCATTACCGAGCACATGCGCGACCCCAAGGAGAATCTAATTTCCGAACTCCTGACCGCGGAGATTGGGGGCGAGCGGCTGAGCAAGGCGGATGTCGCAGGAACCTGTCTCCTGCTGCTGGTGGCGGGCCATGAGACAACGACCACGTTGATCGGCAACGCCTTGTGGTGCCTCGATGAGCACCCCAAAGCGCGGGCCGAAGTCTTCAGCCACCCCGAGGTTCTACCAGCAGCCATCGAGGAAATCCTTCGGTTTCGGTCAGTGATTCACTGGCTGCCGAGAGTGGTGAGGCGGGATATGCGATTTTTGGGTCACGAGTTGAAGGAGGGCGATCTGGTACTACCCGTCTTTGCTGCGGCAAATCGGGACAGCGCTCAATTTCCCGATCCAGATTGCTTCGACATTCGCCGTTCACCCAATCGGCACCTGGGGTTTGGCCACGGGATCCATCTGTGTCTCGGCGCGTCGCTGGCACGCATGGAGGCGAGGGTCGCGCTGGGCGAGCTGTTTCGGCGCTTTCCGCAGATGCGGCAAGATCCAGGTAAGCCCCCGACGCTAAGACCCAGTCCATTCGTGTTCTCGTTCAATCATTACCCGGTGCGGCTGCAGAATTAGGCACACTCCCGACACGCCTGGCTGTTTGGCAAGCGTCCTCAATCGAGCCGGCAATTCGAGCGGCTTACCGCGAGTGAATACGCCCAAAGATACGGCGACTCAGCGGTCCGCGGTCGATCTTGCGTGAGTTACTGATCGCTGCGCAGTGTCGATAGTGATCGAAGGACGCCCGCATGATCGACTTCGAGGCCGAACTCGATCGGCTGGCAGCAGATCTGACAGTCCTCGACGTAGCGTGCGGAGCCGGTACTCGTGTCAACTGACGTCTCGAAGCCTTCGCCGCAATACGGGCACTCGACCAAGTAAAATTGCATGCCGCCTGGGACGCCCCTATCGTCCGTGGAGACGCTGGGATCGAATACTGGTTCGAGACCGTACTTCAAATCAATGCTCTGCGCATCGCCTGGTTTCTCGTCGGGCTTGGCTGGTCGCTTGCCTGGGATGGACCTTTTCATAGGCGCGTGATTATAGGCTCCGACCTAGACCCGTGGCGCGCCTCAGCTCGCAGGAGCGGCGTACGCTGCGAGTGTTAACACACCCTGTAACGATGCTGAGGAAAGAATGGCGGCCAGAAATCCTAGACACCAAGACAGTCCCCGTCTTTCCGGAAGGAACTGCGACTCCGCAAAACCAAAATATAGCGCCCAAATTGTCATTGAAACCAGGGCGACGACGACCGGGTCGCTAGGATGGAAAATGTGCCAGAAGGGGATCACGATCAGCGTGGCGAGTAGGACCCGCATGCTGGATGTATACGCTGCAAGCACCAGATGCTCGGCGAAATTGTAGCGACCGCGCATGTCAAAAAGACGTGAGAAACCAGCCAGCAGCGGAACCTCAGCGAACATGACCAGGTTTATGTGGGTCTGGAGGAAATCGGCGACTACATTCGCCCCGATCGCACTGACGGCGCGGAACCGCGTGAGCGCGATCACCGCCGAAGCCGAGGCTACGACGATGACGAGAAAACTGAATGGTCCGAAGTAGCGCTTCCGCTTCCCGCGGACGTAATCCAGGGACACGGTCCCCGGTCGGACAAGCAGCATTTGAACTAAAGATAAAGCGCTTCGGTCCACATGAACGAGCGCGTGCAACAGATCGTGGCCGATCTCATAGAGCGTCAACCGCTCGGTTGCGTATCTCTGCCCGCAGATCCCGCAATAGACCTGTCCGTACGCAACGTTGGCGTCGCAGTTTCGGCATTTTTCCGGCACGTCTTCCGACACCTTCACGATAGCATGGATGATGAATCAGTCAGGGCATTTGAGTCTACATTGACGCCGCGTTGAAAACCTCTGGGGTGCATATCGCGACTCATACTTGGGCGGTGTCAGCACCGCATTGGCCACCCTCGAGTCTTTGACCACCAACGGCCATGGGTGCAGACTACCGCAGGGGGACTCTAGTAGACGCAAACCAATTCACGGAGTCATATTCATGGCATGCATAACGTCGATTGAAAGATCCGCTCCGATCGCGGTTGCCATTACCCTCACTAGCGGGACGTGCGCTCCGCGAAACAATCGATATCGTGCGGCTTACGCCGACCCGGTGCGAACTGCCATCGAGCCTGCTAACGCGAATTTTTCGACGGCCGCCGATGTGGAGTAGCCGCATGACACATCACGCAACTGTCCTCTGCCTATGTTTCGGCACCGGCCTGTTCTTCGGGGCGTCGGCGGTTGGCGCGGAAACCATCGCCGCCTCCTCAATCCCGACGGCGGATATCCTACAGCCGGCCGCCCTCGACGCGGCGTTGCGGCCAAACGCGGCCGTGCGGCCGCTCGTTCTACAGGTTGGCTTCCGCAAACTCTTTGACGAGGCGCATATCATTGCTGCCGAGTATGCAGGCCCCGGTGGCGCGAGCGGCGGCCTCGCGTTGCTGCGAGAGCGTGTCGCCAAGCTACCCAAAGACTCTGCGATCGTCCTCTACTGTGGCTGCTGCCCTTGGGATCACTGTCCGAATATCGGTGCCGCCTTCTCGGAGCTTCGGCGGCTCGGTTTTCGCAATGTGAAAGCTTTATATATTGCCAGTGACTTCGGCACTGACTGGATAGAAAAGGGCTATCCAGTCACCAAAGGAGGCTAGAAGCGTGCTGCCGCCGCTGCGTACGTTGCGGGCGGCGACGCTATGCGCTTGCCTGTCGATGTGTGCCGTGGCGGCGAGCGTTGTCGCGGGACCGGCCGAGCGCCTGTACACCATCGCGCCGGATTTCGTGCGCACCGATCTCTCGGGCCGGCCCCTGCGACTCGGCCAATATAGAGGTCGGGTCGTACTGCTGAACTTTTGGGCTACCTGGTGCGCCCCATGCATTGAGGAAATGCCCACCTTCTCGCGCTGGCAACGCCACTTTGGTGACGGCGGGCTACAAGTCATCGGTGTATCGATGGACGACGATGAAGCCACCGTCAAGCGCTTTGTCGCGAAGCGCAGTGTTCCTTACCCGATCATGATGGGGGACGCGAAACTAGGCGAACTGTTCGGCGGGGTATTCGGATTGCCGCAGAGTTTTCTGATCGATGCGCGGGGAAGGATTGTCTATCGAAGCGTCGGTGAGCCGAACATCGAGACATTGCGCTCGAAGATCGCGGGTTTGATCGACATCCACTGAGGAATCGGCGGCCCGACCACCGCGACGCTCGAGGGCCGACTTTGCCGCCATTCGACCGTTCGTTGGTCCAGATTATCTACAGATCTCTGCCCCAGAACTGTCCAACGAGGTCATGGCCGAAACTATGATGAGGCGATTCCTCGATAAGCGAGAACCCAGCGGCCTCGTAGATTCGCCGTGCCGATACCAGCACATCATTCGTCCACAATATGATGCGTCGATAACCAGCTGCTTTGGAGAATGAAATACATTCCGCCACGAGCCGCCGGCCAACCCCGAGGCCCCGTGCAATGGGATCCACTAAGAGGCAGCGTAGCTGGGCCGCTTGAGGGTCCTTTTCAGAGCGTACAACAAACACGCACCCAGCCCGTAGATTGTCGACCTCCGCGACCCAGAATTGCTCGGCGCCCGCTTGGTGCCGAGTGGCGAACTTGGCCAAGAGCGCGGCTACCAGAGCTTCGAATTCCCTGTTCCAACCAAATTCATTCGCATACAACTGTCCATGTCGCTCGATGGCCCAGCCCACATCGCCGATGCCGTAGGGACGAACAACGATCACCGGCTTGCGCAATGCGGCCGGTACCTGAAGGGTTTGCTGTACTTCTTCCATGGCGCGCAGCAAACGCACGCGCTGCGCCGCCGATAGTCGCCTGATGAGATCGCCGATGCTTCTTTGCGATTTCCGGTCAAGCTCGACGAATGCCTTGCGACCTTTGGATGTGAGCGACAATTCGGTTCGGCGAGCGTCGGTCGTGGACTGCCTCGTGGCCAATAACCGCAATTTCACAAAGCCTTGTAGGATTCGGCTGAGATACCCGCGATCCAAGCCGAGGCTAACGATCAAATCTTTAGCCGTCAGATTCTGCCTCGTGCCAAGTTCGAAAAGTACGCGCGCCTGAGCCAGCGTAAAGGGACTTGCCAGCAATCTCTCCTCCAAGACGCCCATTCGCTGCGTGAGGAACCGATTAAATTGCCGGATAGATGCCACCTGCGTTTTCGTTGTCGCGTCCACCCGCCGTATCCCAGAATCTGGGGAATCCTGCCAATATTAGTTGACGGAGTCAAGTATCTGAACGCCCGGCAAGAACCAGACTGCTACAATGGAAAGGAACCATCACTTGGAAGAAACTGGTCTGGACATTGAGCGGCTTGGCGCCGATTCCGTTGGCTCGAGTTGCCGCGCCCGCCATTGCCGCCGCTCCTCCGCCTCCACCCTTCCGGATTCGTGCCCGGGAATGCACTGCCATGAATGTAGGGAAGGGCGGGCCGACCGAGTCGGAAACTCCTGTGCGATCTCGTTAGCTACCCAACCGTGAGAATGAGAATCATCGATTACTTGCCTCATCGAGCGCGCGCGGCAATCCTGCTCATCGCCGTTGCCGGATACGCGTCGGCAGATGTCGAAAGTCACGTCGCTCCGATGTTGCCGCCCGCGAATCCACTTCCATCCGAGGCACGGTCACGTGACGCCACGGCCTTCTCGTTTATCCTCTATGGTGATACTCGAGGCTCCAATGACGGAACAGCACTGCAGTACGATCACTCTCAGGTCGTCGATGCGATGCTTGCCGAGATCAAGCGGCTCTCAACGACATCCTATCCCGTGTTGTTTATCCTGCAAACCGGTGATGCAGTGCTGGATGGGCGCGTCGCGCGCCAGTGGAATGTGAGCTTCGTGCCCCTCATCAATCGCCTGACGCGGGACGGCGGAGTTCCCTACTTCCTCGTTCCCGGCAATCACGAGCACACGACGGAACCGGAAGGATTGAAGAACTATTTGGAGGCGGTCTCGGCGCTCATCCCGCCGGAGGGAACACCGCGGCGGTTGCGCGGGCACGCCACATTCAGCATCGGCTACGGCAATTTGTTCGTGATCGGCTTGGACGCGAATGTGCCCGAAGACGAAACGCAGTATCAGTGGATAAAGGCACAACTCGAAAGCCTCGACCGCCAACGCTTCGTTCACGTGATCGTTTTCTGTCACCAGGCCCCCTTCTCCTCAGGACCCCATGGCGGACCTAAAGTAGAGCCGCAAACCGAGGTGCTGCGTGATCGATACTTGCCGCTGTTCCATGTACACCACGTTCGCGCGGTACTCTCCGGACACGAGCATCTGTTCGAGCACTGGGTGGAGCACTATACGGACACGACGGGTACCCACCGCATGGACCTTGTGGTATCCGGAGGAGGCGGTGCGCCGCTTTATCCTTACACAGCGGAACCAGACCTCGAACCCTACGAGGAGGCTAACCGATCTTTGAACGTGAAGTTGAAGCACCTCGTCAAACCGGGGCCTCAGGACGCACTCAGTCCTCATCATTTCGTCGTGGTCCGCGTGACCGGTGACCGGCTGAGCCTCCATGTCGTCGGCGTGAATTCGGGAACGACATTCGCACCATACGGCGCCGCCGACGTCGAATTACAGGACCCCTGATCCAAAAAGCCCAGCCCGCCCGCGCCGACCGCGCCGAGTTGCAACTGCAATCATCCTAGGTGCATGCTTAGTCGCACGACGCACCTGATCTGGAACTTAGCAATGCAAGCGAATCCAAGCGCGTTTTACGTACAAACCATCGGGTTGTGTTTTTTGCTTATGGGAGGATCGAACCTTTCTTCGGCTGACGGAGCACCCGGTGCAAGCGCGGTGAACTCCATTCCAAACATGACCTGTACACCATCATTCCCTCGGCAAAAGGAACTCCCTCCAAGCCAGTGGAATAACTGCGTGGGCACGTATACTTATCAGGACGGTAACGTTTACAGCGGCGAATTTCGTCATGGCGACCGGTTTGGTTTTGGCGTACTGGAGATAAAGTTCATTGGGCAATCGAGCGCCGATGTCATCGGCTGGCATGAGCCGGCTATTTATGTCGGCAGCTTCAAGGATGGCCGCCTCGACGGCTACGGGCTGTTGATTGCCAAATCCGGCGTCGCATATGCTGGATTGTTTAAGGACAACATTGCACAATCAGGACTGAATCAAAAGCAATGCCAAGGGGATGAATCTGCAGCTTGGACAAATTGCATTGGGACGTACAGTTTCCAAAACGGCAATGTTTATCGCGGCGAATTCGCGCATGGCGTCCCTGAAGGCATCGGAATGCTCCAGGTTAAAGCTGTAGGCACTCCTGAGGCCACGCAGGTTAGGCTACCTCTGACCGGTGTGTATGTCGGCCAATTCGAGGACGGCAAGCTTAGCGGCCAAGGCGCAGTTGTAATGTCTGGTGACGGGTATTTTGGGACGTTCAGCGATAATACCTTCAAGCCAGATAGGGGAGATAGTTCTGGTTCTTGACTCAGAGTGAATACCGGGTCGCCTGCTGAGTCGCACACAGGACGAAAACGCCGCCCGGAGGCGGCGCTGTCGTTAGAGTGGTGGGGCTTGCCCTTTAGTATGGTTGCCGCATCCGTCGAAATGTATCTCGGTCGCGGGCAAGTGCGGCCCCTGCCACTCGCCTTGCAGTGCACCGCGGGCATGACGAACCGACAACGTGATATCAGGGGCTGCCAATTGAATCGCGTATCAAGGTTGATTGCTCGTTGACCGCGGGAGTACTACTGAACTAACAAGATAACTACGCCGAGCGCGATCACGGCTCGCCCGTCCGGCGAGTGACAGCTGAGACTCCGGTCCTCGCGCGTTGGGTGAATCACCCGCAGTCATCGGTTTGAGCCGCAAGCCCACGCCGACGGTCAGCAGTGCAGCGATCAAGATCATCTTACTCATGGTGCCTCCAATGCGGCCACGGAATTGCAATTGCCTGGGCGTAGTAGGGACGATTTCATGATCGATCTCAACCTGTCGGGTGCGCGGGACAGTGTCTTAAAATGGAGACCGGACCAGTAAAGGAAAGCAGCGTCACGCCTTGCGCTCCGAATTTCGACATGGGTCCTTTGTGGCCGGAGCGGCACCGCCGTGCCGCGAGGCAATCACTCGGGGTCTTTTGTAAGATTACCGTTCGTGCACCGATATTGGGACAGTCATGGTGTATGCGATCAAAGCGGAGGTTGTCGATCGGCGGGCGAGAACCTTCTCGTTCACCGCCCACAAGACCATGTATGGCGGCAAGCTGATCGCCGAAGGCGACACGGTTTTCGTATTCGCGAGCGAGAACGAGGGCGGCCAAGGTCTAGTCGCGCGCGGCATTGTCACTCACGCGGAATCCATCCCGAAGAAGCGCGGCATAGCACGCCAAACGCCGCGCGTGAGCGTGACTATCAAGCGAACGGCGTTTGCCAAGCGGCCAATGGGACGCCGCGAGCTCAAGCATCTCACCGACTGGAATGACGGCCGGCCCGGGACTGAGCTCAATTTCAAATTCTATCGGCAGGCGACCGACAAAATCGTCGGCATCTCCGATGCAGCGGCATCGTTCCTCGGCAAGTGCTTCTAGCGAGGCTCAATCCCCCCCCCGAGCTGTCGCTGTGCTACTTTGACAACTCCATGTGGAGGTGCGTGCGGTGAGTTTTGAGCCCAGCGTTGCGGCCTCCGCGGGGCCGCAGGTCGACCCTGTCGTGGTCGTCGACAACTTTCTCCCCGGCGAGTTTGCCGCGGCGATGCGCGCGGACATCGATGCGCATTTTTCCGCACCGTTCAAGCATCGCCCGGATACACACCAGGTGTGGAACTTCTGGTTCGTACCGCAGGCATACACTTACTTACGTACGCAGCCCGAGAAGATTATCCATCGGGCGAGCGTCGAGCGCTTCATGAGCCTGCTGCGCGCGTGGTCCAGTGAAACGCTGGGCCTTGCCAGGCTCAGCTGGCCTTACCTGAGCCTCTACGTCAGTGGGTGCCGGCAGGGCTTGCACAACGACGCCAAGAATGGCCGCTTCGGCTTCGTATATTCGCTGACGCGCGACGATCGGCGGTCCGTTGGGGGCGAGACGCTCATTCTGCGACACGGTGATCCCTTCCTGCGCAACCTGCGTAAGGCCGTCGCCGGCACAGCTCTCTATGAGCTCGTCGAGCCGCGCTTCAATCGCCTGGTCGTCTTCGACGATCGCATGGTCCACGGCGTGCAACTCGTCGAGGGATCGATGGACCCGGTAGAAGGCCGCTTCGTACTGCACGGGCATATCGAGGAATCGGCCCCAATCGTTGTAGGAGCGTTGCCACGGGAGCAGGTGCTGCGGGATCTCGGTTCCGCGTTGGAGTTCTTCGACAAGCAATATGGCGATCAAGCAAGGCACCACGATGGCCCGTTGGTGCTGCGTTTCACGATCTCTCCCGAAGGCCGCGTCATTGGGCTGCGCGTGATTCTCGATCGGGTTTTCTCGGAGCGGAAAGGCAACGTAGAGTGGAATGCGATAGCCGGCAAACTCGTCGAGCTCCTCGGCGCAGTCGCGTATCCTGCGGCGGCCGGTGAGACCAGCGTGACCCTGCCGCTGCTGTTTGGTGGCCCGGTGCGGTCCGCTCCGTTGAGAACTCCCCAGACCTGATCGAGATGGCGCTCGTCATGCGGCGCACCGACCCCAGTCCTCTCGAGATTTGGGGCCGTGACACATCACATTCATGGGACCTTCAAAGGCGTGTTAGACATTCCTGCGAATCTCACCTTCTCTTACGAGGGGATCTAATTTTATTTTTTCTGCGAATGACTTGAGGGAGATTCGGCGGACGACTGCCAGCTCTGGCGCTTTTGACCGATTAATCCAGCACACACTGAGTAAATTCAACGAACTGAGGTGAAAAAATGAATGGTTTAGTCAAGACAGTCGTCGTCGTGGCACTAATCGGCTCTAGTACGGTCGCCAGCGCGAGCGTGTTCGATTTCAGCTACGTGTTTGCCGACGGCCAGCAGGTTACCGGCGACTTCACCGGCACCACCACCAATGGCGGCCAGTCAGTGACCAACATCGGCAACATCCAAGTTCAGCTCAACGGCATTGCCTTCGCGCCCGTCGGCGGCGTCGGCAACCCGACGCTTCAGGCGAACGCTTGGGTCCCAAGCACGGCGGCGTTCAGCGACACCGCACCGGTGACTATCTACGCCAACGGGGCACTCAACAACTTCATAATTTCCGATGTCGATGCCGCGACGAGCGCCTCGCCGGATTACGAGTTCGGCTATATCAATGATTCGACCAACGGCATCTACCAGGTGGTCGCCGCCAACTTTCTACAGAGCGACTCCTTCAGCAAAGCCGAGGGCAACTCGACTCAGCTGGCGCTTGATAGTCCCGGCGTCGCTTCCAGCTGGACGCTGACGGAGGTGACCGCGGTCCCGCTTCCTTCCACCCTGGCGCTGCTTGCTTCCGGCGTGGGTCTATTTGGCTTGCGCGGCTATCGCCGTCGCGCCGCCTGACCTTGCCATCTTGTTTTTCCATCGCATTCATCCGGGAGACAACGAAATATGAATTCTCAACTAGAGCCGGTGCGTCCGTCGAAGATCGCGGCCGCCGTCGCCAGCGTCCTCGCGCTGGGCTCCGCTTCCGCCTTCGCCTCGGTATCTATCGTCCAAGGCGTCGTGGGTGGCGCTTACTTCACTCCGCCCGTGTTCGCTGATACCGCCGCGGCTTCCTCCCCCGCTACCACGGCGGCGTCGGTCTACGCCGGTGCCAAGGTGTGCTTCGATCTGAATGGCAACGGTGCCTGTGACGCGGGCGAGCCCTTCACGACCACCACATCCACCGGCAGCTTCAAGTTGTCGAGTTCGACCCTGGCGCCGCTGGTGGCTGAGATCAGCACCAGCGCCACGAACAACGGCAACCCGATCACCAGCCGCAGCGTGTTCCGCGTCAATGCGGCCCAGATTCAGGCGGCAACCAAGAGCCCCCTGCTGGCTGCGACCGTGAACATTACCCCGCTCTCCACGGAAGTGGCTTTGGCCATTGAGAACCAGGGCCTGACCTACAGCCAAGCTGTCGCCAACCTCGCCCAGCGCATCGGTGTCTCGAATACTTCAAACCTGTTGCTGCCGCCAACCCAGATCACGAGTCCCTCGGACCAGGACGCGGTCATCAAGGAATCCGTCATTGCCCAGGGCCGCCTCACGCTAGCGGCGAAGTTCGTCGACCGCGGCGACACCGTCGGTGAACTTCGCGGGAACTTGGACTGTCCGAACGTCGCGAGCTTCGATCCCACCAATGCCGACGGCTGCACGGGGACTGACCTCGACACCGTCGCGATCCCGGCCGCCCAGAAGTACGCTTTCAACCTGGAAGGCATGCCGCAGTACGACTATGTCTTCGTCATCATCGAGGAGAATGAGTCGCAGAGCGCCGTGGTGGGCAGCGGCAAGGCCCCCTATATCAACAGCGTCCTGACTGCAGGTGGTTTGGTATACAACTACTTCTCCACGGGCGATCCGAGCGAACCCAACTATCTGGCTTTGGGCGGAGCGGATGACTGGGGCCAGACCGGCGATGAGGCCCTTCCCTACCCCGCGGTGCAGGGCGTGAAGCCCAATCTGTGGAATGCCATGGACGCCGTGGGCCTGACCTGGCATGTGTACGAGGGCTCCCTGTGGCCGACCCCGGCGGGGACTCAGCAGAACGTCGCCGGCGCCACGTCGTGGAACCAGGCGACCGGCGGCCTCTGGTTCGACAATCCCGCCGAGAGCTCCATCAAGGGAGCGGACGGCATCAGCTACGGCGGTTCGCTCCGCGCCGTGAAGCATAACCCGGCCGTCTGGTACGCGGATGCGGCGGCGCAGCCGAATTTCGCATCCAATTCGCGCAGCGTGTCGGGCGCGTATGGCTCCACCGATGTGAACGGCAACGCAATCCCATACTCTTACCCCAGCAATACCAATTCGACCAACGGCGACAACTACACCAGCGCCGGCAATTGGGACAACGCGCTCCAGGCCTATGCCACGACGAATGGCATTACCTCTTGGTGGACCGGCAACAGCCAGCCGTGGACTGTGGATCAGTTCAAGGCCGACCTGCAGAGCGGGAATGTGGCCAACTACAATTTCATCGTCCCTGACCAGGACGATGACATGCACAACCCCGGCGTGGTCCCGCGCGCGGATTACTGGGTTGAGAACATCGTTGCGAAGATCGAGTCCTCCGCAATATGGAACGATCCGACCAAGCGGGTCGCCATCGTCATCACCTTCGACGAAGGCGAATCGGCTACCACCGCCTGCTGCGGTTGGAACCCGGAGCGTAGCGGCGATGGCAAGGCGCAGCTGGTCACGTTCACTGCGGGGGGCGCAGAAGTCTCGAGCGTCTCGGCGTTGCCGCCGTACACGGAGGCTTATATGGGTTCTGGCGGCGCCACCCCTGTTACCTTCACACCACCGCCTTACAGCAATGGCAACCATGGTCATGGCGTGACGACGTTCGGCGTTTACACCAACCAGATAGCGCTCGGCAACGTGCCGGGCGGCAACTACGACACGGATTACTACAGTCACTTCTCGTTCGTGCGTACGCTGCAGGACATCTTCGGACTGGCCGATCCGGGCCAACCGGGCACCTATATGAACCGTTCCAAGTACACGGAGACTTTCATCAACCAGAACGCCACAGTGCTGCCTGAGTTTGCGGGTAGCGCGAACCCGCACTTCGATGCGGTCCGGCCGATGAACCACGTGTACCAGTTCCCGGCTGGCGTAACCCACGTGGCTCCCGCTGGTTCGGCAACTCCGCCCGTGACGGTGGGACCGGATGCGAACCAGAACAACCTCTGGAGGACTCAATAACCGCTCGCCGCAGCCGCGGAGTGGACCGGAAAGGGCCGGCGCGAGAGCGCCGGCCCGTTGTCGTTCCTAAGAAAGCCCTATCGCGCTGGGAGTAAGGCTATGGTTGGAATGGTGCAGCTCTTGCCTGGTGCAGTTGCTCTAAGAATCGATCGATTCGTCGCGTTGATCTTTATCCTCTGCGGCCTGTCTGCGTTGACGCAGGCTCAAAGCACGAGCCAAACCACGAGCTTGAGTCTGCAGGCCCAGGCGGGTCAAAAGCTGTTCTTCGACACCAACCTCTCAGCGTCCCGGCAAATGTCGTGCGCCACCTGTCACGACCCCCAAAATCACTACGCCCCGTCGAGCACCAACACTCAACCCGTGCAGTTCGGAGGTCCGAACTTGACCACGCCAGGGTTCAGGGCGGTTCCGACGCTGACGTATAAGCAATACATTCCACCGTACAGCGATGACGCCACGAACCCCGACGGCGTGAGTGCGAACTCACCGGGTGGCGGTTTCACTTGGGACGGCCGAGCGGACACACAGGCACAACAGGCCGCCATACCGCTGCTGTCCTCGTTCGAGATGGCCAACACCAGCCAGGCCGCGGTGGTTGCGGTGGTGCAGAGTGCGAGCTACGCCGCACTGTTTCAGCAGGCCTTCGGCGCGGGTGTCTTCAGCGACACGCAGACGGCGTTTACGGATGTCGGGTTGGCGCTGCAGGCCTACCAGCAGGAGGATCCCAGCTTCAACGCATTCACCAGCAAGTACGACTATTGGTCCACGGTCGCGCTCAGTAACGGACAACCCGTCAACCTGACGGCCGCCGAAATGCGGGGATACACCGTTTTCAACTACACGGGCAATTGCTTTGCCTGTCACTACAACGGTCCCATCACCGGCGGCGGCGGAGCGCTGTTCACCGATTTTACCTACGAGAATCCGGGCGCGCCGCGCAACACGAGAATTCCGGCGAACGCGAGCAAGTTCCTCGTTGAGACGTACTACGACCTGGGTCTGTGCACGGCGGTGAATCCGGACCCGGTGAATCCCTACCTGATCCCTCATATGCTGCCCTACAGCGCTTCGCTGTGCGGCTCGTTCAAGACACCCACGCTGCGCAACACCGCGACCCGCAATGTATTTTTTCACAATGGTGTGTTTACGTCCCTCGCCCAGGTGATCGATTTTTACAATACTCGCGACACCGATCCCGCGAAATGGTACCCGACGGTAGACGGGGTGGTGCAGCAGTTCAACGACCTTCCGACCGCACTCAGGGCCTACGTCGACACTGTGGACGTTCCTTTTGGCCTGTCACCGGGCCAAACGCCCTATATGACGGCCCAGAACGAGGCGGACTTGCTGTGCTTCATGGAAACCTTGACTGACGGTTACGTGCAAGGGGTTACTCCGCAAGATCCGAATTGTGTGAATTGACGGCTGCTCACGTTTTGGGGTGATGACGAATGATGACTTTGAAAACACGAGCGGCCGCGACCGGCGCTGGAATCGCGTTGATGACGGTGGCAGCCCTGTTGCAGGCGGGCACGGCCCAACCCAGCCGGCAGACCCTCACCCGCGCGGTGACCCACTATCTGTCGGATCACGGCGACCTGTGCGTCGGGAAGTTCACCTGGCCGCGGGTCGTGACATCGGAGGACCGGCTGGCCGGCACGAATGACGCCGTGCAGTTGCCGGTGCTCGAGCGCCTGGGCTTGGTGGAATCCACGGAAATCCCAGGGCCAGTTGTTACGACACCAGCCTATGGGACACCGGCAGCAGGCGATGCGATCGCGCACACCGTTGCGCAGGGCTCGCAGCCTGAGCCGGCCGCGCCTGAGCCGGCCGCGCCTGAGCCGGCAACTGCGACGGCCGGGCCGGGCAAGCGCTATTCGCTGACCGAAAAAGGGCGCCGGTACTACCTGCAGAAGAAGCACGTTACCGTGGGCGCCCACGACCTGCCGGTGGAGCACGATGCGGACTTGTGCGTGGCCCACCTGAGCCTGGATAAGGTGGTGAAGTGGTCGCCACCCGAGCAGATGCATGGCCATCTCGAGACCGTGGTTCGTTATACCTACCACATTAGCGCCGCGGATTGGATGTCGGATCCGCAAGCGCGCCGGATCTTTCCGGTTGTCGACCGGATCATCCGTCACGAGGGCAATATGCTGATGAGCGCGACCGTGCGGCTGCAAGATGGCAAGTGGCAGCCGGTGTTGCCTACTCTCTGAGGCAGGAGCATTCACAGCCGCACCTCTTCCATGAGACTCGCCGTGAACATCAAACCGCAATTGCGCAGCTGGATCGCGCGCAATCTCGATCGCGGCTGCCCGCCCGAGCAGTTGATCGAGGGCTTGCTCGCTCAGCGTTTCGACCCCCCCATCGCTCAGGGCTTGATTCGGGCATTCGTGGAAGCTCGCGCCGCAGGCGCGCCGTTGACCGCCGATTGCGTGAGAATCGACATCGCCGACGCAGCCTACGTTGGTGAGCCGCCGCGGATCGCAGCGGGCCACTCGATCCGCATCGCGGACCGAGTGGTTTCTGTCGTGGCGCGCGTATCGAGGCCGGTCATCGCCGTGCTGGCTCATGTGTTGACCGCCGAGGAATGCGAGGAGCTCATCACGCTCGCACGGCCGCGCTTGCGGCCTTCGACCGTGGTCGCTCCGGCCACGGGGGAGAACGGGGTCGCGGAGTATCGCAACAGCGAGGGGATGTTCTTTAGACCCGGCGAGACGCCGCTCGTTGCCGCATTGGATGCGCGGTTTTCCGAGATCATGAATATGCCTATCGATCATGGTGAAGGTCTCCAAGTCCTGCGCTACGGCCCGGGCACTCAGTACACGCCACACTTCGATTTCCTCGTGCCCCGCAACGAGGCCAGTGAAGAGTCGCTTCGACGCAGCGGACAGCGAGTCAGCAGCCTGGTGACGTACTTGAACGATGTGCCGGAAGGAGGCGAGACGACGTTCCCCCATGCCGGGTTAACGGTTTGTCCGATCCTGGGAAACGCCGTGTATTTCGAATACTGCAACAGCCGCGGCCAGGTCGACGCGGCTTCACTGCATGCGGGTGCGCCGGTGACCAAGGGGGAAAAGTGGGCGCTGACAAAATGGATGCGCGAACGGCCGTTCGTCTCGGCACCGCTCCCAAACGTAGGCCCGCCGGCGATTGCCCCCCATCACGACTTTGGGAGGTCCTGAACAATGAATGTCTTAGTCAGGGCGGCTATTGTCGCAGCGCTGCTCGGAGCCGGCGCTGCGGCCAGCGCCTACACCGGCACCTTCCACTTCTCATATACGTTCGGCGACGGCCAGCAGGCCACGGGCGACTTCGAGGGCACCACCAACGATGCCGGCCAGTCAGTGACCAACATCCAAAACATCCAAGTTCAGCTGAACGGCATTGCCTTCGCACCCGTCGTTGTGGGCGGCGTCACCCTCGGCAACTCGACGCTGCAGGCTGACACATGGAACCCGAACACGGCCTCGATCAGTGACAGGATACCGGTGATCATCTACGCCAACGGTGCGCTCAACAACTTCATATTCTCCGACGTCGATGCCGCGACGAATACCTCGCCGGACTACGAGTTCGCCTACATCAATGACGCGACCAACGGCATCTACGAAGTGGTTGCTACCAACTTTCTACAGAGCGATTCCTTCAGTAAAGCCGAGGGCAACTCCACCCAGCAGGCTGTCGATGCGCCAGGCAACGCCGCCAAGTGGACGCTGACGCAGGACCAGTCGGCTTCAACGGACGGCCCGATTCCGCTCTGGGCACTCGGAGCGCTTGGGGCGGGCCTCGTGGCCATCGGATCGCGTCGAATGGCGAAAACAGCGTAGTTTCGGCGGATATTCCCGGCCGACCGGCGGCCGTAAATTTCTCTAAATGACAGCGACCTTGAATTCCCTCCTGGCCGCTAAGACAATGCCCTGGTTTTCTCGTGCTTACTTGCCAGTCCCACTCGCACTCGGGAGATACAGAGCATGAACCGAAGAACGCTGCCAGCCGGCCGCCTTTGCGCCGCCCTGTGCGCCGGCATAGCCCTCTCCTGCCCGCCGAGTCAGGCGCAGCAACTCGCGGTCGATGCCCCACCGAATCCCGCGAGCGTCGCAGGTGCACCCTTCTCGGCGGTAGCAACCCAGCAGATCACACGCGAGTTCACGGACGGCAATCGAATGGCACGCACCGTTCGTGTTATCCATTACTACCGCGACAGTACCGGCCGGACGCGCATCGAGCGCGAGGCCTCTAAACAGTCTGCGGGCGCGCAGGCGACGCTCCAAGGCGGCGTCGACGAAATCGATGATCCGGTCGCCGGCGAGCGCTATCTGCTGATTCAGCGCACCAGAACGGCCGAGGTGTTCGAGGGCCGAACGACAGCCCATCTCGTTCAACCGCCGGTCACGCCGCCGGGCATCACCGCTTACTTCGGCGGCCTTGTGATCGGCCCCAAGGATCAAGGTTGGTCGCAACCCGAGCCACTCGGTGAAAAGGTGATAGAGGGTGTCAGAGCAGTCGGAACCCGCCGTGAGTACACACTGGCCGCTGGCGCGATTGGTAATGAAAAGCCAATCGGCATCGACATCGAGCAATGGTTCAGTCCCGATCTCGGCATGATCGTCAGCAAGACCGGACATGCGACGACAGGCGGCGGTTCGAGCTATCGCTTGGAGCACATTGTGCAAGCCGACCCGGATCCAACGCTATTCACCATTCCGGCGGACTATACGCGTCAAACCACGGCCGCCTCCAACTGACCCAAGCCTGCAAGCGCGAAGGCGGTGCAAGTCATCGGCGCCGTCTTCCTGCAGAAGCCGCGCGTCGAGATCAAGCTCGACCCCTTCAGCAGCGATCGGGGACGGCGGGTGAGGTCGGGCGAGTCCGCGTGGGTGATTTCAGCGGCCACCAACCGCAGCGTAACAGTCGTAGTACCCTGAGATTATCTGTCTGCCTCGCGAGCACGTCCTGCGAAAAATCGATGGGTGTCAGGCGAGCATACGCGCGGACGAGGTCGAGCTCGGTCTGCTCAGGCCGCAGCGCTTCGCGAAGATCTGCAATTGCAGCATCGAATCCCGGGCGAAAAAGCTGTATCAGCGAGGCAACACTGCTGCCGAATATAAAGGTATTCCACAGGCTGCCGGCGTTGATCAGCCTGCGCGCCCGATGTACGTCCGGCCTTTCCACAAATTCGTAAACACCGGTCGGCATCAACATGGCATCGTGCCAGGGCACGATGTAGCCCAACTGATCATGGGGACCCTGCGGCACGGCGCCCAGCAGATAGACCGGCCCTGGCTCGTCGACGATCCATTCCGCCATGCTCATGAGAGAGTTCGTCATCACCTCTTCATCGTTGACGACATAGTCAGCGGGAAGGAATAACACTGCCGTCGAAGGAGAGACACGGCTTTCGAGCATCAGTAGCGCGAGCAAGACTTCGTATGCCGTTCCTTGATGCTTGGGTTGAATGAAGAGATTGCGAATACCAAGCTCTCTCAATGAGCTCTGCCTCCAGTCGTCGGCGGGCGCGGCGATGACCGCACCGATCCGGTCGAGTGACGTCACGGCAGCGGCACGGCGCAGCGTCGCGGTCAAAGGATCCCGCCTTTTCAGCGCGGGCTGTTGAGCGGCATCGCCTCCTTGCGCCTTTATCCCCGGTAGGTGGGGGTCTTCTCGACTTGCCAAAAGGACACACCAAGGCTCGGTCATGAGCTGCTTCTCCCCCTCAAATGCAACGACCCACTCGACCCTAAAGCTTACCCTCGATCCATGTCACGTGCATGACGCGGCGCGGAATCTGTCAGCGCCGGCATGGTACTCCGACTCGGGCCTCGAAGGCAGCGTCCTCTTCATCGCACGCCAAGGCCAGCAGAAGCGCCGCAGGGGCCGGACCACCCGTTCCCATGCCGCCGCACGGTGATTAGAGTATCAGCACCGTCGGGTATCACGATTCTGGGGAAAGCGCATGGCTATGGAGATCGAGCGGAAGTTTCTCGTTCGCGGAAGTGACTGGCGGCAAGGCCGGCCGCTGCACATTTCGCAGGGCTACCTGAACCGCGACAAGGCACGAACTGTGCGCATTCGGATCGCGGAGAGCCGCGCTTACCTCACCATCAAGGGTCCCAATCAAGGTGCCTCGAGACGCGAATACGAGTATGAGATTCCGCTTCATGATGCCAAAGAGATCATGGCCCTCTGCGAACAACCGCCTCTCGAGAAGAATCGTTTCACCGTGACGCACGCCGGGGTCACGTGGCAAATCGACGAGTTCCTCGGCGCCAATGCCGGTCTCGTCGTTGCGGAGATCGAGCTCGCGAACGAGGAGCAAGCCTTTCAGCGGCCGCGCTGGGTGTCCACGGAGGTCACCTACGAGCCCCGCTACTTCAACTCGAGTCTGCCGAACCCTATGCGACCTGGCGTGAGACATCATCTTGAGTGCCCGGGGCTGTCGCACACGCGTCGAGGCGCGGCCCGGACGCTCTGCGGCGGACTCCAGCCGCAGCAAAGCTGATACATTGCCGAGTCCGGCTTAGCCAAGAGTAGGAAAGCGAGATGCGGTCAAAATTCGGATGGATCGATGAACGGGCGGCCTCCAAACGGCAGTTTCGACGGCGAGTGCTTGTCGGCATCTGCCTCAGCCTCGGCCTCTGCGGGTTCGTCGGCGGCGCAATCGCCAGCGAGCTCGTCATCGGCCGCGAAGCGCTGCAGACCCTGGTGGTGGAGTCGGTATTCAAGGATCAGGGACGATGGTACTTGGCCAAAGGTAAATGCTACGCGTACCTTGAGCGGCCGCATGTCGCGCTCGACGCGGGCAGAGTCATCATCGACGCGCACCTGTCGTCGCGACTGGGAGTCACGATCGGCGACTCCTGCCTCGGCACGGAGATGATGTCGGACGTACGAGTCTCGGGGAAGCTGGTGGGCTTGGGCTCGCACATCGGGATCGATGACATTCGCATCGACAACATCCAGGACGAATCCACGCGCGATGTCGTCGAATTGCTGCAATCCGCGACCGGCCGCTCTCTGCCGAAATCGGTGAACATCGATCTATTGCCGCTGCTCAAGCCGACGAGCGTGCCGGGAGCGGATATCAAAGTGGCGGCGACCAATCTGGCGATCGCCAACGTAACGATGCTCGCCGATGCAGTTGATGTCGAATTCGACATCAAACTAACCGCCCGCTGACGAGTAGGGCGGCGCGCGCCCGCTGACCTTGAAGCGTCCCACGAGGCTGTAACTCCCGCCCGGATGAATGAGCCGCGCGCTGCTGACCACCGCCCCCCCGGACCAGGTGCGTCGCCTGACATGCAGCACAGGTTCCCCTTCCGGGATCTTGAGCAAGACACGCGTGGCGCGATCCGGCATCAGCGACTGGATGATGTGTTCCACCTCATCGAGTGGTCCCAAGTTCATCAGGTATTCATATGGCGTAGCCCGCACGAAGTCCTGGTCGAGATACCGTGGCGCAAAGGCAGGGCGGACGAACCGGTCCTCAATCTGAATGGGGCGCTTGTCTTCGAAGTGGACGATGAGCGAATGAAACACGGCGGAGCCCGGTGCGAGTTCGAGCTCGGTCGCGGTCTCGAGGTCGCAAGTCTCGCCTGAGAGGCGGTGCACTTTGGCTGAATGCTGGTGACCACGCTCGACGATCTCATCGTGAATGTTTCGGATCTCGAGCAGCGTCGACTGCGGCCTGCGCTGTCCGACTCGAGTTCCCGCGCCGGGACGCCGCGTCAAGATGCCGGTTGCTGCCAGGTCGTGCAGCGCGCCGTGAACGGTCATCCGCGCGGTCCCGAACGCATTCGCCAACTCTGTCTCGGACGGTACACGATAGCCCTCCGGCCATGCACCGCTGTCGATCTTTGCGAGCACGAAGAGCTTGATTCGCTCATTGAGCGGCCGTTCGTCCTGCCGCCCGCCGGGCAGCTCGAGGGAGAGCTTGCCGCGCGCGGCTTTTTGCGGAGATTTCAACATGCCCTTGACAATCCTATTGCCCTAGTGCAAACATTATTACCCTAGGCTAATAGGAACGCAACAGCCGAACGAGCGCACTGCTCGAAATCGAGCGGCACGCACGATGCGAGGAGAGCCCATGAAAATCACTGATTCGACGGTCGACGACTTTCGGAAAGAGGGGGTCGTGCTGCTGCGTGGGATCTTCCGGGATTGGGTCGAGCCACTGTCTCGAGGCGTTGCGGAAGTCATGGCGCATCCAAGTCCGCTGGAGCGCTCATACCAGCCGAAGGACGGGTCGGCGGCGTTTTTTCAGGACCTCTGCAACTGGCAGCGCGTCCCCGCATTTCGCGCATTCGTCTTCGAATCGCCTGCGGCCGAGGTGGCCGCCCGCCTGATGGGATCGGCCACCTCCCGGTTTTTCCACGACCACATACTGGTCAAGCGCCCGGGTAACAGCACCGTGACACCGTGGCATCATGATCAGCCTTACTACTGCGTGGAAGGTGACCGCACCGTCAGCTTTTGGGCGCCTCTGGATCCTGTCTCGCGTAGTGTCTGTCTGGAATGTGTCGCCGGGTCGCATCGGTGGAATGCCGCAGGCTATCGGCCGAAGCGGTTCGACGGCAGCGCACTCTATGCGAACGAGCAATTCGAGGACCTTCCGGATATTGACGCAGAGCGGGATCAGCTCGTCATCCGTGGCTGGGACATGGCGCCGGGCGACGCGATCGCCTTCGACTTTCGCACGGTTCACGGTGCGCCCGCCAACACATCGCCCGTCACTCGCCGTGTGTTCTCATCCCGGTGGGTCGGTTCCGATGCGCGTTTCGTGCGGCGTGGGGCCTCGGGATCCCCGCCATTTCCCCATTTGACGCTTGAGGACGGCGCGCCATTCGACGCCCCGGAGTTTCCGCTGGTCTATCGACAATGACCCAGGGCGCCGCCGGGGACTCCAACGGCGAATCGCACCGAAATCCGCTCCTATCGATTTGACGTAATCTGGGTTTCCACCAGATACGCGCAACAGGCACTCATCCAGACTCTCAAGATCGGCGCCCCAGCGCCGTTAAGAGCATGGACGCGTATCGACGCCAAGGATGAGTGAAATGCTCGGGCATCTGAAGAGCAAACTAAAAGCGTCCTTGAATTTTCCCAGTCCGCCTGCGATAGCCCAGCAGATCATCGCGCTGGCACGGGATCCTCACACCGATATCTCGCAGGTCGCCGCTGCGATCAGCAGAGACCCGGCTCTCGCCGCCAAGCTATTGCGCGTCGCCAACTCGGTTCTCTACTCGCGGCAGCGCAAGAGCACGAACCTGCGTCAGGCGCTGATCGTGCTCGGATTGCAGGGCGCTACCACGCTTGCACTCGGCTTCTCCCTCGTCGGCACCTATAAGGGCTTGAAGAGCAACGGTGTGGATTACGAACGCTATTGGCGGGGTGCCATCCTGAGCGCCTCGGCGGCCCGATGCTTCGGCGCGCTGCAGAACGCATGCGCCGTGGACGACATCTTTCTCGCGGCGCTGCTGCAAGACATTGCAATCCTCGGCATCGATCGCGCCGCGCCGGATTTCTATCGCGACCTGCCTCGGAACGCTTCCCACCGCGAGTTTTCGGGATACGAGACGGCCCGCCTGGGAATCGATCACGCCGAGCTCGGCGCATGGCTTCTCGAGTATTGGAAGCTGCCCAAGCCGCTATGTCGCGCGGTAGCATGGAGCCACGCGCCTCCGAACGAGGAGCTTTCGACGCCCACGGGGATGGCAGCGCGCTGCGTCGCCCTCGGCAAAGAGTGCGTGGAGCTGCTGTTCGCGCCCGTGGCTGCGACTGATTTCGTGGCCTTGGCCGAACATGCGTCGGAATGGTTGGGCATCGGCGCGCCGGCTGTAGCCGAGATGATGGGTAAAATCGTCGCCGAGATACCAGAAGTCGAGCGCTTGTTCGATACCACATTGCTGCAGCCCGACACCGCTACGGTGATCCTCGATCAAGCGCGCGATCTCTTGATTCTTCGCAATCTGCAGGCGCTCGGGCAGGTCAGCAGTTTGCGCGAGACGAATCTCAAACTCGAAGCGCGCACCGCGGTGCAGGATGAGCAGCTGCGCGACCGCGTGACGGGACTATACAACCGCGGCTATCTCGATCTGATGCTGAGGCGCGAATTTCAGGCTGCGACGAGCGGCAACTGGCCGTTGAGCGTGGTCTTCGTCGATCTCGACCGCATCAAGGGAATCAACGAAGCCTACGGGCATGAGGCCGGCGATTCGGTGCTCGTCACCACGGCGAAGTCGATTGCCTCGGTGGCGCGGGACAGCGACTGCGTCGCGCGCTACGCCGGCGCGAAGTTCGTCGTCGTGTTGCCGGGTCTGGCATCAGCCGGTGCCGCGATCTTTTGCGAGCGTATGATCGACCGCCTGCGCAGCACCTTGCATACGATCCGCGGCACGGAGGTGATCCTGACCGCCGCGGTGGGGCTCGCCACCCACGCTCCGCAGAAGCCCTTTCAACGCGCCTCGCACCTGATCAGTGCCGCGGAGCGCTCCGCATGCTTCGCCAAGAAATCCGGCCGCGATCGGCTGGTGGGGCATAAACTTGGCAGCCCCCTGTCGGTCGCCAAGACTTGACAGGGTAAAGGGATCCGGGAATATCGAGGGGGTGGGGAGAGCTCACGGCGGCGACTCGCGTTTCGCCAGCCGAAGATTCGTCACCTCCGTCGGCGCCGCGGGATCGAATATTCGAAGCTTCATGACGGCTTTTCCGAGCGTGACTACATCGCCGTCCTTCAGCGCGGTCGCCCTAGTGATCGGCGCCTCATTCACAAAGGTGCCGTTCGTGCTGCCGAAATCTTCGACGCTCGCCGATCCCGCGCTGATCACAAAGCGTGCGTGCCGCCGCGAGACGGAGGTCGCCTCGATCACGAGAGAACACTCGATTCCCCGGCCCGCGATGTTCTCCCCTTCGGCGAGCGGCAGCAGGCGCCCGTTCCAAAGCAGCGAAAAAGCGGTCGCCGCTGCGCGCGGCGGGCCGACCGGAGTGACGGCGGCCGCGAAAGCATATCCCGTCTTATAGACCGTGCGAATGATGTGCCCGTCGCCCGGTGAGTCGCCGAGCGCGGCGCGAAGCTCCGAGACGAGGCGGGTCAAGCTCGTGCGTGCGACGTAGACCTTCGGCCAGAGCAGCTCGTCGATCTCGTTGTAGGTGACGACCGCCGGACGGCGTTCGATCAAGACCGCGAGCAAGGTGAACGACTTGGGCTCGAGCGGCACGGCCTCCCCGTTGCGAACGAGCTCGCGAGAGGCCGGCCTGTAGACACAATCGGCGAACGCTAGATCCATGAAGAGGCCGGGCAAAACGGTTGCGGTGAACGGAACTACTTGACCACTAGATTATCCCACTCGGCGAGCGCTCGCCAAAAGCCTTAAGCGCGAGCCGAGCGGGCCCGCGCCGGCGTCGCCTTCGGAATTCACAACTTCCGAATAAGTCCCTAAGGATCTTCGCGGTCTTCCCCTCTATCTTGGTTTCCACGGCCTCCGGTGGCGCCCGCGCCCCGGAGGCTTGAAACCCAACCAAACCTTTCAAGGAGATGACCATGAAGACGATCAATCAGACGACACTTTTGAAATCCGTCCAGGGCCTCGTGGCTGCGGCCATGGTCGTGGCGCTGCCGGCTGTGGCCGGCGCCGCGGCAGGGAACTTCGTCGTGCTCGACAACCCGGGCGACCCGAACTTCAATCAGCTGCTCGGCATCAACGATGCGCGGATCATCGTCGGCTATTTCGGCGACGGCACGGTGGTCGCGAATAACGGCTATGTGCTGCTGCCCAAAAATCACTACTCGGTGGAGAACTTCACGCACCTTCCGTCCGGCGACAGCGCCTCGCAGACGCAGGCCATCGGCATCAACAACAACGAGCAATCGCCGAACATCGTCGGCTTCTACACGGATGCCAACAGCGGCGTGACGCATGGCTTTCTCGACGCCAAGGGCGTTCAGATGGCCGTGGATGATCCGCACGGGAGTGCGCCGTATGTCGGAGCGCCGGTGCAAAACCTCCTCGGCGTCAACGACCGGGGCGAGGCAGCCGGCTTTTGGGTCGACAACAATGGCAATGAGCACGGCTTCGTCGCGCAGCTCAATGAGTCGACCATGAAGTTCTCGTTCACCGAAGTCGCGCCGTCGCTCTTCAAAGGGGCCGTCGCAACCCAGGTGAGCGCCATCAACGACGAGCGTGTGGTGTGCGGCTTCTGGACCGACGGCAATAAGCTGAGTCACGGCTTCGTTGGATTTCTGGGCGGGCAGTACTACAGCTTCGAGGCCGCGATCTCCGGCATGAAGGTGGCGAGTACGCAGGTCTTCGGCTGCAACAACAACGGCGGAATCGTCGGACAGATCACCGATTCGAGCGGGGGACTGCACGGCTTCGTCTATCAGGAAGGCCGGTTCGAGGCCTTCGATGCGCCGGGTTCCTCCCAGACGCCCGAGCTCGGCGTACAGGGCACGCTGATCAATGGCATCAACGATTTTGGCGATATCGTGGGGTTCTTCTCCGATGGTGTGTCGAAGGTGAAGAGCTTTGTCCGTTACGCCGACGAATGATCGCCGGTGCGAGTGAGCGGATGATCTTAAGGACGGCCCCCTTTCCGGGGGCCGTTCCTTGTCGGGAAACCCCTCGGAGACCCCCGCCGCCCTGCCCGGACGCCGCCGGTTCCCCCGATTCGGGCGCCCACCCCCGCTGATAGCCCCGCCACTTTGCCCGGCAGACCTCAATCGCCCATGGCAAGCGCGACCCGGGAGCGGCAAACTAGCCGCCCGGAAACGCTCGCCTGAACGGCGGGCAGGGCGTCAAGCATATGAAAATCGCGCTCAAATTCAATCTGGCATTGCTGTTGGTGTTCGCCCTCACGCTGAGCGCGGCCTACGTCGTCGCGCGCCGGCTTCTCGAGATCAACGCGCGCGCGAGCGTGCAAGAGAACGCCCGCATCATGATGCGGTCGGCGCTGGCGATCCGCACCTACACCGAGACGCAGATCAAGCCTCTTCTCGACGGCCAGAACCACTACAAGTTTCTACCTCAGAGCGTGCCCTCCTACTCCGCGACCGAATATTTCAACAGTCTGGCGGCGAGCCCGGACCTGCGTGACTATGCCTACAAAGAGGCGACATTGAACCCGACGAATCCGCGTGATCGCGCCGTCGATTGGGAGGTGGACCTGGTCAACCGCTTTCGGCAGCATCGCGATGTCAAGGAGATCGTCGGTGAGCGCGACGGCGCGTTCGGGCGGTCCTTGTATCTCGCCCGGCCGCTGCAGATCATCGATCCCGCGTGCCTCGCTTGTCACAGCACCGTAAGCGCGGCACCCGCGACCATGATCGATCTGTACGGTACCGCCAATGGCTTTGGGTGGAAACCCGAGGAAATCGTCGGCGCGCAGATCGTCTCGGTGCCCCAATCCGTGGCGCTCGAGCGCGCCGATGCGATTGTCTCGAAGATCTTGTTCCTGCTCGCCGCGTTGTTCGTAGTGCTGTTCATCGCGCTCAATCTGCTGCTCTCGACGCTGATCCTCCGGCCCATGAGGAAACTCGGTACCATTGCCGACCAGGTGAGCCTCGGCGACTTGGACGCACCGGAGTTTCCAGCGCAGGGCGCCGATGAGATGGCGGCGCTCGGGCGATCCTTCAACCGGATGCGGCGCAGCCTTGTCGAGGCGATGCATTTGCTGCAGTAGTCGCTTGAATGGGGAAGGGAGATCGGTGGCTCGGATCCTAGGGAATTACCAGATCCTCGACGAACTCGGCCAGGGGGGGATGGGGACGGTCTATCGCGCGCGCGATCTCGTGCTCGAGCGGATCGTTGCGATGAAGATACTCCATCCCGAGCACACCCGGGCGTCGGCCGATGGTGGAAGCCGCTTCCTCAACGAGGCGCGCGCCATCGCACGGCTGAGTCACCCCTCGATTGTCTCGGTGTACGAATTCTCGAACGCCGATCCCGCCTCGGTATTCATCGCCATGGAGTACGTCGAGGGCGTGACCATCGAGGAGTACGTGCGCTGCAGGGAACATGAGGATATCGCCCTCACCATCGATCTCATCGGCCAGCTATTGAGCGGTCTCGGCTACGCACACGAGCGCGGCGTGGTGCATCGGGATATCAAGCCGTCCAATCTCTTGGTCACCTCCGAAGGGCGGCTCAAGATCACGGATTTCGGCATCGCCAAGGTCGATACGCTCAAGCATACGCAGACCGGCGTGATGATCGGTACGCCCGCCTACATGGCGCCCGAGCGATACTCGGGCGGCGGCAACGACCAGCGAGGCGACGTGTACTCGGTCGGCGTGCTGTGCTACGAGCTCCTCACCGGCCGACGGCCGTTCGGCGGCGAGCTGACGGAGATGATTTACAAGATTTGCCACACGCCGCCGTCCGCGTTGACGACGCTACGGCCCACCCTGCCGGCTTGGCTCGACCCGCTGATCGCAAAGGCGCTCGCGAAGGATCCCGGAGCACGCTTTCAGACCGCGCGGGAATTTGGCACCGCGCTTACGGCCGCGCGGACGGACTCGAATTTCAGCAGCGGAGACGAGTATCGACGCGAGGCGCTCGCAGCGAAAAATGATGCGGCAGACGGTCCCTCGGCATCGGGTCCCCTGGCGGCCGGAGCCACGGCACCGGTGACCAGGGTCCCGCGCGGCGCGGAGGCGACGCCCCTGCAGCCGCCCGACGCGGAGTCCCGGAGGCCGGCACCAAGTGGCTGGTCGCCGGAAGACATCGCGGAGATCGCACGGCAGCTGACTCCCATCCTGGGCCCTCTCGCCAAGATCACCGTGAAGCGCGCCGCGGCCCAGGCGCCAGGCCGCGCCGAGCTCTACCAGATATTGGCCCGTGAGCTGCGCTCCGATGAGGAACGCGGGCGTTTCTTGGCGACGGCGCCCCGCGATGCGAGAAAAGACGGTGCCGCCGCGCCTTCCGTTGCTTCTCAGGCGTCGAATCTGCTGCCGCAATTCACCAAGGATCAAATAGCGCCCGCGACACTCGAACGCGCGGCGAAAATTCTGGCGCGTTACATCGGTCCGATCGCCGTGGTGATCGTCAAGAAGACGGCGGCGAGTGCATCCGATGAGACGGATCTTTATGTGCGCCTTGCCGAGCGGATAGCTGACTCTCGCGAGCGTGCTCGTTGTGTCGCGGAGCTGACGCGCACATTTTGATCTGCTCGAGCGGGGCTGAAACTCCGCGTGGCGGATTCAATTCTCAAAGGTCCGCAGCGCAGCGGCGTGCGCACTAGCGCCCGCGCGGGTGAACTCGAAGTGCAGCAGCCACGCTCGCGAAGCCTCGTCCACGGCCTCCGCGAACTTCCATTTTTTTGCGGAATCCATTGCAGCGCGGGCAAAATACTTGCTTGATGCGCGACTGTCCAAGGCCGCCGCGGCGACGTTGCCCGAGCGATCGACCATCACGCGAACTACAATCTTGATGACGCCGTGAATCGACTCGCGCGCACTGCGCGATACGTCGGGGATCTCCTGATGAAGCACCGTGGGGAGCGAGGCGACGCTGCTCGCTTTCGAAGTTCCGACGGCGGGCGTCGGCGCAACGACCGCCGGCGGAACGACCGGCGATGAAACAATCGACGGCGAAACAGGCGGCGATGGGGGAGTCATCAACGCTGCTCGCCCGACGTCGCCATGGGCATGAAACCGGTGCAACCCAGTCCAAGCCGCCCACAGCATGACGAGGCCCACCGTGATCGCAGCGGCGAGATACCCTAGGTGGGGCGATGTTTTGGACGAACTCAGCGTGGACACCGTGCGGACCGAGGGATCGTTCGATTCCGGCGGCGCGGCCGGTAGCGGCGGAGCCGACGGCGTCTGCGACCGCGTCTGCGACCGCGTCTGTCCGAATAGTGCTGCGAGATCAGCGACTGCGGGGCGTTGGGCCGGGTCGCGATTCAAACACTGTTGGACCGTATCCACGAAATCCGGCGCGAGATTTGCGGGCAGTGAGACGCTTTCGGAGCGCTCTCGGGACCACGCCGGTGGAGTTTGTGTCAGGGCCTCGACCAGCGTAATGCCGAGTGCCCAGATGTCGCCCGCCGTAGATCCCCTGCCGCTCTTGGCTTCAGGAGGGTCGTACAATGAAAGCGGGGCCGTATTTGCGGTGCGTTCCCCGGCCGGTCGGATGGTATCGCTCGCCAGCTTCAATTGATCGTCGACGACCAGAAAGTTTGGCGGCTTGAGCCCGCCCTGCACCAAATTCTTGCCCTGCAGATACGCCAACGCGTCCAGGGTTGCAGGCAGCAGGTCCCGCACCTCGTCCGGAGTCAGGGGCCGGCCGGGAAGAATCTGAGCGAGGTTCTGCTCCGCATGATCCATCACGACGAAGAGATAGTTGTGCCCCGCGAGTTGGCAGCGGCCCGCGTCGAGAAGACGGATCAAGTGAGGATGCGACAACGTAGCAACGGCCCTCCAGTGCTCGAGTTGCGCCTCTGCCAGCACCGGGTTGACCGGCAGGATCTTGATCGCGGCTTGGGTGAGGTTTTGCGCCTCGCAGTCGGTGAGGAATACCACGCTGTGATTTGAGCGGCCCAGGAAGCGGCGCAGCGGATACACTCCGTTGACAACTCGGCGCTCCCACTCCTGCGTCCAATCTTCGGTCATCGTGATCCGAAGATATCACCAGGAGGGTCGGGCTGCGGAGGTCAACCGTTGGCGAAGTAGGCCGGGTGATCGATGTCGGCGATGAGCCCAGGCTGTTCAGCCGTCCAGTCGAGCTCAGCGCGGGTGCGTGCGCTCGATGCCGGAGCGTCCATGCTTGCGAACATGGCAAACCAGCCGAAATGTTCGGCCGCCTCTTCGAGCGTTTTCGAGACCACCGGAAGGTTCAGGCGGCGGCCGATCACCTCGGCGATCGCTTTGAACGGCACGCCGTCTTCGGCGATGGCATGGAATGGACCTTCGGCATCCTTCTCGAGCGCGAGGCGGTAGACGCGGGCAGCGTCGAGCCGGTGCACGGCCGGCCAGCGGTTCCGCCCCTCGCCGATATACGCGGACACGCCCTTCTGGCGTGCGATTCCGATCAGGTGCGGCACGAAGCCGTGATCGCCGTGTCCATGCACCGATGGGGCGAGCCGGACGGTCGATGCTCGTATGCCGCGCTCCTTGAGCGCGGCCGCCGCAGCCTCCGATTTGCGCGGATAGGCGGGGGAGTTGAAGGGCGGTACATCCTCCTCGGTCGCTGTGCGGCCAGGGGCGAGGAGCGCCACACCGGACGTGACCAGCAACCGGCGGTCGGAGCCTTCGAGCACGGTGCCGATCGTCTCGATCGCGCGCCGGTCCTCCGCACAGTTCTCCTCGAACTTCGAGAAGTCGTGGTTGAAGGCCGTGTGGATCACGGCATCCGCATGGGCGGCGCCGCTCTTCAAGCTGTCCATATCCGCGAGCGAGCCGCGCTGGACGAGGGCGCCCGCGGCAGCGAGCGCCTCCGCCGCGTTGCCCGAGCGGGCTAGACCGAGCACCCGATGGCCGGCGGCGATCAAGTCCTTCACCACGGCAGAGCCGACCCAACCTGTTGCTCCAGTGACAAATATAAGCATGACAAAGACTCCTGGCTTTTGGTGCAGACAAGTATCTGCGCGTAAGATATCCCGGTAAAGTAGTGATATTATCCTGGTATAACTGGTAACAGGTTGGTGGGGGCATCGCGACCGAGAACCTCCTTGGGGCCTATTTAAAGGATCGTCGCGCGAAGCTCGATCCGGCGGCGTTCGGCTTCTCGCCGAAGCGGCGCCGCACGCCTGGCCTACGCCGCGAGGAAGTGGCGCAGCGCGCCAATATCAGTTCGACCTGGTACACATGGCTCGAACAGGGTCGCGGCGGCGCGCCCTCCGCGCACGTGCTCGATCGGATTGCGGAGGCCCTGATGCTGACGGATGTCGAGCGCGAGCATCTTTTCCTGCTCGGCCTCGGCCGCCTCCCTGACGTGCGTTACCGCAAGGACGAAGGCGTTACCCCACGGCTGCAGCGCGTGCTCGATGCGCTGGAGCCGAGCCCCGCTCTCATAAGGAGCGCCACCTGGGACGTGGTCGCTTGGAACCGGGCGGCCACCGTGTTGCTGACCGACTATGGATCGCTGCCACCGGAGCAGCGCAATATCCTGCGCTTCATCTTTCTTGACCCCCAGGTCCGTGCCGCCCAGTACGATTGGGAGAGCGTGGCGCGGTTCGTGGTAGGCGCGTTCCGGGCGGACGCGGCACGTGCGGGGGCGGCGGCGGAAGTGGAGCCTCTGGTCGATGAGCTCTGCCGGCTCAGCCCCGAGTTCAGGGCGCTGTGGCGGGACAACGATGTTACAACCCACGGCGAGGGCGTCAAACACATACGGCATCCGCTGCTCGGCCTGCTCGCCTTCGAATACTCGGCTTTCGCGGTCGATGGCCGGCCGGATCTCAGCATGGTCGTCTACAATCCGGCGACGCCCGCTGATGCCGAGAAGATCAGATCCTTGACCGGCGCGGCCCGGGTAGCCGAACCAACATGATCATCGCTGCTGCTTGCATGGCGTACTATTCACCGCGTCAGGGGCAACCGGTAACCGTCCATGGAACAAAAGCAGGTCAGAGAGGAATTCGACACGGGTCTTGCCCAGATCAGGCACGAAATAAAGAGCCAGCTGGTGCCCCATGGCTTTTTTGGAAGCGTTACTTGCGTTGACATTGCGGACGCGGACCAAGTCGCCACGGGCTCGATCATTGCGATCGCCGTGAAGGGACGAACCGCAGAACGATCCTTCAGCCGGCTCGATATTGAACGCTGCCATCTCAGGGTGGGCGGCGTGGTTCTGTCAGGAATCATTTCCATGGTCGATGAGCTCTCGAGTGCTGCACCGCCTTGATGGTCCGGACCCTCTCGAGGCACAACACGCGAGCCCGCTGCATATCCATGAGCTCGGTTAAGATACCGAGCCGATGCTCCCGACGCTTCAGATTCTAGTTCTGTTCCTGATCGTGATAGCCGCCGTTGCGGTCGTCGCGACACGGCTACGGATTCCGCCGGCGATACTTCTGGTGCTCACCGGTGTCATCTTGGCGCTCGTGCCGGGCCTGCCGACCGTGAACCTGGCTCCGGAATTCGTCTTGCTGCTGGTGCTGCCGCCGCTCATCTATTCGTCGGCAGTGGCGATGAGCTGGCGCGAGTTCCGATTCAACCTGCGCCCCATTTCGCAGTTGGCGATCGGCTGCGTTCTGTTCACGACCATCGCTGCCGCCGCGGTCACCCACTGGTTGTTGGGTTTCTCCTGGCCGGTGGGCTTTGTCCTCGGAGCCATAGTGTCCCCTCCCGACGCCGTGGCGCCCCTGTCCATTGCACGCAGAATGCAGCTGCCCAGACGGCTCCTTGTGATCCTCGAGGGTGAGGGTCTCGCTAACGACGCCAGCGCGCTCATTCTCTATCGATTCGCCGTGGCCGCCGTGAGCGCCAGCGCTTTTTCGCTTGGCACGGCTGCGAGCACGTTCGCCGCCATTATCTGCAGCGAGATCCTATGGGGCATCGGTGTCGGCTGGCTGATGCTGCGATTGCGCCGCTGGGTACACGATCCTCGCATCGAGATCATGCTCTCGGTCCTGACTCCGTTCGTGGCCTATTGGCCGCCTCAGCATTTGGGTGGCTCCGGCGTGCTCGCCACGGTCACGGCCGGGCTCTATATCAGTTGGAACGGCCTTCGGTTGATCGGCGCGGAAACGCGGCTACAGGGCATTTTCTTCTGGGATTTTTTGATCTACGCGACCGAGGGATTCGTGTTCCTTATCACTGGCCTGCAGGCGCGAAGGTTGATTGCTGGCATTCACGATGATTCGTGGTACGACCTGGCGGTCTCTGCCGCCGTCGTGTGCGGCGTGATCATTGCAGCTCGGTTCATCTGGATGTTTCCCGCTACGTACCTTCCGCGCTGGCTCATCCCCTCGCTGGCTCGCCGCGACCCCTCACCCCCCTGGCAGTGGCCCTTCGCGTTGGCGTTCACCGGCGTCCGTGGGGTCGTCTCGCTCGCCGCCGCACTGGCAATCCCGTTCACGACCGAGAGCGGCGAGCCATTCCCCGACCGCGATCGGATTCTTTTCCTCACGTTTTCAGTGATTCTCGTAACGCTCGTGGGTCAAGGCTTGATGCTGCCCGCCGTCATTCGGGCACTCGGGCTCGCCAATGCGGGGAGGCGAGAGCGCCACGCCGACAGAATCGAGGAGTTTGCGGCTCGCCGGCAGGCCATCGAAGCGGCACGCCGGCGTCTCGATGAAATTGGCGCAGAGCGCGATCTGTCGGAGGATGTCGTTCGGCCGCTGCGCGCTCACCTTCGCGATCATCTGAAGCAAGTCGAGCATCGCAGCGACGGCGTTCCGGAGCATCGCCGGCTGGTCGAATCGTACGACGAGCTTGAATGCTTGCTGATCGCAGCCGAGCGGCAGCAGATAAACGATCTGTATAGAGCCGGCAAGCTGAAAGACGAGGCGAGACGCCGGATCGAGCGGGAACTCGATCTGCGCGAGGCAAAACTCAACAACGTGCGGGCCGATGACTCCGCGGCGACCGACAGTTAGTTGAAGGTTCGGGCAGCGAATGCCGTCAAGACGGGCGCATCGGCCGCGACGCCCGCGCGAATCGCGACGGCCGGAGGGGCGAGCATGGGCGGCGGCCGATCGTCAGTATCCGACGAGTGGAGGTCTCGCTCGATGGATCCATTGTTGGACCGTCGGTCGACGCCACTGCAGCGCGGCGTAGTCCACTAGTCGTTTGGGTATCGGGTCGCCGAGCACCACCAGGCGCTGCAGCATCATCGCGAGATCGACATCGGCGATCGACCAGTCGCCAAAAAGGTTGTCGGTACGTCCATCGAGCAATATCAGGGCGGCAGAAAACAGCTTGTTGGCGGCCTCACGCGCTTGTGCAGAAAGCGCCGGGCGCTGGGCGCCGCAAAACACGACAAAGGTGGGCCGCTCGTCGCGAATCGGCGCGAGGTCACTGCGCAGCCAAGCTTGAACTTGACGCGCGCGCGCGCGGTCGCGCGGATCCTTAGGGTAGAGGCGGGTTCCAGGAAAGGTCTCGTCGAGGTATTCGCAGATCGCAGAGGACTCCGACAAGGCAAACCCGTCATCCACGAGCGTTGGAACGCGTCGGGTGATGGACGTCTTGGCGAAATCCGGGCCTTGATTGGCTCGAGCAACCAGATCCAGGGGTTCGATATCGAACGTCAAGCCCTTCTCGAGCAGGCTCACAAAGCTGACCAGAGCGTACGGGCTTGCAAAATTGGCATCTACGTAGAGGAGCATCACCACATTCTAGCCATCTCTGGGGCCATGCGGCCGGCGAATGATTCGGATTTTCTAATCCACCATTTAGATTTTCTGACCGAGAGCGTAGGCGGCGTCAAACAGGGCTTCGAGCTTCGGGGAGACGCCGCGCATGGGGTCGACGACCTGCTTTGCCCAGGCGAAATACTCGGCTTTGCGCTGAGGCGACCAGTTGACCGGTGGCGATTGGCTCATGTCGCGCACGTTGCAAATCTTGTCGGCGAGCTTGACCCACTTGGCTTTCTCGCTGAGGGTGGCGGCGTGCTCGATTTGAAGGCGCTTGCGCTCTTGTTTGGGCAGGGACTTGTCGTCGGTAACCTCCATGACGATCGAGGCGATTTCGGCACCGAATTCGGCCGCCAGTTCGCTCTCGGTGGTGTCGGTATCTTCGATGGCGTCGTGCAAGAGGGCGGCGGCGAGAGCGGCCGGGTCCGTGATCTGGGCCTCGTTGGCCAGAACGTTGGCCACGGCAATCGGATGGTTGATGTAGGGGCTCGCGTCGGCGCCCTTGCGGCGCTGGTCGCGATGTTTATGGGCGGCAAACGCGCTCGCGGCCAGGACGATCGAGGTAGGATGCTTTTCCAACGGCGTTTCCGCTCCTTCGAGGAGTTACTCTAGCTGAGTCGGCGTACCAGGGGATAGGTACCTCAGCGGGACTGGCAGAGTCTTCGCCGCAGCGCTAGGCTCTCGCATATTGCATCAGCGGAGAAGCGGCATGGCGATCAAACGTCCCGTGAGAAGCCGGAGCACGCCGTCACACAAACCCGTCGCGTCGGCGCCGTTGCGCCACGTCGATGTCAAGACGCTGCAGCACATGGTATCGGGCGAGCTCTACGCAGGTTGGCTTTGTAAGAACCGATCGTGCGCGCGGCTGATCGCGATCGCGGAGACTGCCCCGGGTGGTAACGGGTTGACGGATTTCGACGATCAATTGACCGCGATCAAATGCCCGCATTGCGGGGACGAGGATTTATACCGCTGGAGTGCTCGGAGCGAACAGCAATACACTCCCAAGGAAAGCTGAGCACGGGGCAGTCTATTTCGTGGATCCCTTGATGTCTCCCGGGATGCGCGCGCAGGCGAATCGAGAACGCCGGAAGTCCTTCCAGCACTCTCCACGGACGAATTCGCTGCGGCCCGGGCGAGAGTGAGCTCTCGCCCGCCTCAACGTGCCGCTAATGCGTCCATGTCCGCCTGCATGCGGTCCTTGTACTCATCCGACCAGTGAGCGCCAGGTTTGAGCTTGGCTTTCTTGTCGGGTTGGGGAGTGGGCGGCGCCTTGTCGATCGCTGCGGGTTTGCGGGCGCCGGCCTTGAGTTTGAGCGTGGGACGCGTCGGGGGATTCGGATTGTTCATGCGTGTGATGCCAAGATGGTGGGGCTATCACTGGCGATTTTACCCAAGCGATCCGTGCATTCCCAGTCCTGCAGCGGCGAAAACGTGCAAAGCAACGCCGGCAGGCGCGTGGGTTTGGGGGCGGGGCGCCCAGGAACCTCGGCTGGGCGAGCGAAATTACGGACTCGCTACGATCCTATGACGGTGCCGCTGTCTTCCATGGCAGGTTATCGAGATCGACGTTGCCGGCGGAGAGGATGATGCCAACCGACTTGCCCGCGACCGCGAGTTTGCCATCCAGGATAGCGGCCAACGGGACTGCGCTGCTCGGCTCGATGATGATTTTCAGGATCTCCCACACCAACCGCATTGCGTTCACGATGCCATCTTCGCCGACCGTTACGATATCGTCGGCGAACCGTCTGATCAGCGGAAACGTCAGATCGCCGAGCGAGGTGCGTAGTCCGTCGGCGATCGTGCGGGGATGCAGCTGCGCGACGATGTGGCCCGACCGGAACGACTGCTGCGCGTCGTTTGCCATCTCGGGCTCGCAACCGATAACCCGAATCGACGGTTGGAGTTGCTTTGCAGCAAGGGCAGTCCCGGCGAGTAGTCCGCCGCCGCCGACCGGTGCGAGAAGCAAATCCAGATCCGGTTGTTGCTCTAGGAACTCCATCGCACAGGTCGCCTGACCGGCAATAGTTCTGACGTCGTTGTAAGGATGCACCGGGCTGGCATGCGTCTTTGATTGAATTGCGGCGGCTGTGGCCTCGTATTCCTCCGAGGTAGGAATGGTTCCTTGCGCCTCGACCCATACGATATTGCCGCCGTAGCGTTGTACCGCCGCCACCTTTGAGCGTAGCGCCACCTTCGGCATGGCGATGTAGGCCGGGATACCGCGCGTGCGCGCTGCGAGGGAGAGCGCCGCTGCCTGGTTCCCGGAGGAACTGGTGACGACGCCGTGGGCGGCTTCCTGGTCGGTCAGCGAGTACACGGCGTTGAAGGCACCGCGGGCTTTGAATACCCCCGCCCGCTGGAAGTTTTCACACTTGAAGAAAACCTTCGCACCGGTCTGTTGATTGAGCGATGTGCTCGAGACCACCGCCGTGCGATGAACAAAGCGGGCAATTCTCGCGTGCGCTTCACGAACGCCAGGCAGAGTAAGGGCGGACGGCAGCTCATCGGGCTCGATACGAGTCACATTGCACCTCGATGGGTACCCAATGTCAGGAGGAAGCAACAACTCTAGCACAGGCCCACCGCTCGAACGTCGACCAACGGGGGGCGCGGATCCCGATGATCCACCGGCGCGCCTTGATCTGGCCGCTTTACCGCGAAGCCGCTCCCGCCTTGAGCACTCCCGTGTCGATGGGTAGGTCGCGCAGCCGAATACCGGTGGCAGCATAGATAGCGTTGACGAGGGCCGGCGCCGCGGGTGGTGTTCCGGGCTCCCCGCCGCCGCCGAGACGCGCATCGCTTTCGTGGATATGCACTTCGATGGCGGGGCAGTCGGCGAGCTGCAGCATCCGATAGTCGGGGAAGTTGCTCTGCACGACCGCACCTTGCTCGATCGTGATCTCGCCATGGAGCGCCGCACTCAGGCCAAAAATGATCGCCCCTTCGATTTGCGCCTTGAAGCCGTCCGGATTTATGGCCATGCCGCAATCCGCGGCGGCCGTGACGCGCCGAACCTTTACCTCGCCGCCATCGGAGACCGAGACCTCGACCACTTGCACGACGATCGTACCGAAGCATTCGACGATCGCGATGCCTCGGCCGCAGCGCGGCTCGAGTGGCGCATTCCATCCGGCGCGTTGTGCTGCCAATTCCAGTGTGGCGAGGTGTCGGGGCTTTTTCTGCAGGAGCGCTCGGCGGTACTCGAGCGGATCGCGGCGCGCCGCGTGTGCCAGCTCATCGATGAAGGATTCGATGAAGAAACCGTGCCAAGTGGACTCTACGCCGCGCCACGGGCCCGTCGGTACCGCCGCCGTGACCTTCGCAAACCCGTAAGCCTGATTGGGCACATCGTAGAGGATGTGCGCCTCGGAGTTCCCCCCACCGCCGGTGGTGTAGTCATTGACCCACGCCTCGGGCAGTCCACCCGGGCCGATGCGGGCCTTGAAGCGGCTCATGACCTTCGGGCGGTAGAAATCGTGTTGCATGTCCTGCTCGCGGCTGAAGAGGAGCTTCACCGGTACGCCGGGGACCGCCTGCGCGGTTTTCACGGCATAGGTCAGAAAGTTCCATTGACCCGGCAGGCGCCGGCCAAAACCTCCGCCGCTCGGCAGCAGATGAAATGTCACCTTGTCCCTGGGGACCTTCGCGGCCTTAGCGCAAAACGCACGCGCTGCCAGACCGTCCTGGGTGCCCGCCCACACCTCGAGCGACTGATCGGTCCGCGCGATGACGGTGGCGCTCATCGGCTCCATGGTCGCGTGCGCGAGGTACGGCACCGAGTACGTATTCTCGACGGTTGGCCCAGAACCGAGTGCCTCCGCGCCCGCGCCGATCGAGGTGTCGTGCTTTAGCTCGCCGCTGCTGATCGCCGCGCGGTGCTGATCGTGGATCGCTTTCGAGGAGAGTTCCGAGTGAAGTCCCGGATCAAAAATCGGATGGAGCGCGTCGAGGGCAGCTCGGGCCCGCCAGTAACGATCTGCCACGACGACGACGGCATCGGCTAGCCGCACGACCTGCTTCACGCCGCGATGCTGAGCGATCGGTGCCTCGTCCACCGAGTGGAGGGTGCCGCCAAACGTCGGTGAAATGCGGATCGCGCCATACAGCATGCCCGGGAGAGCCACATCGATGCCGTACCTCATCACTCCATCGACCTTCATCGGGACGTCGAGCCGCTTGATCGGTTTGCCGACGAGCTGATACTGACCTCTCGCTTTCAGTGTCGGCCGCGCCGAAGGTGGGTAGTGCGCCGCCGTCGCGGCCAGCTCCCCATAGCTGAAGCCCCGGCCCGAAGAGCTATGAATCACCCGGCTCGATGCGGTGTGAAACGCCGCGACCGGCGAGTTCATCCGAGCGGCGGCGGCTTTGATCAGCATCTCCCGTGCCGCGGCGCCGGCGATGCGCATGCCGTAGACCCCGGTGATGCTGACGGCGGACGAACCGCCCGTCGTTTGCAAATTCATGAATCGCGCGATACCGCGCGCGGTCGTCGCCGCCGCCCCTTGTAGAAAGACTGGAATCGAACGCAAGGTCATACCACGTTCGTCGAGAAGGAACCCTTCTGCGAGGGCGCCGTTGGCGAACAGAGGGTTTGCCGGAGCGGCCACGGCCCGTACGTGGCGCCAATCGGCGTCGAGTTCCTCGGCCGCCATTTGCGACAGCGCGGTAAAGCTGCCGGTCCCGATATCGCAGTGCGGGATGACGATCGTCACGATGTCATCCGCCGCGACCTGGATCCAGTTGGTGAGCAAAGGGCCTGCGGACTCGGTGAGCAATCGATTCGCTCGAGCGAGCCGTCGATCGGGCCAAAGCGCGTAGCCGACGAGCAGCGCACCGGCGGCCGTCGCGCCGCCGAGCAAAAACCGCCTTCGCGTGGTCATACCTCGCCCATGGTCTCGCCCCTCGCGAGTGCGTGCAGCGCCGCGAGGATGCGCGGATAAGTGCCGCATCGACAGATGTTGGTGATCGCGCCCATGATCTCTGCATCCGACGGGGCGGCATTGACCGCGAGCAGCGCGCTCACGGCCATGATCATTCCCGATTGGCAATAACCGCATTGAGGTACTTGGTATTCGATCCACGCCCGTTGCACGGCCGTCAATCCGCTCGCCCCGAGACCTTCTATGGTGGTGATCGCCGCATTCCGGACCGAGTCGACGGCAACGACGCAGCTGCGCATCGCCTTGCCGTCCACGTGGACGGTGCACGCGCCGCAAGCGCCGATGCCGCAGCCGAACTTCGTGCCGGTCAGGTTGAGCTCGTCGCGAATGACCCAGAGCAGCGGTGCCTCGGGCTCGACGTCGAGCTCTCGATGCACGCCATTGACGTTCAAGCGAATACCCATGATTGTCTCTCAGCAGCTTCTCGCCCACTCAGGATCGCAAGATTTCCTGCGGCATCAAACCAGGCTTCGGGACGATTGGGAAGCGCCGACTAATCGCGGCGGCCCGGCCACCAGTTCCAGCGCCCCGCGAGCTGGATGAGCGCCGGCCCTACTCCTAAGCGGATGAGGCTCGCGTCCACGAGCACGGCCACGCCGAGCGCGAACCCGAGGATCTTGACCAGCACGAAGTCGCCGAAAACAAACCCGCCGAAGACGGTCATCATGATCGCGGCCGCGAATGTGATGACCCGCCCTGTGCCGGCAATGCCTTCGATGAGCGCGGTCCGGTCGGCAAGTCCGGCCCGGCGTCCGTCGGCGATGCGCGCGACGATGAACACCTCATAGTCCATGCTCAAGCCGAACACGATACAGAACACCAGCACCGGCACCATCGGAAAGCCGCCGTCGAGCGGCTGAGGCAGGCCGATCAGCCGCGCTCCGAAGCCGTCCTGGAACACCAGGGTGACCGCGCCGAACGCGGCCGCGACCGACAAGAGATTGAGCGTGACCGCTTTCAAGGGAATGAGCGCGCTGCGGAAAGCAACCGACAGGACCAGGAGCGTCGCACCGATCACGAGCAGCACGATCAAGCCCAAGCTGTGCTTGATGGCATCCTCGTAATCGACGTTGAATGCCGCCACGCCGCCGAGTTGCAGGCTGGTGCCCGCAAGTCCGGTGAGCGCGGCGGGGTCCGCGGCTCGGATTTCGCGCACCATGGCGGCCGCATCGGTGGCGGTGAGGCCGGGCCGTGGCACGATCTCGATGAGCAGCCCGCGGCCGTCGGCCGAGACGAAGTTCCTGCGCACAGAATCGGGGATTTTCCTCAAGATTTCCGGCCCCCCGAGGGGCGCGATGTTCACGGTGGTGATCGCCCACACGTGATGAATCCGTGCGTCGCGCGCGAAGTGCCGGACGAGCTGCGAAGCGGCGCGCCAGCCGGATTCCTGCTCGATGGTGGTCCCGGCCGGCAGATCGAGAATGACGTGGACGATCTGCCCGAAGTTGCCGCGCGCGACCGCGTCGATCTCATGCAGCACCCGCACCGAGTCCGCGCTCTCGGGCAGCCACCGGCCGCGCGGGAGATCGGTGCGCAGGTGCACCCCCTGCGCCGCAAGCAGCAGGAGCGGCAGGCCCCCGACGGCGAGAACGCCGATCGGATGGCGCGACACCCAGGTCGCCCACCGCCGCCAGTACGACCGGCCGCTCGTCGGCCGCCGCAGCCTCAACGGAGCGACGTCGATCCAGGGACCGATCCGGGCGAGCGCGATCGGCAACAAGGTGCTCGCCGCCAGGACCGCCACCGCCGTCACGACCAGTCCGCCCATGCCGATGGAGCGCACCTCGCTCACCGGCACGAGCAACATGGCCCCGAATCCGATGGCGACCGCCGAACCCGACACGAGCACCGTGCGTCCGCCGTGCTCGCTTGCTTCGGCGAGCGCGGCCGACCGCGCGAGTCCCGTGCCGAGGGCGTCGCGGTAGCGGCTCACGATGAGGAGCGCATAGTCGATGCTCAATCCGAGGCCGACCATGCTCGCGATGCTGACGACGACCACGGAGGCGGGCCAGATCCGGTTCAAGGCCGCGATGAATCCGAGCGAAATGAGGATCGTGAGCGCGCCGCACAGCACGGGCAACAGCGCCGAGACCAGGCTCCGAAAGGCGACGAGCAGCAGGACCAGCGTGATCGGCAGTGCCCGAAGCTCCGCTGCGCGCGTCTCGCGAGCGCTCAAGCGGCGCATGTCGGCATTCACCGCCGCCTCGCCCGTCCAGCCGAAAGTGACGCCCGGATAGCGGGTCGCGAGCTCCGAGCGCAGGGCGTCGGTGGTTTTGCGCACACCGCTCATCAGGGCATCGCCCGAGGGCTGGTACGCGTCCAGGCCGACGATCAGAATCGAGCTCTCGTCCTTCCCGACGAAGAGCGTGTCCTCGTGATCGAGATACGAGATCACGCCCTTGATGCCGTGCGTCGATTCGAGCGCCTCGGTCACGCGCTTCAAGATCTCGTGCCCTTCGGGTGTCCGCGGCGAGGGCACCGATGCCATGCGCAGCAGCGCGATCCTCGTGAACGGCGACTCGAAGCGCTCCTTGAGCGTGGTCTCGACGCGGGCCGACTCGCTGTCCTTGAGGCGCGCCTGGGCCTCGAGCTCGTCGTTCACCTTCAACGCCATCGGCAGCGCGGCGGCGCCGACCAGGATCCAGATCGCGAGAATCGAGAGTTGCAGGCGACCCGAAGTGATCAATCGACTCATGACAACCTATTGTTTCGCGGATTTCGATTTCAAATCGGATGGCCCTGCTCAAAAACCAGATCATCGCACGGGGCGGCGCCGAGCGGGGCTCGCCCGCGGCGCTCGGGGAGTTTACCGTGAACCACGGCATCATCGGCTGCGCTCGCGCCTCGATTTGATCCCGGCAGAAATCCGGCCGCGCGAAACGCCCCCGCCGCTTCGCTCCATGAGGCGATCCGCCCGCCGTTCGCGCATCTGTCACTGAGCGCTCCGTGCGCGCGATTTAGACCAGCCCTCGTCGTCTTCCTACAAACCTCAGGAGAATCGTCATGTATCGCAAGGACTCTAAACTCAAGCTCCGCCACCTCGTTAGCGTATTGGCGCTCGCCGGCATCACCGCCAGTCAGGCAGCCACCGCCGAGGCACTCGCGCCCGATGCGCTGCAGCTCGGCTCCGTGGACGCAGTCGCTCCGGCACCCGCCGGCACGCGTCAGCAATTGACCGGTCATGTGACGCCGGACATGTTGAAGGCTCCGCTCCTAAGCCGCGTGCCGTCGGACACGGAGCTCACCATCACCGTCGGCCTCAAGATGAAAAACGAGGCTGCGCTCGCCGAGACTGCCGAGCAGATTTCGGATCCCGCGAGCCCGTCGTACCGCCAGTATCTGACACCCGAGCAGTTCGGGGATTTATTCGGCGTGGCGCCGGCCGACTACCAAGCGCTCATCGATTGGGGAAACGCGCACAACCTCAGCGTCACGCAGCACAAGAACCGCTTCGTCGCCAACATGACGGGGTCGGTCGCCGACGTCGAGCAGGCGCTCAACGTGCACATGAACTATCGGCTGCGACGCGACGGGACGCAGTTCTTCGCGCCCGACGCGGAGCCTTCGATCGATCTCGCCGTGCCGGTCGAGCACATCGCCGGACTCGAGGATTTCGTCCCGCCGGAGCAGGCGGGCGGCTCCGGACCGGGCGGTACTTACTGGGGGTCGGACTTCCGCCATGCATACGCTCCCGGCATGACCTTGACCGGGGCCGGGCAGAAGATCGGCATCTTCATGTTGGATGGCTTCTCACAGAGCGACGTCAATACCTACGCGAAGGCGACGGGTCAGTCGTTCCTACCCGTCGAGGAAGTGCCCGCGCACACCAAGACTACGCCGGGCCTCGAGGGCACGCTGGATGTCGAGTCCGCGCTTGCCATGGCGCCTGCGGCCCAGGTGGTGGTATTCCTCGGCAACGAGACCCAGATTCTCACCAACATGACCGACAGCAAGGACATCAAGCAGTTCAGCTCGTCCTGGTTCTGGTACAACGGGACGAAGACCGACGTCAACTTGATGCTGCAGCTCGGCACGCAGGGGCAATCCTTCTTCCAGGCATCCGGCGACGGCGGCTCGTACCCCACAGGCGTATTCCCGAAGTACGTCTACGGGAAACTCGATTGCCGTCAGTTTCCGTCGATCACGATCGTGGGAGGAACGAGCCTTGACATGAGTGGTGCCGGCGCATCTTACGGGACGCTCGAGACGGTTTGGGGCGGGAGCTCCGGCGGCATCGAAGCCTCCGTCTCGATCCCTTCTTATCAGAAGAGCATCGCCGGCCATAACGGGGCGTCGTCAACCCATCGGAATGTGCCGGACGTGAGCGCGCAGGCGGCCGAAGGTACCATCATCTTCGCGGGCGCCAACTCCTTCCGCGACGGCACCAGCGAGGCAACCCCGCTGTGGGCGGGCTACATGGCTCTCGCGAACGAGCTCGCCGCGACTTACGGCTCACCGAGCGTCGGCTTCGCGAACCCTGAGCTCTACAAGGTCGCCGCGACCAGCGCCTATGACACGGATTTCCACGACATCGTGTCGGGGTGCGCGCCGGGCAAACAGGGCGATAACGACTACTGCGCCGGGCAGGGCTACGACCTCGTCACGGGTCTCGGCTCACCCCAGCATGCCCTCATCTATGCGCTCGCGGAGGCCGATGTGTTCCCGCTCTACTGCAAAGGTCCGCTCGACACCAAGTCGGGGTCGACGCCGTTCAAGTGGGCGAGCAAGGGAGCGGGCGCTGCGGCTCCCGGGCCCGGCGAATGCGCCTGGGCGGATCGCGGCCCGCGGGGCACCGAGATCAAGTCGGGCGACGGCAACGTGATTGTCGGCGATCTCGGCGAGGTCAAGAGCCTGCCGGCCGGGGAATTTGCGGAGATCGGCGTGTTCAACGACCCGCACACCCACGACATGGACCTGACGCAAGTGGTCGGCTTGGTCAAGGCGCCGTTCTCGTCGAAGCCTGAACTGCCATGAGGCGGGAGCGCCGGGCCGAGGGGTCCGAGCGCCGGAAGTCATGTGATACGAGAGTCCCCGGACGGGCTTCCCCACGAAGCTCGTCCCGGGCTTTTGATCACTCCGCGCGGCCCGTGATCGGCACCGAGACCGAGCGGACGCTGCCCCTGTGCAGCACGCGCAGCTCGGCCGTTTGACCCACGCGCAAAAGCGCGATCGCATTGCGAAGCTGCGCCGCGCTCTCCAGTGCGGCGCCGTTGATCGAGACCACGATGTCGCCTGCCTTGATGCCGGCGCGCTCCGCGGGCGAGTCTCGGGCCACTTCGGCGACCCGCACGCCGCGGGAATTGCCGAGGCCCTTCGATTCCGCCTCCTCGGCGCTCACCTCGCCGAGCTTGATCCCGAGGGCGCCGCGCTTGACCGCGCCATAGGTGATGAGCTGCTGCATGACGGCTTTGACCATGTTGACCGGGATCGCGAACCCGATGCCAATGTTGCCGCCGTTCTCGGAGGAGAGGATCGCGGAGTTGATGCCGATCAGCTCGCCCTGGGTATTCACGAGCGCGCCGCCCGAGTTGCCCGGATTGATCGAGGCGTCGGTTTGAATGAAATCCTCATAGCCGTGCGGATTGATGCCGGTGCGCCCGAGCGCGCTCACGATGCCGACGGTGACAGTGTGCTGCAGGCCGAAGGGATTGCCGATCGCAACCACCCAGTCGCCGACTTCGAGTCGCGAGGAGTCGCCGAGCGGCATCTCGGTAAGATGCGGCTCCTGCGCCTTCAGTACCGCGATATCCGTACCCGCGTCGCTTCCGACCACCGTGGCGGTGAAATGGCGATTGTCGAGGAGCGTCACGGTGATCTCGCTCGCGTTCTCGATCACATGGCGATTCGTGACGATGTAGCCCCTGCGCGCATCGACGATCACGCCGGAGCCCGCGCTCTGAAATTGTCGGTGGCGTACCGCGGGCTCGCGTGGCGCATTGAAGAAGCGGCGGAAGAAAGGATCCTCGAGCAGCGGATTGCGCGCCACATGCTCGGTCAAGGTGCCGCGGGTCGCGATGTTGACGACGGCGGGCGAGGCGAGCTTGATCATGGGTGCGAGCGAGGGCAGCGCAACGGCTCCCGCGCCGGCCGGGATCGCGGCGCGGCTCCAGAGGATGAGCGCAAGGACGGCTAAGGCCGCGGCCGGCCTGCGGACCGATGAATGCAAGATAACCTCCGGTGCGAAAACTCCGGCATCGTATAACAAACCTGTCGTCGGCTGGCGACAACGGCGCGTCGCGTCCTCGAGTGGCAAAATCCCCGCTTGCTCGGGTGCGCGAGTCGCACGGTCGACGGCATGGAGGACGTATGGAACACGGCCCAACCGGGATGCCTTTGAACGATGCCGAACGGGTCAAGATCCTGGTGGTCGACGATCAGCCCGCAAAACTGTTGAGCTATGAAGTCGTGCTCGCGGGGATCGGTGCGACCCTGATCAAGGCAACGTCTGCCTGCGAGGCGTTCGAGCAGCTCTTGAGGAACGATGTCGCGCTGATCCTCGTCGATGTCTGCATGCCGCAGATCGATGGGTTCGAGCTCGCGGCCTTGATTCGTGAGCACCCGCGTTTCCAGCGCATCGCCATTATATTCGTGTCTGCCGTGATGATAGCCGACCTGCATCAACTGCGCGGCTATGAGCTCGGCGCCGTCGACTGCATTGCGGTCCCCGTAGTGCCGGAACTGCTGCGCGCCAAGGTCAAAGTGTTCGTCGACTTGTTCAGCAAGACCCGCCAGCTGGAGCGGCTCAATGCCGACCTCGAGCGCCGCGTACTCGAGCGATCCGCCGAACTGCAGCGCTGCAACGTGGAGCTCGAAAGGCGGATCGAGGAGCGGACGCGTGAACGTGAAGCGCTGCTCGCCGAAGCGCGACGAACGGATACCGTCGGACAACTGGCCGAAGTTGCGCACGACTTCAACAATTTGCTGATGACGGTGCTCGCGAGCCTCACGCTCCTGGAGAAGTATCTGCCCGAGGAGCCGGAGAATCGCCGACTGTTACGCAACGCGACCCGCGGCGCCCGCCGCGGCGCGGCGCTGACCCGCGGTCTCTTGGCCTATTCGCGTCGACAAGAGCGCAAGCTGCAATCAGTGGATATCGGCGAGCTCCTGGGCGGCCTGCAGAAGCTGCTCAAGTGCGCGTTGGGGCCCGGTATCCAGCTCACTTGCCGCGTTCCGCGCGCGCTGCCGCCGGCGTGGGTCGACGCCAATCGGCTCGAGTTCACGCTGCTCGATGCGGCCCTGAACGCGCGCGACGCGATGCCGTGTGGTGGAAGACTCCTGATCAGTGCGTCGGTAGACAGCAAGGACCCCGGCGCGGTCTCGCCGTCGCGGCACGAGGGCATGCGCATCAGAATCGTCGCTGCGGGAAACGGTCCGGATGACGACATTCGGAGCGATGGAACCACCGTTGAGTTCGCGCTGCCGCGAGCCAACGCGTTCTGCCGCAAGTCCGAGCAGCTCGGATCCAGTCAAGGTCCCGGCTGCCCGTAAGACCGCCGGGCAGGGATCGGGCGGCGGGACCTTTGGTCGCAGCCCGCCGATGCGCTACCCTTGGCGCATGACCATACCGTCGAAAGGGCTGAGTCGAGGGCTGCATGCGCTGCTCGGGGCGGAGCCGCGCCAGGGCTACCGATCCAGGACGGGTGCGATACCGATCGGCGCCATCCGTCGCGGCGGACTGCAGCCGCGCACCGAGCTGCGCCGCGAGCCGCTCGAGGAGCTGACCGCTTCGATCAAAGCGAACGGGGTGATTCAGCCGATCGTGGTTCGGCCGGTTCCGGGTTTTCCGCACCAGTTCGAGATTGTCGCGGGCGAACGCCGTTGGCAGGCGGCGCAGCTCGCCGGGCTCACCGAGATTCCGGCTGTGATCCGCGAGCTGTCGGATCAAGAAGCCATCGCGATCGCGCTCATCGAGAATATCCAGCGCGAGGAACTCACCCCGGCCGAGGAAGCCAGAGCGCTGAGCCGGCTCGTCGGCGAGTTCTCGCTCACCCATCAGCAGGTGGCGGATGCCGTGGGCCGCTCCCGCGCCGCCGTCACCAACTTGATCCGCCTGCTCGAGCTACCCGCCGCGATCGTCGCCCTCATGGATTCGAGAGCGATCAGCATGGGGCACGCGCGCGCTCTTCTCGGCCTCGAGAGTCCGCAGGAGCAGGAGCGCATCGCGAGTCTCGTCGCCGCGCGTGGCTTGTCGGTGCGCGAGACCGAAACGCTGGTCCGCAGGTCGTTGTCGGGCGAGGTCGCCCCGGCCGGGACACGCGCTGCGCCGCAGATCAGCGAGATCGTGAAAACCCGATCCGTGCACGTTCAGCTGCGGCAAAAATCGAGCGGCGCGGCCCGTATCGTCATCGACGTGGCGGATGCCGGTGTACGCGATGTGGTACTCGAAGCGGTCAAGTTGGCGGTCAAGGACTCAAGCTCCTCACCGGAGCTTCCCTAGCGGTGGTATTTGAGCCGATCGACCCTGGAGCGGCCTAGCGGCCCTTGCGCCCTGGCTTTCTCCGCGCCTGCGCCGCGCGGTAATCGAGGAAGAGCTGAATCTGACTGCGTAGAAACTGATGCACCTCGTCTTGCGAAGTCGGGGTCGGCACGGCGCTCGGTGCGCCCGGCAACCCTCCGGTGCGACGGCGCCAATCGCGCGCCATCTCGCTCATGTAGTCGTCGGGTGCCGCCACGGTCGGATCGGGCGGAGCCGCTTGCGCCGCGGGTGCGCCGAGCGTCGCCGGGGCGTCGGTGCGGGGCGACGCGAGAAAAAGGGCGTCGAAAGACGGCGCGGCTGCATCGCGTTTGGTGAGCGCGGTGCCGATCCCCAACAGTTTCCGCGTAGTACCGAGGATCGAGGTGTGTTGCAGGGTCTGCGAGCACACCGTGCCCTTGGGAAGATAAGGCGAGACCAGCAGAGTCGGCACGCGTACGCCCAATCGATTGAACGCGAACCGCGGCGCGAACGAGGCCGTGTCGCCCGGAGCTGGGGAATTGATGCCGTCGGGATTCACCGCGGCCGGTGGATCGGTGTGATCGAAGTACCCGCCGTGCTCGTCGAAGGTGACGACGAGGAGGCTCCGTTCCCACTGCGGCCCGGCGCGCAGCGCCGCATAAATCTCCGCTACGAGCTGATCGCCCGGGCGCACGTCCTGGGGAGCGTGCATCGAGGTGACCGGCCCGTCGGCGGCGGAGCCCGCGAACCGCGGGATGATGAAGTTGTAGCTCGCGAGCCGGGCCGCCGCGGCGTCCGCCGCGAAATTAGGCTCGTACAGCTTGAAATTGGCGCGCTGCGTGTTGATGCGGCTGTATTGCGCCACCTCGTTCTGGTCACTGTAGTACACGGCCCAGGTACGGCCGTTCTTCGCGAGTTGCTCGTAGATCGTGACCGAGTCGAGCGCCGCGCTCCAGTCGTTGCGCGCCCAGCCGGCCGAAGTGCCCGCGTGGATATAGAGCCGGTTCGGCATCGTCGGACCCGGCACTTCGCAGTACCACTGATCGCACAATACGAAGTTTTCCGCGAGCGCGCTGAGCGCGGGCAATTGCCCCGGAGTGAAGGTCTGCATGACCGGGCTCAAGTCGACACCCGCGCCGCCGAAGCCGTCGACGGCGAGTTCGCTCTTGTAGTTTTGTACGAACCCGCGATCGTTCGGCGCCTTGAGTGTCGCATTGGCGGGCACGACGGTCGCGCCGAACAGCTGAACGTTGGTCGCATCCAGGGAATGTCCGGGGCCTTGTCCCTGTGCGACGGCGAAGAGCCCCGCCTGTCCTTCCGCGATGGCCGGGTTAGCGGGCCCGGCGGCGGCGGCAGGATTGACACGGTTGAAGAACGGGCCCTGCGAAAGACCGGCGGTTCCCGGCCACTTCCCGAACAGATGATCGAACGATCGGTTCTCGAGCATCAGGACGACGACGCAGTCGATCGGCGCTTGCGCCGGACCGGCGGCGATCCGTGCCCGGGTCGCACGCCCACGGGGCGCGGATTTCCCCCGGGCACGCCGCAAGGATTTCCGGCGAGATTTCATGATGCACCGATGGTACCGCATCTCTCATGACAATCGATGTCGTGAGGTGACCGGTCGGGCTCGCCCGACATCTCGTCGCGGATTTTTCTAAGCGGCCTTCTTGAGGGCCAGCCGCCGCATGGCCTCCGCCTCTTCCTCCAAACGATACAAGGTCAGCGACAACAGAGCCGCGGTGTGGCTATGCAGGGGCAGCGCATCCCGCGCAGCTTCAAGTGTGGCGATGTCCGCCAGCAGGCCTATCAATGGGGTCACAGTGTCGCCTTGTGCCGACGGCCGACGCATGCATCGCAATGGCCGTGAACGCATAGAGCTTCGGAACAACCTCGGACGGATGACGGTCCGAGGGTCGAGTTTGCGGCAGCCGGCGGGCGCTCGCTCTGCGGCGCCGATCCGATGGTTCGAAGGAGTGCCAGGGACCGCGTGACCCACTCTGCGCCATTCCGCAGAAAACACAAGCTATTCCGCGGCGATTCGCATCGAGGCCGCCGAGCCCTGACGGGCCGAGTCCGGAGGCAATAAATAAGCGATCGATAGGCGAGTGCCGGCTTAAATCGGAAGTTCATCACATAAGAAGGTGCGCCCAGAACACCCGTTGGCGGCGGGTGGTAGGGTATCGAGAAGTTTCCCATTCCGGAGCGGGCCATGGAAATGGTTCGCGCGCGCCGTGGCGCCGCCAGCCGGACGATCGATCAGCAAGTAACTCGAATAACTGGACACACATGAACCACTCGATTCGCCGATTTGGGTCGCTTCTTCTTGCTTATCCGCTTTGTTCCTGCGGCGGTGGCGGGGGAGGGGGAATGCCGCCGCCGCCGGTTGTTTCTTCAGGACCGAAGATATTCGCGACTAGCGCTACTCACTCTGCTGATTTCTTGCACGACACCTCGTTGGCCGGAACGACTGCGATCGAGAAAGCCGATAGTTTTTGTCAGACCGATGCAAGCCGCCCGGATTCAGGCACATACAAGGCCATTTTGGTCGATGGTGTAGGCCGTGATGCGCTTGTACCTCTCGACTGGGTACTAAAGCCGAACACCACCTATTATCAAGTCGATAACGACGTCCAAATCGGGACCACCACGTCCGCCGCATTGTTCGGTCAGAATTTGAGCGCGGACGTACACGATAGTTTCGGCGTCAGCGGCGGAAATAACTCAAACACTTCGACCGTATGGACCGGATTCGGTGATGGAGTTTCCTTCACAACTGGCCCGCTCACTTGCAACGCCTGGTCATACGAGGGAAGTGATGGTACCTACGCACCGTATGGAATTTCGTATGGCACAGACGGTACGGAGTGGTACACGAACGGGGGCCAGGTCTGCTCTCTGCCCAGCCATTTGTATTGCGCTGAACAGTGATTTCGCACCGGGCCGATAGCGGTCGTTCGGTCTTCGCTTTGTCAGTTATTTGCCAGCACCGATCTGCTTCATAAGCGTGGCGTTATCCCAGAACAGATATTCCTCGGCCATGACGCCCTGCTTGTTCCAATGCCCAAGGGTTGCCATCGGAAGATGGTAAGCCTTTCCCGTCGGCTGAATGACGGTGCCATCCGGCAGTGTCATGGGCTTCGTAAAAGTCCCATCGAGAAAACCCATGACAGCGGTCCATTCGGCGTCTGCCGTGCCAAAACGAACCGGATGCTCAGTGATGCGGTTATCCGGAGCAAACGTCCACATGAAGTTCAGCTCCTTGATGTGATCGGGAATTCCTTTGGTGGTATGGCCATCCGGGTAATACACGACGATGTCTTGCGCATGACTCTTGTGAAGAGTTTCCCACTGCTGGCCGGAGTAGACATGGAAGTCGAGGTCGTCGAAGTTGGCCAGGTTTTTTGCAAGCGCCGCCGGCAATCCCACAACCCTCGGCGGGGAAGCACCAAGCTTAGTAGCCGGCCAGTTACCTTGATCGGAAGCCGCCAAAGGGCCCGCGGCGAGTAGACATGCAGCCGTGAGCACGGCCCCTGACACGAGTGCAACCGTGTACTTTTGCTTCTTCATGATTTTTCCCTTTCGCTGAGAGTGAGACGCGATTTTAGAATAATCCCGCTCGTATGGCACCGTCCGCTTTGGCGCCGATTCGACCATCGGCCCTGCACATCCGAATTTGTCAGGTCGCGCCAGAATGTGATTCGGAACCTCTGGAACGGCGACTGAGAGCTTTGGACGTTGCAAACGGAGCAGGTTGGATAGGGGCGTTGAGTCGAGCGAATATAGCGAATGATGAGCAGGCGCAGCTGGCGGCGTTGGTGGCAATCAGTCGGTCGGAGCGCCCGGACATCTACTGGACGACGCTGGTTGCCCGAATGAGTAGTGCGACCGCGAAAACCAAGGCGTTATCACTATCGGAGATGATCGGCGTCGCCATCGCAAAGCGAGTATGGCCATGCGTGGAATGCAGCTCACCCGGATGCATATCTCAATTTGTGCGCCCAAAAGCCGGCGGGAACAGGACGTTTACAAAGCCGAGTTAATCGCAAGCGGCAAGAATCCTTACCCGCTGCCGAACTGAATACAGACCAAATTCATAGAGGATTGCATCAGCGGCAATCGCTTGGACGGCTCAATCGGGCGGATTGTTCGCCCTTAGGAACGCGATCGTCGCATCCAGCATTTGCGAGCGCGTGGCGCCGCGCGACAGCCAGTGATCTTCGTTCTTCAAGGTTACGAACTCAACGGATTTTCCCGCGTGCTTCAACGCGTTGGCCATTACATCGCTCTGCTCGTAGGGCACCACAGTGTCGTCCTTACCGTGAATCAGCAGCACGGGACCTTCTACGGCGCCGATGTGCTCAATGGGGGATATTGCCGAGAGCGCGGGATCATTCGGGCCGCTAACACCCATGAACCGGTCCCAGTAGCGTTGGGCAATGTTATCCCCATGCCGCGCATTAAAATCCAACTGCTGCGAATTCGTCCATTGCAGCATGCGCTTGAGATCCGAAAGCCCGGCAACCGAAACAGCGCAGCGGTAAACCTCCGATTGCATCGTGATTCCGGCAAGCGCCGCATAGCCACCGTAACTCGCGCCGACGATGCAGACCCGCTTCGGATCGATAATCCCTTGCTTCGCCAGGTATCCCACGCCGTCGGACAAGTCCGTCTGCATCTTGCGGCCGTACTCACCGAAGCCGGCCGCGATGAAGCGATAACCCAGATTTGAGCCGCGAAAATTCGGCTGCAGGACGGCGTACCCTTGGGCAGCCAGCGCCTGGGCCCACCAGTCGAAACGGTCGCTGTCTGCCAACGCCGGGCCACCATGCGGCAGCACGATCAGAGGTAAGTTTGCGGCCGCCTTGCCACTCGGCAAAGTCAGATACGCCGGAATCGTCAATCCATCCCCTGCGGAATAGCTGATGGTCTTCACTTCCGCGACGGCCGCCACACCATCGTATACCTTGCCCAGAATATACGTATGAAGATGGGACGAATCGAACAGCGCGTAGATGTAACCATCGGCCGGTCCGAACACCCGGACGATGATCTTCCCGAAATCGTCTGTGCTGGACATCAAGTCGACCCGTTCGTTGGGGAACGCGCTCAGAACCTCGTTCCAGCGGGCTTTCAATTCGTTGTCGAAAAACACATAGCGCCCTCGATTCGCTGCGCCGATCATTCTTCCCGACTTGCGCTCGAGAATCGGCTCGCCGATGGAGTCCGTCGGCTTTCCCCACGATCCATCCTTCAGTAGCAGCGGCTTCCAGAGGCTTTCGTCGCCGTCGATGGACTGCACCATGATGGCATCTCCCGCCATGCTGAAACCGAGAAGCATCGGCAAATCGAGCGCTGCGTTCCCCGATGCGACCAAACGCATGTGATCCTCCTGGGGTACGTGCAATTCCCATTTCCGATCTTCGCTCTTATAGGTCAACACTCCGGCGACACGCCCCGCCGCATCGACCAGGCCGTCAGTCGCATGGTTGACGCCCGTAGATATGAACTGCATCCGAGCGTCGGCGACGTTGTACTTCAAAAGACCCACCCCGACCTGACCTCCATAAAACGTCAAACAGGAAACAAACAGCGTCGTTGCCCCGTTTATCTCCCGCACCATCGGCTTGCCCGTCGCAATCAACGCACCGTCGCCCGCGCGTAGGCCGACCAACTGCCGCTTGGGAACGTTGTAGATGAGGAGTTGATACCACTCCTGTCGTGGACCCTGGTAGCGAGGTGGAGTATCCCAAGTCGTCGATACCTCGAGTAGCAGGTTGGCGTTGTCCATCCATCGGATGGACCGTAGCTTTTCGTTACCAATCCGGGATCCACCAATGAGTTGTACATCCGGCAATGTGCGTATCAGGATGTATCGATCACTGTCCTTAGTTTGTACATAGGCCGCTTTCGTGCCGTCGGGCGAGAGCGCCCAATCTTCGAGCGCCGGCAGGCGCCCGTAGACATTCAGTGGCGTATCGGCATCTGCCGCGAATGGGTACGCGGCCGCGAGGCATAGGCATAAGATCCCCAAGGCAATCGGACGCCGATGGGCCATGTTTTTCATGTTCATCCCTTCTTTCTCGCTGCCGCGCGAGTCCTCTGAAAATCCTTGAGGCCTGAACTCTGCAAAGAATACCGAGGTTCTCCAGAACGGACAGTGACGGATGCCCGGTTTGGGTCCGCGACCCGTTTTTTGGACGCCGGGCTGTGCATCGGGCCGCGGCCGGCCCAATTCCGGCCCAAGGTGCGGGTGAAGGGGCGGTGTCAAAGCGGTCATCCGTAGCTGCGGCAGTCAGCGCCGTATATATGCGATACGGCACGCGAACTTTCTGCCGTATCGATGTGCCACTGACGAAAGACTTAGATCAGAAAGTCCAAGTCACGTCGAATGAGAAAATATCCGGGCTGCCACCGCTCACACTAATGCGCTCGTACTCGGCGCGAACTGCCAGACCGCCTACCTTCCCTTGAACTCTAGCTGCATAGGCAAAGTTGGTGGTCCAGTCTGATTGATGGAATATTGATCCTGTCGGAAAGCAGAGCCCAAAGCCGACCGGGCAGGAGTAGGGTAACACCGGCACTTCTGTCGATGTGGCATGGAGCCGTGAAGTCCGAGCTTGCCATAGATATCCAAGAACGGAACAGGCAAGGGCAAGTAACCGAGTCCAAGGATCGCCCCAGCCTTCGCGTCTGCATTTGCCCCACTGAGCGCATATCCGAGAGTCGAGCCCTTAGAATATCCCGTGCCTGCGTTGCCGAAGTCGATATATTCCGGCTCTAAACCCAGAGGTGAGATTGGCCGAATACCTGCAATTGTCTTTCAGGCACCGTGATGTTCATCAAATTTGAAATCTTGGCCGACTTCGACCACTTCATTGTCGGTTCTGAGATGCGGCTCCCCGACCCCTGCGCCGACATAGAATCCCAGGGAATCTTCCGCAAGAACCCTCGTCGAAGCAGTAGCGGCATTCAGTCTTCTGATAGCGATCGTGCACAAATCCGAAAGCAGATGAGCCGAAGCGCATAGGCGGCGATATCCGTGGCGATGCTTTCGCGATGACTTGAGCCAAAACTTCTTGGGGCGGCAGAAACGGTCATCCGACAAAGCCATACCAAAGCATCATCGACAAAAGGCTCCGCGCATGAGCATTCTAACGGCTAGCACCAGAGCAGATGGAGCCGTCCGTGAACCAGCTACAACTCGAACAGAAAAGCTACCAGATGTCGCCGCAGGAACGGTTCACCGTCGCATACTTTGCTGACGACTCCATCATAGAGGTTGGGCGAGTGAAGCCCGCGTCGCATACGGTTGAGCGGCAGGGCACTTGAAACGATCTGCGGTGGCCGCGATATGATGTACGGCATTCACGATGAGCTCATTCTGGTGGCGCGTCTTTTTCTCGCGGCACTGTTTCTGATATTCGGCTGGAGAAAGCTCCGGGACTATCAGGGCACGGTGAGTCAGATGGTGCAGGATCACGTTCCGATGCCGGCACTGGCCGCTGCCGTAGCGATCTTCATGGAGCTTCCCGTTGCGTTCGCGGTCGCTATTGGCTTGTTCACGCGTCCTTCAGCCGCTCTCTTGGCTTTATACACGCTGGGAACTTCGCTTATTGAGCACCGCTATTGGACGGCAAAAGGCACGGGTCGACTCGCGAGCATGGAGGAGTTTTACAAAAACCTCTGCATCATGGGAGGCTTCTTGTTGCTGTACATTGCGGGCGGGGGAAAGTACTCGATCGATGTATCGTGCGGCATCGCGGCGCCATGACCTGTGTGCCATCGGCCTCTTGGGGTGAACCATGAAGGATTTGCTGTTCGTTGGTGTCGGGTGGACTGACCTCGCGATCACTCTGAACCGAGTCGCGGTTGGGACATTCTTCATGCTGTCGGGATATCACAAGCTGTTCAACGCGGAGCGTCACCGTTCAATCGTCGATGAACTCAAGGCGCTCGGAGTTCCGGCAGTGGGCTTCAATCAATGGTGGGTGCCGTCGGTCGAGTTCGCCGGTGGGGCCGGGGTGCTTGTCGGGCTCTTGGCGCCGCTCGCGGCGCTTGGCCTGCTTGTGATCATCCTGGTGGCCATGGCGACGTCCGGGCGGCAGCGAATCAAACTCTACAAGCCGATCAATGAATCGGATCGCATCGACGATTGGCTCTATTTACCGGAGACGCTATATGGTTTCATGTTGATCATAGTCGTCTCGGCCGGCGCCGGCCCTTACAGCCTCGATGCCCTGATTCTGGGTCTGATGAATAAGCACGTCTGAATAAACACGTCGCGTGATGCCGGGTCCGCACGATTATGTCGCAGACGAATAGCGGCTGTAATATGAGCGCCAGGGTTCCGAAGTGGGAGAAAGAGATGCGCACGTGCGGCCATAATCGCCCAAAGTTCCGCGAGGCCAGGGGAGGGGCCGCAGCGCTAGGTCGCATTGCACCCATCGTGTTTGCTTTTCTCATCGGCACCGCTGCACGTGCTGATCCCATCCAGGACGCCGAAATCGCCGAAGCAGACAGTTGCCGCAACACCGGCTTGTGCGCTCACGCTCCCGGCCCCGGCCCTCCCGCCGCTCCTGCCGTGGACCCATGCTACCTGGCCCAAAACGCGATGCGCCAGTGCGCCGGAGCCCAGCGCCGGCTGCCGAAGCCGGTCGGCGTCGACCCCCATACCGTTGGCACCTGGGAACTCCCGCTGAAGGACGGCCCTTGGGTGTGGGAGATCCATCGTGACGGCACCTACAGGTTTCACAGTGAAGCCCGGGACGGTGCCCCACCGCATGGCGGCACATTTTCCGCGAGCAACGGACATTGGTCGCTTAAAGCGACCACTGGATACACCGACAGCGGCACTTATTTGTACCAGCCTCCCGATACCTTGATCGCGACGGGGCAACTTGGGACTGCCGCTTGGCGTCAGCATGCGCTGAAGACTGCTTCGAGCAAGCGGGTTCAATGACGTGCAACGCTCCCGCACATCGACGCGCGGCTGGCAAAGAAGGAACCTTGATCCGGTATAGGCGGTGAACGTCCCGATCGAATTCGAGACGCAGCGGCTGCTTCTGCGGCAGTGGCGGCCGCTGGATCGCGGGCCCTTCGCGGCACTCAACGCTGATCCCATTGTCATGGCGCATTTCCCGGAACCAATGACGCGTGAGAAAAGCGACGCCATGGCGGATCACTGCGCGGGCCTCATCGCGCGGCGCGGGTGGGGGGCATGGGCGACTGAAATCAAGGAAACGGGCGAATTGATTGGATGTGTAGGACTGAACATCCCGCGGGATGACTTGCCCATATCGCCATGCGTAGAGATACTGTGGAGACTGGCGCGGGCGCATTGGCGCCAAGGGTTTGCCACTGAGGCTGCACAAGGCGCGTTGCATATAGCCTTCGAGGCGCTGGGGTTACCCGAAATCGTATCGTTCACCGTGCCCTCTAACGTTCGATCGCGCGCCGTCATGGAACGTTTGGGCATGCAAATGGACGCGGCCACGTTTGAACATCCCCGAGTCCCGGTCGGCCACCCACTTCGCGTACATTGCAATTACCGCTTGTCGCGCGATGGATGGCTTCGACAAAGCGGGCGCCCAAATCTTCCAGTAACATCACCCTCTGTATCATGACGTTTCCTCGCGTCATCCGACATTAGAGGCCGCCGACACAATGACGAGGCCGGAATCTCGAAAGTTCCTCGCTAGAATCGGGCACGGGGCGCGCTGCGCCGCGTTCCTTCTGGTCCTGGGTGCGTTCAGTAGCGGGAGCGCGCACGGCGATGAGTCCGGGACCACGACACCCTCAACGCAATTCGACGGCACGTGGCAGACGACACTGTCTTGCACGAATGCCAACGGCGCGTTGGGTTACTCCTTCCGATTTCCCTCTACCGTCAAGAACGGTGTATTGCACGGAGAGAAGGGCAGCGCCCATGAGGCGGGCTGGCTGCAAATCGACGGCTCGCTGCGCCCCGATGGTGCTGCGGATCTTTATGTCGAAGGACTCGTGGGCGCCGCGCCATTCGCGGTGGGGCAACGGCCCACGGGAACCCCTTACGGATATCACGTCGAAGCGCGCTTCTCCCTCGACCACGCCGAGGGTCACAGGCTCGAAGGGCGCCCCTGCACCGTGGTCTTTACTCGCGAGAAATGATTCGGGTCCGTTGTCCGCCGCAGCGCCGCTGATGCATACTCAAGAATCGTCAGATCGTCGTTTCAGCAACGTACGGACCACAACAATGAGTAACCAGATGCGGCTCGGATTTCTTGTCGGCGCTGTTGCGGCAGGCTGGGCCCTGGGAGCTGATCAGCCGGGCATAAAGGATCTGCCTGACATGAAGGAGGGCCTCTGGGAAAGCGCCACGATGATGACGGGTGCGATGAACAAGCCGATGCACACGACCATGTGCACCAGCAACGCCGTCAACAGGAAAATGTACGAAGAGTCCCACAAGAGCAAGGATAGCGTATGCAAACAGATTCGCTCCGAGCGCCATGATTCGGTCATCACACAAGAAATCGAGTGCAATTTCGGCAGCAAGGTGACCCGGTCCACGTCCGTTACCACGCTCACCGGCAATACCGGAATACGCGTCGAAACGCGCAAAGCCGATAATACGGTCGAGAGCTTGATCGATATGAAGTGGGTGGGTGCGTGTCCGGCCGGCATGAAGCTCGGGGATGTGACCGGGCCCGATGGCAAGGTGATGTATAACGCGATGACTCCTTGAGCGCGGTACAGCTTATCCGTCCAATTCCGTCGTGATCGACGCGAACCGATCGACTGCAGACGACTCACCATGACGGCGATATTGCCCAACATCGATCACGTCGTCGTGGTGATGTTCGAGAATCGCTCGCTCGACACCATGCTCGGCAATCTCTATAACGGGGACGCGCGGCCGGCGCTGGTCCTCCCCGCGGGCAGCGCGCCGGACTACGACGGCTTATCCGCGGGTTTGTCGAATCCCGGGCTCGCCGCCTACTTTAGCGGTGACCCGTGCGAGATGGTGCCCGTCACGAGTTCCGCGGGCTCGACGATCCCGAACCCCGACCCGCTGGAGACTTGGTCGAACGTCACCTACCAGCTCTACGGGCCCCAGGGCGAAGCGACGAACCCCAAATGGCCGATGCAGGGATTCGTCGTCAACTATGCGGCCACCTCGACGACGGACGCGGCGCAGGTCATGCAATGCCGAAGTCCGGCGGATCTTCCGGTGCTCTGCACGCTGGCGCGCAGCTACGCGGTGTCCGATGCCTGGTACGCCTCGGTCCCGAGCCAGACCTGGCCGAACCGTGCGTTCGCGCATGCCGGCACCTCCAACGGCCGGGTCGATAACGGCAACCCGGCAGATCCTCTCGACTGGGACGTGCCGACCATATTCAACGTGCTTGAATCGATCGGTGCGGCATGGTGCGTCTACAGCGACACCGTGGTGACGCCGTCGCTGACGCGCACCATGTTCCCGAAGCTCTGGGATCCCTTCCTCGATGCGCATTTTCGCGGGATCGACGCATTCATCAGCGACTGTGCGCATGCTGCGCTTCCGCGCTACGCGTTCATCGAGCCGAGCTTCCTCGTCGATCCCAACGATCAGCACCCGCCGCACGACATCAATGCGGGCGAGGCGTTCTTGCATGCCGTCTGGACCGCCGTCAGGACCTCGCCCGCGTGGAACCGCACGCTGCTGCTCATCACCTTCGATGAGCACGGCGGTTGCTACGATCACCGGCTGCCGCCGACGGGCGCCGCGGCGCCCGATCGGGCGAGCTCGCCGGGTGATCAAGGATTTGCCTTCGCGCGCTTCGGCGTGCGCGTTCCGGCTGTGCTCGTCTCGCCCTACATCGCCCCGGGTACAGTATTCCGCTCCAACACGAACACACCCTACGATCACACCTCGATTCTGGCGACTTTGCGCGACTGGCTCGGCATCGGCGCCGCGCAGATGCTGCCGAGCGCGCGCATCGCAGCTGCTCCGACGCTCGATCAGGTGCTCACCTTGACCACGCCGCGCAGCGACGCGCCGCAGATTTTCGCGCCGGCGTCGAGCTTCGTGTCGACGCCGCTCTCGATTCCGCCCAACGACCTGCAGAAGAGCTTGGTGAGCGGCACGGCGCGGCGCGTCGGTCTCGATCCGGCCGCGACCCTGCGCACGATCGCGACCCGCCAGCACGCCGTCGATTTCTTCGGTAGGATCTCGGTCAGTAGCGCTCGGCCCAAGAGCGCAGGGGATACGGGATGACGATCCGCGCCAGCAGCATTCCGGCTCGCGTCCTCACCGCGGCCGCGGCCGTCGCGGTTTGTGCCTGCCATAAAGCGCCGCCGGCGCCGATCGCGCAAACGCCCGACGCGCCGGCGAAGGCGGCAGAGGTCGATGCGGCGCGACTCGCCGCCCCCGAGCCCGAGCAATGGGTGGCTCCGGGGCGCGACGCCGCCGGTACCTATTTCTCTCCTCTCACGGACATCAACGCCGGAAATGTCGCAACGCTGGGCTTCGCTTGGGACTATCGCCTCGGGACCAACCGCGGCCAGGAATCCACCCCGCTCATGATCGACGGCGTTATGTACGCGACCAGCAATTTCGGGCGCGTGTACGCGCTCGACGCGGCGACCGGCCGGGAGCTCTGGACATACGATCCCCAAATCGACGGTCAATGGGCACGCTACGGCTGCTGTGACGCGGTCAACCGAGGATTGGCCGCGTACGGCGGCCGGCTCTACGTGGCCGCGTTCGACGGGTGGCTCCACGCGCTCGACGCTCGCAACGGCGAGCTGGTGTGGAAGGTCGACACGGTGATCGGACGCGAGGAGCATCGACCCTACACACTCACCGGCGCGCCGCTTATCGCCGGCGATCTCGTGGTCATCGGCAGCGCGGGCGCCGATTTCGCGCACACCCGCGGCTCCGTCTCCGCGTACGACCGCCAGAGCGGCGAGCTCCGCTGGCGCTTCTTCACCGTGCCGCGCGATCCCGCGCAAGGCGCGCAGGACCAGAAGCACCTCGAGGCCGCTATCAAAACCTGGGATCCCAAGCATCCCTGGGACGAGGGGAGCGGCGGCGGCACCGTGTGGGACGGCATGGCGTACGACCCGAGCGCGCGGCTCGTGTACATTGGCACCGGCAACGCGGCGCCCTACAACATGCACCTGGGCGGGCGTCACGGCGGCGATGAGCTCTACGCGGCATCCATCGTCGCGATTCACGCCGACGACGGCTCGCTGGCGTGGTACTACCAGGCCACGCCCGGCGACCGCTGGGACTTCGACAGCACGCAGAAACTGATCCTGGCGGACCTGGACCTCGATGGGAAGCGCCGCTCAGTGATCATGCAGGCCTCGAAGAACGGCTTCTACTACGTGATCGATCGCACCACCGGCGAGCTTATGTCGGCGCACAATTTTGCGTTCGTGAGCTGGACCCGCGGCATCGATCCCAAGACCGGCCGGCCAATACCCGATCCACGCGCGGACTACGACGCGGGCCCGACCCTCGTGTTCCCCTCGGAGTCGGGCGCGCACACCTGGCAGCCGATGGCGTTCGACCCCGAGCACGGCATCACCTTCATCCCGGTGATCGAGGCCGGCAACGTGCTGGCCGAGACCAGCGGCCGCAGGGCGGGGCTCGTCGAAGGACAATTCACGACCCCTGCGCTGCCGCCCGAGCTCTGGGACCCGAAGGCATTGCGCTCTCTCTACGGCAACGTGCCGACCGTCGCTCAGCTCGCGCAGGGGCTGAAGACCAACCCGGCCTCGCGCGGGTTCTTGAGGGCCTGGAGCGTCCCCGAACATCGCATCGTCTGGGAGGCGCAGACCGCCACGAGCTGGGACGGCGGCGTGCTCGCGACCGCCGGCGGCCTGGTGTTCCAGGGCGACGCAAACGGCAACTTGAATGCGTACTCCGCGGGCAGCGGTGCGCGGCTCGCCTCCATCGCCCTCGGCAGCTCCGTGATGGCCGCGCCCATCACTTACAAAGTGAACGGCACGCAGTACGTCGCTGTCGTCGCGGGCTACGGCGGGGGCGCCGTCATCCTCGGGGCGCCGCTCGATCCGGAGTCGGCGGCCTACAAGTACGGCAACGACGGCCGCATCATCGTGCTCAAGCTCGGCGGCCCGGCTCCGCCGCTGCCGCCGCTGCGCACCGACCCGCCGCTGCCCGATCCCCCAGCGCGGCCCACCGACGCCGCGCAAATCGCCACGGGCGAGGTGTTGTACTACCGATTCTGCTCCCGCTGCCACGTCATGGGACGCGGCAATCTGCCGGACCTGCGCCGGCTCTCGCCCGAAACACACGGGCTGTTCGATTCCATCGTTCTAGGCGGCGCCTACACGATGAAGGGCATGGGACGCTTCGATGATGTTCTCAAGCCCGCCGATGCGCAGGCGATCCACGCCTGGCTCATCGACCAGGCGTGGCTGTTGAAGCAGGCAACGCCAGCGGCGCCGCCGAGCGCGGCGCCTTAAGGTCCCGGCGCGAGCAGTGCGAGCAGCCGCTCGTCGGGAAGCGCACTCTCCGAGAGCGCCTGGACGCAGACCTGATCCGCGCCCGCCTGCCAATGCGCGTCGATCCGCGCGCGGATCGCCCGTTCATCACCCCACGCCACCACGGCGTCGACCAGCCGGTCGGATCCGCCGCCCGCGACGTCCGCATCGGTGAAGCCCAATCGCTTCCAGTTGTCGACGTAGTTCGGCAGGCCGAGATAGATGGCGAGAAACTGGCGCGCGACGGCGCGCGCTCGTGCGGGGTCCGACTCGAGGATCGCAGCCTGCTCCACGCACAAGAATTTCCCCGCGCCCAGGATCGCTCGGGCGCCGAGCGTGTGTTCCGGCGTGACGTTGTACGGATGAGCGCCGTCCGCGTGCTGCGCCGACAGTTCCAGCATCTTCGGTCCAAGTGCGGCGAGTACCGTCTTCGGTGCCGCGGCGGGGAGGACCGCGCGGTAAGGAGCTTGCGCCATGGCCTCGAGGTAGGCGCGCATGGTGGCTACCGGTTTGCCGTACGTGTGCCGGCGCGCGCCCTCGACCAGGGGAATATGCGAAACCCCGAGTCCCAGCAGAAATCGTCCGCCCGACTGCTCGTTGAGACCCTTCTGCGCCGCTGCCGCCGCCATCGCATCGCGAGCATAGATGTTGGCGATACCGCTCGCGATGATGAGGCTGCTGGTATTCGCGAGCAACCAGGCGGATGCCGAGAACATCTCGCGGCCGAGCGCCTCCGGCATCCAGAGCGCGCCATAGCCCCAACCCTCGACGCGTTTCGCGAACGCGGCGGCGTGCGCCGCCGACAGCGCGTCGATCGCCGCCCAAACGCCGAGCTTTTCAAGCTTCATCGAGTTCACGTCTCCTGGGGCCGCCGGCCCCGGTTCGGAGCGCTGTCCCGCTGGCCGATAGTTTACACTCGCGGCTTGCAAGGAGTGTTCGCATGAAAATCGGACTTCAAGTGGCCAGCTTTACCTGGCCGGGAGGTCCCGCGCGGATCGCCGGCACGCTTGCGCAGATTGCCCGCGCCGCCGACGACACCGGATTTCACAGCCTGTGGGTCATGGACCACTTCTTCCAGATCGGCATGCTCGGTCCCCCGGAACAGGACATGCTCGAGGGTTACAGTACCCTCGGATACCTGGCAGCGGTGACCCGTAAGATCAAGCTCGGAACCATGGTGACGGGCGTCATCTACCGCTATCCCGGCATTCTGGTGAAATCCGTGACGACGCTCGATGTTCTCTCCGGCGGCCGTATGTATTTCGGCATCGGCGCGGCTTGGAACGAGCAGGAATCCAAAGGACTCGGTGTGCCCTTCCCGCCGCTCGGCGTGCGCTTCGAGCTCCTCGAGGAAGCCCTGCAGATCGCAAAGCAGATGTGGTCGGGGAGCGAGGCTCCCTACCGCGGCAAGCACAACCAGCTCGAGCGCACGCTGTGCGTCCCGCAGCCCTTGTCGCGTCCGCACCCGCCGATCCTGGTCGCTGGCGGCGGTGAGAAGAAGACGCTGCGGCTGGTCGCGAAGTATGCGGACGCGTGCAATCTATATGGGCCCGTGGAAACGGTGGGTGCGAAGCTCGCGATTCTGAAGCAGCATTGCGCCGACTTGGGCCGCGACTACGGCTCGATCGAGAAGACCGCGCTCGGCACCGTGGAATTGGCGCCCGGCAAATCGAGCGCCGGCGAGGTCATCGCCCAGTGCAAGGCGCTCGCAGCCATCGGCGTGCAGCATGTCATCTTCAACATGCCGAACCTGCACGAGATGAAGCCCCTCGAGATATTCGGCCGCGAGATCATTCCCGCCGTCGCCGGGCTCTAGCGGCCCGAACCGGCTCGAGAGCATTCCCTCCGCCGCGCCGCGCGGAGCCTCGAGCCGCGCGTGCCGCTCACACCGCGTGCGCCGCGATCGCCTCTATGATCTGCGGCCAGAAGGGAATCGACAGCGCATGGCCCATGCCCTCGATGATCACGAGCTTCGAGTCGCGCACGCTCTTGGCCGTGTCGATGCCGCAGGCGAGCGGCACCAGCGGGTCAGCGTTTCCGTGGATCACGAGCGTCGGTATCCGGACCGACGCGAGCGCCTCCCGCCGGCTGCCCGAGGCCAGCAGCGCGATCATCTGGCGCGCCGCCCCGGCCGGGCTCAAGCCGCGTTCGAAGATCTGCCGCGCGCGAATCGGATCGCGCGCCTCGTCGAGCGGGAAGTGCCCGGCACGCAGCACTCTCCAAACTCGAGCGTGGTGTGCGAGGTAAGCGGCGAGATCATTTGGCGGCGGACTGAACAGCACTTCGAGCGCCGCGGGTGTCGGCGGCGGCAGGTCGGCCGCGCTGGTGGTCGACATGATCGAGGTGAGCGTGCGCAGCCGCGCGGAATGATGGAGCGCGAGCGTCTGGGCGATGGCGCCGCCCATCGAGGCGCCGATCACGTGCGCCGCCGCGATCGACAAGGCGTCCATGAGACCCACCACGTCGTCCGCCATGTCGCGCAGCAGATAGGGAGCCTGCAGCGGCCGCCCTTGTGCAGCCGCCATCAACGCGGCCGTGACGTTCGGTGTGCCGGCCGAATCGAGTCGGGTCGACCGCCCGGCGTCACGGTTGTCGAAACGAACCACGTAGTAGCCGCGCGCGGCGAGCTGGGCGCAGAATTCCTCGTCCCACGCGATCATCTGCGCGGCCAAGCCCATGATGAGCACCAGCGGCGGCGCCTTCGGATCGCCGAACGTGTCGTAGCACAGCTCGATGCCGTTGCTCTTGGCGTAGGCCGCCGTCGTGTGCCGTACAGATGCCATGCGTGTGCTCGCCTCCGATCGCAAGTATGCTACATGGCAAACGCGGACGGCCCGGATTATGCGGCCGAAATCATGCGGCCGGGATTATGCGGGCGCACATCGACACGGGGTCCTCATGAAAGCCTTGCTCAGCATCTCCCGCGGCGGACCCGAGGCGCTATCCTTCGACGAGATCCCGCCGCCGCTGCCCGAGCTGAATCAGATCCTGCTCGACGTGAAAGCGGTCGGCGTGAACTATCCGGACGTTCTGATCATCGAGGACCGTTATCAGTTTCGGCCCGCGCGACCGTTCGCGCCCGGCGCGGAGGTTGCCGGGATCGTGCGCCAGGTGGGCTCCGCGGTATCGGGCATCTCGGTCGGCGATCACGTCATCGCGCTCTGCGGGTGGGGCGGGATGGCCGAGCAGGTGGCGGTCGACGCCGCGAAAGCCACCGTGATCCCGCGCGATATGGCGTTCGACAAGGCTGCGGCGCTCTTGTTTACCTATGGAACGGCTCTCTATGCGCTCGAGCACCGGGCAGCCTTGAGCGCGGGCGAGACACTGCTGATACTCGGCGCGTCGGGAGGTGTGGGACTCGCTGCCGTTGACTTGGGCAGGCTCAAAGGCGCGCGAATCGTCGCTGGCGTCTCCTCGCAGGAGAAGCTCGATGTCGTCTTGCGGCGCGGGGCGGATGCCGGCGTCGTGTACCCGAAGGGTGCGCTGGAACCTTCCGCGCAGAAGGCTCTCGTCGAGCGATTCAAGACGGCCTGCAACGGCGCCGCGGACGTCGTCTTCGACAATGTCGGCGGCGACTACGCCGAGCCCGCGCTGCGATCGACGGCGTGGAGTGGCCGGTACTTGATCGTGGGTTTCACGGCGGGCGTGCCCAAGATCCCGCTCAACCTGCCGCTGCTCAAGGGTTGTCAGCTCGTCGGCGTGTTCTGGGGCGAGTGGATGGCGCGCGAGCGCGAGGAAGCCCGCAGGGCGTCGCGCCGGCTGGTCGACATGCTGCGCACGGGGCAAATCGACCCGCTGATTTCGAGGTCCTTGCCCCTCGCCGCGGGCGCCGCCGCCATCCGCGAGTTGGGCCAGCGCGCAAGCGTCGGCAAGATCGTGCTCACGGTCTGACAGTTGAACCTCTTACCCGCGCAAGAGTCCACGCTCTGTGGCTGTGAATTCCAGGCAGAACCCAGTGACAGAAGGCGCAATGGCCAAAAGACCTGCGCCTCTGGTGGGCCGGGCTTTCTACTTCATCTTGGCGCTTATCATCGCTACCGGTGTGGCCGCGGGCTTTCATCCGAGACTCGAGCGCTACCTGCTTCATTCGCCCACTCCGCTGCCCCTCATACTCTACGTGCACGCGGCGGTCTTCACGGGTTGGGTGATCCTTTTCGTGCTCCAGAGCGCACTGATTGGAATAGGGCGTGTGAAGCTGCATCGCAAAGTGGGAGTGTTTGGTTTGGTGCTCGGCGTCGCGGTCGCAATCATTGGCTTCGCGACAGCCATCGTCATGGCAAGATTCCGCGCGCAACCCGGCCACGCCGATGGAGTGCCGTTTCTCGTCCTCACGCTGAACGACATGATCGAGTACAGCATTTTTTTCGCACTCGCGATTTATTGGCGCAAGAAACCGGAATTCCATCGGCGCCTGATGTTCATCGCCACATGCACACTGACCAGTGCTGCCGTTCGACGCCTCCTGCCGAACAGCGCGCCCGACCAGTGGATTTACGTTGGTGTTGACGCTTTGATTCTTCTTGGTTTGGGTGGTGATTGGATTATCAACAAGCGCTTGCATGCGGTGTATCTCTACGGTTTCGCTGCGGCGCTCCTTGGCCAATTGATCGCGATGTACTTATATCTGTCCGGCTCGCCGGCATGGCTGGCCATAGGGCATTGGCTCATCGGTGCTCGACCCTCGAGCTGAGCCCAGCGAGTATTCCCCCCGCGAGCAGCTCCGGACCTCGAGTCTCGAGCGCTTGCGCCGCGCAGCGGTAGCCGGTCTCGATCGCCCGATCGAACGCACGCCAGTCGAGGAGATCGACGCCCTCGAGCGGCGGCCGCAGCAGCACGTCGGCCAGTTCGCGCTGCGCGATCGAGGTCGCGGCGCTGTTCAGCATCCCGGCGCGCAGCAGGATCTGCATGATGTTGGCCGAGGGCCGCATGTGGCGGACCAGGCTTCGAATCTTCCATATCGGCGGCAGCTCCGTCATCTCGAGCTCGCTCGAGAAGCCGCGCTCGCCGCCCGCGTCGAC
>Ga0182030_10000572_pt1 | contig 70477 bp, 50 predicted proteins | sample 812S3MmetaG_FD_121299 | JGI IMG/M metagenome (GOLD analysis project Ga0182030, IMG submission 121299) | Permafrost microbial communities from Stordalen Mire, Sweden - 812S3M metaG (Illumina Assembly) | ecosystem: Environmental > Terrestrial > Soil > Wetlands > Permafrost | place: Sweden...
CACGCCACGCGGTCCCATCTTGCAAACGGTCACGATGTTCAGGTTCGTATCCAGCTCATTCATCCGCTTCGGCAGCTCCGCAAGCGGGATCAACTGCCCGCCGATATTGGAGATTTCATACTCATACTCATCACGCACATCGAGTAGAAAAAGGTCTTCGCCGGCATCCAAACGCTGCTTCAACTCTTCAACACGGATCTCAGGAACGCTCATCGTCTTCCCCTTGCATGGAACCCATTCGGCGACTGCTCCTGCTTCCGCACCCGCCTCAACTTCAGCCCAAAATAGAAAACCCACCTACCAGTTCAATTCCTGGCGGTGGGTCCAAATGAGGCGGCGGCTTGTAAGTTACTCTAGCCCAACCAATTCCTCACGCCAGAATGCGTTTATGCACATCTCTGTACAACAACACATTGTGGCGGTCATGGTTTTAAAAGTGCTCATGAGAAAAAGGATAGCACAAGCGCCCCCGAATAGCAAGAATAATTGACACCTCATATGCCAGCCCCTTGATCAAGCAGGAGCGCCCTCGCTCCATCATCGTCGAATAGGCGTATGGATTGCGGCCAGACGAAGATGCTGTCCCCCGGCACGAGTGCCAACTCCTCAAACTGCCTTCGACCCAACTCTGCTGACACAGGTTTACCGTTGCCCACGATACTCAGTTCCAGTCGAACCTGAGGACCAGCCGAATGAATGCGCACAACGCAGGCTACGACTGCTCTTGCGTCCGGTGGAAGATCCCGCGATATCTCAAGTTCGTGCGGACGTACAAAGCCGACTGCGGATTCAATCGGCTCCTGCCTGCCGTCTCCTCGTCCTTCCGGCGAAAAATCAGCCAACAGACGCCCATGAAAGAGATTCACATTTCCCAGGAAGTTATAGACAAATGGCGAAGCGGGGTTGTCGTAGATGGACTGGGGAGTTCCGATCTGCTCCAATCTGCCTTGATTCAGAATCGCGACGCGGTCGGCTACCTCCAGCGCTTCTTCCTGATCGTGTGTGACAAGCACGGTGGTTACATGCAAATCATCGTGGATTCGGCGCAGCCAGTCCCGCAGTTCCTTGCGCACCTTCGCATCCAAGGCGCTGAAGGGTTCGTCGAGGAGCAGTACCTTGGGCCGGACGGCCAGTGCTCGAGCCAATGCCACGCGCTGTCTCTGCCCGCCGGAGAGCTGCTCAGGATACATCTTCGCTAACGAGTCCAATTGCACGAGGTGAAGCAACTCCTGTACGCGCTCGCGGATACCTCGGCGCGATGGCCTGATTTGCCTTGACTGAACACGCAGTCCAAAGGCGACATTTTCCGAGATCGTCAGGTGGCGAAAGAGTGCGTAATGCTGAAAGACGAAGCCGATTCCGCGCTTGGACGCACTGTGCTGCGTGGTCTCCTCGCCATGAAGAAGAATCGATCCATCATCAGGCGATTCAAGCCCCGCGATGATCCGCAGAAGTGTTGTCTTTCCCGATCCAGACGGCCCAAGGAGCGCCATCAACTCACCACTGCCAATCGTCAGACTGACGTCGGCAAGCGCGGTGAAAGAGCCGTACTGCTTGCAAATATGCTCGACCTGGATGCTCATGATTTGACTTCTCTCTCTTCTTTGTGCGGATCAACGCCCGATATGACTTCTATGACCTTCTTGAGCACTATGGTTACAATCGCTGCCAACGTCAGCAGCGATGCGGCGGCAAAGGCCGCGGTAAAGCTGTACTCGTTGTAGAGCATCTCCACTTCGAGCGGCAGTGTGGTAGTTTTACCGCGAATATGCCCGGAGACGACTGATACCGCTCCAAACTCGCCTATCGAACGTGAGGCCGCCAAAATGGTTCCGTAGAGTAGCGCCCACTTGATGTTAGGCAAGGTGACGCGCCAGAAGACGCTCCAGCCGTTAGCGCCCAGAACAACCGCCGCGACCTCTTCATCGCTGCCCTGCGCCTGCATGAAGGGAATCAATTCCCGAGCCACGAAGGGAAAGGTAACAAAGACCGTCGCCAGAACAATCCCCGGCACCGCAAAGATGACATGCAGATTACGCTCGCTCAGCCACGGTCCAAGCCAACCATGCAATCCAAAGACCTCGACATACATCAAGCCCGCAACAACTGGCGAAACAGCCAGAGGAATGTCGATCAGCGTAATCAGGAAACTCTTGCCATGAAACTCGAAGCGGGTAATCGCCCAACTGGCGGCAATGCCGAAGAGCATATTGAGCGGAACGGCAATGCAAGCGACCAGGCCGGTGAGGCGCAAGGCGGAGAGCACATCTTCCTGGCGAATCGAGTCCCGATACATCTTCCAACCTTCCGAAAGCGCCTGTGTAAGAACGGCGGCCACTGGCAACACCAGAAATCCCGCGATAAACATGAGCGCAACCAAAATCAGAACTACGCGGCCAACCCTTTGTTGAATTGATGGCCGCAGCAGTGCAGCCGACGGTATTGCGATACGGCCGCTCATAGTCTCTTTCCCTCCCTTCGCTGTATCCACCATTGGAGAAGATTGACGACCAACATGATCGTGAAGGATAAAGCCAACATGGCTCCGGCAATCGCCGCTGCTCCCGTGTAGTCGAATTCCTCCAGCTTGGTCACAATCAGCAGCGCGGTAATCTCCGTCTTCATCGGCATATTGCCCGCGATGAAAATCACCGAGCCATATTCGCCGGCGGCTCGCGCAAAGGCCAGCGCCGTGCCCGTCAACAAGGCAGGAAGCGCCACCGGTGCGATGACGCGCGAAAAACGCTGCCAGACATTCGCGCCAAGGCTTGCCGCAGCCTCTTCCATCGCCGGGTCAAGATCTTCCAGCACCGGTTGCACGCTGCGCACGACAAACGGAAAGCCAACAAAGGACATCGCCATCACGATGCCGACCGGAGTATAAGCGACGTGGATTCCATGAGGCTCAAGATAGCGTCCAATCCACCCATTCCCGGCATAGAGCGCGGTAAGTGAGATGCCCGCAACCGCGGTTGGCAACGCAAAGGGAATATCTATGAGGGCGTCCACGATGCGCTTGCCGGGAAAGTCATATCGCGCCAGAACCCAGGCCAGCAGCATCCCAAAGAACGCCGAGAGCAATGCTGCCACAGCCGCGGAGCCAAGCGTTACGCGATACGACGCCATCACGCGCGGAGCCGTGACCGTGTGTAAAAATGCACTAAGTCCCAAACGCGCTGCGTGCAGAAGAATTGCCGTGAGGGGGATCAATACGATGACCGTCAGATAGGCCAGCGTGAAGCCAATGCTCAGACGAAATCCCGGAAGAGGCGAACTCCGCGTGACAAGACTCCATGGTTTTCTTGCCTTCTTTTCCGGCATTTTCACCATTTACTTTCCGTAGATCTGATCGAAGGTTCCACCATCGCTGAAATGCTTGGCCTGCGCCTGCTGCCAGCCGCCACATCCCTCGGCTACAGTGAAAGTGTTGACCTTGGGAAAGACTCTTGCGTATTTATCTGCAACCGATTTGAGCCGCGGACGAAAGTAGTACTTTGCGGCCAGCTCTTGCGCCTCCGGCGAATAGAGATACTCAAGATAGGCGCGCGCCACTTTCTCGGTTCCATGTTTGCGGGCAACCTTGTCGACAACTGCGACCGGAGGCTCGGCGAGAATCGTGGCCGAGGGAACCACGATCTCAAACTTGTCGGAACCAAACTCTTTGCGCGCGAGCAGCGCTTCGTTCTCCCAGGCGATCAGCACATCGCCCACTCCGCGCTGCACAAAGGTCGTCGTCGCGCCGCGCGCGCCGGAGTCGAGCACCGGCACATTCGCGAATAGCTTTTTCATATAACCGCGCGCGGCTGCTTCGTTGTTGTTGGATTTGCGCAGCGCGTATCCCCAGGCGGCCAGATAGTTCCAGCGAGCGCCTCCCGAAGTCTTCGGATTCGGCGTAATGACCTTGACGCCGGGACGAATCAGATCGTTCCAATCGTGAATGCCGAGCGGATTCCCCTTACGTACAAGCAGGACAATTGTCGAGGTATACGGTGTGCTGTTGTAGGGAAGTTTAGACTGCCAGTCCTTGTCCAGCAGGCCATTCTGTGCAATGGCGTCGATGTCGTAAGCCAGGGCAAGTGTGACCACATCTGCCTCCAAGCCATCGATCACCGCTCGCGCCTGTTTGCTGCTTCCGCCGTGGGACTGGTTGATCACCACATCCTCTCCGGTTGTGGCCTTCCAGTGCTGCGCAAAAAGGCGGTTGTACTCCTCATAGAACTCGCGCGTGGGATCATACGAGACGTTGAGCAGATGAGTCTGCGCGCTGAGGAAACTTGCCGAAACGCACAAGAAAATGGCGACGGCAACAGACGTATAGATTCTGCGATACAGGCTCCTCATGCTGCTCTCTCCGTATGGACTCGATTTGCGTTGGTCTATGGAGCGCCGGGCGGGGATTGAACCCGCGAATACAGGTTTTGCAGACCTGCGCGTTAGCCGCTTCGCCACCGGCGCTTGTTGAACAGTTGTCAGAAGTCAGCAAAAGCTGAAGGCAATCCTGCAACTTACCCGGAAAATCAAAAAACCCACCACGCCTTGAGGCGGGTGGGTCGTCGTGGTTAGAGATTCTGATCCGGAATCTAGCCCAGAGAACACACCCGCTCAAAGCCGCCCTGACAGCAGCAAAGACACATCGCGGTAGTGAACAAATGAGCCATTGAATCCTTTTTTCCGGTCGATATGGCCACCCTTCGGCGCCAATCGATTGGTCGTAGAATACAGTCAAGGTGGAAGTATGTCAAGCCGGTGAAGAGGGCAATGTAGGACAAATTGGGAAAGCGCATCTGGATACTCGAACAAATGCACCAGGTAGCCATTGTCCCAGCCGGCTTTGGGTCTATTTCTGTGAATATCGCAATTCGAGTTTTCCATTTTGAATATGTCGAGAGTAATGCGGACGAGCCCGGACACACCCTGTATAGCGCGGCCTGCGCGTTTGCGGTCGGGGTCTTCGCAAATCTCACAGCGGCTCAGGTCAAGTCAGTTCTATATTTCGGGTGCAATATCTCGCCCTAATTAGTGGTGTGTCTCAATGATTGCGTCTGTTGTCAGCACGCCACAACGCGTCAGGCTGGGTTGAACGGGATTCCCTCGGGGGCTGAAGCCCTGTTGACTTTGCAGACTTTACGTACGGGCTAAAGCTCGTACCCTTCAAGTCCGATAAACGATGATCTAAGTGAGACATACCACTAGCCGGGTGCCCGTTGTGCCGCCCCCTACTTGATTTCTGACGGCCGGCATGCGACTCTCAATCCTGTTCGAGATACCAGGGAATGTTGATGACGACGATGCGGCGGTTGCCGCGGAGAAGCAGGATGGCCTTCAGCATTTCTGCGCGCCGATTGTGGAGCAGATTCTCCCACCAGTGGTGTACCACCAGTTCGGGGACGAGTACACAGACCTTGTTGAAGGTGGATTCGCGTTCCACGGCCAGGATGTAATCGACCACGGGCGCCAGGACGTAGCGAAAGGGCGATTGCAGAACTTCGAGTTTTGGAATGCATTTACCAACCGCGCGGAGGGGTTCGACTACGTCCTTTTCCCAGTCTTGGCAGATGGGGTCCGGCTGCTCACCAATCTGCACATGGATGCAACGAATATCGACCGACATCCCCAAGGCAAATGAAAGCGCCTTCTCTGTGATGCGGCTCCATCGGTCGATGGGTAGCACTACTATGGGCTGGCTGATCAGCGCAGGCGCGATGGGCCGGTCGAGGGCTGTCTCGCTGTCCACGTCGACGTAGTGGCGCTTCACGGCGCGCATCAGCACAATCATGGCAACAATCAGCAGCGCGGTGATCCAGGCGCCTTCGGCGAATTTGGCCACCAGCACCACCACCGTGGTGATGCCCGTAGCTACTGCGCCTAGCCCATTCACAAACATGCGCAGCGAAGCCTTGCCCTGGCGTTTCCAGTGCATCACCATGCCCGCTTGCGAGAGAGTGAAGGCCATGAACGCGCCGACGGCGAAGAGTGGAATCAGGCGGTCGGTAACGCCGCCGAAGACAATCAGCAGCAACGCGGTGAGCGCGACCAGGACATAAATTCCCCAGGAGTAAAGCAGCCGGCGGCCGCGCAGCAGAAAGACGTGCGGCATGTAGTCGTCGAGAGCGATGGCGCGGGTCAGCCGCGGAAAATCTGCAAAGGCGGTGTTGGCCGACAACGCAAGAACCACCAGCACCGAGCCGATGGTGAGGTAGTAGAACGCTCCGTGGCCCATTACCGCGCGCGTCAGCATCGAGAGCAGGCTCTCATAGCCGGGTCCGTCGGGGTTGGTGGCGGCGATGCCGTAGGCGCGGCACAGGAAAGCAATGCCGGCCAGCAACACCGCCAGCAGGACGATGATGATGGTCAGCGTGATCTTGGCATTCTTGCGCGTGTCGTCGCGGAAGGCCATGACGCCGTTGCTCACCGCTTCTACGCCGGTCATGGCTGTGCAACCGGAGGAAAAGACTTTCAGCAACAGCCACAGGCTGACCGCGGCGGTGGCAGCGGGCAGCGGTGGCAGCGGTGTGACCGGATGAGGATGGCCTCCGCTGTTCAGCACATGCCAGAGACCGACCCCGATCACGATCAATAGCGTTCCCGTGAACAGGTAAGTGGGAATCATGAACACCACGCCCGTGTCGTGGACGCCGCGCATATTGATCAAGGTGAGAATGGCGAGCACGGCCAGGCACAGTTGCAACGTGTGGGGTTGCAAGCCCGGAGCGGCGGAGATGAGCGCGCCCACTCCCGCCGAGATACCCACGGCGGCGGTGAGCGTGTAGTCGATCATCAGCGCGGCCGCGGCCAGCAAGCCCGCGCCTTCGCCCAGATTCTCAGAGGCCACGGTGTAAGAGCCGCCGCCGCGGGGATAGGCGTCTATGGTCTGCCGGTAGCTGAAGTAGACGATGATCAGCAGCGCCACAATCGCTGCGCTCACCGGTACGATGTAGCGCACACCCATAAGGCCCAGAGGAATGAGCAGCGTTAATGCGGCTTCAGGACCGTATGCGGCAGAACTGAGAGCATCCAGGCCAAAGACGGGAATTCCGGCGACGGGGCCGATGTGCTCAGCGCGTTCCTCGCTGGTGGCCAGCGGCCGGCCAAATAGAAGATTCAATATGCGCGAAGGAAGAGCCATGCAATGTTGTCCAGTCAGCGAAGTTGTGCGCGGGAAGGCCGCCGATAGCATTGTCTCACGATGGAAGGAAAGGACATTGCCGACCAACCGGAGATTCTCGTTCGTTGGAAGATTCACTATTTCAGTGCGGAGAGTGATGACTCTACAGAGCATCGTGCGAAGGATGCGGAGTTCATGGAACATATGGCAGGCGTCGTCGGCTGCTGACGGACAGGACGATGATTGGAGATCGAGGCTGTGCAATCTTATCGCCGCGCCCGTCCAGAAAACAAATCCCAAGCAAGCGTCAACGAAATCGGCCGGTGGTGCGTCTAGTGCATTGACCGCGTAATTTCGTCGTTTCCCAGGTCTCAAAAGCGAGACCTGGGGCACCCGAACGCTTGTGGTTAAATTACGAATTCACCAAGTCAAGGTACTAGAAATCTCCGTTGACGTCTACTTCCGGCAGAACATCGCTCTCGCGCGCCACCCAGACATAGAGGGTGGGCATGAGGAAGATGCCAATGACCAGGTTGGCCAGCAAACCGCCCACGATGACAATGGCGAAGGGTCGCTGGGAGTCGGAGCCGATGGCATGCGAAAGCGCAGCGGGCAGAAGACCGAGCGTGGCCACCAGCATAGTCATCATGATGGGGCGCAGGCGCTGCACGGAACCCTCGACGGCGGCCTCGATGATATGCTCCTCGCTGAACCCTTCGGTTGCCATGCGCCGGGCGCGCAACTGATTGATGAACTCGATCATGATGACGCCGGTTTCCACCGAGACCCCAAACAGCGCCAGAAAGCCAACCTCGGAAGAAACCGAGAAGTTGGTATGGGTGAGGAACAGCGCCAGCGGACCGCCGATCGAAGCCATGACGACCGAGACCAGAACCAGCGCGGACCACTTGTAAGAACGGAACATGGTGTAGAGGATGAGGAAGATGGCCATCACGGTAATGGGAATCACCAGAGCCATGCGCTTGTCGGCGCGCTGCTGGCTGGCATATTCGCCCGCCCATTCGAGATGATAGCCGGCTGGGAGCTGGACGTTGCGGTTGACCTTGTCGATCGCCTCCCGAACAGTTGAGCCCAGGTCGCGGCCGCGCACGGAGTACTTGATGGCGATGTAGCGCTGGCCACCCTCGCGGTTGATCTGCTCGGCGCCGTCGGTGGTGGAGACCTTGGTTAGTTGCGCCAGCGAAACGCGCTCTCCGGAGGGCGCCAGCAGGCGGATGTTCGCGATGGCTTCCTGCGTGTCGCGATCCTGTTTCTGATAACGCAGCGTCACATCGTAGCGCGCCTCGCCCTGCTGCACCTGGGTGACGGCGTTGGAGCCAGCCGCGGTCTGAATGGCGTCCTGAATGTCGGCGACGTTGATGCCCCAGCGCGCCGCTGCTTCGCGGTCCACTGTGAAGTTGAGGTTGGGTTGGCCGACGATGCGGAAGATGCCCAGATCCTGGATGCCTTTGACCGTGGCCATTTGCGCCTGAATCTGCTCGGCGGTGTGCTCCAGGGTGCGCAGATTGTCGCCGTAGAGCTTCACGGCCAGTTCGCCCTTGACGCCGCTGACGGCCTCTTCCATGTTGTCGGAGATGGGCTGGGAGTAGTTCCAGATGATGCCGGGAAACTTCTCCAGTTGTTCATCCATGGCGGCGATCAACGCTTCCTTGTTCTGGTGGAAGAGCGGACGCCATTGGCCCTTGGGCTTCAAATCGACAAAGTATTCGGTGTTGAAAAAACCGGCGGTGTCGGTGCCGTCGTCGGGCCGTCCGGTCTGGCTGACGACCTGCGTGACCTCGGGAAAGGAGGCCATCACCAGGCGCGCCTTGTTGGTGAAGTCGATGCTCGCGGTGGGGCCTTCGCTGGGGGGCAATGTTCCACGCACCCAGATGGAACCCTCGTCGAGATGGGGCAGAAACTCCGATCCGATGGGGCCGCCGAAGGCCAGGAAAACGGCAATAGCGAACAGAACGCCGCAGGTTCCCAGCGTGATGTTGCGGTGCAGGATGGCCGAGCGGACCGAGGCGCGATAGTGTCCGGTGAGCCATTCCATGAGTGGATTCTTCCACTCTTTTGCGCCTTTTTGAAAGGCCATTCCGCCCATGACCGGCGCCACCAGCATGGCAAAAAGCAACGCGCCGATCAGCGCGAAGGTGACGGTCCAGGCCATGGGCTTGAAGAGGCGGCCCTCGACGGCCTGCAAGGTGAAGATGGGCAGATAAGAGGCGATGATGATGCCGCGGGCATAGAAGACCGGCCGCTGCACCTCGTGCGCGGCATCGCGGATTCTCTCTGCCGGAGTGCGGATGCTGTCTTTCAGCGAGAGATGGCGGACCATGTTTTCGATCATCACCACGGTGCCATCGACCACCATGCCGAAGTCCAGCGCTCCCAGCGACAGCAGATTGGCGGGAATGTGGATCAGGTTGAGGCAAATGGCGGCAAACAGCAGTGAGAACGGAATGGTGAGCGCCACAATGATGGCTCCGCGCACGTTGCCCAGGAAAAGAAAAAGAATGACCGATACCAGGACGATTCCGGCCGTGAGATTGCGCTCCACAGTATCGACGGTGAACTTGACCAGATCGGAGCGATCCAGAAAGGGAACGATCTTGACGCCCTTGGGCAGTATTCCGGGGTGGTCTTTGTCTCCGTTGAGCTTGCCGACCTCTTCGTGGATGCCTTTCAGCACCGGGTCGGAGTCGGCGCCCTTTTGCAGCAGCACGATGCCTTCCACGGTGTCGGGATTGTCGATGATGTTGCCGTTGGGCAGGTGAGTGGATTTGCCGATCTGGCCGAGGCGAATCTTGGCGCCTTGCGTCACGGTGGCGATATCCTTGATGCGGATGGCGGTGCCGTTGGCGGTCTTGACAACGGTATTCTCAATGTCTTGCACAGTGGTGTAAAGGCCCAGCGACTGCACGTTGATCTGCTGCGCGCCCTGCTCGATGAAGCTGCCGCCGGCGTTGGTGTTGTTGTTGGTCAACTGCTGCTCCAACTGGCCGATGGACAGACCGTAGGCGACCAGCTTATCCGGATCGAGCTTGATCTGATATTCCTTGGTCGGCCCGCCGAAGCTCGACACATCCACCACGCCGGGCACGCCCTTGAAGGATTTTTCCAGCGACCAATCTTCCAGCGACTTCTTCTCCATCACGTCGTAGGAGGGATTTGTGCTTTCGAGCGTGTACCAGTAGATTTGGCCGACCGGGCTCCAGTCGGTGCCCATCTGCGGCACCAGATTGGCGGGCAGGCTGACCATGCTGAGCCGCTCCAGCACGTGCTCGCGGTTGATGTCGCTGGTGGAGTCATCATCGAAGATCAACATCTCGCTGGACAAGCCAGCCAGCGTGGTGGAGCGCAGATGGGTGAGGTGGGGAATGCCGGCCATCTGAATCTCCACCGGCACGGTGACCTGGCGCTCAATTTCTTCCGCGCTGCGGCCCGGCCACTGGGTGATGATCTGGACGTAGTTGTTGGCCACGTCGGGGTAGGCCTCGATCGGCATGTTGCGGAAGCTGACGATGCCCCACGCAGTGAGTACGACTGTGCCGCCGAGGATCAGCCAGCGGTTCTTGAGAGCGAAATCGACCAGTGCGCGCAGCATCTACTGGTTCCCCGCAGTTTCAAGCAGGAGCGCGTTGGTGACAACTCGCTGGCCGGGCGCGAGGCCGGAGCGAATCTCCTGCCGGTCGCCGCTGAGCATGGGGCCGGCCTGAATTTCCGTCCGCCGGAAGTGATTGCCGCCCGCCGGAACGAAGACCCAATCGCGGTCATGCAGATGAAGAACGGCATTGGCCGGAACCACGGCGTGCGTCTCTCGGGCGCGGTTGGTGAAGGTGGCCGTCACAAACATTCCCAGCCGGAGGAAGCCGGGATTTGCAACCTCAATGCGTACCTTGGCGGTGCGCAGCGCTGGGTCGAGAATGGGACCGATGTCGCCGATGCGGCCGGTGAGCGGACGATCCGGATATGCGTTGATGTCGATCTTCGCCGCCTGCCCCAGTTGCAGTTTGGCAATGTCGTTCTCATAGACATCGCAGACGATCCAGATGTGGGAGAGGTCGGCGATGGTGAATGCCGTGGCCGAGCCGGAAAGAGCAACGCCCGCGGCAGACGCGTTGGTCACATTCTGCGCCACGATGACGCCGGAGATCGGCGCATAGACATTGACAATGCTGCTGGGGTGCCGCACATCCACGCCCAAGGTTTTCAACTGCTCTTCAGCCGCGGTCAGGTCGGCCTTGGCGTCCTTTTCGGTGTCTTCGGCCTGCTCCAGCATGGACTGCGAGATTGCGCCATGGGTCAGAAGATCCTGCGCGCGCTGGTAGGCCTTGTTGGCCAGTTGTTCGTCATTCGCGGCTTTGAGATAAGTGTCGAACGCGTTGGTGATGTCTGGGCTTTGCACCTTCAGCAGCAGTTGCCCTTTTCGCACGTTGTCATCGAGGCGCGCCTTGATATCGACGACGCGGCCGTTGGCCAGCGAGATGACCGGGACCTCGCGCGAGACGTCCGGAAAGACGGAGCCGGTGGCATTCAACTCCGACGCGGATTCGATCTGGCCGGCGGCAGCAAGCGGAAACTTGGCTACATCGTGGGGGTCGATGGCGATCAGGTTCATGTCGGCCACCTGGATGACCGTCGGATTGGCCGGCGGCGCGCCGTCGCCCTCCTGTTTGGCCTTGCACCCGGCGAGCGCAAGACCCATCAATGCCGTCAGAACGAGAACCGGGAGAATTTTCGACCATTGCTTCAAAGAGAAATTTGTATTCATTGGATCACCTCGCGGCCTACGGCAAGATTCAGTTGTCCCGCGGCCGTCAGATAGGAGCCGATCAGTTGCAGGTAGGCTAGTTCGACGGTGCGGTAGTCGCTCTGCGCGTTGAGAAAGTCCATCAGCGAAGCCCCGCCGTGTTCATAGGAATACGTCACCGTGTCGCGTACCCTGAGCGCCTGGGTCTTGTATTGCGCCTTGTAGGGCTTGAGCAGCGCAATGTCGCTCTCCACTTGCGTATGGGCCGAGTCCACGTCGCTGAAGACCTCGGCGCGGGCGGCCTCCGTGAGTTGCTGATCGCGGCCAATGTCGATTTGCGTGCGCTTCTTCTCGCCCTGGTTGCGGTCGAAGATGCGCAGCGGCACGCTGATGTTGAATCCGACGTAAGGATCGAGCGGCGGGTTGGCGCCCGAGTCCACGCTGAAGGTCGGATCGGCGCTTCCATTGGCCTGAGCCAGTCTGTGATTGGTTTGCGCCTGCTGAATGGATTCCAGCGCGGCGCGCAGATCGGGCCGGGTGTCGAGCGCCATTTGGCGAAAATCTTCGAGCGGCTTCAAATCTTCGCTGAAGTCGAAGACCCCGGTTACGTCGAACTGCTCCACCGGCGTGCGGTCGTCGAGCAGTTGCAGCAAATGGATCTTGGCGGTGCGCAGGTGGACGATGGCGGTCTGAATCTCCACCTCGTATTGCACGCGGAGCAATTCGATACGGTCCAGATCGATCTGGGCGATGTCGCCGGCGCGGAAGCGATTGCGGCTGATTTCGATGATCTTGTCGTAATAGGTCAGGTCGGCCCGCGCCAGTTCCAGAACCGCCTTGGCTTCCAGGGTCTCGACGAAGGCCGAGCGCAGGTTGAAGATCAGATTGCGCTCCAGATCCAGATGTTCTGACCGCGCAATCTCGGTGCCCTCTTTGGCGCTCTGCAAGCGTAAATTGCGCTTGTGCTCGCGCTCGTAGAGATAACTTATGGACCCGGTGGTCAGAGCATTGCTCAGCGGACGATTGAAGGTGCCTGGAACATTGGGATCGTAGTGCGCGCCAAAGGGATAGATCTGATCCATGCTGAACGAAGCTGTGGGATTGGGGCGCAGAAATGCGGTGGTTTCCGATGCCTTCATCTCGTCCACGCCAAGGGCGTCGGCCCGGAGCGCGGGGTTGGCGGCTTCAAACCGCGCCTTCACCTGTTCCCAGGTGAGACTTTGCTGCGCCAGGCAGAACGGCGCCGCGAGAAAAAACAGCACGATCACCGCCTTGGCTCGCAAGGTGGGGAATAAGCGCTTCATACACAACCTTTTCGCCGCATTCACGCGGCAGTTACAGGAAGACAATCAGATGAATTTTGGATTGGATGCTGAGGGGGGACAGGCCGTGGGCGGAGGGCGGCTCTCAATTGCGTCGAAGGCGGGGTTGTCGAAGGCAAGCACCGGGAGAGGTGGCGGCACGATCAGAGGCTGGAAGTCAAAGCTCAGTTCCGCGAGGGCCGGCACGGGAAGCTCGGCAACAGCCGGGAAAATGACATGCGAGCTGGAGACCAGGTGGTCGCGTCGCTGGAAAGTTTCGGTCTCGGCCGGATTGTGAAGTGACCACAAGTCATCGGTAATCGAAATCACCGGAAACAAGACGGCAATGAGCACGAGCGCGGCGAAGAACGACTGACGCCGGTCCGCTGGGGCGCGCCGCCCAAAACGCAGCCAATGGCACACGATGGCAATCGCCATCAACGCCCAGGCGGAATTTAGAAATAATTCCATGCTCGGCCTAATTTTATACCACTGGAAAATGAAGTCGAAAGCCGCAAACTGAGCGTGACTCAGACAAGTCACCCAGATTCATCTTGCTTTAACCGAATCCTTTATCAACTACGCGCTCAACATGAATAACAGCCGGATGAACATCATGAGTTCAGTCTGGTCGCGGCAAGTCGTAACTCGGGGGCAATGACTCGCGGGGATATGGCCTCGGATGCATCAGCGCGGCTCATTCGCTGGCCTGTTGGCTATGTGCAGCAACTTTGGGTTTGCTGGCGCGCGACGGTGCGCTGCAATCGATCGCCGTGACTCGCCTTCCGCGTTGCAGGTTCAGCCAGCCTTCTGCGACAAACAGACTGTAGGCTTGAGCGACAGTGTTGAAGGTAATGCCAAGCCGCGGCGCCAGCCTGCGGAGGGAGAAAAGAACGTCGCCGCATGTCGTGGTCGTCCCAACAGTGTAGATGGCAGCATTTCAACTCAGTTCGTGCAAATATTGTTCCCAGCTAGAATTTGGCTGCTTGCGCAAATCGCAGGACCAGGGGCGCGGTAACTGCAATACATTCTGCTTATTACAGGATATTTCAGGGATTACTCCTCGAAAGCCGCCTCGTCTTCGACGATCTGTCGAGGCATGATCACCGATGTTCGTCCCGATGGATATCGGACCCGGGAGCGTTTTTTGACCTGCCACTTTCCAGAGAAGAATCACCGAAACTGTGCCATTTTGCAGTTGTCGACTACGCCATCCATTATTGAGAACGGCGAAACCACCCGGCACAAATCCCGAATGCGACCAATCATGGATTCGTTGGGCATGGATTCGTTGGGCAACAATGTCGGGCCAGAAATCCACAGCCTTCCTGGTGGTAGGCTGGATCGAATGCGACATGAGCCCAATGGTGGTTTGCTATGACCATAAGTCCAGGAAATCAGTGAACTTATCGATTTAATGGTGGGCGAGGCGGGGATTGAACCCACAACCCCCGGCTTAGAAGGCCGGTGCTCTATCCGATTGAGCTACTCGCCCGCATATTCTCTCATTTTACTGTTGCCCGGCGCTGAACGCACCTGTAAATGCAATCAGCGCCTCCTGAAGCCGCTGCGCAGCCTTTTCGGGAGAATCGCCGCAGGAGGTCAGGTAGGCGGTCATTCCCAGTTCCATCCGTTCCGCGGTGAGGAAGGCGCGGCGGATCACCAGATCGGCCCGGCAGCAGCGCAGCGGGACGGCGCATAGCAGGCTGCACAGGTCTTTGCAGGCGGCGGCGATCTGCTCCGGCAGCTTCCATTGCATTCCGTTTCGGGGCAGCAGATCGATGTAGCAGCCCATGGCGCATCCGCAGCAGCCGGGCTCCGCGTCCAACTCGCCAGGGTCGAATTCATCCGGATCGAGGCGCGGCCAAAAGTCGCATTTCGAGGTCCAGACCGGCGAGGAAGAGGCATTCAGGTCTTCCAGGGCCTTGGCCAAAGCCGGCAGTTGACGGGCTTCGGGCAAGAGAGGGATGCACTCCGGAGCGCGTTGAAGATCGACAAATCCCGGCCACTGCGCCTCGATCACCGGCGCGCCGCCGCCTACCTCGAACTCCCAATCGGCTTCCATGATCCTCCCGGTGGACAAGACGACGCTTCAGAGCGTGAGACTTTTCACCCTTTGCCGGAAGAGCGCGGCCAAAAAATACGGCCACAAAAACGCGGTCGGGCTAGTGGGCAGCTTCTGCGGAATGTTGCCGTAAGAAGCTCATGATTGCGCCGTCCACTCGCAGCCGGGATTCCGGTCTTCCGAGGTCGCGGCCAGCAGAAACCGCATCACCGTCGCCTCCGCCCAGTGAATCTCTTCGCCCCGGTCGCGCGACAGGAAGGCGCAGTGGCCGCCGTGCCCAGTCTCGACGAAGCTTACATGCGGGTTGGCCAGCAGCTTGGCGCGGGTCGAGGGCAGCAGGCGGATGAAGGGATCGTCCCTGGCCTGTAGCGCAAGCGTGGGAACTGCAATCCGTTCCACCACGTGCGCCGCGGCAGCGCGGTCATAGTAGTCGTCGGCGTCGCGGAAGCCCCAATAGCGGGCGACGATCTTGTCGTCAAACTGGCGAATGGAGCGCACTGGGCCAATGGACTTCAACGGCGCATAAATGTCGGGAAAGAGCGCAGCCTTGCGAGCATAGCGCGCCAACAGGCCGCGCAGAAATCTCCACTCATAAGGGCGATTGGCCAGCTCGTGCAGGGCATCGGCGCCGGGAGCCAGATCGACGGCCGGGCAGACCGCGGCCACGGCGCAAAGCGGCTGCCGGCCGCCCCACTCTCCGGCCAGCTTCAGCACCAGGTTGCCACCCATCGAGTAGCCGACCAGCGCCACCTGCTGCAGACCGAATCGATCGGCAAAATGGCGCACCACGGCGCCCACGTCGTCCGAAAGCCCGGAGTGATAGAGCGTAGGCGTCAGCGCCTCCGTCCCGCCGCAATTGCGAATATTCATGCGGATGACGTTGAAGCCGGCCTCCCAGGCGCGGACGGCAACGCCTCGAATGTAGCCGGAGTCCGATGAGCCTTCAAGTCCGTGCACCAGCACCACGGTCGGCCGCTGGGCCCGGTCCAGGCTGCTCTGCCGGGTCTGCGGCTGCCAATGGCAGTGGCACAGAAGGCGGCTGCCATCGCTTGGGTCCACCTCGACCGTCTCCGCGACAGCAGCCAACTGGAAGGCTGGCCGGGGGAAAAAATTTCCGGCGATTGTTTGCAGGTGTCCGTTGGCCAGGCCGCGGCGCGACTCAAACGGCAAGAGCCAACCCGGCGGCGAAAGCCTGTCGCTTTCTTTGTGCGCGCAAAGATCGACCGCTGGAGACAGAAACGGGCCGGCAACCGGAACATGCGGCCCCACAGGTTCTGAGAACCGATCGCCAAACTCTTGATTTTCATGGGTTTCAGGAATCACGGAAACTCGCTCGTTGGCCGTTTGGACTGGTTGAGCCTTCTGCGGCAGGTGCAAGTTGGGGCGGCGGGTAGGGATCGAATGCTGGGAACCCCTTTACCATCCGCAACTTACAGAAAGCAGATTACCACAGATGCCGTAAATGCCATGATCGCCCTCGACCATTGCATGCTGGAGGCCAGCCTACCATACTCTGCTGAGTGAAGGTTGATCGAAGACCGGAGAGTGAAGGGCCTGTTGCAGCATCTCTTCCCTGGCTTATCTGCCAGCGGTCTTTTTCCCGAGCCAATGCGCACATACCGGGAATTCGCAGGTTTTCTCTCAACACACCGGAAAGTAGCTTGTTAACCTAGAGGTTTGGAGGAGTTTGCCCACCATGTCCGCTGAAAACCCCATTGCCATTGCCGCAGCACAAGACCTTCACGCCTGGGAGGCGGGCGGAGCCGCTTCCGCCGACGCGCTCGCCGCATGGGTCAGCGCTCGCCTGGCCGCGCACGAGGCGGCGTTGGCCGCCCTGTTGGCCGTCGAGGGCGAGCGCACGCCGGAGAACTCGCTGCGCCTCTACGATGCGGCCATCGAGGAGCTCAGCCTGGCCGGAGCACAGGCCGGCGTGCTGAACTCCGTGGCTGCCGCAAAAGAGGTGCGCGACCAGGCGCAGGAGGAAGCGCAGCGGGTGGCGCAGGCAGGCAGCGCTCTGAGTCTGAATCGCGCCGTTTACGAGGCTCTCACGGCCGTCGGCACCGAAGGCGCAAGCCCGGCGACAAAGCACTATCTCGAGCGGACGCTGCTCGGCTATCGGCTGGCCGGCGTGGACAAGGACCAGGCCACGCGCGACCATCTGCAATCGCTGCATGAGAAAGCCACTCATCTGTCGCTGGCATTCAGTCGCAACATTCAGGAAGGTGCAAAGACCGTCGAGGCTACGGCCGCCGAACTGGACGGCTTGCCCGCGGACTACCTCGCCCGCCACCAGCCGGACTCTAGCGGGCACGTCACGCTCACGACCGACCAGCCCGACATGCAGCCGGTAATGACCTTCGCCGCGAGCGCCGCGCTGCGGGAGCGGATGTTCCTGGCCTACAACACCCGCGCCTACCCGGACAACGGGCAGATTCTTCTGGACCTGTTGGCCACGCGCCAGCAGATTGCCGACGTGCTGGGTTTCCGCAGTTGGGCCGACCTGGCCACCGCCGACCAGATGATGGGCTCGGCGGGCAATGTGCGTGCCTTCCTGGCCCGGCTCGACGCGGCCAGCCTGGACGGAGCCCGCCGCGAGCACGAACTGATTCTCGACTTTGCGCGCCGGCGCCAGCCTGAACTGAAGGAGATCGACATGGCCAGCCGCGCCTACTGGTACGAGCAGTTCCGCCGCTCGGCCTTCGACTTCGATTCCCAATCCGTGTGCCCCTACTTTCCCTATGCGCAGGTGGAGGCGGGCGTGCTGGAGACGGCCGCGCGCCTGTTCAAGGTCGAGTTTCGCCCTTCCACCGCTGCCGCCTGGCACCCGGACGTCTCGGTCTTCGAGGTTCTCGACAGCGGCCGGAATGTGGGCCGGTTCTATCTGGATATGCACCCCCGCGAGGGCAAGGATAAGTGGTTCTCCGCCTCCCCTGTGGTCACCGGCGTACGCGGGCGCGCCCTGCCCGAGGCCGCGCTGATCTGTAACTTTCCCGGAAGCGAGGATGGGGATCCGGGGCTACTTCAATACAACGACGTGGTCACCTATTTCCACGAGTTTGGCCACTTGATGCACGCCATCCTGGGCGGGCAGACCGAGTGGGCGGGAATCAGCGGCTTTGCCACCGAGGGCGACTTCATCGAGGTTCCGTCGCAGATGCTGGAAGAGTTTTTCCGCGACGAAAAGCTGCTCCAGGCCTTCGCCAAGCACTATCAGAGCGGCGAAACGCTGTCTTCGGAGACCATTCGGAAGATGAAGCTGGCCGGAGCCTTCGGGCGCGCCGACTGGATGCGTTCGCAGCTCTACTACACCACGCTGTCGCTTGATCTGCATGACCAGAACCCGGCCGGCCTCGACCTGGATGCGAAGACCAAGCAGCTCTACCAGAGCCTGCAACCCTGGAACTGGCTGGAAGGCAACCGCATGTACGCGAGCTTTGGCCATCTGACCGGCTACTCGTCGAACTACTACACCTACGCCTTCGACAAGGTCATCGCGCTGGACTTCTTTGCCCAGTTCGACTCCGCGGATCTGCTCGGCTGCGAGGCCGGCAGCCGCTACCGCAAATTGGTGATCGAGCAGGGTGGTTCGAAGCCCGGCCGGCAGATGGTGCGCGATTTTCTGGGCCGCGACGAGGATTTCCGGCCCTTCAGTGAGTGGCTCAACGAGGAATTTGAAGGCGAACTGCTGGGAACTCCCGCCGTGTGAACGGTTTCTCCGCAAAAGCCGAAATCGCATTCATGCGGCAGGCAAGGCGCGGGAAACGCCTGCCGCGCTGTTTGGCGGAAGCGCTCGGCTTTTCTTCTACCTGGGCAACTGCGACGCATCCCAGCCGCCGCCCAGAGCGCGGACCAGGCTGACGTTGGCGACAAACTGGCGAGTTTCAAGGTCGCGGGCGGTGCGTTGGTTTTCGATCAGCACCGTTTCGGCGGTGAGCACTTCAAGGTAGCTGACGACCCCGCCCTGGTAGCGCCGGTTGGAAACGTCGAACGACTGCTGGGCAGATGCGACAGCCCGCTGCTCCGCGGTCGATTCCTGCTCCAGAATTCGCAGGCTGGAGAGCTGGTCTTCGACGTCGTTGAAGGCCGCAAGAACCTGGCTCCGGTAAGCGGCGGCCTGGGCCTCGTAGTCGTGACGGGCCTGGTCGGTGAGGGCGTGACGCTGGCCAGCGTCGAAGAGCAGCTCGGTTGCCTGGCCCCCCAGGCTCCAAAGCGCGCTCGGGCCCTGAAACCACGTTCCCAACTGCTCGCTCTCGAAGCCGCCGCTCCCGGTCAGGTTGATGTTCGGATAATAGGCGCTGACGGCAATGCCGATCTGAGCGTTGGCGGCGGCCACGCGGCGCTCGGCGGCGGCAATGTCGGGGCGGCGTTCGAGCAGTTGCGAGGGAACGCCGACGGGAACCCTGGGCAGCGCCACAACCGGAGATTGATCGAGCGGAGAAAAAGGAAGGCTGAAAACGGCGGAATTTTCGCCGGCGAGGGTGGCGATGGCGTGCTCATACTGGGCGCGGGCCACGCCCAGGTCCACCAGTTGGGCGCGCAGAGTTTCAAGCTGCGTCCGTGCCTGGTCCACATCGGCCTCGGTGCCGATGCCGCCGGCAAAAAGCCGTTGGGTCAGGTCGAGTTGGTGCTCGAGATCGGCGACCGTGGCTTTGAGCAGCTCGATGTCGGCATCCAGACCGCGCAGTTGAAAGTAGTCGGTGGCCATCTCGGCGTGAAGGCTGAGGTCGATGTTCGCCTGGTCGGCGGCGCTGGCCTGGGCGTTCGACCGCGCGGCCTCGACGGTGCGGCGGATGCGGCCCCAGAAGTCCGGCTCCCAACTGGCCTGGCCGCTGAGCACAAAGTCGTTATATGTGGTGGGTTTCGTGGGCGAATAATCAGGGCCGTTTGCCGAGATTTTCTCGCGCTGGGCGGAAGCTCCGGCCGAAAGCGTGGGGAAGAGAGCAGAGCGAGCTACCTTCACCTGGTCGCGCGCGGCGAGGTAGGTTTCCAGAGCCTGGCGCAGGGTCGGATTGCCGGCGGCAATGCGCTCTTCCAGTTGGTTCAGTTGCGGATCGTGATAGATATCCCACCATTTTCCGCGGATCATGCCGTCGGAAGGGTTTGCAGGCTGCCAACCGCCCGCGGCGGGGCTGGGCGGCGGGACGAGCACGGTGGCCGCGCCGGTTTCCTTATAGCTCGCGGGCGCCTGGTAGCCGGGGCGGCTGTAGTTGGGGCCGACGGGCTTGCAGCCGGTGAGCAGGGTGAGGGTGAGAAGAGCGCCCAAAGAACAAATTCCGGCCGGGAGTCGTGGTTTCCCACCCTTGCGACAAAAACAAGAACGTCGCAAGGATGGGGCACCCAGCTGAGAGTCGAAATTGAGCGGAAGCGTGCGCATGGTTATTCGCCTCCCGCGTGGGCTTGGCTGGCGGGGTTTACCACCTGGACTTTTTCGCCCTCGATGAGCGAGTCGGGCGGATCCTGGATCACCTGGTCGCCGCTGCCGAGGCCGGTGACGATCTGCACGGTGGCCCCGTCGTCTTCGCCGATCGCCACCGGAACCAGATGCGCCACATCGCCGTTGACGACCGTTCCCACTTGCAGCCCCTCTTTGCGGAAGATGAGCGCCGCGGAGGGCACGATGAAAGCGGCTCCGGAGGACGGCGTCTTGAAGTGAACCTGGGCCAGAGAGCCGGGCAGGAGCTGGCCGTCGCGGTTGTCCAGGTCGATTTCAACCAGCAGCGTCCGGCTGGCCGGGTCGATGGCGTCGGCGGTGCGGACGAGCGTCCCGGAATAGAGCTTGCCGGGATGCTCGGGGAAGCTCAGGCCGATTTTCTCGCCGCGCTTCACGCTGGCCGAGTAGAGCTGCGGCAGGTTAGCGTAGACGCGCAAGGTCTGGATGGCCTGCATGTGAAAGAGCTCCGTTCCAGCGCCCTGATTGATCAACTGGCCGGTATCGACGTTGCGGGCGGTAACCACCCCATCGAAAGGCGCGTAGACTTTCTCGAACGATTGCAGCTGGCGCAGCCGCTCGACGTTGGCCTCAGCGGATTTGACGGCGGCGGCGGAGGCCGCGGCCTGGTTGACGAAAGTGTCGGTGTCCTGGCGGGAGACGGCGTGGGAGCCGACCAGCCCGGAGTAACGCGCGGCCTGGATGCGGGCGTTGTTGGCCGTGGCCTGGGCGGTCGCGAGGTCGGCTTGAGCCTGGGCCAGTTGCTGGTCCACCTCGGGCGAGGCGATTACGGCCAGCAGGGCGCCCTTTTTCACCCGGGAGCCGATGTCGTAGTACCAGCGCGTAAGGTAGCCGCTGGTGCGCGCGTAGATGGGCGAATCGGTCCAGGCGGTCACGTTGCCGGGCAGCAGGAAACTGTCCACCGGCGCACCCGGTTTGGGGACGGCGACAATCACCGTGGGCGCGGCCAGCTTGTTGGTCGTCTGGGCCAGCGCTTTATTGACCGCAATGCGGTGCAGAATGCCGAGGCCCGCCAAAACACCCGCCAGGAGGAGCACGACGGCCACGCCCACGAGGGCTTTGCGCGGCGCGATAGGCTTCTGTTCGGGCGCGGTCTCGTGGGCCTCGGACTGCGGGGCCTGGGGCTGGGGGCTCGGATTGAATTCATCAGTCATAAAAGCTACTCCGAAAACTCATCAAATTCGTCAAAACTCATCAAACTCGTCTGGGGGTCCGGCCAGCAGAGCGCCGTGGGCCGTTTTTTTGCGGCCTTCCAGCCAGCCGTGGACGACGGAGAAAAATGCGGGCACAAAGAAGAGCGTGGCCACGGTGGCCACCAGCAGGCCGCCGATAACGGCGCGGCCCAGCGGCGCGTTCTGTTCGCCGCCGTCGCCCATGCCGAGCGCCATAGGAATCATGCCGATAATCATAGCCAGAGCGGTCATCAGCACCGGGCGCAAGCGAACAAAACCGGCGTTCAACGCGGCCCGGCGCGCGTCGCCCACCAGGACCTCCAACTGCTCGCGGGCAAAGCTGACCACCAGAATGGAGTTGGCCGTGGCCACGCCCATGCACATGATGGCCCCGGTGAGCGCCGGAACGCTCAGCCGGGTGTTGGTAAGGAAGAGAAACCAGACGATACCGGCCAGCGCCGCCGGCAGCGCCGCGACGATGATGAACGGATCGAGCCAGGACTGGAAGTTGACGACGATGAGCAGGTAGACCAGCAGGATGGAAAATACGAGGCCGGCCAGCAGGCCTTTGTACGAGGCCTTCATCGTCTCGCTCTGGCCGCGCAGGATGAAGTGCGAGCCGCGCGGCAGGTCGCCTTTGTGGCCTGCGATGATCCCCTCCATCGCGCGGGTGACGGTGCCCAGATCCGTCCCATCCACGTTGGCGTAGATGTCGATGACCGGCTGCACGTCGTAATGGCTGACGGTGCCCATCTCCGCTCCCGGCTGGATTGCGGCCAGGTTGCCCAGCAGATTGACCGGCGCGGGAGCGCCCGGAACGCCCGTGGCGCTGGCTCCAGTTGTGCCGGTTTGAGTTGTGCCGGCTGCGGCGAGCTTTTGTGCGGCGGCTGTGCCGGTGACGGGCAGGCCTTCGAGAGCGGCCAGCGAATCGAGCCGGTATTGCGGAGCCATGACGGCCACGTTGTAGGTGACCCCGGTTCTGGGATCGAGGTAAAAGCTGGGGGTGGTCTGAAAGCTGCCGCTCAGGGCCACCAGCAGGCTTTGTGCCACATTCTGCTGCGTCAGGCCGATCTCCGCGGCGCGGGTGCGGTCCACATCCACCGTCATGTTGGGGTAGTTGAAGGGCTGCTGGATGCGCGCGTCGGCGGCGCCGGGAACATAGCGGATCTGATCCAGCATGCGTTCTGCGAGGGCGCGATTGGCTTCGAGATTCGGGCCGACAATCTGGATGTCGATGGGCGCCGAGAGGCCGAAGTTGAGAATCTGAGTCACAATGTCCACCGGCAGCGCGTAAAACGTGACGCCGGGATAATCGCGGGCCAGCACGGCGCGCAGGCGCTCGACATAGGCTGCCGTGGGGTGGTGATGCGGGCTCAACTGAACCTGGATGTCGGCGTCGGCGGGGCCGATGGGCGCCGAGGTCGAGTAGGAGAGATTCAGCCCCGAGTAGGGCACGCCGATGTTGTCCAGAATCGTGACCAGCTCGTTCGGGGGAATCTGCTCGCGGATGGTGGAGTCGATGTGGTCGCAGAGCGCGGCCGTCTCCTCGATGCGCGTGCCCGTGTGCGCGCGCACGTGAATCTTGAACTGGCCGGAATCGACGGCGGGAAAGAAGTCCTGGCCCAGCCAGGGCTCAAGCAGGAGCACCGAACCCACGGCAAAAACCAGAAAGAGAATCAGAAAAAATCGGGCGTGATCCACGCACAGGGTGAGCAGGCGCAGGTAGTTGCGACGAAAATTCTCAAAGCCCGACTCGAAGCCCTGCTGAAAGCGGATGAAGGGATTGCGGCTGGAGTGCTTCCTGGCGGCCTCGGCGTCGTCGTGCTCCCGGAGCAGGTACTTGGCCATGGTGGGCACCAGCGTACGCGAGAGCAGATAGCTGGCCAGCATGGCGAAGACCACCGCCTCGGCCATGGGGACAAACAGGTAATGCGCCACCCCGGTCAAAAAGAACATGGGCACGAAAACAATGCAGATGGACAGCGTGGAGACCAGGGCGGGAACGGCAATCTGCGCCGAGCCGTCGAGGATGGACTGCTCTAACTCCTTGCCGGCTTCGAGGTTGCGGTTGATGTTCTCGATGGCCACCGTAGCATCGTCCACCAGGATGCCGACGGCCAGCGCCATGCCGCCCAGGGTCATGATGTTGATGGTCTCGTGAAGCGCGTAGAGCACGATGAGCGAACAGAGGATGGAGAGCGGAATGGAGACCGCGATGATGACCGTGGAGCGCCAACTGCCCAGAAAGACCAGGATCATGATGGCGGTCAGGCAGGCGGCGATGATCGCCTCGCGCACCACGCCGCTGATGGCGCCGCGCACGAAGATCGACTGGTCGGAGAGGGCGTTGATCCGCAACTGCGGCGGCAGTTGACCCTGGATGCTCTCCAGCTTTTCGTGCACATCGCGGATGATGTCCAGCGTGGAAGCCGAGCCGGTCTTCATGATGTTCATCAGAATGGCGCGCTTGCCGTCCACGCGCACGATGTTGGTCTGCGGCGGATTGCCGTCGCGCACGTGTGCCACGTCGCGGATATAGATGACCGCGCCGTTGACCGTTTTGATGGGCAGGTTGTTCAGGTCGTTGACGGCCAGGGGCGCGGAGTTGGTCTCGACGGCGTACTCGAAGCGGTCGATCTTCATCGAGCCGGAGGGAACGATCAGGTTCTGTGCGGAGATGGCGTTGACCACGTCGGCCGGTGACAGTCCCCTGGCCTGGAGTGCATGCGGGTCCAGGTCCACCACAATTTGGCGCTGCTTGCCGCCGAAGGGAAAGGGCGTCTGGGCTCCCTCGATGGTGGCCAACTGGGGGTTGATATGGTTGGTGCCCAGGTCGTTCAACTGTTGTTCGTTGAGCCCCTTTCCGGAGAGGCCCAACTGCAGGACGGGAACGCTGGAGGCGTTGTATTGGATGATGAAGGGCGGCGTCGAGCCGGGCGGAAGCGAGCGCAACTGCACTTGGCAGATGGCGGTCACCTGGGCCACGGCCTCGCCGACGTTTACGTGCGGTTTGAAGAAGATCTTGATGAGCCCGATGCCACTGAGCGACTGCGACTCGATGTGGTCGATGTTGTTGACCGTGGTGGTCATCCCGCGCTCGCTGTTGTAAACGATGCGGTCGGACATCTGCTCGGCCGACAGACCGGTGAAGTTCCACACCACCGTCACCACGGGGATGTCGATATTCGGGAAAATGTCCGTGGGCATCGACAGGATGCTGAGGACGCCGAGGATCAAAATCAAGAGCGCAAAGACGACGAAGGTGTAAGGCCGCCGCAGCGCAAGCCGGACAATCCACATAAGGCAGGTACTCGCTCCCGAGTTGGGCTGCTGGCGGCCGAACCTCTTCAAAAAGGTTCAACGAGCGCACCAGGGAATTTGACAGAATAGCCAGCCGCCGTTGCTGTTGAGCATGGCTGCCTACTCCCGCTGGCCGCGCCGGTTCAGCCTCTCTGGCCAGACACGCACTTCCTGTGAAAACAACATCGTCCGGTCATGAACAGCTCGCCGGATTGCGGAACCGCATGGTCAGACGACCGCGCTACGCTCCAAATTCCGATTGAAATGATTACCACGGTAGACGAAGACGGCGGATCTTGAGGAGGGAGCTCGAAGAGCCGTCCTCCGCGCTGCCTTTTAGACGCTCAAGCGGGAGCAAAAGATGCACCTTGGGCAGCCCAGCGGAATGCCCGGCGAAGGCTCAACCAAGTATCAGCCATTCTCAGACCGGATTCGCACCCTTCCGCCGAAGTTCAGGCAAACGAGCGCTTCACTGCCCCTTTTCCTCTCCAAAGCTGGAAGCGGCCTTCCCTCCGGCCGTCTCCAGCAGCTTCACCGGGTAGTAAGCGTCGCGGATGTACTGCTTCACCATGCGGTTGGTATTGAAATAGGAGCCGTTGAAGGCCAGCGTGGTGCTCATCAGCCGAGCCCACCTCTCCGGACCTTCCATATAGAGCGGCGCCACGGCCGTTTCCAGCTTGCGATAGAGGAACTCGGCCTCGGCGGCATCATCTCCGCCGTCCTCGATGGCCCAGCCGGTGACGCCCTCGATGCAGCCCTCAATCCACCACCCGTCCAAAATCGACAGGCTGGGCACGCCGTTCAACGCCGCCTTCATGCCGCTGGTGCCGGATGCCTCATAGGGCCGGCGCGGCGTGTTCACCCATACATCCACGCCCGTGGTGAGCAGAGCGCCCAGCTTCCAATCGTAGTCTTGCAGATAGACGATGCGCAGCATCTGGTTGGAAAGTCGGGCCGCGGTCTCGACGATCTGCTGAATGATCGCCTTGCCGGGTTCGTCCTGGGGATGAGCCTTGCCGGCATAGACAATCTGCAGTCCTCCGAAGGCTGTGGCAATCTGCAGCAGCCGATCGGGATCGGTGAACAACAGCGTGGCGCGCTTGTACGTGGCGGCGCGGCGGGCAAAGCCCAGCGTGAGCACCTTGGGATCGAGGGCCCGCTCGGCAGGCAGGCCAAGGCGCACGGCCACTTCGCTCAGCAACGCTTCCTTGTTGCGGGCATGAGCCGCGAGTATCTCCTCCTTGGGCAGGTCGATGGCGCTGCGCAGGTAAAGGTTGTCGCGCCGCCACGCGGGAATGCGCTCATCCAGCATCTTCTGAAACGGTTCGGAGAGCCAGGTGGGCGCGTGCACGCCGTTGGTGATCGAGTCGATTTGAAACTCCGGGAACATCGCCCGGGAGACCTTGGCGTGTTGCATGGCCACGCCGTTGGCATAGCGCGAGAAGCGCAGCGCCAGCAGCGTCATGTTCAGCATTCCGTCACGGAAGCATCCCAGTTTTTCCAGGCGCGCCGTCCGGTCGCCGCCCAGGATACGGCTGGCCTGCTCGGTAGAGAAACGGTCGTGTCCTGCCGGAACCGGGGTGTGGGAGGTGAACACGCACCTCCTGCGCACCTGCTCCATGTCGGTTTCCGTGGCCGCGCCCAGCGGTCCGCCGCCCAACTGGCGCTCCAGCAGTGCCAGAGTCAGCAGCGCCGCGTGCCCTTCGTTCATGTGGTAGACATTGACATGGTGTCCCAGTGCGTGCGCCATCCGCACTCCGCCCATGCCCAGCACGATCTCCTGCTGCAGCCGGTAGTTGGTGTCGCCGCCATACAGGTGATCGGTCAGGCCGCGATCCCAACCCGAGTTTTCCTCCAGATCCGTATCCAGCAGGTAGATCGGCACCACGTGCCCGGAGCGGCCAACCAGGTCGCGCCGCCAACAGCGCACTGTCACGACGCGATTTTCAATCGAAACCGTAACCCGCGCCTTTTCTTCGATGCAGAAGTCGGCGGGATTCCACGGTTGAATGTCCTCACTCTGCACGCCGCTCCCGTCCAGGCGCTGCTGAAAGTATCCCTTGCGGTGCGCCAGAGTAAAAGCAACCAGCGGAACGCCCAGATCCGCAGCCGAGCGCAGGGTGTCACCGGAAAGAACACCCAGCCCCCCGGAATAGGTGGGCATGGCGGCGTCGATTGCGATCTCCATCGAAAAGTAAGCTACCAGACCGGATACGGGAAAAGTCTCGTAAGAAAATGGCTTGGATGATGTTGTTTGCATGACTCACGCCTCTCCGCACGGCTCCCTGCCTGGGAAGCGGCGCATTTGGAATCAAGACCTGATGGGAACGTAACGAGTGCGAGCGATCTTTCTCGGATGTGATCGAAGGCAGAATCTTATTCTAGCAAAAAACGCATCGGAAAACCCTTGCGCAATGCGCCGCCGCCCGCCCAGGGCCATGACGGATGGGTGTTACTGAAGGGGTCCGCCCGCATTTTCCGTTTCATGCCCGGAAGACGCCCGCTGCCCGTGGAGCGATGAAGCTTTGCCTGGTCGTGGGCGCGAACCTATGTTGCCTGCCATAAAATAACACGGTTCCATGGTTGCCTGGACCGTGGATAACACCGGAATTCCGAAAAAAGAACCCATTCGGTGGGCGTGGCGCGGCAGTATTGCGGGCAGATGGGGAAACGGGCCAACTGTCAGGTGGCTGTCAGCTTGTCAACGGCCAACTGGACTTCCAGCTCCCGAGTGCGCCACCTGGTAGCCCCGGGGAAACAACGCTGGATCATTGAACGCGATTGCTCCGTGGTTTCCGACGTTTACGAAACAGCAGTACTGGATTCAAGAGCAAGGAGCCCGCGGCATGAGCAACCTGGTCCGATGATGCAGGAAAGAGCCGCTTCCGCATTCTCCCATTTTGGAGTACGATGATCGCGTTTAAGTTCGCTCATCCGTAACCTGTATGTTTTGACTTGTCTCGCCAGCTCATGTGGCTCGTACGATGTACCTGAGCTGAAACCCGTGCAAGCAATGAAAGCTCAGGAATGCCCATGAAATCATCGATAGAGACGATCCCGACCACGAACAAGCATCTCGCCCGTTGGGTGGACAAGATGGCTGACCTCTGTCAGCCTGCGCAGATTCACTGGGTGGACGGCTCCCTGAAGGAGTACGAAGGCCTTTGCAACGAGCTTGTCCGTGCAGGGACTTTCACCCGCCTCAGCGAAGAGAAGTGGCCGGGCTGCTTCCTGGCCCGCTCCTCGCCCACCGATGTAGCACGGGTGGAAGACCGCACCTTTATCTGTTCGCTCTCGAAGGACAACGCAGGGCCGACGAATAACTGGGAAGATCCGTTCGTGATGCGCAAGAAGCTGCGGGTGTTGTTTGAGGGCTCCATGCGCGGACGCACCATGTACGTCCTGCCGTTTTCGATGGGGCCGATCGGCTCGCCCATGTCGCAGCTCGGCGTACAACTGACAGACAGCGCCTATGTGGTCCTCAACATGCGCATCATGGCCCGTATCGGCACGCCGATTTATGCCGAGATCGACAAAGGCGAGAAGCGGGTCATACCCTGTCTGCACTCTGTCGGCGCGCCGCTCAAGCCGGGCGAAGAGGACGTTCCCTGGCCCTGTAATGAGGAGAAATACATCGTCCACTTTCCCGAGACGCGCGAAATCTGGTCCTACGGGAGCGGGTACGGCGGCAATGCGCTGCTGGGCAAGAAGTGCTTCGCGCTGCGCATCGCCTCGAACATCGCCCGCGATGAGGGTTGGATGGCCGAGCACATGCTGATTCTCGGCGTCGAGGCGCCGGCCGGCAGCGATGGCAAGAGTGAAAAGACTTATGTCGCCGCCGCCTTTCCCTCGGCCTGCGGGAAGACCAACTTCGCCATGCTCATTCCACCCGCCGGATTTGAAGGTTGGAAGGTTTGGACCGTTGGCGACGATATCGCCTGGATCAAGCCGGACGCCACCGGCCAACTGCGCGCCATCAACCCCGAGGCGGGCTTTTTCGGCGTGGCTCCCGGCACATCCGTCAAGACGAATCCGAATGCTATGGCCGCCCTGGCCCGCAACACCATCTTCACCAACGTCGGTCTAACTCCCGATGGAGGCGTCTGGTGGGAGGGCATGACCGATGAGCCTCCCGCCGAGTGCATTGACTGGCGCGGAGAGCGCTGGACTCCGGAGATCGCCAAGGCCACCGGCAAGCCGGCGGCTCATCCCAACAGCCGTTTCACGGCGCCTGCCTCGCAATGCCCAACCATCGACTGTGACTGGGAGGCCCCGGATGGCGTCCCGATCTCCGCCATCGTTTTTGGGGGACGCAGACCAACGACCATGCCGCTCGTCTATCAGGCCTTCAACTGGTCGGGCGGGGTCTACACCGGAGCAACCATGGGATCGGAGACCACGGCCGCGTCCACCGGCGCCACAGGCAAAGTCCGCCGCGATCCCATGGCCATGCTGCCCTTCTGTGGCTATCACATGGGCGACTATTTCCGGCACTGGATCAAGATGCAGCGTTCGCTTTCCAATACGCCGCGCATCTTCCACGTAAACTGGTTCCGCAAAGACGCGAACGGCAAGTTCCTCTGGCCCGGCTACAGCGAAAACATGCGCGTGCTGAAGTGGATTGTCGACCGCGTTCACGGCCGTGCCCAGGGCAAGGAGACCCCCATCGGCTGGACCCCCTACTTCGACGACATCAACTGGGAAGGGCTCGACTTTTCTCGCGAAACCTTCGAGATACTGCAGACCGTCGACCGCGAACAATGGAAGCAGGAATTAATGAACCACGAGGAGTTGTTCGTCCTTCTCCATAATCATCTTCCTCCGGAAATGATCTACGAAAGAGAACTTCTCATCTGCAGGCTCTGAGCGCAGAGAATCTCGACCCATGCGTCCGAGGAAGCGCATCGGTTCAGGAGCCTGGATGGGTGATGCGCTGCGGATTTGAACGAAGCGGGAGTGGGGATTCCGGTGCGGCGTCGCCGGAGCCTATAGCAAAACCAGAGTAGCTGTACCCAGAGGCTATAGCTCAAAGTGGCTTTTTCCTCAAGAAAAAGCCGCTTCGCATACATTCCGCGAGGGCACTTTTACTCTGGTTTTGCTCTAGCGGAAGTTGCGCGTCTGGTCGCCGACTATGAGGCGGGCGGGCTTCAGCTCACGGTGCGATCCAGCGGCGGCCGCCCTGCCCGTGGCAGCCGTCCTTTTCTCCGCTTGGGATGTTCCATGTAGTATCAAGTGTTCCGCGCAGGAAGAAAACCGGGAACCAGAACAAAAGTGAATCTGCCGGGATGAAACTGGTCCGCCCTCGATTCGATGCAGGTTCATCGCTCAGGATGCGTCGGTGGAACCGCACAAAACGATTGGTTTTTTTGAGGAAGAGGAGAACCACTCTTTATGGCGGCAGACTCCAGGCAATCGGCGGCTCTGACGTCGCCCGGCTACTTTCTCCCGTTTATCACGGTCACCGCGCTGTTTTTTATCTCTGGGTTCATCACCACCCTGAACATGGGGCTGGTTCCTCACCTGCGGTCGATCTTCAATCTGCGTTACGGGCCGGCCATGCTGGTCGAGTCGGTTTTTTTCCTGGCTTACTTCGTTTTCTCCTCGCCGACTTCGAAGCTGATCGAATGGATCGGCTACAAGCAGACGATGGTGGTTTCGCTCTTTGTCCAGTTGGTCGGCTGCCTGCTGTTCGTTCTCGCGGCAAAATATGTGAACTTCCCGTTGTTTCTCACCGCGGTCTTTATCGTAGGTGCGGGGGTAGCCGCCTTGCAGACCGCGGTCAACCCCTATGTGGCGATCCTCGGCCCCGAGCACAGCGCGCCGGTCCGCCTGACCCTGGCGCAGGCCTTCAACTCCATCGGCGCCGCCATCGCGCCGCTGGTGGCCGGCGCATTCATCCTGACCGACCCGGCGAAGATGATCTCCAAGGCGGAGATTGCCAACACCGTGCGGGTTCCCTATCTTCTGATCGCCGCCGGACTGCTGATTCTGGGCCTGGCGGTAACCTTCATGCGCCTGCCGCACATCGAGCAGAGCCGGGAGATCCGCCCGGCCAAGGCGGGCGATCCCATTCTCAGCCGCAGCATTTGGGGTTACAGGCACACGGTGCTGGCCGCGGTCGGCATCTTTCTCTATGTGGGCGTGGAAGTGGGTCTGGCCTCGATTGCGGTCAACTACTTCAAAAACCAGGGCATGAGCAGCGAAAAGGCCGCATCTTTTCTGGTCTCGCTCTACTGGCTTGGCGCGATGGTGGGACGCCTGCTCGGCTCCTGGGTATTGACCAGGATCAAGTCTGGCCGGCTAGTCTGTGGGTTTGCGTTGAGCGGCGCATTGCTGCTCACCGTCTCCATGTTCAGCAGCGGGGAAGTGGCCATCTGGACGCTGGTTCTGTGCGGCTTCTTCAACTCCATTCTCTTTCCCAACGTCTTCGCTCTGGGCATTGCCGGACTGGGACCGATGACCAGCAAGGGCTCGGGGCTGATGATGACCGCGGTCGTGGGCGGGGCGGTGATTCCCTTTCTTCTGGGCGCGGCGGCCGACAAGGTGGGCATTCAGCACGCCTTCGTGATTCCCATTTGCTGCTATCTCTACATCGCCTGCTACGGGTTGTGGGGCTCCAAACCCGCGCGGACGGCGACGGCGTAGGCTGGATCGCCCCGCTGCCGGTGCTGGACTTGCAAACGAGGCAGGCGGAGAAGCATTCTAATCGCCGCCGGCTCATTTCGTCTTCTCCGCTGCCTCGCCTCTCTGCGCGGGGATCTCGATCAGCGCGGTGGCCGTGACGCGGTGGCGGGCGTCGTAGTCCGACGGTCCCCATTCGGTCGCATTGTTGGCTGGATTGGTCAGGTTGGCAGAGGAGTCGGCCAGGTCGCCGCTGGAGACCTGATCGAGGCTCTTCGAATAGGTGTAAACCAGACCCATCGCTACACCGTGGCGCATGGTGTGACGGAGCTGCGCATTCATTGCGTTGTAGTTCATATTCGAGTCCGTCTATGCGAAGTAGGCGGCGTAGACGGGCGAGTTGTTGGTGTTATACAGGAAGTCCTGATTCACCAGGCGGGCGAAGTGGTGGCCCGTGCTGCCGGAGTAGCCGAGCGCGGCGGTAAAGTCCCAGGGAAGCTGGTACTGGGTTTCGAGAGAGTAGAGGTAGACCATGGGCGAGCGGGTGTTCGGCAGCGCCCCGTAGACTTCCACCTGCTGTGTTCCGCCGCCGTAGGGATTCGGGAATCCGTTGGCGTTAACGCCCGTGGCCAGAGGGGGAGGACGAGGGTTGCATCAAAACTTCGTGCAACCTTTGGTCCGAAGAGCAGTCAGCCAACCGTGGGGCGGTTCGTTCCACCGCGGGTGGTTAGCGCGCGGGCCACTCTTCGACGACGATGCCGAGGTCGTTGAGCTGCTGGATGGCGGCTTCGACGTTGCGGCGGACCTTGGGGCGGTCTTTCGGGCTGGCCTGGGGCGACTCGGCGACGGCGATCACGCGGCCATAGCGCCATGCGCCGGGGGGCAGCGCAATCAGGGCCTGGGCCAGATCGGCGGGGCGCAACTGGACCTCGTGGTAATGGGCGGACTTGGTGTGCGAACCGCCAGCCTGGCCCGCCGTGCCGGGATTGGCTCCGGTGACGCTAATGCGCAGGCTGAGGCTGGAGGCGCCTACAGAGAGAAATGGATTGGCCCATGCGCCGGCATCGCGCACGTTCACATACATGCTCTTGGTGGGCAGTGGAATGAGCGCCAGCTCAGCGCGCTCGCGGTCCTGTTCGCTGGCGGATGCCTGTGCGGCGGCCTGCGCCTTGTGCTCGGCCTGGACGGCGTTTTCGGCGGCTCCGGCCACCTCCTGCTCTTCCTTGTGGCAGGCGGTCAGACAGATGGCCAGCAGACAGGCCATGACGGCAAATCCCCTGATTCTTGCGTGCTCGATCACGTTTCTCAGGATAACAGGGACAACCCGCGGCCGGTTACTCGCCTTTCCAGGCGGGCGGGCGCTTTTCGAGAAAGGCTTGCGTGCCCTCGTTCTTGTCGGCGGTGCCGCAAAGGTGGCCGAAGCGCAGGGCCTCGCGCAGCAGGGCAAGATCGAGCGGCAGATCGAGGCCTTCATCGACGGCGCGCAGCGTCTCGGCCACGGCCAGGGGTGCGTTGGCGGCGATCTCCTGCGCCAGGGCCTCGGCGCGCTGCATCAGTTCGGCGGCGGGAACGACTTCATCGACGAGGCCGATGCGCAAGGCCTCGCGGGCGTCGAGGATGGCCCCGGTGAGCAGCAGTTTGAGCGCGGCGCCGCGGCCCACCAGGCGCGGCAGGCGCTGCGAACCGCCGTAGCCGGCCATGATGCCCAGCTTGACCTCAGGCTGGCCCATGCGGGCGTCCTCGGCGGCCAGGCGCAGAGTGCAGGCCATGGCCAGCTCGCAGCCGCCTCCCAGGGCAAACCCCCGGATGCAGGCGATGACCGGCTTGCCAAGCGTTTCGATGCCGCGGAAGAGGCCCTGCCCGCGCAGGGCGAAGGCGTGGCCTTCTTCGGCCGTGAGCGCAGCCAGTTCGCGAATGTCGGCGCCGGCCACAAAGGCCCGGTCTCCCGCGCCGGTGAGCAGGATGGCGCGAATCGCGGGATCGGCGGACAGATCGTCGAAGGCCGCCGAAAGCTCGGCGATGGTTTCGGCGTTGAGGGCATTGAGGACTTTGGGCCGGTCGATGGTGAGCAGGGCCAGAGGAGGATGTTTTCCGATACGAAGATTGATGAATTCCATGCGAAAGCGAGGGTAACAGAACGGGCGGTCGTTTGGCACGGCGCGGTGCGCGGGAGCGGGGAAGAAACCTCGCCACTGCGCGCGAACGCCTGGTGTAGTACTCTAGCCGCGACGGGGAGGGAGGCTTTCGATGGGCAAGGTGGTGGCGATTACCGGCAGTTATCGCAAGGGTGGAACGACGGATCAGGCCGTCGAAGCCATCCTGGCCGGCGCCCGGGAAAAAGGAGCCGAGACCGAAATCATCCGCCTGATCGAGCGACCCATCGAGTTTTGCACCAACTGCCGGAAATGCACCCAAGAGCCTGGAACCGAGCGCAGCCGGTGCGTGCAACAGGACGGCCTGGAGGCGATTTTGCAGGAGTTGGAGGCGGCCGACGGCCTGGTTCTGGCCACGCCGGTCAATTACTACAACGCCACCGCCGTCTTCCGCCGTTTTCTGGAGCGGCTGCTGGGATGCATCTATTGGCCGTGGGGTCAAAACGCGCCCCGTCCGCGCAGCAAGCTGCACCCGCGCAAGGCCGTGCTGGTGGCTTCGTCCGGCATGCCGGGCTTTTTGATTCCACTCACGACCGGGACCACCAAGGCGCTGCGTCTGGCGGCGCTCTCGCTGGGCGCCAAACCGATCGGGCATCTCTGGGTTGGTCTCGCCGCGGGTAAGCCGCACTGCGCACTCTCGCCGCGCTTCCTCGCCCAGGCGCGCCGGTTGGGCTGGAAGCTGGCCTGCTGACGACCTGTCCGGAGGCCTTCGATCTGCTTCAAGGTATGATGATGGGAAGGAAACCGCTTCGCGCGAGGATCCTCCACCAAAAATTCATCTGCTCAGAGGAAACTTCATCCAGTGACTGAGACGCGCAAGGTCGAGCTGTTCGACACCAGCCTTCGGGACGGGATGCAGCAGCCGAACATCGATATATCCGCGACCAATGCCGTCCGGCTGCTGCAGCGCATGGCCGCCTTTGGCGTTCGCTATGCTGAGATCGGCTTTGCCGGAGCCAACCAGTTTGTGAGTGAGCTGGCAAACGCGCTCGAGGCGGCGGATACGGGAGCCATGAAGCTGGCTCTGTTCGGCAGAACGCGCGGCCGCGGCACAAAGGTCGGCGATTGGCCCGACGTGCAATTCATCGCCAGCCACAAGAAGCGGATTCCGGTCGCGGTGATGGTGGTCAAATCCAGGCTGCTGGATGTGATGCGGTCCCTGGAGACGACGCCGGAAGAAAACCTGCTGATGGCCTATGAAACCGTCGAGTGGCTTCAGGACCACGGTCTGGAAGTGATCGTGGACCTGGAGCACGCGATGGACGCCGCCTGCGGACGCCGAGAGAACGGCAACCTGTGCGAGGCCGATTTCAGCCAGCGCAGTCTGGACTATTTCCACCAGATGGTGGCGCAGTGCACCGGACAGAAGGTGGACCGGATTGTGGTTTGCGACACCACTGGCGGCGCCAGCCCGGAGGAGGTTTCCCAGGTTTTCAGCGGCCTGAGGCGCGATCATCCCGGCGCGCTGTTCGGATTTCACGGCCATACGGACCGCGGTCTTGGTGTCGCCAACACACGGGCCGCCGTTTTCGCTGGCGCCGTTCAGGTCCAGGGCACTCTGCTGGGGACGGGCGAGCGCTGCGGCAATGTGAATCTTTCCACGGTCGTCGGCGGCATGCAGCTCAGGGGCGAGGCGGAGTTTGTCGCGCCCGAGTCGCTCACCGGGCTGACCAGCCTGGCCCATGCGGCGTACACGGCCTTCGGCCTGGAACCGCCGCACGGCGCGCCGATCGTCGGACCCGGAGCCTTCGGAACCTGGGCGGGCATGCACGGCTCGAGCGAGCGCAAGAACCCGGGGGCGTATCTGTGGTGCGACCCCGCCAAAGTGGGCGCCACTCCCGTCATCGGGGTCAACGGTCAGTCGGGCAGGGCCAACATCATGCTGCTCTCTGAATCGCTGGGCATTCCGCTTGACTCCGCGCAGGCGCAGGCACTGATGGACACTAACCAGGCGATGATCGAAGGCGGGGGCTTTACGGCCAGCGAGGTATCCTTCCGGCTGGCCTGCATGAGGGTGATCGGAAGCCTGCAAAATCGTTTCAATGTCAAAAGCTGGAGAGTTCTGGACGAGTCGGACGAAACCCGGAACCGCTATGTTCAGGCCTCGATGTTCCTGTCCATTGGAGAGTCAATCGCGGCCGTGAGCCGGGCCGAGGGCGCGGGGCCCGTGGATGCGCTGACCAAGGCCATGCGGCGGGAGCTCGAAAAATGGTATCCGGCCATCGCGCAGATGCGCCTGGGAACCTTCAGTGTGACCGCCATCGACGTTTCCGCCAATGATACGGCGGCCTATGTCCGGGTCACGGTGAGCTTCCATGCCAATGGCCACGAATCCTGGACAACCGCCGGGGTGAGCAGCGATTTGAATCAGGCGGCGCTGATGGCCATCATGGATGGCTTCCACTATTGGCTGTTGGAAAATTGCGGCTGAACAACGCTGTCTGCCGGCCAGCCTGGCTGGAATGGGCCGCGTGCCCGATCTTTCCGCGGCTCGTCTGGCAACCTGCGCCTACTTGCCGATCAGGCCGCGGGCGATCGAGTCCAGCATCCCGTTGAGGAAGTTGATGGATTCAGGCGCGGAGTAGCGGCGGCCGATCTCCAGGGCTTCGTTGATGACGATGGGGAAGGGCGTACCCTTGAAGCCCAGCATCTCTCCCACGGCCATGCGCAGCAGGTTGCGGTCGACGGCCGGCATGCGCTCCAGCCGCCAGTTCTTGGAGTTGGCCACGATCAGCTCGTCGATCTGCTCCTGGTGAGCCTGGGCCGCGCGGAACAGATCCTCGGCAAAGCCGCGCACCTCGGGCTCGACTTCGTCGCCGGCCTTCCAAAACGTGGCGCGCACCTGATCCGGCGTCTGCTTGCCGATGTCCGCCTGAAAAAGCATCTGCATGGCCAGTTCGCGCGACTTGCGCCGCCCCGAGGCGTGATGCGCTACGGCGGCGGTCAAGCAGGGCCGCCTTCGACGGCGGCATCCGTCTGGAGTTTGCGGCCCAGGCTCACCATCTCGATGGCCGCCGAGGCAGCCTCAAAGCCCTTGTTGCCGGCCTTGATGCCGGCGCGGTTCAGCGCCTGCTCCAGGGTTTCGCAGGTGAGCACCCCAAAGCTGTGGGGGATGCCGGTCTCTTGCTGCGACTGGCCAATACCGCGGGCGACTTCGTTGTAAATGGCCTCATAGTGGGCGGTTTCGCCGCGCAGCAGGCAGCCGAGGGTGATGATGGCGTTGACCTGTCCCGCTCCGGCCTTCCGATTCGCCACCGTGCGCGCGGCCGAGGGGATCTCCCAAGCGCCGGGAACGCGCACGACTTCAATGTCGGACCGCATTGCACCGCTGCGCAACAGGGCGTCGAGCGCGCCTTCAAGCAGCCGGTCGGTAATCACCGCATTCCAGCGGGCGACGACGATGGCAAACTTCATTCCGGCGGCCGAGAGATCGCCTTCAATGGCCACCGGCTTGCCCTTGACGGGGTCGGTCCAGGCCCAGAAGCTGAAGGCGAAGCCCGGCTCCGGTTCGACGGTAAAGATCTGCGACTTCCAGTGGGTTTCCGCGACGGGAGAAAGGCGCGCGACCGCAGCCTCGCCCCCCTGCGCGCGCAGCCACGCGGCGGCGGCCTGATGCACGGCGTCGAGAGCGGTTACTTCCACCAGCACGTCGGCGGTGGAAGGAAACTGCCCATCCACAAACTCGAGATTGCCCAGCGGAGCCAGAAACGATGCGCCTTGGCTTGTTTCTTCCGCCCATCCCTTGCCGGCGGCAAATCCCAGCGCGGAAAAGAAGCCTGCCAGCCGGTCGTAAGCGGCTCGGCTGCCTGCGGGACGAAGAAAGGAGATTCCCTTGATCATGTTTTGATTCTATCGTGCTGGGGCGGGACTGGGGGCATTGGTGAGCCGTCTCCCGGTTCGCCGGTGCCTGGCCATTTTGGCGCGGAATGCGGACGGGCTGGTCCGGCGAACGGCGCGCTCAAAAACGAAGAAGGCCGGCGGGGAGCCGGCCTTCTTCGTTTGCTGCCTGATGTGCGGAAGAACTATGTGGTCGGACGCGGCTTGATGGCGATGGCCGTGGCCGGTACGACGGTACCGCTGCCGGAAAACGTACAGCCGGCGTCGGTGCCGGGCGTGCAGGCCGGCAGGTTGGGACTGATCTGCTCGGTGTCGGTAAGCGAGGAAACGCTGATGTAATGAATCTTGTTGTCGCCCGCCGTGGAGACGAAGAAGGTCTGGTCGTCCGGGGTGAAGGCGCCGGCCAGGGGCGCGCTGATCGACGCGCCTCCGGTCAGCGCGATATAGCCCACCGTGCCACTTCCCGGCACGTAGTAGGGCAACTCCGCATTGGTGTTGTCCGCGTTCGCCGTATAGGTGATAAACGCCAGATTGGATTCCGGAGAGGCAACCACCTGGTTGACGGCGGTCGCGTTCACCTTCGTCGAGTCGAGCGTTATCTGCGTCAGAGTGTTGGTCAGCGTGAGCGCCGGCGGGAGGACATCGCCGTTGGCCAGCGTGGAATTGGCCGCATAACCGCTGTCCGTATCCAGATAGAGGCAATTGTACTTGGGAATGGTGACGCCGATGTCGGAAAGCGTAATCGGACCAGGGACGCTGCTGCTGGCTGCCGCGCCTAGAATATGCTGGCCATCGGTGGTGGCGGCCAGCGCATCGGTTTGCGTGTTCACCACATTTCCCGCCGTCCCCTGCGGATAAAAGGCCAAACTTGCGAAGTCGCCGACGGTTCCCGTGGGGCACCAGGTGTGGGCCACGGTGGGGCTGCCTCTCAGGTAAGCGCCCACGGAAGGAATGACGATGGCCGGGGTTTGCACGGTGCCGGAAAGGGCCACATTCGGCGGCAGCGGATCGGCGGGCGCATTGGGCGGCAGAATTCCTGGCGGCAGCGAACTTGCGAGCGGACTTGCCGGCAGCGGATAGGTTATCCAACCGGTGACCGCGTTGTAGACGTACAGCGTGTCGGTATGGCCGGTGACGCCTTCCGCCGTGTTGTTCAGCGCCGCATTGTCGGTGATATACAGCGTCTGCGCGTCGGGGGTCCAGGCGGCGGCGTTGCCCAGACCGCCGGTAGAGGACGTGTAGGCGCCGCTGGAGACGTTATAGATGTAAAGCTCCTGGCGGGCCTGATCGTTGATGAGAACGCTCGAGTCGTCTGGCGCAACGGCCAGCACCACGCCCGGAAAACTGGGGTTCTGCAGAGTGATCGCGCCGGAAGTCGTGCTGAAGATCATCAATTCATCGGCGGAGCCGAGGTAAAGATTCGTGCCCAGCCGGTCCATGACCATCGAATTCGGCACAAACGGCAGCCGCGCCGTGGAGCCGACCGTGCCGGTGAGCAGCGTGACGGGCACGATGTACCGCGACTGGCCGGGAGCCGAGAACCAGACGTAGTCGCTGGCCGTGCCCGGAGTGGTGATCGTAACCGGATTCGAAGTAATGGACAGTCCAGTGCCGAACAGACCGATCTCATCGGTGGGCGCGGGATTGCAGGTGGGCGGCCGGCAGACTGCATAAATCGAGGCCACGCCGGGGAAGGAGGGGGTGATTGCTCCGGCGCTGGTGGCGGATATATCAATCGGATCGGTGGATTGGTAGTTCAGCGCCAGGCCGGTGATGGTGTTTCCATTGGTGTCGGTGATTGTGGTGGTCAGGTTCTGCGTAACGCCCTTGGTGACGGTCCCCGAGGTGCCGCCGCCGGGCAGCGTCACCAAGATCGATTTGGGCGGGCAGGTGGAAAAGTAGCCGGCCGAAGAACCCGAGCCGGCCACCGAAGCGGTAATGGCGGTGGTGCCGGGCTGCGCGGCGGTGATAGTCACCTGGTTGGTGGTGGTGTTGGTGGAAATTGTGCCAATGCCGGAGGTGCCTACGGCGTAGGTGAGCGTGCCGATGGCCGCTGTGCAGTCGGGCACCGAGGTTACGCCGGAAGCCAGGCCGCCCGCGCACGCATAGTTGCCACTGGTGACAGTGGACGGCGCGCAGAGTTCGTACTGCTGGCTGCCGTAGCAGGCCTGCGCGTCGAGCGAGGCCTGCGTGCCCTGCGAATAGCACTGTTGCCCGGAGAGGGACCCCGAGGACGACTCTGTGACAAGGCTGACGGAGGTCACCTGGGGATGAACGAACACTTCAACCGGATTGGAGGTGATCGACTGAGCGGAGGCGGTAATGTAGGCCGTGGCGTAAGGCAGACCGCCCGTCGCCGGCAATGGATCCGGCGCGGTGCAGATGGTGTAATTGGCAACGCCGCCGCCACTGTTGCGATTCCATGTTCCCGCGCAGATGCTGCCGCCCGGCGAGATGTCCACCAACTGATTGTTGGTGGTGCCGTAGGTGTAACTGCTCACGGAGGCCGTCGTGCCCTTGCAGGTTGCGGCCGTGGGAGTCGTCACCTGGCGTATCTGTCCGTAGGCAATGGAAATGCCGGTGGTCGCGGGCTGGAGCGTGATCGAGTCCACGTCCGTGATCTTCAATCCGTTGCCCGCGCCATTGCAATATTGCGCAGCCGGGTTACGGGTGCAGCCGGAGATCGAAATCCCGGCCGGGATGGCCAGGCACAACAAGCAAACAAGCGTCAAAAACCGCCGCATGAATCCTCCCCGAACCGCTTTTTGACAGCGCGGCACGGTCACTCCCGAACCTGTCGGAAAACTTGGTTTACGAGCCGGATTCCCGTCGCCTATGCCCAATTAGCCACGCTCAAGCGGTCTTTTGCGTTGAGGAAATGCCCTTGCCTGGCGCCCAATTAAAGACACGGAAATCAGAAAAAAGCCCTCTACGTGCGCTCCGCCAACCAACTGTCGCCGTACCGCGTCTCCGGGATTGGTTCCAAAAAACCGGCTTCCGGATCTGCGTTCTTGCCTGCGGCGGCTGACGAAACGATCTGTTCAAGCAAAAGTGTATCAGGATGAGGCGGCAACTGGGATGAAGCCCGACAGAAGTGCCGGTGCGACGGTTTTCCGTGAAGCTCCGGCTGGTCGCAGGGATACCAGATTTTCCCCTTTCCTGCGCCATAGTAGAATGTCGCGCGGCGATCTGGACTGCCTTCCGCAGAGAACGCAATCGCGCTCCAAACGACCACCCGGTGCGGAGCGCCAAGGCAGGCGCGGAATCGCCCGACAGCGAAAGGCAGGCTGCGCGATTCGACGCTCGCGGTTTCCGCCTCCGCGAATTCCGTTCAGCCAATTGCGGCCAGGAGTTTTCGAGTGGGTTGCCGGCGATCGCTAGCAACCTGTTCGCCGCGCCTCTTTGCCGCACTTTGGGCGGGAGTGCAGGTTGGCTAAACGGACGGTTCCGGGTATAATCAAGATTCGTCAAGCCGCCGGCCGGGTGTGTCTTCATGTGCCCGCTGGACGAACAACTGAAAAAGCCCGGATTGAGCGCATTTCCGCAGCATATTGGAAAGCGTTTTGTCCCGGCGGCGCGGAACACCAAAGTTTGGAGCAAAGTCATGGCACAGGTATGCGACATCTGCGGGAAAGGTCCGCAGTTCGGCAATAACGTCTCTCACGCCCACAACGTCACCCGGCGGCGCTGGAGCGTCAATCTACAGGCGGTGAAAGCACTCGTGAACGGTCACGCCAAGCGGCTCCGGGTGTGCTCAAGCTGCATCAAGGGCGGCAAGATCGCCAAGGCGTAAGGTGGGCGGGCGCACAGCCCGCCGACTCTGCTCCCAGCCGCGTTCAGGAACGAATTTCCGGGACATAACCTGAGATCGACACAAACCCCGCCCGAACCGTTCTGATTTCTCAAGTGTGGATCGATGTTGTGTGAGTGAACACGCGCTCACGCCCTCCGGCGCATTGTGGTCGGGAGAGCGAATTCGTGCGTCCCCATGGTCAACACGAACCCCGCCTCAAAGCCGGGGCAGAAGGCACTCCTCAAGAAGACGTTTCCCAATCAGCCGAGCAGCTCAAAGGCCTGGCGGATGCGATCCGGCAGATCCTGCGGCTCAATGGCGAGCTTGGAGCTGAGTTCGAGGACGAGGGCGGGCGGCGCGGCCAGACCGTTGAGAGCCGCGACCGCGGGCGGCCAGTCGATGGTGCCGTCGCCGGGAAAGAGATGCTCGTCCTTGAGGCCGTGGTTGTCGTGCGCATGGACTTCGACGATGCGGCCGGCAAGCGTGGCCATGGCTTCGCGAACGCCGACGGTGAGGTGGGCGTGGCCAAGGTCGAGGCAGACGCCGATCGAGTCCAGATGGCCGGCGACAAGAATCTCCATCAGATGTTCGGGCGTGGTGGGCGCTCCGGTCAGGTTTTCGACCAGCGGGCGCACCCCCAGCGGATGGGCGAAGGCGCCCAGGTGCTCGAGCGCCGTGAGCGCGTACTCGATCGAACGCGGGGACCACTCATTGTCGCGATCTCCCAGGTGCACAACCAGATTGCGGAAGGGAATGTATTCGGCGGTCTCCAGAGCGCGCTTGATCTCGTCCATGGCATGGATGCGGCGCCCCTTTTCCGGGTGCAACAGGTTCACCGGGAGCGCGCCGGCGCGGCCCATCTCGCGGTCGGGGTAAAGCGGAGCGTGCATCGACCAGGCTTCCAGCGGATTGGAGCGGAACCAGGCGGCCAGCTCGGCCACATGGTCGCGGCTGGTGTAGTCGAAGTGCTGGCGCGCGGCAAAGATCTCCACCGCCTGCGCCCCGCATCGGCCGGCCAGTTCCAGCAGTTCTGGGCGCAGGCGCTGATCCAGGAAAAGGTGTGTCGAGAGGACGCGCAACTTGTCCACAGTAATCTCCCTGCGTCCGGCGGAGGGGAACACGCAACCAGGCGCTCTTTCTATTGTTACATTTTAGCAATCCTCAAAACGCGGCGTGCGCTATCCCGCACAGGGCAATTGCAGGAAGGAAAGCGAGTCACTGTTCATTCTTTTTGTTTCGCTAAAAAACGAACAAAAGAAGAATAGATACGGTAGGGGGGTATGGAGGGGGGAGGGGGGTGCTTTTTTTCGGGGGTTCAAGAAAAACAGGCCCGACTCAAGAGTAGCAGGATGCGAGAAATAATCGGAAGAGCGCATTCATGCGATTGCCCTGGCCTGCTGCATCTGCGCAAAAACCGTGAGGCCCCTCCGTCGCGCAGCCGAAAGCGGCCGCCATGAAGAGATTCTGCACAAAACGGATGACTCCAGGCCGGATTACTCCGGGTCGACGTTCATCTTGCCGCTGATTTGTTCGACGGCCAGTTCCACAACGGCGCACCCGGCGGCATGTTGCGCTTCGATGGGCTGAAAGGCTTTGCCGAGCGCGTATTTTTCCACCAGCAGGTTGAGCAGATCCGTTTTTTCAGCGCCATCGGCGAGCACGCGCGCCGCGCCAAACGCCAAGACCGATGTATAGCGAGTGGAACAGGCGCAGGGACGATCGTTCGCGACCACAATCTTCGCCGTCGCGCTCACTTCAAAGCAGACCCTGCCGTTCATAGCGAGATTGTCGAGCTTTCGCCCGCTCAGCTTGCTGTGAAAATAGATTTTTCCATCGCGATACAAATAATTGACCGGCGTAATGTAAGGCTGTCCGGCTGCGTCGCAGGTAGCAAGACGCCCCTCGGTTCCCGCACGGAGGAACTCGCGGGCATCCTCTTCACTCATCCAGCGAATGGGCATGGCAATCCGGTCTCCGAATATCGAGTATATCCATTTGCCGGATCGAAAATCCCGAAAGATTGAACTCTCGCGATCATTGATCGCTGGCTCTACACGTCCGGAGAGAAGAAATCTTCCAGGCCGGCGCGCTGGGCGTGCGCGGCCATCGAGGATTGAATCTCCAGCGCCAGGGCCAGCGCCTCGCGTCCCTGAAGCGCTGTCACGCGCGGCGCGCGGCGGGTTCGCACCGCATCCAGGAAAGAAAGAATCTCCAGCTTCAGCGGCTCGCCGGGCGTCACCGGGGGCTTGACGAAGGACAAACCCGGCGCTGGTCCGGCTGCGCCCGCGGCGGGCAGCAAAGAGCCGGCGGCGGCCAGCTGGGCCAGGAGCGCAGGATTGGCCTTGCCGGCTGCGATGGCGGCTTGAATCTCTGGCGCCAAGTCTGCCGCGCCGCCGGCGCCGACGCGAATCACGAGCAGATCCTGGCGGGCATAGTCGATGGAAACGTACTGCCGGGGCTCGAAGAAGCGCAGCTTGCGCACTCGTTCGGTCGAAACTCTGGAGGCGGTGAAGTTGGCCACGCAACCCGACTCGAATTCAACGCGCACGTTGGCGATGTCCACCTTGGGCGAAAGAATCGGCAGGCCGACGGCGCGCACCTCGCGCACTGGCGAAGCGGCCAGGGTGAGTACGATGTCCAGGTCGTGAATCATCAGGTCCAGCACCACGTCCACATCCAGCGCTCGCGGCGTGAAGACCGAAAGCCGGTGGGACTCAAAGAACATGGGCCTGCGCAGTTGCAACTCGATGGCCAGCACGGCGGGGTTGAAGCGCTCCAGGTGGCCGGGTTGCAGGATGCGCTTGCCTCTGGCCGCTCGGGCAATCAGATCGTCGGCTTCGGCCAGTGTGGCGGCCAGAGGCTTCTCCACCAGCAGATCCAGGCCCGCGTTCGGGCCCGCGCCCGGGCTGGCGTCGAGCAGCTCCGAAGCCACCGCGTGATGATGCACGGTGGGGACGGCGACGGTGGCCGCATCCAGTTTGAGATCGGCGGCCAGCAACTCGTCCACGGTGGCAAAGACGGGAATCGCGTAACGGGCCGCAGTCTCAGAGGCGCGCGCCGGGTCCGGCTCGACGGCTGCCGTCAGAGCAACACCCAGCCCCGCCGTCTCCAACTCGCGATAGACGCGCAGGTGATTCTTTCCGAATGCGCCGGTCCCAACGACGGCAACGCGCAGAACGGGCCGGATCCCTGGAGCGCTACCCACTATTCTTTCCCTTTTCCTTCCAGCTCCTGGCAGGCCTGATGCGGCTCCGGCTCCTGGCCTTCGACAACCTTCAGGCAGCGGCTGTACAGCGAAAGCAGTTGGCAAACGTGCTCCTCGGGCTTGGGCGCCGCTGCGCCGCTGAAGCCGGTCGAGGGGGCAGCGGGACGGCCCACGCCGGCCGTCGAAGCCACAAACTTGAGCAGATCGAGTGCGATGTCTTCCTTGCGTCGTGCGCCCAGGTTGGCGCTGGTCATGTCATCCATGAAGAAAAGTCTCCAAGGAGGATGCTACCAGAAAGCGGCCGGAATCCGTCTCTCCGGCCGAGCGCGGCAATCCCGCTTCCGGGTCCATCGCGATACCCTGAATGGATGGAGACGGCGTACATCGGTTTAGGCGGCAATCTGGCCAGTTGGGCTGGCGAGCCGGCGGCGACGCTGGCGGCGGCGGCGGTGCGTCTGGAGTCGCTGGGGCGCGTGATGTGCAGGTCGTCGCTTTATTCCACCGCGCCGGTGGGCGTTGCCGCGCAACCCCGGTTTGTGAATGCCGCGGTGGCGCTCGAAACCGAACTCTCGCCGCGGGAATTGCTGGAGGGATTGCTGGCCATTGAACAGGAGTTCGGGCGGGACCGTTCCGTGGGCCTGGTGAACGGGCCGCGCACGCTGGATCTGGACATTCTGCTTTTTGGAAGCCATGCCATCCGCGAGCCGGAGCTGGAGATTCCCCACCCGCGGTTGGCGGAGCGCGCCTTCGCCCTCGCGCCGCTCAACGAGATTGCGCCGCAGATCGCCGTTCCTGGTTGCGGGCAAACCGTCGAGCAATTGCTGGCCGTCCAGCTCGCAAAAAACCTCCCTCCTTCGGCAAACTCAGGGCAGGCTCGCGATCAGCTGGGGGCAGGTGCTGGGGTCAGCGGTGCAGGGCCAAGCGGCGCAGGAGTAGGGCCGAGCGGCGCAAACGGCGCACCCGATGCGGTGCTCCGGGTGCGGAGCGATGCGTGGCACGCCGGCGCGCCACCTTGCCCGGAACCCCTCTGAACGCCTTTTGCACTGAGAAAGAAGAGTTTCCGCCCGCCGGCTGAGAGCCAGCTTCAGTTGCCGGCCGTTTCCTTCAGGAAAATCTCGGTGTAGTCCAGATAATTCCTGGCGTACTGGAGAATGAGTTCGCGGTCCGCGTCCGTGAGTTCGCGGCGGAGCTTGGCGGGAACGCCGGCCCACAGCGTGCGGGGCGGGACGATGGTGCGCTCTGGAACCACGGCGCCGGCGGCGATGATCGAGCCTTCGCCGATGCGGGAGCCGTTCAGGACGGTGACGCCCATGCCGATCAGAACGGCGTCCTCGACCACGCAGCCGTGGACGGTGGCGTTGTGGCCGATCGTGACCCAGTCGCCCACGATTACCGGGTAGGTATTGCGCTGGCCGTGAAGGACGCTACAGTCCTGGACGTTGGAGTTGGAGCCGACGCGGATGCTGTGAACGTCGCCGCGTAGAACGGTATTCATCCATACCGAGGAGTGCTCGCCGAGCGTTACATCGCCAATCACCTGCGCGGAGAAGTCCACATAGCAACTGGCGGGAATCTGGGGCAGCCGCCCCTGGTAACTGCGGATCATGATTTCAAAGCCTCTGAATCAATTTTAAGGCATTGCTGGCTTCCGGAGGAGGATGTTGTGCGACGGCGCGGGGCTCGCAAGCCGCTGGCTGGGTTTGCGGAAGTCTTCCCAATCAGGACCGGCAGGCCTTAAGAATGGGGAAAATTCGAGCCAAAATCCTCTTTTCGTATCCTTTGGAAGAAAATTTCCGCGGATCGAAGGCCTGCGTCCGAGCCACCGGGCCGGGTTTCCAGTATGATGAAACAAGCCCCTTTGGCAGGTTTGGAGGTGTAACCCTTTTGGCAGAGGTCCGATTACAGGAAGGCGAGCCGCTCGAAAACGCGCTACGCCGATTCAAGCGCAAAGTTCAGCAAGAGGACATCATCAAGGAAGTCAAGCGTCACTCCTACTACCTGAAGCCCGGTGAAAAGAAGCGGGTAAAGGCGGCTTTGGCGCGCAAGCGGAATCGCAAGAAGGCTCGCAAAGAGCAGGACTAGCTTCAGAACATGGTGACACAGGCCGTTCCAGCTTTTTGTCCGCTTGCATCGGGGGCAGGAAGCCGGAGCGGCTTTTTGCGTTTTCTTCTATGCCCCGCAACGCTTCGCGCCGGTTGCGCGTAGATTGTATGGTATTGTTATCCAAACCTTCCCGGCATGCCGGGCAGGAGGCGTTGACGCCGTTGAGATTGCAGCGGCTCGTGCTTTTGAGATTGATCGCAGCACGAAGACAGGGAAACGAACCGGCAAGTTGTTCGGGCCCATGGCCGATTTCAAAGCATTTCCCTTCTTCGGGAAGCCGGCCATGGAATATGCGAATAAGGTTTTGAAGTGCATCGATTGCGGCGCCGAGTTTGTTTTCACCGCCGGCGAACAACTTTTTTTCCACGACAAGCAGTTCAAGAACGATCCCAAGCACTGCAAAGAGTGCAAGGCGAAGCGCGCCCGGGGTGGAGCGCGGGTGAACTCGGAGACCCAGACTCGCTGTGCCGTCTGCGGTAAGGAAACGACCGTTCCTTTCAAGCCGACTCAGGGCAGGCCGGTGCTCTGCCGTTCCTGCTTCCAGCAGCACAAGCAGGCAGCAAAAGGCGCACCCGCAGCTGGGCAACGTCCAAAGCCGCATTCGGAGCCGCAGCCCGTGGACGGGGACTAAGGCTTTTTCTTCAGGGCGCGATGGCCGATGTCGCGCCGGTAGTACATTCCGTCGAAGTGAATCAGCGCCATGGCCTCGTAAGCCCGGGCCAGCGCCTCTTCGAGCGAGGGCGCGGCGGCGGTCACGCCCAGCACGCGTCCGCCCGCGGTGAGAAGTTGGCAGTCGGCCTGAGCGGAGCCCGAATGCGCGGAGCCCGAATGCGCGGAGCCCGAATGAAAGACCTGCACGCCCGGAACCCGCGCCGCATCATCGAGGCCGGTCATGGGCAAACCTGTCTCGTAGCTGCCCGGATAACCCGACGAACTGGCCACAACGCAGGCTGAGGCGCCCGGCGTCCAGCGCAGCTCGATTTCCGACAGCCGGCCATCGACGCAGGCTTCCAGAGCATCCACCAGATCGCTCTCCAGGCGCAGCAGAATGGCCTGCGTCTCGGGATCGCCGAAGCGGGCGTTGAACTCCAGCACCTGCGGCCCGCGCGCGGTCATCATCAGCCCGCAATAGAGCACCCCGGTGAAGGGCGTATCCTCGCTGGCCATGCCGTAGATGGTGGGCTCGGCAATGTGGCGCAGAATCCACTCGGTCATGCCGGCATCGAGCATCGCGTCGGTGGAGTAGACGCCCATGCCGCCGGTGTTGGGGCCGGTGTCGCCTTCGCCTATGCGCTTGTGGTCCTGTGCGGGCGCCAGCGGGACCACGTGCTTGCCGTCGGCCAGGCAGAGAAAGCTGACCTCGTCGCCTTCCAGAAACTCCTCGAGGAGAATGTGCTGTTCCGTCTCGCCCAGCAGCTTCCCGCTCAGCAGGTCCCGGGCCGCTTCGAGAGCCGTGGCCCGCGACTCGCAGATGATCACACCCTTGCCGGCATGGAGCCCGTCGGCCTTGACCACAATGGGGGAATGAAAGAACTCGAGAGCATTTTCCACTTCGGCGGCATCCGCGCAGACCGCGTATTTGGCGGTGGGAATGCTGTGCCGCTGCAGGAAGCGCTTGGCGAAGCCCTTGCTGCTTTCGAGCATGGCCGCGGCCCGCGTGGGTCCGAAGACGCGCAAACCGCGCTCCTGAAGGGCGTCCACCACGCCCAGCGAGAGCGGCAGCTCCGGCCCCACGATGATCAGCCCGGGCTGCTCCGCCTCGGCCAGCCGGACCATCGCGGCCACGTCCCGCAAGTCCACCGCAACGCAGCGCGCAATCTCCTTGATGCCGCCGTTGCCCGGCGCGCAGACCACCTCCGTCACCCGCGGACTGCGCTTCACAGCCCAGGCCAGCGCGTGTTCCCGGCCTCCCGAACCCAAAATCAAGATTTTCATGATTGCGTCCCTGCTCTTCCCGGGCTCCAACACCCCGAAAGGTTATCTGACCAAACCGGGCACGGGAAGTCAAACCGGGAGGGCCGGAGATCAGCCAGGCTGCGCCTCTTATACTGATGCGTAGTGCGCCGGTCCGCCGGGATGCACGAGCCGGAGGAAATGGGCTGCAATGGTCCGGACACGCATCAAGCCGTATTTTCAGGAAGTGGCCGAGAAGGCGCGGCGGCGAGAGCAGACGCGCGTCTACCGGCGCAACCAGGTCTTCGGACTGGTGCTGGTGGCGGCGGCAATTCTCGCAGTCTGGCTGCTCAGGACCAATCCGAAGTGGATCTTTCCGCCCGGCTGGTGGCGTCCATGAGGCGCTCCGCGCCGGAGCCCTCGAGGAGTCCTGCGCGGACGACGGGCGGCGGTCTCGCCGCAGGGACGGATGGAGTGGCAATGGCCGAAGCGGCGAAGGCCGGAGTTGCCCCGCTGGCCGTGCTGCTGCTGGGCCCCACGGGCAGCGGAAAAACAGCGCTTTCGCTCGTCCTCGGTGAGCGCTTCCGGGGCGAGATCGTCAGCTGCGACTCGGTGGCCGTCTATCGCGGCATGGAGCTGGGCACGGCCAAACCGACCATCGAAGAGCGAGCGCGGCTGCCGCATCACCTGATCGACGTGACCACCCCGGAGCTGCCCTTTACCGCCGGTGAATACAGCCGGCAGGCGCGGGCGGCGCTTCGGGAGATCGCCTCGCGCGGCCGCCTGCCCATCGTCACCGGCGGAACCGGCCTCTACCTGCGTGCGCTCACCGAGGGGCTCTTCGCCGGGCCGGAACGGCGCGAGGAATTGCGCGCCCGCCTGCAACGAAGCCAGCAGCGGCACGCGGGAAACTGGCTGCACCGGCTGCTCCAGCGGCTCGACCCGGCCTCGGCCGCGCGCATTCACCCCAACGACGCCGCCAAGCTGATGCGCGCCATCGAGGTCTGCCTGGCGGCGCGGCAACCGCTCTCATTGATGCTCGCGGACCGCGAAAAAGCGCGCGATCCGCTGACCGGCTTTCGCCTCTTGCGCATCGGCCTCAACCCGCCGCGGCAGGCGCTTCCGCCGTGCAACGGCTTGCCGCCCCGCGAGGGCCTTTATGCCCGGCTCAACCGCCGCTGCGCCGCCATGTTCTCAGCCGGGCTGATCGAGGAGACCCGCGGCCTGCTCGACCGCTATGGGCCGGTAAAGGCGCTCGACTCGCTCGGATACCGCCAGGCACTGGCCGTGCTGGCGGGGGCTTTGAGTGTCGAAGGCGCGATCGAGGCCGCCCAGCAGGGCCACAGGAATTACGCCAAGCGCCAGTTGACCTGGTTTCGCCGCGAGCCGGAGGTCCACTGGATCGAAGACTTCGGCGATACGTCCGAGACGCAGCGCGCGGCCTTCGCGTTGGTCGACGATCATCTGTGAAAAATCTTCAGGATGATCGCAATCCTGGTGCACAATCCCGCACGTTTTCAGCAAAAAAATGGGAAGCAACAACGGATGCGGCTACGAATTCAAACCAGCCGCATCCGCTAAACTGAACAGTGGAAGGTGGCGCGTAGGACACTTCCGGCGCGCCCCGGAATGGAGTTTCCCTTGACTGAAAAGACGGCAGAGACGATCTACGACGTGGCGATCATCGGCGGCGGGCCGGCCGGCTACACGGCGGCGATTCGCGCGGCGGAGTATGGGCTCAAGGTGGCGCTCGTCGAGGCGACCCCGAAGCTGGGCGGAACCTGCCTGCATGTGGGCTGCATTCCCACCAAGGCTTTGCTCTTCAACGCCGAAATCTGGGACCATCTGCAACACGCCGCCGATTTTGGCATTCAGGGCCTCGGCACGCCCACGCTCGACTGGGCCGCCGTGCTCAAGCGCAAGGACTCGATCATCGCCAAGCACGTCAAGGGCCTGGACTTCCTGATGAAGAAGCACAAGATCGCGCGGCTCGAAGGATTCGCGCGGCTCACCGGCCCGGCTCGGGAGGGCATTCACAAGATTGAGGTAACAAATGCGGGCGGCGAAATCAGCCCCTTGCAGGCGAAAAACGTGATTCTGGCCACCGGCTCCGAGGCCAAGATGCTGCCCGGCTTGGAGCCCGGCGGCCGCATTCTGACCAATATCGAGATTCTCTCGCTCACCGAGCCGCCCAAGTCGCTCATCGTCATCGGCGCGGGCGCGGTGGGCATGGAGTTCGGCTCGCTCTTCCGCACCTTCGGCAGCGAGGTCGCGATCGTCGAGTTCCTCCCCCGCCTGGTTCCAGTCGAGGACGAGGAGATTTCGAAGGAAATTACGCGTCTCTTCAAAAAGCGCGGGATTGACGTGAACACCGGCGCCAAAGTCGAGAAGGTCGAAGAGACCGAAACCGGCGTGAAGGTGACCTTTACCGACTCGAACGGCAAGACGCAGGCGAAAGAAGCCGAAAAGGTGCTGGTGGCCGTGGGCCGAGCCGGTCGAACGGGCGATCTTGGCCTGGAAAAGACGCGCATCGAGTTGGAACGCGGGCTAGTGAAGGTCAACGAGGCGCAAGAGACGGCCGAGCCGGGCGTCTTCGCCATCGGTGACATTGTGGCGGGCCTGCCGCAACTGGCCCACGTGGGCGCGATGAGCGGCCTGGTGGCCGCAGCCAAAATCGCTGGACGCGCCTTCCGCCCCGTGCGCCGCGACCGCATCCCCGGCTGCACCTACACCGAGCCGCAAATCGGGTCGGTGGGCCTGACCGAGGCGCAGGCGCGCGAACAGGGCCTCGAAGTGAAGGTGGGAAAATTCCCCTTCGCGGGCAACTCGAAGGCCACCATCCTGGGCTCGCACGACGGCTTCGTGAAGATCGTCTCCGAGGCAAAGTACGGCGAGATTCTAGGCGTTCACATTCTCGGCCCCCAGGCGACGGAGTTAGTCGCCGAAGCGGTCGCGGTGCTGGAGTTGGAAGGAACCGTCGAGGAGATGATGTTCACTATCCATGCGCACCCCACGTTGGCCGAGAGCCTGCTGGACGCCTACGGCGCTGTCGAGGGCATGGCGATCAACGCGTGAGGCGCTCTACACCCGATCCAGCTCGGCGAACAGGTCGGCAAGCACAATACGGATCGGCGTTTCAGCAATTGCCAGTTCGCCAGAGCGGGCCAGCTCCAGGCCATCGGCTGTGCCGCGATAGCCGACGCGGGCATTGGGGTCGATGATCCAGACGTGTTCGATTCCAAAGGCAAGATACTCGGCTGCTTTGGCTGCCGTGCGACGCAGGGTGTCTTCGGGCGACTGAATTTCAATCGCCAAAAGCGGCGGCCGGGTGAGGATGCGCTCCCGTGGCAGTCCCGCGCGCAGGATGGTGAGGTCGGGCACGCGAAAATGGTCGCGCTGAGTCTGAACGCGCTGTTCGGGAAGGCAGATTACCCCCCACTCCGAGCGGTGATTGTTGAAGATCGCAGCCAGAATTCCTTGCAGAAAAGAATGCTCGAACTCGCCCAAGTCGCGCTCCTCGATGACGCCGCCCACATACTCGCAGTCGTGCTCGAAGACCGTCGAAAGGTACTGCTCGACGGAGACGGGTGGGTCGAAGACGGGCTGCGTTGCCATGGAGACAGTATCCTCCAAATTCGCTGCTCTTGCTAGAGCTCCGTCGATTGGCCGGCGACCAGCGCCTTGGCCTTGGCGATGAACTCGGCCAGCGGCATGGAGCCCTGGTCGCCTTTGCCGCGCGTGCGGACGCTCACTGCGCCGGCCTCCTGCTCCTTGTCGCCGAAGACAAGAATGTAAGGCGTCTTCTGGTTGGCGAAGTCGCGGATCTTGCCGTTCATCTTCTCGTTGCGGTCGTCCACTTCCACGCGCAGGCCCGCGGCCTTCAGCTCGGCCTCGACCTTCTTCGCGTACTCGTGGTGCCGCTCGCTGATGGGCACCAGACCCACCTGCACGGCGGCCAGCCACAGCGGGAATGCTCCGGCGTAGTGCTCGATGAGCACGCCGAAGAAGCGCTCGACGGAGCCGAACAGCGCGCGATGCACCATCACCGGCTGATGGCGCTCGCCGTCCTCGCCCACGTACTCCATTTCAAAGCGAGCCGGCAGGTTGAAGTCGAATTGCACCGTCGATAACTGCCACAGGCGGCCCAGCACATCGACTAACTTCACGTCGATCTTGGGGCCGTAAAAGGCGGCTTCGCCGGGGATGGTCTTGTAGGCGATTCCCTTGCGTTCCAGCGCACTCTTCAGCCCGTTGGTGGCAAGATCCCAGTTCTCTTCCGAGCCGGCGTAGTGGGCGCGGTCGTTGGGGTCCCAGGTTGAGAGTTCCACCTTGAATTCGTGGAAGCCGAAGGTCTTCAGGACCGCCTCGGCAAAGTCGATGCAGGCCACCACTTCGTCCTCGATCTGACCCGGCGTGCAGAAGATGTGCGCGTCGTCCTGGGTAAAGCCGCGCACGCGCAGCAGGCCGTGCATGGTGCCCGAGCGCTCGTAGCGGTAGACATTGCCTAACTCGGCATAGCGCGCCGGCAGGTCGCGATAACTCTTGGGAGAATTCTTGTAGATCAGAATATGGAACGGGCAGTTCATCGGCTTCATGCGGTAGTTTGCATCGTCCAGTTCCATGGGGGTAAACATGTTGGCCGCATAAAATCCCTCGTGGCCGGAGGTCTGCCAAAGGTTCACACGGGCCACATGCGGCGTGTAAACAAGCTGGTAGCCGCGCCGCACGCACTCCTCGCGCATCCAGTCTTCCATGATCTTGCGAATCATGGCTCCCTTGGGATGCCAGAAGATGAGCCCGGGGCCGGCCAGTTCCTGAATGCTGAACAGGTCCAGTTGCTTGCCCAGCACGCGATGGTCGCGCTTGGCCGCTTCCTCCAGCCGCGCGAAGTGCGCGTCCAGATCCTTTTGCGAAAAGAAGGCTGTGCCGTGAATGCGCTGCAACTGCGGATTTTTCTCGTCGCCCAGCCAGTAGGCTCCGGCCAGGCTGGTGATCTTCACCGCCTTGACACGGCCGGTTGAAGGCACGTGCGGGCCGCGGCAGAAATCCAAGAAGCTGCCGCTGCGGTAAAAGCTGACCTGGTCGCCGGGTGCGGTGAATTTGGTCACGAAGTGGGTCTTCATGAAGTCGCCGTCCCGCTCGAACTCCGCCAGGGCCAGCTCGCGAGGCTCGTATTCGCGAACAAACGGCTCATCGCGCGCGATTACCTCGGCCATTTTCGCCTCGATCCGCGCCAGGTCTTCCGGCGTGAACGGCTTTTCGCGATAAAAATCATAAAAAAAGCCCGCATCTGTGGCCGGTCCATGGCCCAGCTTGGTCTCCGGATAAAGTTCGAGCACCGCCGTGGCCAGCACGTGCGCGGCGGAGTGGCGCACCACCTTGAGCGCCTCGGGGTCCTTCTCGGTGACCAGTTCCAGGCGCGTATCGGCGGTGAGCGGCGTGGCCATGTCCACCAGGCGCGGGGCGGCAGAGTCCTGGGCGGCATACATGGCAGCCTCGGCGGACGGCTCCTCATCGGCCTTTTCACCGCAGCAGTTGCTCTCCTCGGGCTGCGGAATGGCCAGGGGCTTCAGCCGCGCCACCACGGAGGCTGCCGCCAGCCGCGGCGAAATCGAGTTGGCAATCTCAAAAGGCGTCGTGCCGGCGGGAACTTCGCGAATTGCCCCGTCGGGAAGGTGTACGGCGATGGTCTGTGCGTTCATGGGCATGAATTTCCTGGGATTTCCGGCCGCGAAAAAGCATTGCACCGCGGCTACTTTTCAGAATATACCGAAGGAGTCCGGAATCCTCCGCCCTCGACGGTCAGTTCAGGGCAATTGCGGGGAGGAAAGCGAGTCACTGTCCCTTCTTTTTGTTCCGCCAAAAAAGCGAACAAACGAAGAATCGATACGGTAGGGGGGTATGGAGGGGGGAGGGGGGGTGCTTTTTTTCGGGTTCAAGAAAAACAGGCCCAGCTCATTCGAGCAGACAGGCCTGAATCAAGAGTAGCAGGATGCAATCAATAATCGGCAGAGCGCATTCCTGCGATTGCCTCGGCGGCCAGTTTGACGGAGCCTTTCCTCGGAGGGCCAAGGCCCAGCGCCCGCTTTCCCGATTTTGCGCGACTGAAGCAGTGGTCTGATTCGAGCGCGAGGATCTACGCAAGGTGCGCCAGCGGTGGGAAGACTTACTTCTCTTTTTCTTCGTGGTACTCCATCTCGGTATTGATGCTCCAGATGTTGTCCTTTGTCGTGACGCCGTTGACGATGTTTTCGACGGCGGTCATGGCGGTCAGCATGGAGTGGTCCTGGTTGTTGTATTTGTGCATCCCATTGCGGCCCACCAGAAAGAGATTCTCGAAGCGATCCACGTAATTGCGAATGACGTCAAAGCGGTCATAGCTGCCGAAGTAGGCGGGATAGGTCTTGGGCACGCGAACGACATGGGAGTCTTCCACATCTTCCGCCTTGAGAATGCCGATTTTGGCGATCTCGGCAATGGCGAATTTCGACATCTCCTCGTCGGAAAGCTTCCAGAGCGGGTCCGTATCGTTGCAGAAGTATTCCAGTCCAATCCAGACCTTATCCGGGCTAGAGACCAGCCACGGGCTCCAGTTGTTGAAGATTTGCAGACGGCCGACGACCACGTCGGGCTCCTGAATATAAATCCAGTTATCTTTGAGCGGAGAGCCGTCCTTCTCGGTCACGGTGAGTTTGCTGGCCAGCAGGCCAACGGTGATGAAGTCGCGATACATCAGGCCTTCGCTGACCTTGGTCACCTCGGCTGGAACCGGCGAGCTGAGAGCGCGGATCAGGTCGCGCACCGGCATGGTGGAGAAGAAGTAGTCGCCCGCGAAAGCCACCCGCTCGCCCGCCTGGTTGCGGCCTTCGACCGAGACCACCTTGCCGTCCTCCACATCGATGCGGTCGATCTGAATTCCAAAGTGAATCTGGCCGCCGCCCTGGAGCACAAGATCGGCCGCGTGCTCCCAAAGCTGGCCGGGGCCGAACTTGGGATAAAGAAACTTCTCGATCAGCGAGGTCTCCGTCTTCTTCTGTTCGATGCCGCCGGAGTTTCTGGGACCGAAGGTCTTCTTGAGAAAGTGGGTGACAACGCCTTTGAGCGAAAGTCCCTTGATGCGCTGCGCACCCCATTCGGCGCTGATCTCATTGCAGGGCACGCCCCATACCTTCTCGGTGTACGACTTGAAAAACGTCAGGTAAAGCTGCCGGCCGAAGCGGTTGATGATGAAATCTTCGAGCGACCGTTCCTCGCGCTGCGGCAATAGAGCCGAGCGCATATAACTCGCGCCGCAGCGAACGGTGCGGACCAGACCCATGTTCTTGAATGTCGCCGCGGTCAGGCTGATGGGATAGTCGAAGAAGCGGCGCAGGAAATAGATGCGGCTCTTGCGCTGGCGAACCAGCATGACCAGATCCTCGGTTTGCGGATCGGACGCCGTCGCGGCGGGCAGATCGCGCTGCTGGCCCTGATAATGAAGCAGACCGCCTTCGTCAGAGTTGGCCGCGCCGTCGGTGCCGACGGGCATCAGGTCCAGCCACCAGCGCATGACGCGGTCCGACTTCGAAAAGAAGCGGTGGCCGCCAATATCCATCCGGTTGCCCTTGTAGCGCACGGTGCGCGAGATGCCGCCCACATCCTGGCTGGCTTCGATCAGAATGGGCTTGATCCCCGAAGAGCGCTGGAGTTCGATGGCGGCAGTCAGGCCGGCCGGGCCCGCGCCGATGATAATCGCTGTCTTTTCAGTCAATGAATTCCACCTTATGAATCAATCCGTTCACCGGAACAGGGGCTGCTTTGCCACGCGGGACAATGTCTTTCAGTCCAGATTACTTGATTTTCCGCGCATTTCCCGCCTTTGCGGGGGGCTTTCTGAGCCTAGAGCAGAACCAGAGTCCCTGTGTCCTGTTCAATTCATGCGAGGTCGCCGCTCCCTGATGGTCGCGTCAACTTAAGTGAACCGCTTTCGGGATACGCCAACTCTGGTTATGCTATAGCGGCGAGCCGGAGTGCACCGTCCCGCGCAAGCTTGCTCGTCTTTTCGGAGGCTTGCCGGGAATCTCTCGCTGGCGATTGTCTATTGCTCAACATTCCTGGAGCGCAGAACACCGGCGGCGGCAAGGACGCAAACAATGGGCATGACCGGCAATCGATAGCGCGCGGTAACCCCCGCGCCCCCGGCCGCAGCCGAGATGACGAAGAAATAGAGCGACGTTCCCAGTAGCAGCCACAGACAGGCGCCGGGCATTCCCCCGCGGAGCGCCCCCCGCGCCGCCAGCAGGTAGAGTCCCAGTAGCACCACCAGAAAAGCGGCCTTTTCAGCGGCTATCCACGGATACGCCCGAACGAGTGCGAGTGCTCCGCGCACCGGATCCGCGTAGAGGATCAAGTGGTTGACAGTCATGGAACTTCCAAAATTCAGCAGGCTGTTGAAGGGGCCCGCGCCGGGGTCGAATACCGCTTCGAACAGATGCGGGGTCCACGTGCGCAGGTAAACCCCGAAATGAGTCCGAATGACTCCGACCGCTTCGGAGTGCATGAAGGTCAATTGCTGGGCCTGGGTCCAGCCGGTTTGCTCTGGATGGCGGGCAAAGTAAGCCGGATACAGATAAACCTGCTCGCTGCAATCGGGGCAGCCACGATAGCCCAGTTCGTCGAGCACATCCTTGACTCTCCGATGCTCGACGCGGGCGGTCACATCGGCGGCAACAAAGAAGTAGAGGTTCAGGTCCGAGACGCTCGTCAATCCGCTGTAACCGGTTTCCAGCTTGTTGCGCGCCTGCCAGGCGGCCAGCCAGGGCAGCACGCTGATCAGCAGCACGGCGGGCGCCTTCCAGCGCAAGCCCGGCTCGCGCGCCAGCACCATAAATAACCCCATGGCAAGCGCCACCGGCAGATAATAGGTGACCGGCCGGACCAGGGTTGCCGCCGCCAGCCACATTCCCGATGCGGCAAGCGCCCGCAGACTGTGTCCGCGCAAAAACGCGGCGAGCCGCTCCAGGCTGAGCAGAAACAGCGCCAGGAAGAGAGTTTCCGACAGCAGGACGACGGAGTTGGCGACCGAAAGCGGCTCAAAGGCGAAGATCCATGCCGCCCCGATTGCAATGCGGTCATCAACAAAGGCGGCCCGCCCCAGCCTCCAGACCAGAATCACGGAGAAGACCGAGAGCAGCACATTGGCCACGGCGCCTGCGAGCGGACCGGCCAGACTGGTGATGGCCAGTAAGAGCGGATACCCCGGCGTACGCAGAAGATCCGGCACGCCGTCGGCAAAAAAACGGCCGTGCAGCAGCAGGTTGCGTCCGGGGATGAGATAGCTGCTTGTGTCGGGCTGGACGAGGGCGCTGACGCCGGTTCGGGCAAGCGCGGCAGCCAGCAGCGCCACGCGAACCACCGTGGCGGCAAGCAAGGGCCCTGTGAGCCGCGGCGTCCACCATTCTGCTTTAAATCCCGCAGGCGCGGCCGTGCCCTTCCATTCAATATTCATCCTAGCCATTTTACTATGCGAAACGTATGCCGGATTTTTCTGCCGAATCGTGCCGCTCATAGCCGGTTCGACTCTGATGCCGTGCACAGAAGAGTACCAGGATTGCCGCCTGCCGCTCTGTTTCAAACTCCTTCGATGAAGGCCGGAGCGAATATCCGGTTCATCTGGACGGAGGCGGGTCGAATCCATAGATCACCCATGGCGCTTGCGAAGAAACTTCCTCCGCATGGCGAGCTTCGCCAATCTTCTTGTAATTCGAGTTCAAGCTATTCAGATACTGGAAATCGTCAGCTCGGAGCATGACCGTCGGTATCTCGCCCCTTCGCAGCATATCTTCAATGCCTCCATTTTGATAAGTGCCCCGCATGGCATCATGAAACTCGGGATCAACTAGCAAGGCGGGGGCATGGTTATCCGTTGAATACCATGGAAGCGCGAAGATTTCGTCGGTGGTGAAGATAGGTTTTTTCAGTGGCCTCAGACGTTCGCGCAACGCCACGGCATCCGCGTATTCGGCGGCGGTGGCCACCCCCACCGTCAAGGAAGTGTGCGGGTAGAGGGGGCCGGCTGGCTCCGCTGCCAGTTGGATTGCCGGTTGTATGCAGCCGAGCAGAACGACGAGGCTGGTCAGCCTCCCGGGCGCCGTGAAAATGGCTATCTGCAGCAGAGTGGAACCCGCGACGAACGCCTCAAGAAGGTAGTTATCCGCGCCTCCGCTCTTTGTCATTCCAGCCAGGCCGCCAACCAATGCCATGGCAAGCACGGTGATGAGCAGCCGGACAGTGTTATCCAGCCGGCGCGCACCCGCGGCGAATATGAGTACGGCGGGAGTAAGAATCCAATACGCGTTCTCAATCAAGGCTCTTTCCCCGCGGCTGAAGGCATGCATGAGGCTGAATTCCCTGACGAGCCGTGGAGCAACCAGAATGTTGTACCGGTACTCAGGGCTTCCGAGGAGAAGCGTTGCAGAGACCAAGGCTGCAAAAACCGCGGCCAGTAAAGCAAGATCGCGCCACCGTTTGTGCAACAGGAGGAAGATGCAGACGCCGGCCAGAGCAAGAATCACGGACTGCTTGAACGACCAGGCTAGATAAAACAATACGCCCGCATAGGCAAAAGCGAAGCGTGGTTGCCGGACTACGATCCAAAGAGCGGCCATCACCACTGCCACGGCGGCCATGTCAGGCCGTATGCTGACCGCCCAAAAGCTAACCATCGAAGCGCAATACCAGAGGCCCACCGCAAAGAAAAGCGATAAAGCACTGCATGCGCCGCGCAGTTTGAGATGACTCTGCACGAGTTTCCACTGTGCGATTGCGCCCATCATCGCGAATCCCGCGGTGAACAGGCGCCCCCACGGCAAAATGTCGGCACCCGATGCCCCGACCAGCCGCAGGAAAAATGCGTAGCCGTAATAGAAAAGGTAGTTATATAAGGCAAGCGAAAACGGAAACGCGAGCGGCCACCCGTAAGCCGGAAGGTGGTGGACTGCCTTCCAGACCGGATAGATCGCCAAAGGCTCTGCGCCTGAGCTCGCAAACAGCGCGCCATATCGTCCTATGCTGACGGCGCGAAGAAGAAAAACTGCAATATTCAAGAGGACGAAGAGCAAGACCGCGGCTACCCGGAGGTTCGGGATGCTGAAGCCAGAATCCTTGGATATAAACTTCACTTTTTTGATTTCACCTCAAGACGCCGGGTCGGTTCCGACTCTGACGAGTCATTTGATCCGACGGCAATTGGCGTTTTATCCGCGCATCTCACTCAAATCAGCGAGCTGTGTTCGCTAAAAATAGTGCGAAAGCCTATGGGACTGGCCGCAGACACGAACGAGGGTGGGGGTCTCCCCCAGCCCTCGTTTGTGCCTGCTTAAATCTGCCAGAATCCGGCCGGTGGGTTTAGAGCGGCTGCACGTCGGCAGCCTGCCAGCCCTTGGGCCCCTTTACCACGTTGAACTGCACGGCTTGACCTTCCTGCAAACTCTTGAAACCATTTGAGTTGATTGCAGAGTAGTGCACGAATACATCTTCGCCGTTCTGACGCGAAATGAAGCCGAAACCCTTCGCGTCATTAAACCACTTCACGGTACCTTGTTCCATTTTGCTCGTGTTTCCTGAATTGAATTGCGCTGGATGAATCGGACAGGCCACTGGCAGAATCTTGCTTTGTTGGGCGAGTACTGCTCACGCCCGGTTCGGGTCTAACGCTGGGGAAAGTGTACCATCCAGCGCAAGGAAAGACTGCATGAAATGTCGCACCCAGTGCAATTATTCATGCCACGTTTCTTGAAAGTTTTTGGCATCGATTTCTGAAAATTACTGAAAAACAACGACTTAAATTGAAATGCCAGGCTGTGATACGGTTAAAATTGCCATGCTTCATGATCCCGTACCTTTCCTCTTGTCCCGCGCCACCGAGCTGCTGGAAGAGCAGTTCAAAACGCTGCCCGTCTTCGTGCCGGCGGCCGAATCCGCATCCGATCCGGCGGCGATCGCCCGGGTTCTGGCCGAGACGGCGGGCCGGTTGGGCGACAACTACCCTTATTTTCATCCCCTGTATGCCGGGCAGATGCTCAAGCCGCCGCACCCGGTGGCGCGCGCGGCCTATGCGCTGGCCATGACGATCAACCCGAACAACCATGCGCGCGACGGCGGCCGGGCCAGCTCGGAGATGGAGATCGAGGCTGTCGGCGCGATTGCCCGGATGTTCGGATGGGGAGAATTCCTGGGCCATCTGACATCGAGCGGCACCTTGGCCAACCTGGAGGCGCTGTGGGTGGCCGGACAACTGGGCCAGGGAGCGAGGACCTCCCAACGGATCGTCGGCTCCGAGCAGGCGCACTATACGCACCGGCGCATCTCGGCTGTGCTGAAGCTGAACTTTACCTCCATTGCGGCTGACAGCCGCGGGCGGATAAGCCTGGAGGCGCTCGAGCGTGAGCTGCGCAAGGGCGATGTGGGAACGGTGGTTGTGACGCTGGGCACGACGGCCATCGGCGCGGTGGACCCGCTCGATGAAGTGTTGGCGCTGCGGGAAAAGTACGGTTTTCGCGTCCACGTGGACGCAGCTTACGGCGGCTACTTCCGGTTGATCTCCGACGCTCTGGATGCCCCGGCGCGGTGCGCCTTCCAGGCGATCGGCCAGGCCGATTCGATTGTCGTCGACCCCCACAAGCACGGCTTGCAGCCCTACGGCTGCGGATGCATTCTGTTTCGAGACCCGGCGGTGGGGCGCTTTTACAAGCATGACTCTCCCTACACCTACTTCACATCCAAGCAGTTGCACCTGGGCGAGATCAGCCTGGAGTGCTCACGCGCAGGAGCCGCGGCGGTTGCCTTGTGGGCTACCGAGCAGCTCTTGCCGCTCCAGCCGGGAGGCGAGTTTGCCCGTGGGCTGGGGTGCGGCCGCGCGGCTGCCCTGGAGCTCGACCGCAGGCTGCGGGAAGACCGGTCAGAACGCTTTCAGACGCTCGCAGCCGGTGAGCCGGAGCTGGACATTGTGGTGTGGAAGATGAAGGCAGAGACTCCCGAACGGGCCTCGGAACTGGCGCAAAGGATTTTTGAGGCGTGCGCCCGGCGGGATCTGCATCTGGCGCTGGTTCAATTGCCGCTCAGATGGTTTCAGCCTGAGGCAGGGGCGGAACTGGATAGCGGCGCGGGGCTGGTGACCTGCCTGCGTTCGGTGTTGATGAAGCCGGAGCACAAGGCGTGGCTGGACCAAATCTGGGAGAAGTTGATCGCGGGCAGCGCGGAGGTCATGGGAACCTAAGAGCTTGTTGAAATACTCCCGTCGGGTGAAGGGTACGGGCTTCAGAGCAAATTTCCTATTGATATAGAGGAAAAAGCATCCCTCAGGGGCTAAAGCCCGCCGATGTTGCTGTACTTTGCGGCACGGCTGAAGCCGTGCCCTTTCAAAACAGCTCTACACCAAAAGTGAATTTTCTCTAGCCGGAGGGCACGGGCTTTAGCTGAAGGGTACGGGCTTTAGCCCGTACATAAACGCTGCAAAATCAGAGGGGCTTTAGCCCCTGAGGGCCCCAATCCGAGATACTCAATCGTTTTCAACAAGTTCCTAATCTTGTGTCCCGGAAATAGGTAAGTTATACAAGTTATTTACAGGACATAACTCGGAAGCTTGCCCTGATTTTGCGGCATTTCCTGCCCGGCTGAAGCGCGCCTTGATGCAAACCAGGAGTTTTGCAACAAGTTCCTGGAGCGGCATGGAGCGGTTCTATAATCGCCCCATGCTGTTCAGCTCCCAGCCCCGGCGGCGATCGATTGCCCTTCTTGCGGTCCTGACGCTTGTGATCCTCTTCGTGCTGGGCGGGCTACAGGCTTTCAACACCTCCCGCGTGAGATTTCTCAACCCCGATTCCGCCGGGGAGACGCTGATCTTCACCGCCATGACCGGGCTGGTCTTCCTGCTGCTGCTTCTGTTGCTGGTGCTGCTACTGCGGGACATCCTCAAGGTCTATGCCGGGCAGGGCAGCAGCGGGCTGGGCGCGCGGCTGCGCTCGCGCATGGTGCTGGGAGCGGCGCTGATTGCCCTGGCGCCGGCAGCCCTCATGTTCCTTTTCAGCTTTGGATTGATGAACCGGTCGCTGGATCGCTGGTTTTCGCCGAACATCTCCGAGCTGCGCGACGACTCGGCACAGGTGGTTCTGGAACTGGCGCATTATGTGGCCGACAACGCGCGCGTGGAGGCGGAGTCGATTGCGGTTTCAGGCGCGCCGGACCGCGCGCTTCCGGCGCTTCGGAGCGAGTTGGGGTTCCACCGCATTACGCTGTCCGGCGGTTTCGTGATGGTTTATGACCGGAATCAACGGATTCTGGCGAGTTTTCAGGCTCCGCCGGAGTCCAGCCCGGCCAGCTTGAGCCCCTGGCCAGGGGACGCCGGGCAGGAAGGGGCGGTTTCACTCCCTGAACCGCTTTCGGCCAGCCTGCTTTCCGCCTCGGAGCGCAGCGACGAGCCGGTGATTCAGGTCGCCGGCCGCGAGTATGCACTGGGCATGGCCACCACCGCTTCGGGAAAAGTGGTGGTGGTGGCGTTACCCGTGCCGGAGGGGCTGAGTCAGCCCGCCATGCGCATTCGCTCCGGCTCAGCCACTTACTGGTCGCTGTTTCACAAACGCAACCGCATTCGCACCACGCTGATCCTGATTCTGCTGGTGATTACCGTGCTCGCCTTATTCTTCAGCGTGTGGATGGCGCGGTTTCTCTCCAACCAGATCACCCGTCCGTTGGAGGCTTTGGCCGTGGCGATGTCCGAGATCGCGACAGGCAAGTACGACCACCGGGTGGCGCTGCCCGCCACCGGGGAGATGGGGGAACTGGTGCGCGCCTTCAACCGCATGGCGGCCGATCTGGACGCCAGCCGGCGACTGGCCGAAACCTCTTCCGCGCAAGTGGCCGCCGCCAATCAGGCCATCGAAGAGCGCCGCCGCGAGCTTGAGACCATTGTCGAAACCATTCCGTCGGGCGTAGTGACGCTCGACGGCGCGGGTACGGTGCTGCAATCGAATCGCGCCTTTGCCGCGCTGCTGGGCCTGTCAGAGAATGATGGGCTGGCTGGGAAAAAGGTCGAATCGCTGTTTCCCGCCGACTCTGCCGCGGATATGGCTGACGTCATGCGCCGCGGCCGCCGCATGGGATCTGCCTTCGCGGAGATGGAGCTTCATGTCGGAGGCCGCATCCTGCATCTGGCCGTCACCAGCGCGCGCTTTGAGCTGGCTCATGGCCAGCCGGGAACCGTGCTGGTGGTCGAGGACACCACGGATTTGCTGCGCGCGCAGCGGCAGTTGGCCTGGAAGGAAGTGGCGCAGCGCGTGGCCCACGAGATCAAGAATCCGCTGACCCCGATCGCCCTCTCGGCCGAGCGCATCGGCCGCCATCTGGACCGCGGCCAACCGGACTCGCCCGCCGTCATCCGCAAGTGCAGCGAGGTGATCCTGAGCTGCGTGGCCACGCTGCGTTCGCTGGTGGACCAGTTTTCCGCGCTGGCCGAGTTTCCCGCCTCGCAGCCGCGCGCCTGCAACATCAATCAAGTGCTCGAAGAGGCGCTGGCGCTGTTCGCCGGGCGGCTGGACGGCATCACTGTCGAGCGATCGATCGAGCCCGGACTGCCGCTGGTTTTGGCCGATCCGGTGGCCATCCGCCGCGCCCTGGCCAACCTCATCGACAACGCCGCCGAGGCCATGCAGGGCAGCCTGCTGCGCATCCTTGGCCTGAAGAGTTCGCTCAGCGAGGACGGCGCGGCGGTCGAGATCGAAGTCTCCGACACCGGCCACGGGCTGACCGATGAAATTCGCGAACGGCTCTTTCTGCCCTTCTACTCGACCAAACAGCGCGGCACCGGGCTGGGCCTGTCGATCGCGGCCAAGATCGTCCAGGAGCATGGCGGTTCGCTGCGCGCCGAGTCCAACAGCCCCAAAGGCGCGCGCTTTCTGCTGCGCCTGCCGCTGCTGGAGCCGCTGCCGGAGCCAAAGCTGGAACCGGGATATCCTTCGTCAACAAGAGGATCGAACTCATGAATCACATTCTGGTGGTAGACGACGAGGCCGAGATTCGCTCTTCCCTTGAAGAGATTCTGCGCGAAGAGGGTTACGCGGTGGCCACCGCGGCCACGGCGGCCGAGGCGCAGATCATGCTCGAAGACGCACCCTACGATGTGGTTCTGCTGGACATCTGGCTGCCCGACCGCGACGGCCTCGAAGTGCTCGGAGATGTGCATCGCCTGGGAGCCGAAACGCGCCCCGAGGTGGTGATCATCAGCGGCCACGGCAGCATCGAAACCGCCGTCAAGGCCACCAAGCTGGGAGCCTACGACTTCCTGGAAAAGCCGCTTTCGCTCGAGCGCACGCTGATCGTGCTCAAGAACGCGGTCGAAGCGCGGCGGATGCGGACGGAAAACCTGGAATTCAAGCGCCAATTCAACGTGGGCTCCGTGCTGACCGGCGAAAGCGTTCCGGTCAAGGCGCTGCGCCAGCAGATTCGCCTGATGGCGCCCACCAACGGCCGGGTGCTGATCTACGGCGAGTCGGGCACCGGCAAGGAGTTGATCGCGCGCGCCATCCATGCCGAGAGCCTGCGGCGGGACCAAATTTTTGTTGAGCTGAACTGCGCCGCCATTCCCGAGACGCACATCGAGGCCGAGCTGTTCGGATACCGGCACGGCGCTCAACCGGGCGGCCTCACCGAGCAGCGCGGAACCCTGGAGCGCGCCGACGGTGGAACGCTGTTCCTCGACGAAGTGGGCGACATGAGCCTGAAGACGCAATCGAAGGTGCTCTCCGCGCTCGACGACCAGCAATTCACGCCGGTGGGCGGCACGCAGCCGATCCTCGTGGACGTGCGCCTGATCGCCTCCACCAACAAGGATCTGGAAGAGGAGATCGCCAAGGGCAACTTCCGCGAAGACCTCTTCTACCGGCTCAATGTGGTCCCGTTTTTCGTGCCGCCGCTGCGCGAGCGCAAGCAGGACATCCCGCTTCTGGCGCGCGAGTTTCTGGCCGAATTTGGCCGCCAGTACGGCCGCCCGCGCATGGAAATCGCCGGGGAGGCGCTGGAGGCGCTGGCCCACTATCACTGGCCCGGCAACGTGCGCGAGCTGAAGAATGTGGTCGAGCGGGTGCTCATCCTCAATCCCCGCACCTTGCGCATCGAACGCAAGCACCTGCCGCCGCTCACTCACAAGGCCGGCACCCGCTCGACGGAGGAGTTTTCCACCCTGCAGCAGGCGCGCGACGCCTACGAGCGGGAGTTCATTCTGAAGAAGGTCGAGGAGGCCCGCAACAACGTCAGCCGCGCCGCCGAGATGCTCGGCCTGGAGCGCAGCCACCTGTATCGCAAGATGAAGGCGCTGGGCATCAGCGTGAGGGAATAAAGCAGCGGGGGAACCGCGAGCAGATCCGCCGGCTGGTCCATCGCCGGGCTGCGCAATTCGCCGGGAGGATGGCTGCTTCCGCGCTTGCAGGGGAAAAATTGATGGGCGGAACGACGAAAATCGGCTTTTCTCCTCGCCGCCCGCCCGAAAACGCTCTTCAAGTTAGAAATTCAAAGTTAGCTTCGCCGTCAACGCACGCGGAGTGACATAGTGCGTGCCGCTGAAGGTGGACAGGAAGTTATACAGCGCGTATTTGTTGGTCACATTGATGGCCGTCAGGTCCAGGTCCATCTTGTAGCGCTGGGCGTGGAAGAGGTTATCCTTGCCGACGGTAGCGTCGAAGAGGTTGCGGGGCGCGATGCGTGGCGGATTGTGGTCGTTGTCGCCGGTGCCGGGAGCGGGAATGCTCACCAGCGTCGAGGAATACTCTGACGCCGGGCATATCTCTCCGACCGTAGCTGGATGGCCGTTGCACATCAGTCCGGCCTGGGCCAGCTCATCGGCGGTCAGGCCGCTCAGATTGACCGCGGGCAGGCCGTCGAGCGTGGTGGAGGTTGGGCCGCAGGCGCTGTTGGGATCGTTCGAGAGCGGATTGTAACAGGGTACGGAACCGGCAACCAAGCCCGAGTCGTAGCGCCAGTTGAAGCCGCCCCACAGGCCGTTCAGCAGCCTGCCGCGCTCGTAGGTGTATTGCAGGTGGGTGGTCTGGTTGAACTTTTCGTCGTGGTCGATGCGGAAAGGCTGTCCGCCAGTCTGGGGGGCGGCTCCTGCGCCGGCCGACTGCGGCGGAAAGAAGCGCGCGGCCACCGACGAAGCAACGAAATAGGCGCTGAAGCCGTGGATCTGGGGAACGTCGGCGCGCAAGGCATAGCCGGGAATCTTCGAGTTATGCCAGTCGATGGGAAAAGTGATGGGAGTGTTGCCCAGCACGCTGAAGTCGAAGGCGTTGTGCGTGTACTTCCAGATGTACTCGCCGCTGACCACCACCCACTTGCCGAAGGCCTGCGACAGGCCGGCGTGAAACTCGTTGCGATAACCGGGAGCCAGGGTGTTGGAGACGCCGGAAGCGCAGGAAAGCAGCGGCGCCAGTACGGCATTCGAGCAGCCGTCGCTCGACAGCACCAGGTTCTCATTGAAAGGCGTCTCCAGCGAGCGAGCATAGGAGACGCGCAGCACAGTCGAGGTCGGCTTGACGTTGTACGCGACGCCCAGGCGCGGCTCCGTCTGGTTGGCGTCCGTCAGGCCGTTGTACACGTCCTCGCGCAGCCCCAGGTTGAAGTCCCAGTTGCCCGCCTTGATCTCGTCCTCGATGTAGAGGGCCAGCTCCTTTATGTCGGCGCGGCCGGCGTAGTGATAGAAGAGGCCGCCGCGGGTCAGGTCGTACAGCGCCAGAACGGAAAGATAGTTCGTGTTCCGCTCACCCGTCGGGCATTGCGAAGGATTGGAGTAACCGGCCACGGGGGCGCCGCTTGCATCCACGCAGGGTGAGTTATAGGTTGGATCCACGATCCCCAGGCTGTCGTTTTCCCTCAGGAAGGTTTGTTCGTACTGCACGCCCGCCTTGATGTTGTGGATTCCCTTCACATAAGAGAAGTCGGAGTGGATTCCGGCATTGGTCAGCGTGCGATTCTGCCCAATCGAAGAAGTTTGCAGGTTGGCAGGCCCCCGGTCGGCTAACGGATCGTCGCTGGGATAGTAGTTATAGTTATCCTTGCGCACAAAGGCTCCCAGGTTCAACACCATGTCGTTGCCGATGATGCGCGTATAAGTGGGCGCGATGTTGAAGGTTCCGATCTTGGAGCGCTGATCGGTGTTGCCCACGCTGCCGATGGTGGGGCTGGGATTGGCGCCAGTACCGTTGAGCACGTTCGGCACGTTCAGGTTGTCGTAGGAGTTGGGCGTCTGGAACCAGGAGCGCGAGTAATTCAGGTCCAGATGCAGCGAATCCACTGGCGTTACGTTGTAGTCCACGCGATCGAAGAAGTTTTCCTCGTTCCCCTTGTCGTGGAAGACCTTGAACTCCGGCGGATCGAGGAATCGCCCGGTGTCCAGGCCGTCGGCCTCGATGAAATTGCCCCAGTCCTTGCCGCCATACGACAGGTCGAAGCCGCCCGTCGCCGATCCAAAGGAGCCGTAGGAGCTGCTGATGTCGCCGGTCGGACTGGTGACGCCCTGCCCGGAGCGCGTGGTGGCCACGATCACCAGACTGGTCTTGTCGCCGTACTCGGCCGGCGGCGCGCCGCTGATGACCTCGATGGATTGAATCGCGTTCGATGGAAGCTGGTTGGAAAATACCTTGCTCTGCTGGTCGGTGATCGACTGGCCGTCCACGGAAAAGGAGTTTTCCGCGTGATCGCCCAGGCCATGGAAGAGGCCGTTCGAGTCGGCCGCCACTCCAGGCGTGGTTTCCGTCACCAGGGAGCTGAGCGTGGAAGACTGGCTCTCCATCGGCACCTTGATAAACAGATCGCGGTCCACTTCGGTATGAAAGGTCGGGTCGTCTTCCACCAGGTCGCCGGAAGACTCCACGGTCACGGTCTGGGACGCGCCTGCAACGCGTAGTACCAGGTTCAGGCTGGTTCCCACCACGGAGCGAATCTCGAAGCTCCGGCTCGACGGCGCGAAACCCTGAGCCGAAACCTCGATCCGATAGGGGTTGAAGGGAACGCCGGGAAAATCGAACTTCCCGGTCGCATCGGTCGTTACACTCCGGTCCAATCCGCTGACCTCGTTGGTCAGATGGACCGTGGCATTGGGAATCACAGCGCCGGTGGGATCGGTCACGGTGCCGCGCACCGCGCCGGCATTGCCGCTTTGCGCCTGAGCGCCGAACACCGCAAAAAATAAGATGAGAAGGGGAAGTACGCGAACAATCGCGCCGCGTTTGAACGGCATGAGAAGCCTCCTGAAAAATTGGATGAACAATGCAAGACAGGCCGTGACTCGATGAGCCGCGGCATTCTCTGCGCAGTGAAAAGGCGCATCTCCGCTTCCCAATCAGCCTGCGAAAAATCTGCGCAGCCGCAACCGCGCCGAATCGCGCGGCAGCCGGGAGCAAACGGACAGGGAAGATCGGGAAGAGCGCTTAGCAGCCGGCTGGAGGTGGACGGGTGAGGAGTTTCGGACGCCAGTACCGGACGGCCGCACGGGTTTCAAAGACCGGCGGGTCGATTCCGACTCTGACCAGCACAACCGGGTCGGCCACAACCGTCGCCGGCGCCGCCGAGTGCATGGCGATGCATAGCGTGCATTGGTCGGGATCGCTGTCCACCGGATGGACGTGCGCCACCTGGATGACGGCCAGAAGAGCCGCCAAAACCAGACACAACAGAGCCGCCGCCCTCAAAGCGCGCGGCTTCGAGCGGCTATCTCTGCGAAATTGCGTCTGGAACCCGGTCAATTCAGCATCCTGATCCTTCAAGGATACACATTGGACGCTGAAGCAGAGGTGTTCGATCCAGTTTGAGCCGTTTTTTCTTCCCTGCCGAAGATCAGCCCGCCCGTCTGGAAGTCTCGCAGCAACTCGCGCTTGAGCACTCATCCTGGGCCGAACATGAAACGGCAGTTTATCTCATCCACTGATTCACAAGCGCGCAAGACGCAAAGCGCACCAATTCTCATGCGCAGCCGCATCTTGCCGATGGCGCCGGAAAAATTCAAATCCTCAAAGTACGCGAACAGTACCGGGACCGGGTGATTCTGTAATCGCATCCATGTATTTGGGCGCCCCAGGGTCTCGCTTTTAAGACCTGAGGCACCACAAATTCACGCCTTCACGGCACTGCTTCTTCAACAAGCCCCTAAGCCGGAACCTTACCCGCAAGAATGCACCTCGACGTTGCGGCTGGACACATCCGCCGACCCAACAGCCTCAAGCCGCATTCCCTGGGCAGCTTCCTGGGCAGAAACCGTCCGCGACTTACAAACCAAACCGGGAGCCATCGCCGCGTGCTATCTCAATCCTCTGAAACACGCGCTGGTGTTACCCATGAAGGAGCGGCTTGAAAATATTCAGCTTGTGGTCCCGGCTGACGGTTACTTTGCCGTTCCCGCTTTCTGCGCGGCCCAGCGTTTTTTCACGGCCTCGGCGATCCGCTTCCGTCCCTCGGGAGATAGATTCCTCTTCTTCTTTTTCGCGGGCTTGGCGGTGGCGGATGCGGTGGCTTCGCCCTTCTTGGTCTCAACCGCAGCCTTCCGCGGTCTGCCTGCTCTCTTCTTAGCTACTGCCGGAGCGCCGCCCAACAGCACGCGCGCCTGCTGCAGCTGGGCAATGTCGCGATCGATGCTTGCCAGAATTTCTGAAATTGCCATGGATTCTCCCTGATTGATTCTTGCAGCCGGTCCAGCCGCGGCGGG